>Ga0137415_10001716_pt1 | contig 21775 bp, 19 predicted proteins | sample CZODoug3_1_1_16f_FD_183082 | JGI IMG/M metagenome (GOLD analysis project Ga0137415, IMG submission 183082) | Vadose zone soil fungal communities from Angelo Coast Range Reserve, California, USA - CZODoug3_1_1_16fungal (Hybrid Assembly) | ecosystem: Environmental > Terrestrial > Soil > Vadose...
AACTTCGCGGAAACGTACAGGCCGCCGATCAAACCTTTCTGATCTTCGAGAACGTAGAACGAATACCCGGCGGCGACGCCGTTTTCGAAGGCCACGCAGCCGGCCAGGGCATGCGCGTCAAGGAAGCGTTTGATAAGCTCGAGCGCGCCGCGGTAGTCCCAATGCAATTCGTCGCGCCAGTGCCGGGCTTCTTCTTCGAGGAGCGGCTCAATCTGGCGGACAGTCGTCTGTCGCAAATCGACAATGTTCATGGATAAGGGGAGAGTGTCGAGGCCCCTGCCTGCAAATCCATCATAAAGGATGGAAAGGAGGTAAAGGAAGCACAGGAGGTAAAAGAGGAGACACAATGAAGCACGCCTGCCGAAGGAGTAGCCGAGAAGATGTGCTACGATGCCAATCATCGATTTTGTATTGTGAGGTAGAAATCCGCGGCGTTTGCCGCCAGCGGAGTTGCGCAGACGACGAATGCACATTTTCTCAGAACTTCGCTTTCCAACCAGGTGGTACACCAAGCTGCTAACGGCTTTACTGGCGTTGGCGTTTTTTGCCGTGCTGGCGACCACGGCCATTGCGGGGTTCCTCGTTTATCGCATTGTGAAACCGCAGCGCGCCAACACGGAAATCAACATGGCGAGTTTTCCTGGGCGCCCGGAGGTGCTGGATTTCGAGGTGCCGGGAGGAATTGGAAAACGGGAAGGATGGTTCTTTCCCGGGTTACGAGGGGCGCCGACGATTATTTTGTGCCATGGCTACGAGTCCAGCCGCGGTGAGCTGTTGACGCTGGAATCGGCGTTGCAGGACCACCAATACAACGTTTTCGTTTTTGATTTTGCCGCGCACGGAGCAAACGGGGGGATCAGCACGCTCGGTTATCGCGAAGCGGAAGAAGTGCGCGGGGCGGTGGATCTTCTGGCAGCGCGGCCGGACTTGGATCCGACGCGGTTTGGGTTATGGGGTTACAACCTTGGGGCTTACGCGGCGCTGCGTGAAGCGGAAAACGACAAGCGGATTCGCGCCCTGGTGCTGGACTCCGTGTATGACCAGCCGAAGCAGATGGTCAAGGTAGGCGTGGAGCGCAATGGGTTGGGTGGATTTCCGTTCATGGTGCGCGCGGCGTCGTTCAGCTTTGAATATTTGAATTACGCGCATCGCGGTGATCCGCCCCTTTCGCGAAAGCTGATTGCGCTGGCGGGTGTCCCCACGCTTTACATTCAGGCGCTGGACGACCCGGAGCTCGCGGAGACTACGCGGCAGATCTTTCTGCAGGCGCCGGAGCCGCGGGATCAAGCGATTGTCCCGCATGGAAATTATGCAAGTTTCAGCGACGATGAAAAACGCAGCTACGAAAACCGTGTGGTGTCATTCTTTTTAGTGAGGATGCCCGCTACGGGGAAGGCTGTCAGATGACCGCCGTTCGATTCGGTAGAGAAAGAAACCAGTCTTCTCGAGATTGAATGGGATTTCTTCACACGTGAGGTCCGATCCGATCATACCCCTACAATACTTGGCACCCAAGAGGAGGTAGCCTTCGCGGGGATGCTCCGCGTCCCACTCTGTGACTTCGTGGTGAAGGTAAAAACTCAAACTGTAGCGTTGGCCGCGACTCATGGCTCTCACCAGCAACTCCGGCGAAGGAATTCCGATGCGCCGAATTTCCTCGGAAAGTGTCCGGCCGGACGGATCCCAGCGAAAGTAGGATGACAACAAGACATCGGTCAGCGAAGCAGCTAAAAGAATCGGCACGACCGCGGAAGCGGCGATGAGCTTGCGAAGATCGGTCGCAGACCACGATGGATAGAAGATACCCAAGAAAATATTGGCCGCCCCCATTAGGGCAATGATCAAGCCAGCCATGCCCCCGAATCGCGCGTTCCCAAAAGCTATGTGTGGTGTGACCATTCTAACGAGGGCGAACAAAAGAAACAGAAAGATGGCCGCAGTGATGAGGCTGAACCGAAATGATTTTCGGGCTGCAGACGTCATTGTGACGGACGCACGCGTCACGATCAGACAGATCGCCGGAATAGAAGGGAGGATGTAGCCGGGCAGCTTCGACTGCGAAATACTGAAAAACACGAGGACGAACACAGACCAAGACAGCAAGAACAGAGAATGAGGGCTGATTTTTTTAGATTCCGCAATCCGCGCGCTTCCTTCGATAACTGTCCAGAGCATTGCGGCGGTCCACGGCAGGAAGCCCACAAGCAGAACAGGGAGGTAAAACCAAAACGGCTGGATGTGCTGAAATTCGGGGGTGAGGTAGCGCTTGAAATTGTGTTCGATGATGAAGATGCGAAAGAAGTCGGGGTTGCGGCGGGCGCAAAGGATGTACCAGGGAAGTGCGGTGAGGCAGAAGGACGCGATTGCTGCGGGATGAGAGAGGCGGAAAGCGTCGCGCCAGCGTTTGGTGAAGAGCGCCCAGAAAAAAACAGCGCCGCCGGAGAGAATGATGGCGGCGGGCCCTTTGGCGAGCACGGCGAGACCGAGGAAGAAACCGAATAGAATGAGCGCGAGCCAGGGTGTTTGAGGGAGGATCGGCGTGTTTTCGTTGCGTGTAAGCCCCAAAACGACGGCGGCGCAGACCATGGCAATCGTGAGCATCGCGCTGAAAGGCATGTCCGTGGCAGCGGCGTGAGAGAAGCCAATCATGCCGACGGTGGTGGGCAGCAGAAGCAGCAGCCAGCGAGCCGTTTCCGCGCCGTAAAGACGCAGCGCTAGCCATGCTAATGCAAGCGTGGCGAATAGCGCAGAAATGGCGCTGGGCAAACGCGCGGCGGTTTCGCTTACGCCAAAGAGCTTGAAGCAAAGCGCAGCCTCCCAATAGAACAGCGGCGGCTTCTCGAACCAGGGCTTTCCATAGAGGCGCGGCGTGACCCAGTCGCCGGTCTCCATCATGTCGCGCGCTATCCAGGCGTAGCGTGGCTCGTCCGGTCCGACGAAGCCGATGGCGCCGAGATGGCTGAAGTAGCAGACGTATAGCGTCGCAAGAATAAGGATGGCCCAGCCGATTCGAGCGGCGGCACTGGTGGGGCGCGGGCTCTCTGCGATGGGAGCAGTTGTTTCGGTCACGGAAAGCCGAGTCTAACATCGAACCACTATCTTCCAGTGATGGACCTCTTGCATACTGTCGCCCGGCGGGAAACACGCGGGGACCTGGGTATTCCGTGAAAGAGTGGATCGAATACGCGGCGGTGTGGGCGATTTTGAAGGGGCTGGGTGCGTTGCCGCCGTCGCTCGCGCGGAGCATTGCCGCAGGAGTGGTGCGCATTATCTATGCATTGCTGCCGCGATTAAGAAAGACCGCTCAAGTAAATTTGCGCATTGCGTTTCCGGAATGGAGCGAAGCGCAACGCAAGGTAGTCGTGCGCGGGATGCTGCGAAATTTGGGTTGGATGGCGGCGGAGTTTGCCCGTTTTCCGAAATATACGAAGGAAAATATCGCGCAAATCGTGGCGCTGGATGGCCATGAGAATTTTCTGGAAGGACAGCGGCGCGGGAAAGGCGTCCTTTACCTGACGGGTCATATCGGCGCTTGGGAACTTTCTTCATTTGCGCACGCGCTGTACGGGTTTCCACTGCGCTACATGGCCCGGCGAATCGACAACCCGAGGATCGATGCACTGGTGAACGGTTACCGGTGTTTGTCGGGGAATCGCCCGATCTTCAAAAACGAATCGGCGCGCGTGATGCTGAAAGTTTTGAAAGAGGCCGCAACAATCGGCATTCTGGCGGACCAGAACACCATGCCGCAAGAAGGGGCGTTCGTCGATTTTTTCGGGAAGATGGCCAGTACGACGACCGGGATCGCGCGTATGGCACTGCATACTGATGCGGCGGTCGTGCCGGGATACGCCATTTGGGATGAGGCAAGTGGAAAATATCGATTGCGATTTGAGCCGCCCGTGGAGCTGATTCGAACGGGCGACAAGGAGCGCGATGATTTCGAGAATACACAAAAATTCACGAAAGTGATTGAAGAAATTATCCGCAAGTATCCTGAACAGTGGGTGTGGGTGCACGGGCGATGGAATACCAGGCCGGCGGGCGAGCCATCGCTATACGATTTCCAGTGAGGCTGATCATGAGACGAACTGCAAAGGAATTAGCCGAAGCGATTGGCGCGAGACTCGAAGGCGACGGCGCGATCGAACTGGCTGGAATCGCCGCGCCAGAGCGTGCAGGGGCACGCGATTTGATTTACGTGGACGCCGCAAAGCATGCGCAGCGGGCCGCGGCTTCGGCGGCGGCCTGCGTGATTGCGGCTGAGGGCGTAGAATTTCCAGGCAAGACGGTTTTGCGGAGCGCGCAACCGAAGGTAGCGTTCGCACGGGCCGCCGAGCTGTTGCTCGGGCGCGCGCCGATAGCTTCGGGGATTCATTCAACGGCGATCGTGGCGCCGCTCGCGCGCATTGCGGCGGGTGTGGGTATCGGGCCGTACGCCGTGATTGGAGAAGATGCGCACGTGGGTGCGGGCACGCAGATCGGCGCGCATTCGGTGATCGGTGCGGGCTGCTGGATCGGGGGAAATTGCCGGATTCACCCGCGCGTGACGCTTTACGCAGGAGTACGCTTGGGGAGCCGTGTAGAGATTCATTCGGGAGCGGTGATTGGCGCGGATGGTTTCGGCTATGCGTTCGGAGAAGGGAGATATTGGAAATTCCCCCAGGCGGGGATTGTTGAGATTGGCGATGACGTGGAAATCGGAGCGAACACCGCGATTGATCGCGGTTCGCTGGATGACACCCGCATTGCGGAAGGCGTGAAGCTGGACAACCTCGTGCAAGTAGGACACAACTGTCAGATTGGGGCGCACTCCGTGATCGCGGCTCAAGTGGGTTTGTCCGGCTCGTGCGTATTTGGAAGGCACGTGGTAGTGGGCGGGCAGGCGGGCTTCGGAGAGCGATGCAAGTTAGAGGACAAGTCGGTGATCGGCGGGCAAAGCGGCGTGCTGGGAGGAAAAACCATTCGCAGCGGGGAGGCTGTTTGGGGCACGCCGGCCCGTTCGCTTGAAAAGTTCAAAGAGTTATTCGCATGGTACGGCCGGCTTCCAGAATTGGCCGCACGCATCAAAGGGATAGAGGAAAAGCTTGGCGGTAAATGAAAAGAACTCGCGAGCGCATTGGCGCGTGATCGTTGTTGGCGGACACACGCGCAGCATTGGCAAGACGCAACTGGTCTGCGATGTGATCTCGGCGTTTCCGCATGCTAACTGGATCGCCGGAAAAATCACTCAATACGGGCACGGCGTTTGCGCGCAGAATGGCGAGAATTGCGATTGCGCGCCAGACGAACATGTTTGCGCGATTGAGTGGGAAACGCGAGCGAACGCGGGAACAGACAGCTCCCGCTTTTTGGCCGCCGGGGCACATCGCTCGTTCTGGCTGCGCACGAAGCAGGGATTTCTTGCCGAAGGCTTGCCACTTCTGCGGACGGCTTTGCTGCAAGTGAGCGAAGCGGGCGCGCCGGAGCCGCCGCCGGTGATCGTGGAGAGCAATTCCTTGCTGCAGTTTCTAAAACCGAGCTTGTATTTCGCGGTGGTCGATCCCGCCAAGGAAGACTTTAAGGATTCGGCTCGCGCCGTTCTGGACCGTGCCGATGCGCTGGTGATCCGTGGATCTTCGGACGTACTTGCGGCAGCCGGGCCGTCCTGGATCAAGCTTCCCGCACATGTATTGAAGGAAAAGCCATCCGTTACGCAGCTGGAAGGGGACCCCCTGCCCGAGCCGCTACACGTCCTTGTGCAGCGCGCCTTGGACGAACCCGCGGTTGTAGCGATTTGACAACTTCGACTGGCGATTATCGCATCTTAGCCGTTGACCGTCGTTGCGAAGGCGGCGATAATTGAGTAGTACTCGTGTTACTCAAATCCGGACCGTCGCGCTGCTTTTGTGGGGAAGTGATACGCAGCACGGCAGTTAAATTGATTTTAATGTTGGCATCGGAAGCCCGTTGAACTTGTCAGCTTGACGTTTCGCTCTGGGGGGAGCACTGATGGCCTCATTCGCCAGAATGGGAGAAGAAGTCTCCGTCGCTCCGGCGCCAGTCCTGCAGCACGACCAGGATTGGGCCGCGCGTTTGGAAAAAACCATTGAGCGGGGCGCGAACCACCTGCTTTCTCTTCAAGCTGAGGAAGGGTTCTGGCAGGGTGAGCTTGAAGCGGACACCACCCTCGAATCCGACTACATCTATTATTTGCATGTTCTTGGAAAGGCCGATCCGGAGCGTATCGCCAAGCTGGCAAATTACGTTCGCCGCCGCCAGCTCCCCGATGGCGGCTGGTCCATCTATCCTGGCGGACCCTCGGAGCTGAATGCGACGTGCAAAGCGTATTTCGCGTTGAAGCTCGCGGGCGATTCCACGGATGCGCACCATTTGGCGCAAGCACGCGAGACCATTCATCGTCTCGGCGGCTTGGAACACACAAATTCCTACGTGCGGTTCTACCTGGCGCTGGTGGGCGCGGTTGGATGGGAGCTCGTCCCCTCGATCCCGCCGGAACTGATGCTCCTGCCTATTTGGTTCCATTTTAATATTTACGAAATGTCTTCTTGGACGCGCGGCATAGTCATTCCCATGGCTATCCTGTCCAGCTTGCGACCCGATTGGCGTTTGCCGGAGCGCGCGCGTGTGGATGAATTGTTCAAAGATCCCACGAACAAGACTGCAGCGTTCGATTGGAGCAAGCAGATTCTTTCCTGGAAAAATGTTTTCCTGGCGCTGGATCGCGGGCTAAAGCTCTACGAAAAATCTCCTTGGAAACCCTTCCGCCAGCGCGCGCTCCGCGAAGCAAAGTCCTGGATGCTGGATCACCTCGAGCGCACCGAAGGGCTTGCCGCGATCTACCCGGCGATGATGAATTCGATTTTCGCGCTGATGGCCTTGGGGCATGGCCTGGACGATCCCTTGACGTGGCGCGAAATCAAGGAATTTTCGCGATTTGAAATTGAAGAGGGCGACACCATTCGCATGCAGCCGTGCGTCTCGCCGGTCTGGGATACTTGCATCGCCATGGTCGCGCTGGAAGAAGCCGGCTTGCCCGCGGATCATCCCGCGCTGGTGAAAGCCGCGGACTGGATGCTCTCGAAACAGGTGCTTGGGCCGGGCGATTGGCAAATCAAGAACAAAGACGCGGAACCCGGCGGCTGGGCTTTCGAATTTCGCAATGATTTTTATCCCGACGTGGACGATACCGCGTTCGTGTTGATGGCGCTCCAGCGCGTGAAGTATCCCGACCCGCAGCGCATGGAAGGCGCGATCCGCCGTGGTCTTCAGTGGCTTCTGAGCATGCAGAATCGCGACGGCGGCTGGGCTGCGTTTGACCGCGACAATGACCAAAAGTCCTTGTGCAACATTCCTTTTGCGGATCACAACGCGATGATCGATCCCTCCACGGCCGATGTTACCGCTCGCGTGGTCGAGTGTCTCGGCAGGTTTGGCTGGCCTGCGGAACATCCTGCGATACAGCGCGCCGTGAAGTTTTTGTTAAAGGATCAATCCGAAGACGGTTCCTGGTTTGGCCGCTGGGGCGTCAATTATATTTATGGAACCAGCGGCGTGTTGCGCGCCTTGGAAACGGTTTCGCTGACCGCTCGTGATTATTGCCAGCGCGCAGTGGCTTGGCTCCGCCTGGTGCAGAAGGCCGACGGCAGCTTCGGCGAGTCCTTGCGCAGCTATGAAATGCCCGAAACAAAAGGGCAGGGCCCGAGTACGCCTTCGCAAACAGCTTGGGGTCTGATCGGTTTGCTTGCGGGCACGGACCTGAGCGACCCTGCAATCGTCAAAGCGATTTCTTACCTGGTGCACCACCAGAAAGAAGATGGCTCATGGAGCGAGCCGGATTTCACCGGTACGGGCTTCCCAGGCGTGTTTTACCTGAAATATCACCTTTATCGCAATTCCTTTCCGGTCTACGCGCTGGCGCGCTATTCCAATCAGTCGCGCAGCGCGGAAGAATACGTCGCGCTGAAGTTCCAGCCCAGCGAATTCCGGCTGCGCAGCGGGTTTTAAAGCGCATGCCGCGGTTGCCCTTGCGGCTTACGGCGGACCTCACCAGAGCCCGGCTTGCGCGGATGGTGCGTCTTGCCCCAGACGCCAGCCCGGTTCAATTTGTGGATGCGGCAGAAATTCTGCACCATGATTCCAGCCATACAGTCTCGCACGAGAGAATCCGCGAAATTAATTCGAGCCGCTCTCCGGTCGTTTGGATCGGTGGAAGCGAACCGCTGCACCATCCCGGCGTTTCACATCTGGTCCGAGCGATTGCGCAGACTGGTCACTTTGTTTTTCTTGAGACTGACGGAACAAACCTTCGCCGCCGGATTCATGAGTTTCAACCTACGTCGCAGCTGTTCTTGACCGTTCGGCTGGAACCTGGTACGCAGGGGCACGCGTCGAAAGGTCTTCGATCAGATGCATTCGAATTGGCTTCTGAGGGAATTCGTGCGGCGCGGCTCTCCGGCTTTCTGATTTGCGTGAATGTGCACGTTCACTCGGAGACCAAACTGCGGGAGATGGCAGACTTAATTCAGTTTGCACGGTCGCTCGATGTGGATGGAATTGTGATTACGCCGGCAAACTCTGGAACGAACGGAGCGGCTCCGGACGCTGCCGCCTTGCAGCGAAAAACGGCGGAAGCGCGAAAGCTCATTGGAAGCATGTGGTGGGAATCTTTTTCGCGAATTGTTGAGCCGGTGGTGACCGGTGAGAGCTCTGCCGCGCGCAACGTTGGCGACACCGGCGTCGGCATCGAACAGGAAACACAAGAAAACGAGGAAGGCGTAAGAGTCGCATGACCACGCTGGTTACAGGCGCGGCGGGCTTCCTAGGCAGCCACGTGACTCGGCAGCTGGTGGCTCGCGGCGACGAAGTGCGCGTGCTTCTGCGCGCTTCGAGCACCAATCGGGCGATTGCGGATTTGTCGCTTGAGTATGTGACCGGGGATTTGCGCGACCCCGCGTCGCTCGATCGCGCCATGAAGGGCGTCAAGCGCGTTTTTCATGTCGCCGCGGATTATCGCTTGTGGGCCCGGCGCTCGCGGGAAATTTATGATTCCAATGTTGGGGGAACGAAGAACCTTTTGGATGCTGCGAAACGTGCCGGCGTTGAACAGTTGATCTACACCAGCACGGTCGCTACCATAGCCGTCGACCGCCCGCAGCTCCCCAACGAATCCACCGACGCGAAGCTGGAAGAAATGGTCGGCCACTACAAGCGTTCGAAGTGGATGGCGGAAAGGGAAGCGCTCAACGCCGCGAAGAGCGGGCTTCCGGTGATTGTGGCCATGCCGACAACGCCGGTAGGTCCGTGGGACTGGAAACCGACGCCCACCGGGAAAATCATATTGGATTTTTTGAATGGCAAGATGCCCGGCTACGTGGAAACTGGTTTGAATTTTATCGGCGTGGAAGAGTGCGCGGCAGGACACCTGCTGGTTGCCGAAAAAGGCAAAGTAGGCGAGCGCTACTTGTTGGGTGGAGAGAATCTGACGCTCAAGGCCATGCTGGACACACTCGCAAAAATAACGGGACTGCGCGCGCCCAGCCTGAAAATTCCTCACGGGCTCGCTCTGGGCGTAGCCTATGCCAATACCGTGTTCTCGCGGCTGGTCGGGCGTGAGCCGGGAATTCCTATCGAAGGCGTCAAAATCGCCCGGCACATGATGTTTGTGGATTGCTCGCGAGCGCAGCGTGAACTGGGATTCGAGGCTGGTCCGGTAGCCGCCGCGCTGGAGCGCGCCGTGCGATGGTACGAGGCCAACGGTTACATCGCCAAAGGCCGCGCCAAGCGCATGGCCCGCGCTGCGGCCTGATTCTTGTAGTGGTGGTCTTAGACCGACGCTTCTGCTGTTGTATCCCCGCAGGAAGGGGCGGCATCTGAACTCATAATTGATGCGTATCCTAGTTACATTCGCCGTCGAAGCGGAGTTCGCCCCCTGGCGAAAGCTCAGAACGCTGCAGAGGGCGCAACTCGAGGGTCTGGAAATGTTTCAATGCCAGGTCGGCCGGGCCACGGTTGATTTTGTCGTGACCGGCATGGGAATGGAAAATGCGCGGCGCAGCGCAGAAATAGCGATGTCAGCCACACACACCGTTTGCATCGCGTCAGGATTCGCTGGTTCCCTTAGGCCAGCGCACAAAGTTGGCGATATTCTAGCAGCCCGCGCAGTTCAGCAATTAGGAAAACCAAAAACCATCGAATGTTCCCGCAACCTGTTCATGGCGGCTTATGAAAACAAGGCCATTGAAGCGAAAATGTTTTTGACCACTGGCAAAGTGATTGGCACGGCCGAGGAGAAACGACAGTTGGCGCCGTTTGCCGACGCGGTGGACATGGAAAGCTTTGCTATTCTTTCGGTGGCGAAACAAAAAAAACTTTCAGCCGTCGTCATTCGCGTGATCAGCGATCGTTTTGACGAAGATATGCCCGCTGATATTTCGACAACGGTGGACGAGCGCGGGAGAGTGAAAATTGGCGGGGTCGTGAAGCTTGTGGCGTATCACCCACTTCAATTGCCCGCACTCATCCGTCTCGGACGACATAGTCGCACCGCAGCTGAAGCCCTCTCTCATTTTCTCGAAGCATTCATTAAAGAGCTGTCCTTCCGGAGCCACGGATGGCCTCCGCAGGAGCTTCAGGAGATGGCGGCCCGATGAGCCGTACCGGCACAACCTTGGAAGCAGTGAAGACCCTCGGCCCTATCCCCAAGACTATGCGTGCTGGTGTCTACCGCGAAAAGGGAATCGTTCGCGTCGAGGAAGTCCCCGTCCCCGAAGTGGCCGACGGCGAAGTACTCATCAAGGTCGCCGCCTGCGGCATTTGCGGCACCGACATCAAAAAGATTTATCACGCCTACGTGCCCCCGCCCCAGATTCTGGGCCACGAAATAGCCGGCACTGTCGTAACAACTGGCCGCGGCGTGACGAAATGGAAGCTCGGCGACCGCGTGATGAGCTTTCATCACATCCCATGCGGCAAATGCTTCTATTGCGAGCGCCGTCTCTTCTCCCAGTGCAAACAGTACAAGACGACGGGCCTTACGGGCGGATTCACACCCAACGGGGGCGGCTTCGGCGAATACGTAAAAGCCATGCCCTGGGTGGCAGACCGCGGGATCATCGCTCTGCCCGATAACGTTAGCTTTGAAGAAGCCACATTCATCGAGCCGATTAACACGATTTTGAAAGCTGTGCAAAAGGCTCGCGTAACTGAGGGCGAATCCGTCCTCATCGCCGGCTGCGGCCCCATCGGACTGCAATTTCTGATGGTGGCAAAACTCGAGGGCGCCAAACTCTATACCAGCGACCCCGTGGCCGTTCGCCGCGCCAAGAGCCTAACTTTAGGAGCGTTGGAGTCCTTTGACCCCAGTGATGGTAAGCTTGTGGAACAGATCAAGGCCCGGACGGAGGGTCGCGGTGCCGATGCCGTCCTGGTAGCCGTGGCGCATCCATCTGTGGTGGTGGACGCTCTGGCAGCGGCAAGACCGGGGGGACGCGTGCTCTTGTTCGCGGCAAACGACCCCGTAACCCGAATTGAGTTTCCTGCCGCCGCCGTGGGGATCGACGAAAAAGAAATCCTGGGCAGCTACAGCGCGGCCGTGGACATCCAAGAAGCAGGGGCCGATCTTGTGTTGAAGAAGAAACTGCCGGTCATGGATATCGTGACGCACCGTTTTCCGTTGGCTAGAATCCAAGAAGGGTTGGATCTAGCCGTCAAGGCGACGGCGGAATCACTCAAGATCCTAGTCACACACACATGAGCACGACGACGCCAAAGAAACTGGAGGCAGGCGAACAAGTGAAAGCTGCCGCAACCCACGTCACGGTGCCCTCGAAGATGACTGCGGCCGTGCTCTATGGCAGCGAAGATCTTCGCATTGAGATGATTGACGTGCCCGCTCTCTCCGCCGACGAAGTCCTGGTGCGCGTCCGGTTGGCGCTTACCGACGGTACCGACCTCAAAGTCTGGAAGCGCGGCTATCATGCCAAAATGATTCAGCCACCGGCCGTCTTTGGCCACGAACTGGTAGGCGAAATCGTTGCTGTTGGCAAACGCGTGGACCCACGCTGGCGGATCGGAATGCGCGTTATCGCTGCAAATTCCGCGCCGTGCTTGCGCTGCTATCACTGCCGCCGCGGCCAGGAAAATCTTTGCGACGACCTCTTGTTCAACAACGGCGCTTACGCGGACTACATGCGCATTCCCGGCCGCATCGTCGTGGAAAATATGCTGGAAGTGCCGCACTCAGTGGACGATCAGAGCGCCGCGCTGGCCGAACCCCTGGCATGTGTGCTCCGCGGAATCCACGAGATGGAAGTGCGCACAGGAGATACTGCCGCAGTGATTGGCTGCGGTCCCATCGGATTGAAGTTTGTGCGCATGCTTTCGCGGCGCGGAGTTCGCGTTATCGCGCTGGCACGGCGCGGGGCGCCGCTCGACATCGCCAAGCGGCTTGGCGCGGTGGCCACGTTCAATGTGACCGAGACGGAAGATGTCGTAGCCGCCGTAAAAGCGCTCACCGAAGACGGACTCGGTCCCGATTCCGTGGTGGAAGCGGCAGGCAATCCGGCCACATGGAAGCAAGCCCTGGCCATGGTGCGGCGCGGCGGCGTTGTCAATTTCTTCAGCGGGCTGCCTTCGGGCACGCGCGTCGAAATCGATCCCGCGGCGATCCACTATTCCGAAATCAAGCTGATTTCGCCGTTTCATCACACGCCGCGGTTCTTCCGCGAAGCGTTGGAAGCTATCCGGCGCGGAGATATTTCGGCGCGCGATTTCGTCACCGAGGAAATCCGCTTGGCCGACCTGCCGCAGGCGTTCGCGCGCATGAAGTCGCGCAGTGGCGAAATCAAACTGGCCGTGCGCCCGTAGTCTTCAGGTGCGCACCAAACCCACCCGTCATTTCGAGCGAAGCGAGGAATCTCTCTTGATCTCGAGGTTTGACTTTGTAGGGTCCGTCTTCCGAGGCGGACCGCTGACGACAGATTTGTCACATAGGCTTTTGCAAGGAGACCATCTCTTCTGATGTTGCGTCCCGGCGAACTCGACATCACCCGGCATGCGCCCGAGCCCGGCTGCTCGGCGGAAGAAGCGCAAAAATACACGCGCTGGCTGGCCACGCATCACTACGAAAATTTCAATGTTGTATCGTGGCTGCTCCCCAAAGCGCTGCACCAGCATTTTTACAATGTCTACGCCTACTGCCGCTGGGCCGATGATCTTGGCGACGAAGTTCCCGATCCCCACCGCGCACTCGAACTGCTCCATTGGTGGGAGCACGAACTGAACGCCTGTTACGAAGGCAAGCCGTCGCAAGCTGTTTTCGTAGCGCTACGGGAAACCATTATCGCGAAGGATATTCCTAAGCAGCCTTTCGCGGACTTGCTGAAAGCTTTCCGCCAGGACCAGACGATCAAGCGTTATCCGACCTGGGATGCCGTGCTCGGCTACTGCGTGTATTCGGCAAATCCCGTGGGCAGACTGGTGTTGTATTTGTGTGGCTATCGCGATGAACAGCGACAGCTTTTATCCGATGCCACTTGCACCGCCCTACAGCTCGCCAATTTCTGGCAGGATGTCTCCCGGGACCTGGACATCGGACGGATTTATATTCCCTTCGATGCCGCAGCTGCGCATGGGCTCTCGGAGAATGACATCGTCGAGCGGCGCTTCGACGATCGCTACGTCCGCTTAATGAGGGACCTGATTGCTCACACTCGCGCCCTATTCGCCGAAGGTCAACCGCTCGCAAAAATGGTGGATGGGCGCCTTAGCGTAGACCTGGAGATGTTTACCCGCGGCGGTTTGGCCGTCCTCGATGCCATCGAAACAATGGGATATGACACACTCCACCGCCGCCCAACTGTTAGCAAACTGAAGCAAGCCGGTCTGCTCGGCCGCGCACTGCTTGCGTATCTGGCTGACCTAGATCGGAAGTCGGAAAAGTCCGTGAGAATTCCCGTGACGTTGCGGGCCGCGGGGAGGATGCCCGAAACGCGCATCGCGATTGAGGATTCCTACGCCGAATGCCACCGCATTGCGCGTGCGTCTCGCAGCAATTTCTATCATGCCTTTTTCCTGCTCCCTGATTCCAAACGCGACGCACTTGCCGCCCTCTACGCCTTCATGCGTCTTGTGGACGACGTCGCAGACGAAGGCGCGGATCTTGCCGCAAAACAGCGCGGCCTGGCAAATTGGCGCGCTGCTCTCGATGACGCCATCACGGGGCACGAGCAGCATTTCGACGGCAACGCCGCGCTGACGTCGCCGGCCGCAACGCTCGGTGGTGCCGATGAAATTTTGCCCGCTCTCGTCGACACCATGCAGAGATACAAAATGCCTGCGCGCTATCTCCACGACCTCATCAGCGGCGCGGAAATGGATCTCACAGTCCAGACGTACCCCACCTTCGACCGCCTCCGCGAATATTGCTATCGCGTAGCCGGTACGGTCGGGCTCACCTGCACCCATGTCTTTGGCTTCAGCGACGCGCGGGCCCTCGATCTTGCCGAAAAGCTCGGCCTCGCCTTTCAATTGACGAACATCATTCGCGACGTTCACGAAGACTACAAACTGGGACGTGTCTATCTACCGGAAGAAGATTTGCAACGCTACGGAGTTTCAGCGCAAGACTTCGGCAACCGCGAGGCAACTCTCGGCGTTCGCGAATTGCTGCGCTTTGAATCCGAACGTGCCTGGCAATTTTACGAAGCCGGTTCAGCGTTACTGGGTTTAATCGATAAAGACAGCCGCGGCGCGCTGTGGCTGCTGGTCCATACCTACAGCGCGCTACTCGGTCGCATCGAGTTACTGGATTTCGCCGTGTTCGGCGAGCGCATTCGTCTTACCAAAGCAGAGAAAATGATGTTCATCGCCAAGGCGCGCTTCGGCCGCCACACGGAAGAGAATATCCTTGAAAAGCGTGATCGTGATCGGCGGCGGGCTGGCGGGACTGGCAGCCGGCGTCGCGCTGGCTGAATCTGGTTGGCGCGTACGTCTGTTCGAACAGCGTCCCTTCCTCGGTGGCCGCGCAACGTCCTACGTGTTGCCCGACGGCGAGCACGTGGACAACTGCCAGCACGTAACGCTCGGTTGCTGCACCAATCTCGAAGATTTCTATCGCCGCATCGGCGCTGCCGGCAAAATCAAATTCTTCGACCGCCTCCTCTTTCTCGATCCGCAAGGCCGCAAAGGTGAGATGCAAGCCGGATTTTTGCCGGCGCCATTTCATCTGACCCGTTCCTTCGCGGCTTTTGCACCGCTGAACCTGCTCGACAAGTTTTCCATCGCGCGCGCCATGCTCGATATTTTGCAGACCAGGGGGAAGCCTGCCGATCTCCACGAAAAAAGCGGCATCTCCATGCTCGAATGGCTCCGCCGTCGCGGCCAGACAAAACGCGCCATCGAGCGGTTCTGGCGCGTTGTCCTCGTCAGCGCTCTCGATGAAGAACTCGATCGCACCGACGCGCGCTTCGGCGTTGACGTTTTCTGGAAGGCTTTTCTCTCCAACAGCACCGGCTATCGCATGGGAGTCCCCGCCGTCCCGCTCGCCAATCTTTACGACGGTTGCAAATCCGAAATCGAGCGTCGCGGCGGGGAAGTGATTCTGCGCGCCCCAGTGCGCGGCCTCAAAATCGAAAGTGGCGAACTCGCCGGAATTCGCTTCGACGAAGGACGGGAAGAAACGGCCGATGCTTACGTCTTCACCGTGCCCCATACTTCACTGGCGGAACTTCTGCCCGAAAGTGTGAAGCAGAGCGATCCCTCACTCGCCAATCTGGACAAAATCAAGGTCGCTCCCATCACCGGCGTGCACTTCTGGTTCGACCGCCCCGTAATGGATGAGCCGTTCGTGACGCTACTCGACACCACCACGCAATGGATTTTCAACAAGACCGCGCTTTACGCCGATTCGAACGAAAAAGGAAAGAACGCTCCCGCTGGACAATATTTGCAACTCGTCATCAGCGCGTCTTATGATCTCTTGCAGAAGCCGCGCCAGGAAATCATCGACCTCTGTTTAGCGGAAGTCCGCCATGCCCTACCCGCGGCTCGCAACGCTGAATTAGTGAAGGCCACGGTCATTAAGGAAGCAGCGGCGACATTTTCACCGGAACCCGGAGTCGATCGCTGGCGCCCGAAACAACAGACCGCCATACCCCGCTTGTTCCTAGCCGGTGACTGGACCGATACCGGCTGGCCCGCCACCATGGAAGGCGCCGTGCGTAGCGGTTATTTGGCTGCTGAAGCCCTTCTCGGCTCCGAAGGAACGCCTCGAAAATTTTTGCAACCCGATCTCGCCGCTGATGGTTTCATCTCCATGTGGCTTGGCAAGCACTAGCCCCACTCTGGAGTGCAGCGGCTTGCCGCCGCCTTTCTGACGCGAGTCCCGAGTACATAATGTGATCTCCGCTGCTGTGTCACTCCGCGACCATCCCGAACCACCCAATCCGCCGCTCTTTTGCCGTCATTTGCTTTCCTATCGTGTCGATCGCCTCATATTCTGCTCGGTGTGCCGCCATAAATTCTTCATAGTCACTGCGCGAATCCCAAAAGTCCATCGTCAAATACACTCCCCCGCGAAGCACATCCTTTACCAGCCGCGTCTCTTTATAGCGGGAGTCGTTCCGGAACAGCCGCACCCCCTCACCATGCGGACCATAGGCGTTCTCGAATCTTTCTTCACAACCCGGCTTGACTTCGTACTCCCACAGCGCTACAAACATAGATGTCCCATCTCCTGCTCGTTGGACGTTCGCCATTCTGCAAGCAACTTCTAGTGTTTGAGTGCGCCGTCCGGCCGAGTGTAACAATCCGATTGGATACAAGCCAAGTTGGCAAGCGCGACAGCGCAAAAGCATGAGTTGTAGTCGTGGCAGTCCGTCGAGACTGGCGGACGGAGGCGTTTGTGGATCGAAAGTACGGACACCGCGGTTACCGCGACGCGGAAAAGCAAGATAAGAAAGACAAGTCACACGACCGCAAGCCCCCTGCTGGGGGGCCGCGGGGCGCCGATCAGTTCGGTCCCCGCACACCCCGCATGGTCGGTACCGTCACACGCGCGCGCTGTTCCAATTGCGGCGCCGTCCTCACTCCCGGATTCGATCCCGGCGGAACGTGTCCCAAGTGCCAAGCCGAATTGCATTGCTGTAAGCAGTGCCGCTTTTTCGATTCCGGGGCGCAATTCGAATGCACTCAGCCGATTCAGGAACGCATCTCTCCCAAAGACGCGAAAAACTCTTGCACCTTCTACGAATTCCGCATGACCATCGAAAAAGATACCGCGCCAACGTCTTATACTCAGCCGAACGCTTCCGGCTCCGCGCCTCCCCCTGGACCTCCGCGCCACACCGACGCCCGCCAAGCCTTCGAAAACCTTTTCAAGAAGTAGCTTCCATGAAGCCCTCGCGGCGATCCTTTCTCGAAGCCGGTCTCGCCCTCCCCACACTTCTTGGATCTTCTCCGTCCCTTCTTTCCACGGAGCCAACATCAGAAGCGGCCTTTTCAAAAGATTCGTCTTTCGATCCCTGGATTGAGATTCACCGTGAAAATCTGCGACACAATGTCCAAGAAGTGTCCCGCCGCGCCGCTTCTCGTCCCATCCTCGCAGTCATCAAAAACAACGGCTACGGTATGGGCGTCGCAAACGTCGCCCAGATCCTCGAATCTCAGCCGGAAATCTTCGGCTTCGCGGTGGTCAAACTCCACGAAGCCATCTCGCTGCGCGACGCCGGCATTCGCAAGCCCCTCCTCCTCCTCGGCCCTTTTGACGAGCAAAATCTCGCAGATGCCGCCACCCGCGGCATCATGCCCATGATCTACACGCCGCTTGGTCCGGCCCTCGACAAGATCGCCACCAAAACGCAAAAGCCCGTCCCTCTCCATGTCTGCATTGACACCGGCATCGGCCGAGTCGGCGTGCCCTACCACCAAGCAGCTCCTCTCATCCGTGATCTGGCTGCCCGTAAGTCCGTCAGTATTCAGGGCACCATGATGACTTTCACCGAAGATCCCGACTTTGACAAAGAGCAGCTTCGGCGCTTTCACGAAACCTGCGCTTCCCTCGAGAAAGACGGTATCTCTCTTGGAAAAAAGCACGCCGCTTCCAGCTTCACTCTCTTCCAGCATCCCGAGGCGTTTCTCGACATGGTGCGCCCGGGCATGGCGATTTATGGCATCTATTCCGAAAACGAGTTTCGCCACACCGCGATCATGGATCTCCGTACCGCTGTCAGTCTGAAGGCCCGCGTCATCTACGTGAAGAGGTTGCGCAAAGGCGACAGCGCCGGCTACAACCGCGCCTACATGGCCAAGGATGATGTTTGGGTCGCCACACTGCCCGTCGGGCACGCCGACGGCTGGCCGCGCGTCGCCGCGCTGAACGGCGACAAAGGCGCGAAAGTCCGCATCAACAACAATCTTTATCCTGTGATTGCCTCAGTCTCCGCCAGCCATTGTATCGTGGAGATCGGTAGGGAAGAGCGCGTGAAGATCGGTGACGTTGCCACTTTTTTCGACTCGCAGTCCGGCTCGCGTCCCGAGGATGTCTCCGAAGCCTGCGGCGTCTCTGTCTACGACCTCACCATGCACCTCAATCCGCTCTTGCCTCGCCGAATCGTCTAGTGGTCCGCGCCCTTAGGGCCGGCTTTACGCCGCCATACTCTACGCTTGCGGGGTGACTTCTACGCCAGGAATTTCTCCAGCGGCTCCCAATAGTTCATTTTCCATCCTGCCGCTAGGTGCTCCCCATCGCCCTTGGGAAAAGCGCCATGGTCAAAGACAATCTTGGTCCCCGCGCCTTGCTCTACGAGCTCGAATTTCGCGATCGAATAAAACCCCGGATCCCAGCCTCCCGCACGCCATGCTTGGACGATTCGCTCGTTCGGCAGGAGTTCGATGTGCCTGCCCGTCACGTACCCGCCGAAGAGCGAAAACGCGCCGCCCGCTTCACGGCTGATCTCCGTCGGTTTAGCGTCCGGCGGCATCCCGGACTTCATCGCCGCACTCAGGTGTATCACTTTGTCGAATTGTTTTGTCTCCGTCAGTGCTTCATACACGCGCTTGCGGCTCGCCTTGAATACCGGCTCCATGTGAATGGATTCCGCTGTTCGGGAAACCTCCTCCTCGGCTCCTGCCCTAGCCCCCGTTGAGCCCAAGGCGAAAACACCAGCCGCGGCTGCAACTCCCGTAATCACTTGCCGCCGTGTCGGCAAATTCATCATGGCCATCAAATTCGTTCTCTCGCTCATATTTGTCCTCCATCTTGTCTTCACTCGACCGCAACGCATCAGACCACCCGTCCAAAATATGTTCAAGATAATCTTTTGCTGGCAAGGTACCATCCTTCGAGGCATACTCAGCGCCACGAACAAGGAGCCCCCATGCCTTATCCTTCTGGCCATCGCCCGGTAGTCAAGAAAGCCATCATTGAAAGCGCGCGCAAGCTCTTCAATCGCCACGGCTTTGAGTGTGTCTCCATCCACCAGATCATGGCCGGCGCGGGATTGACCCACGGCGGCTTCTACAGCTATTTCAATAGCAAGAGCGATCTCTATGCCGAGGTGCTCAGCTGTTTTTTCACCGACCCCGAATGGAAGAGTTGCTGGGAAGGCGTGAAAGTGGATCTCTCTTCCGGCGACGTTGGCCCGCAAGTCGTCCGAGCCTATCTCTCCCGCCAGCATTTTGAAAACGTCGAGGATTCCTGCCCCATGGTGGCGCTGCCGACCGACGTCGCGCGCAGCGGCAAAGCTGCCAGGAGCGCTTTCGAGACCGTTTTCAAGTCCATGGTCAGCGTATTGGAGCGCAGCCTGACTCAGAATGGCCACCCTCGCCGCGCCACTGCGCAGGGCATCGCTTCCTTGTGCATCGGCGGTATGGTCGTCGCCCGCGCCCTCGTCGACCGCTCTCTCGCCGATGAATTGCGCGACGCATGCATGTTAGTCGCCCTCGATCTCGGCGGCTGGACCAAAACGCCCAAATCTAAGAACGGAAAATCCAAAGCGGCCGCCGCCTCCACCCACTAAGAGCGATGTCACAATCTTGCGCAACGTTTCTCGTTGGGGTCGCGTAGCGCCGTCCCTTTAAGGCGCCATCTTTTCCTCTCTGCGTCTCCAGCGGCACATGCTTCAGCTGTCGAAGCTAGTCCTGTGTAGTGGCCGGGCTTTAGCATGATGCTTTTGCGCGGACCGCCATCTTTCTTCCTGTCCGCATCTCTAGTGGCCGTTCGTGGTCGCAAAGGAATCTGCTTCACCTAACAAAGTACTTGACAGTAAGAAGTACAGGCGTATCCTACTCCCATCCGCCTCCTTTGGGCGGCCGGAGGTCTCTCGATGGACACCGCACTCCCAACTCAATCTCAGGATCTTGGCCAATCCCCATCTGGTCCGTTTCGCGCGTTCTTAACGGACGCCATCCGGTTCTGGGAGCCACGTCGCCTTGTCTATAACTTTGTCCTCGCCGTGGTCGTTGTGGTCTGGATTGTGGCGACGTGGCCCCATTTCCAACCGGCGTTTACGCCGCATTCGCTTCTGCTCCTCTCCGTCCTTGCCGTGCTGGCCAATGTTTGCTACTGCGCCGCCTACTTTGTGGACATTCCCATGCAGAGTCTGTCTGTTGGCAGTGCCTTGCGACGTCAGCGCTGGGGACTGTGGGTGATAGGAACGCTCTTTGCCATTCTTTTCGAAAATTACTGGATCGTCGACGAAATTTATCCGTTCGTCCGCTGATACCGGAACCAGGCCGCGGTCCCCTTCTTAGACAACGTTCTAGCCAGATTTTACACAGGCCTCAGATGGGAGCGATGGCTTAAGCGGACACGATGGCCGGACCGGGTGGCCGGGGAAGGGCGGAAGCATAACCGTGACCTACGATCCCCAAGCCAAACCCTTTTTGAATGTCATCCACCTTTCCAGTCAAGGTGGCCCTCCCCCAGTGTTCAAGGAAGAGCCAGTAGCTCCCCTCTGGTAAGCCGCGTCAATTCGTATTCCTTTCCACCTTCAACTGTCGACCGTGGACTTTCCCAACCGTTCTTACCTCCCCACGTCATTGCCTCCTTTTCCCAGCGGAAACAGCATCGGCTCGGCGGGAGGAGAATCGGCGATGGACTCGAGTTGTGGATACTGACGGCGGAGCGGTTCAGGCACCTTCACTTTCGATCCCTTCAAGATGCTGATGAGCTGCAGGGCGTTCACCACTGCCTTCCCTTGGAAGTGATTGTTGGTGATGACAAAGGTCTCGCCAGCTCGCTCCGTGACTTTGTGGACGCGCGTAACCCACGGTGCCAGTTCTTCCGCGGTGTAAAGATAGTTGTATCGTTCATGCGCGGGGATTGTCGCATCGTCGCTGAACCACGTGTCGTAGCGCCGCCCGTGAAGCCGCACATATCCGACGGCTGAGGTAGCCTGAGCCGACGGCCCCAGGGACCGCCCGATGATGGGCTGATCGATGTTGCAGAAACTGACGCCGCTGGTGCGCAGCAATTCCAGCGTCTCGGGAGCATCCCACGTACCGTGCCGCACTTCGACTACCAGCGGATAGTCGGAGAAGCGTTTCAACACCGCCGAGAGGTACGCAACAGTTTCCGCAGAGCGATGAAACGAAAAGGGGAATTGCAACAGCACGGCGCCGAGTTTATTTGCGGCGCGAAGTACATCGAAGCCGGCGCGAACGGCGCGCTCATCCTCTGCAGCGGATCCCGATGTTACCGATCTTACGTCGTGCGTGAATCGCTGCCAGAGTTTGGCGGTGAACACAAAGCGCGGATTGGCCGCCACGCGTTCGA
>Ga0137415_10001717_pt1 | contig 21773 bp, 20 predicted proteins | sample CZODoug3_1_1_16f_FD_183082 | JGI IMG/M metagenome (GOLD analysis project Ga0137415, IMG submission 183082) | Vadose zone soil fungal communities from Angelo Coast Range Reserve, California, USA - CZODoug3_1_1_16fungal (Hybrid Assembly) | ecosystem: Environmental > Terrestrial > Soil > Vadose...
AATCCCGACCGCTGACTTGGGGAAGACTGGCAAAGCGAACGACGCGGCGGACGCGGATCGGCAGGGAAATCGAGAGTATAGTTCCTGCGTATAAAGGATAGTGCTAGATGTGCGGCTCTGTTCTTTCACCGGTGAGCCGCAGACGGAGAAAAAATGCCAACGACAACAAGATTCGAACTAGGCGGCGGATTGCCGTCGATGCCGAACCTGAGTGGGGCTGGGAAAAGAATATTGCAACTCGGGATATTGGTGGCGGTGATCATCGTGCTGATGGCGAGCACAACTTCCATTCCGACGGGGAACGTGGGGGTCCTGACACTGTTTGGGCGCGTAACGGGGGAGACACTTCCGGAAGGAATCCACGTGGTCAATCCACTAAAATCGGTGCAAAAACTTTCGGTGCAAACCCAATCGGTGAAAGAAAGCGCCAATGTGCCGTCGAATGAGGGATTGATCCTGGCACTGGACACGTCGCTGCTTTTCCGGTTGGACAAGAACAAGGCGGCGTTCGTTTACCAGACCGTAGGCGACAATTACGCGGAGAAGATCGTAGAGCCGACCTTACGGGCAGCGATTCGCGCTTCAACGTCGGCCCACTCGGCGAACGCCCTTTATACCAATGCGCGCGAGCTAGTACAGCAGCAGATCCAGGACGAGCTCACTTCCCAGTTGGCGCCACGCGGCGTAATCGTGGAAAACGTACTGCTGCGCGATGTGCAATTGCCGGCGATGTTGAAAGGCTCGATCGAGGCCAAGCAGCAGGCCGAACAGGACGCGCTGCGGATGAGCTTCATCCTGCAGAAGGAAAAGCAGGAAGCCGAGCGGAAGCGCATCGAGGCCCAAGGCATCGCGGACTTCCAAAAGATCGTGGCGACGGGCATCAGCCCGCAACTGCTTGAATGGAAAGGCATCGAGGCCACCGAGAAGCTGGCGACGAGCGCGAATGCCAAGGTCGTGATTATCGGCAATCCGAAGAATGGCTTGCCGCTCGTGCTGGAACCGAAGTAATCCATCCAAAAGGTGTTCCGGCCCTTCTAGAAAGGGCCTGCGGCCGTCCAAAATAAAGGCAAAGAAGTACGAAGATTTTCGTTGACAATACGAAAACCTTCGTATTAAGCTCCCGCGCATGTCGAACGAACAACCGCAAAAACCAACGGCGTCGGAGCTGGAAATCCTGCGAGTGCTGTGGGAGCACGGGCCTTCGACGGTCCGCGAGGTGCTCGAAGCGCTGCGTGAAAAGAAGGACCTGGGCTACACCACCGTGCTGAAGTTGCTGCAAATTATGACCGCCAAGGGCACGGTGCGCAGAAACGAAGAGCAACGGGCGCACGTTTATGAGGCATGCCAGCCGGCGACAGAAACGAAGCGGCAACTCGTCGGGGACGTGCTGCAACGAGTGTTTGAGGGCTCGGCAAGCGAATTGATGATCCATGCGCTGGAGGGCCGGCGAACGTCCAAAGAAGAGCTGGGCGAGCTGCGGCGTCTTCTGGACGAATACGAGGGGAGAACCCGATGAGCACCGTAGCGAATTGGATTTCGCCAGAGGTTTTGCGGACGCTGGGCTGGACGTTGTTGCATTTTATTTGGCAAGGGGCTGGGCTGGCGGCGCTGTTTGCCGTGGGCGCAGCGGTTTGCCGGAGCGCGTCGGCCCGTTACGCGCTGGCTGTCGGCGCGCTCGTATTGATGCTGGCGTCCCCGGTCATCACATTCACGTGGTTGCGGGGGCAAACGAACCCGGCCGTTAGAACTGGGGCGGAAGGAGCCGCGACGTGGGCGGTAACGTCCACCCAAAACGCGACCGCGCTGTCGGGCTCCCGAGCCCCTCTGGCTGGATCTCGAACTGAACAACCGATGGGTATGCTGTGGCTGGTGGAAGCCTGGTTTCTCGGCGTTCTTTTGCTGAGTCTGAGAACCGCGGGCGGATTGATTTTGATCGAAAGAATGAAGCGCAAGGAGATTAAGGCGGTGGGAGCGGAGCTGTACGCAAGATGCCTGGCGCTGCAGCGGAGAATGGGTGTCGACCGCGTGATCCGGTATTGCGAGTGCCATCGGCTGGACGCGCCGGCGGTGCTGGGATGGTTCCGGCCCGTTGTGTTGCTGCCGGTGAGGGCGCTGACGGGCTTAACCGAAGAGCAAATCGAAGCGGTCATCGCGCATGAGCTGGCGCATATCCGCCGGTTCGATTGCTTTGTGAACCTTTTCCAGATTGCCACGGAGACGCTGCTGTTCTACCACCCAGCCGTGTGGTGGGTGAGCCAGCGGGTCCGCGCCGAGCGCGAGCACTGCTGCGACGACGAAGCGATCGCCATTTGCGGCGATGCCGTAAATTACGCGCGGGCGCTCACGCTGATGGAAGAGTGGCGGACGGCTCCCGCGTTGATGATGGCGGCCAACAGCAGCCCGCTTGGAGAGCGGGTAGTGCGGCTGCTCGGATGGAATGGAGCCGCGAGCAGAATTCGGGTGGCGGGACTTGCGGGCAGCTTCGTTTGCTTGGCAGGAGCGTTGCTAGCCGGCAACGCTTTCCTGGGTGTCGCGCACGCCGCGCTGGGAGCAAGCGCAGCTCCGAAGCACGGACAAGAAAACGGCAGCGTGATCGTCGTAAGACCCGAACCTGCTCTGGCGAAGGAGCGAACGGCGCAAGCCGCAAAGCCCGCGCCTGCTCCAACGGCTGCGCCAAAGCCGCAAGCGAATCCCGCCAACGAGCCTCAAGGTGCGAGCGACAATAAGAAGCAATCTTATATGGACGCGATTGCGGCGGCGGGTATCAAGATCACGGACGTGGACGAACTCATTGCCCTGAAGATTCAGGGCGTCACGCCGGAATATATCAAAGGAATGCACGATCTGGGATTACAACCCAACGCGGACGAACTAATCGGGATGAAGGTTCAAGGCATCACGCCGGAGTACGTTCGCGAGATGCGGAAGTTTGATTCCCACGTCAGCGTTGATGATCTGATTGGAATGAAAGTGCAGGGCATCACGCCGGAATACATTAACGAGCTGCGGAGACACTACTCCAACCTCAGTGTCGAGGATTCCATTGGGATGAAAGTGCAGGGAGTCACACCGGAATATGTCCGCGAATTCCATGACTTGGGGTTGCAACCAAGCGCGGAGGAGCTGATCGGGATGAAGGTACAGGGCGTAACACCGAATTACGTAAAGGAAATGCGGGCCATCGGACTGAAGCCCAATACCGACGAATTGATTGGGATGAAGGTGCAGGGAGTAACGCCGGAGTATGTGAAATCGATGCAGGCGGCGGGCTTCAAGGACCTGGATTGCGACGAGCTAATCGGCGCGAAAGTACAAGGAGTAACGCCGGAGTTCATTGAAAACGCGCGGAAGCATGGGTTTCAGAATCTGACGCTGGACAAGTTAATCGCGCTGAAGCACGCAGATATTTTCTGAGTTTCGCGAGGAATGCGGAGAGGAGCGAATACCATGAACTTGAAACGAACCATCGGTCTAATCCTGGTGATCGCCGGCGTCATATTGGGTGTCTCGAAGGCTCTCGGCAGCGATACACAGAGCGGCGACTGGACCATCCGGCGCTCCGACATTCCAGGGAAGGTGGAGTTTTCCTTGATGGACTCCCGCGCCGGGCATCACTTTCACACCAGTTCGGAGTGGCCGGCGACCGATTTTTCGGGACTGGATTTCTCCAAGACGGGACGGCAGGAAGTTCATTTTACGATCGCGCGAGACGCGGGAAAATTCGAATGCGAAGGGTTTCTGCATGACGGTGAAGGCACCGGGCTGTTTCATTTCGTAGCTGACGCGAAGTACGCCCAGGAGATGAAGGCGCTGGGCTTCGGAGGGATCGACGGCGAGAAGCAGTGGGCGATGGCCATCCACGATGTGAGCTTGAAATTCGCCAGGGACATCAAAGCGAAAAACTTGCAGGGGTTGGATACGGACAAGCTCATCGCTTTCAAGATTCATGGAGTGACGCCAGAATTCATCGATGCAATTCGCGCCGCGGGTGTGAACGTCTCAGACGGCGACAAACTGATTGCTTTCCGGATTCATGGCGTGTCTCCGGAATTCATTTCGGGGATTCGCTCCGCGGGGCTGAATACTACTGACAGTGACAAGCTGATTGCATTCCGAATTCACGGAGTCACGCCAGAAATGATTCTCAGCCTCAAACAGGCCGGCTACCAGCCGGATGCGGACAAGCTCATTGCCATGCGAATTCATGGGGCGACGCCGGAGTGGGTCGCGGGATTGAAGAACGAAGGCTACGACCACGTGGATCTCGACAAATTGATCGCTTTCCGGATTCATGGAGTGTCGCCGGATTTTATCGGGCAGCTGAAGAAGCTGGGATACGCTCACCCGGAGCCGGATCAACTGATCGCCATGCGCATCCATGGAGTGACGCCGGACTTCATTAGCAGCCTGCAATCGAGAGGAATGAAGGACCTGAGTATCGACAAGCTGGTCAGCTTGAAGATTCATGGGATTGATTGATTTTTCCGGCCGTTTGCAAACAACACAAAAACTAGCAAACAAAAACTACTGTTTCGGTGGCGTGTTTGCAGCGCCGGACTGAGCGAGTTGCAATTCCGCCAGGCGGGCTTTTAAGCGCTCGAGTTCCTGCTGCTTGTCGGTAACCTGCTGTTTCAGATCGTCGAGCTTGGCCTTTCCCGCGGTATCGTGGGCGTAATCGGTCTGCGAATAGTAGCTGTCGTTTTCCAACGATTGTTCGCGCTGAAGCAGATCGAGATCGTCCTGGGCCCGTTTGATTTTGACTTTCAAATCGGCCACTTCCTTCGATTCCTTTTGATCCTTGGCCGCTGGCGACGCAGGCGTGCCGGGTGCCGCCGCAGCGGCGGGTTGCGCCGGAGCTTCTGGCGAACCGGGCATTCTGGGTTGCTCAGCGGTAGCGCTCTGCACATCCCCCTTCTTTACCTCCAGAGTTTCGTCGGTGATCACTTTGGGCGCTTTTTCGGTATTTTTCTTCTGGGCGCGCGCTTTCCGGGCGGCTTCCGCAACGGACTGAGAATCCTGGGATTGGGCAAAGGCAGCGGCAGGGAGCAGTGTTACCGACAAAACGGCCGGCAAGGTAAGGCGCAATGTGATGTAGCGCAGCATAGTACTACTCCTCATAAAGACTCGGAGCTGGTTCAAATTTCAAGATACCGCGGCCAAAGTGGAATGACAATCGCAAGTATTGAGCGGGTGCGAATGAGCCAACGGAGCATGCCCGGACGAATACGATCTAAATGTGAGCTCTCGAAGCGATGAAGCCAGAGATCCGTCAGCGGCCTGCCTCGGCAGGGGGGACTGACGAAACGTCGCGAAACGAAAAGTGTGTCTGCAGATTTTTCACCGGCTGGCCATTTGTCTCCGCGTAAGGATAGATAAAATAATTCAGGGGATCGCCCTTCTGATCGGACGAGAGGCGAATGTCGCGGCCGTAGGTGAAGAAAACGCGATTGGTGTCGTGCGCACCGAAGAAAAAGTCGCGCTTGGCAGGATTCTTCCAGGCCTCGGAAGCGTCCACGGGGACCCATCCGACGCCGTCGAGATAGAACTCCGCCCAGCAATGGTAGCCCGGGATATCGCCTTCCGTCTTGCCTTCGGGCAACGGGAAACCGATTTCAAATCGCGCGGGAATGCCGGACGAGCGCATCATGCCGATGAACAGGGAATGGAAATCGGTGCAATTGCCCCGCTTTGCAGTACACGCCCAGACGGCGTCACCGCGGCCCCAGCCTTCGCCAGATTTGTCATAACGCATGGTAGCGAGGACGTAATCGTAGATGTGATGAGCCTTTTGGATCGGTGTGGTGTCACCGGTGGTATGTTCCTTGGCAAGCGCGGCGATCGCGCCGTTTAGTGGTACGAGTTTGTCGGGCTCGAGGTAGCGTCGTAGGTGCGGATCGCGGGACGCCGGGGCTGAGGCGTTCTGAAGGGTGGCTGCGTCCAAGGCGACCTTATGTTCGCGGCGCACGGCGGCGAATCGCAGCAACACGTCAAAGCCGGTTGCGGATTGTTGCTGTGTAGGCGCGAAGGATGCGAAGGAATTTCCGTATTCGGAATCCCGGCCCTGGGAGTAACCCACGGGGCTGTCAATATGCAAGCCTCGAATATCCTGGTAGCCATCGGCCTGCGGCAGGGGAATCCAGAGATGGGTGGGACCGGCGGGATCCGCGTTGGCGGGAACATGCACCTGATAGGTAAATTCAAATGAGCGCGCCGGAATCGTTCCGCTCGATTCCGTTGCATTTCCGCGATCTGCACGGGAAGCCACAGCGGCAACAAGTGCGAAAACAAGAATTGACGAGAGCACGAGACGGAAGCGAGTCATGGAAGAACTCCTGCTTGGAGTGTAGCCCAGATTGGCGCCGCTGCGATTATACTGAATTGAGAAATGAAATACACGGGGACACACCAGGGGGCGGGAGAATTGCGGAACTTTAAGAAGATTTTGTTGCTGGCAGTCGCAATGCTAGCGGTGACAGGCAAAGTCTGCGCTCAAACCCAGGCTACGGGTGGAGAGACGCCATCACCAGTCGTTGTGCCTGATACTGGCAAGACGCAGTCCACGGAACAAACTCAGAAACACCGCTTCTGGGACAAGAAGAACGACTTGTTGTTTGCGGGTGTTGGAGCGGCGCGGACGTTTGATTATTTTTCGACCTTGAACCTGCGGAGGCGCGGTGACAATGAAATCTTGCTCACCAATAAGGTCGTGGATAATCACGCGGCGTTTGCGGCAATCGAGGCAGCGGGAACTGGTGTCTCGATTGGCGCATCGTACTTGTTTCATCGCTACGGCCATCACAAGCTGGAACGCTGGACCTCGATGGTGCATTTCGGTTTGGCAACCACGGGCGCTGTGCGCAATTACTGCCTGAAAACGGCCCATCCCAAGACCACTCCGTAGCCTTGCGCGAAGGCTACATCACGGAAACGTCGCCCCGTTCCTTCCGTCTAAATCAAAGAGATGAAATCTTGCAGTTCGAATGGCGGTGCGGCATACTCGCGGTCCGTGCGGGCCTCCGTCGATACCGCGCGGGAAGTGTGGCTGAAAACTAGGCGAGGTGGTCCTATGGAACGGTGGGTTGACTTTCACCGTTTCGCGCTGATTCTTTGTGCCAGTTTGTTTTTCGCTGCGGCCTCGCTCGCTTCTGCGGGCCACGAGGCACTCGCGCATCCAGAGAAACGGGCGGCGCAAGCTACGCTGCCACCGTCAGCAAGCACCCCGCAAAGGGTGGCCCCAACATCGAGTACAGCGGAACAGACCAGGACCGAACAATACACGCTTTCGCATGAGCGCCAGGCGAAGGCGGTGGCGTACTCGCGGGCCGGATACACCCTTTATTTCGTCTCCTATTTTCTTGGCGGACTTTTGCTTTATCTGATGCTCCGGCTGGGCTGGGCGGCAAAGTTTCGTGACATCGCTGAAAATGCCAGCGACAAGAAATGGATTCAAGGATTAGTGTTCGTCCCGCTGCTTTTTCTGACCCTCGATGTCCTGAAACTGCCGGTGCACCTACTCTGGCATTCGCTCTCCTTGCATTATCAGCAATCTGTTCAGGGCTGGGGCTCGTGGTGCTGGGATTGGAGCAAGGGGGAACTTCTCGATATCTCGTTTGGAATTGTTCTGGTCCTGATCCTCTTCGCAGTAATGCGACGAAGTCCGCGGCGCTGGTGGCTCTATTTCTGGTTTCCCGCGGTCTTGATTCTGTTTGGACTGATGGTGATCTCTCCTCTGGTGATCGATCCGTTGTTCAACAAATTCGAACCGTTAAACAATGAGCACCCGGACCTGGTTGCGTCCATCGAAAAGCTCACGAAACATGCGCGTGTGCCCATTCCACCCGAGCGCATTTTCCTGATGGAAGCTAGCCGGAAAACGAACGCGATCAACGCTTACGTGAGCGGGCTGGGAGCCTCCAAGCGCGTGGTGATCTGGGATACCACGATTCAAAAAACCTCGAACGATGAATGTCTCTTCATTGTCGGACATGAGCTCGGACACTATGTCCTGGGACATGTTTGGCAAGGTTTCTTGCTGGGAGCCGCCGGGCTATTGCTGGCGCTCTACCTTCTTTTTCGAGGCTTGCACTGGGCCATGGATCGTTGGGCCAAAGACTGGAAGCTATACGGACAAGAAGATTGGGCTTCGCTTGCGGTGTTGCTGTTGCTTTTGCAGGCGCTGTTGTTTGTTTCTTCACCGGTCATCAGCGGCTACAGCCGAATGCAAGAGCATGCCGCGGATGTTTACGGATTGGAAGTCATCCACGGGTTGGTCCCAGATTCGGAGGAGGTCGCCGCGCACGCGTTTCAGGTTCTAGGCGAGATGGATTTGTCGGATCCAAACCCACCGCCGCTTATCACTTTCTGGCTTTACTCGCATCCACCGCTGGCGGACCGCCTGGTATTCGCGCATAGCTACGATCCGTGGTCAAAAGGGGAACCGCCGAAGTACGTGAAGTAACTGCGGATGACGAGGTGCTCATTTCAAAGCGGGGTGCGCCCCGATGCTTGCTTGCGGGCGAAGGCGGCTACTTTGCTGCGGTTGCCGCAGACGGCCATCGAACACCACCGCCGGCGGCGAGTGCGCGAATTATCGTAGAAGAAGAGCCCACAGTGCACATTGGCGCAAAGCCGGAGACGCGCACGGGCACCCTCGGCGATAATTTCCGCTCCCGATCGAGCCACCGCGGCGAGCAACCAGTCAAGGCCTCCCTCGCGCGCCACGAATTCGATTTTCCAGAGGCCGTCCTGACCGACAAGTTCATCGTGGCCTTCCGTGATGCGAAGGACTTCGTTTATGGGCTCGATCCATTCTCCAGCGGTTCGCTGCCTTCGGAGCATGGCCGTGAACACTTTGCGCAAGGCGGAGCTAAGCCGGCGGGCCTTCGAGAGGAGAGTCTCAGCGGCTTGGGGGTCGGATTGCGGCAGGTTCAGGAGCTGTGCGCCACGCCCAGGGGAGACAATGTCCGTCAAATTCAGGAAATGAATGAGACGTTCCCAGGATAGTTCCGCGGCCGGAGGCGTCACGTTGACAAAATCGATGGAGAGTCGTCCTCCAAGCAGAGGGAGGGATGAGGCGATATTGGACATTGTCGGAGGCTCTCTCAACAAGACAAATGTAAACCATATTGGAACGATTAACCAGTAAAAGCTGTCATAGTGGTTAAAAGAAGAAGAGTGCGTTATGTTCCGCCGGGTTGCTGTAACCTTATCCCGGCCATCAAATCAGATATGCTGGCAGGTTTTAGAATGACTTCTATGAAACAGCTACTGGCAGGCTTGACGCTCGCTTCGATCACACTGGTAACGGCTGCGGCCTTGGTTCGACCACAGGCACATGCTTCTGCCGCGTTGCCGGAGACGCAGCGCACGCCTGTAATCATTGAACTGTTTACGTCCGAAGGGTGCTCGAGCTGCCCCCCTGCGGATGCGTTGCTGGCGCGGCTGGCCAATGAGCAGCCCGTTGCGAACGTTCAATTGATTGCATTAGAGGAGCATGTCGATTACTGGAACGATTTGGGCTGGACCGACCCTTTTTCCTCGCGAGACTGGACCGAGCGGCAATACGTTTATGCGGGGGCCCTCAAAAACCGGAACCCTTATACGCCGCAAATGGTGGTCGACGGGACGGTGGAGTTTGTGGGCAACCACCCTCCGAAAGCGCGCGAAGCCATCGTGAGCGCCGCGAGCAAGGTAAAGATTCCAGTGATGTTGGCGCCGGGGAGCCCAAAGGGGCTGGGTAAAGAAAGCTTTTCCGTGAAGACTGGCAAACTCGAAGGAGCCACAAAGGGTGATTCCGCGGAAGTGTGGCTGGTCGTGACCGAAACCGGATTGCACTCCGCGGTGACGCGCGGTGAGAACGCCGGCGAAGACCTGCACCACGCCGCGGTGGTGCGTTCCATGCGCAAGATCGGCGAAGCCAAGGCCGACGGCGAGACTTCCTTCACCGGAGACGCAAGTGTATCTCTTCAGAAAGAATGGAAGCGCGAGAACCTGCGGGCCGTCGTCTTCGTGCAGGAAAAAAAGAGCCGCCGGATTCTGGGCGCGGCGGAGATTCGCATCGGACAATAGACTAGAAGAGTTCAACTGCATTGTGTGCTCACCTCCGAAGACCGTCGGCATTCCGGGATCTATTCTCAGGTACCATGTTGCTTGGTTCGTAAGGAAGAATTAATCCGGCCCGAGACTTTCTTTCGATAAAATCCATCTCAGCTAAGAATCAATCCTGCTTACGCCGAAGCGCCAAGCACGTCAGACAGCATGGCGAGTTTGGAATATTCTCGAGGTGATTGTTGGACTTTGAACCACTAACGGACGCTTCTTCAACACCCCCTTTTAAGGCTCCGCCGCACGAAGGAATTCTCAACAAGATTTTTTGGAACGACAAAGGATTGCGCGGCGGCTGGCGCCTGCTGATCTACGCGACTTTGGTGGCGGTACTCGGGTTCAGCGGCGGAATTGTCCTGCAGCATTTTATTCATCCCACACGCGGCGTTTCTTCTCTGGGCTATTCGTTCACCTATGAAGTTTTTTCCTTCATGGTCATTTTTGGCGCTGCCATGATCATGTCGCAAATCGAAGGGCGCTCTCCCGGTGTTTATGGCTTGCCGATAAAAGGAGCGTTCGGGAAATCGTTCTGGCAGGGGTGCCTCATCGGCTTGGTGGAAGTGTCGGCCTTAGTTGGTTTGATCGCCGCCTTTGGCGGATATTCCCTTGGAGGATTGGTTCTACACGGCACGGAGTCGCTCCGCTGGGGAATGCTGTGGGCGATCTTCTTTATTATTGTGGGCCTGTTTGAGGAATTCTTGTTTCGGGGATACACACAATACACCCTCGGGGATAGCATCGGTTTCTGGCCCGCAGCTGTTGTGCTTTCATGCTCGTTTGGGGCGGTTCATTTAGGGAATCCTGGCGAAGGTCCGGTGGGAGCGGCTGGCGTTGTCGCGATTGGATTCGTTTTCGCGTTCGCACTGCGGCGCACCGGCAATCTCTGGTTGGTTGTGGGATGGCACGCGAGTTTTGATTTCGGAGAAACATTCCTTTACTCCGTGCCGAATAGCGGCCTCGTGCTCGAAGGGCACTTATCGAACGCGACCTTGCATGGCGCCCGATGGCTCACTGGCGGCACCGCAGGGCCGGAGGGTAGCGTTTTCAGTTTTGTTACCATGGGGATTATGGCCATGGCGATTCATTTTCTTTTTCCGGCAAAGAAGACGCAGCCTGCCCAAAATTAGGGGAACAGTTCAATCAGTGGGCGAGTTCGGAGGCTGGCACCAGGCAGACGCCTTGCACTCTTGCTTGAGGTAAGACTTCGCGCAAAGCCTGGAGTGTTGCCGGGTGAGGGTGGCCGATCGCCACGGCCTCGCCCTTCTCGCGGGAGCCTCGCAGAGCCAGTTCGAGTTGTTTGCGAACCGCGGCTACCTCGGCGACGTCATCGAGAAATGGGACGTTCCGGAAGGCCGAGCGAACTCCAAAGTCCTGCGCCGTATCGTAAGCCACGGTAGCCGCGGTTGTGCGGCTGTCCACGTAGAAAAGGTGCCGGTCGCGCAGCACGGGCATCAACTCATCCATCAGCGCCGCGTCAGCAGTCGCCTGTGATCCCTGATGATTGTTGACGCCAGCGGCATCGGGAATATTCTTCAGAAATAGATCGACCAGCGCAGCAACTTCCGACGCCGGCATCCCTGGATGCAGTTCCAACGCTTCAGGCGTTTCGTTCGCGACCGATTGCATCGGAAGATGGAGCATGACCTGGAACCCACGGCGATGCGCTTCCTGGGCGATGTCCACGGAGTGCTCGTGGTTCGGCAAAACGGAAACAGTCAGGGGATAGCCCAAAGCGAAGATGGCTTCGGCGGCGGCGCGGTCGCTGCCAAGATCGTCGATAATGATGGCGAGGCGCGGGTTTGCAGCATTTCCACCGGGATTCGCGGCTCCTGAACCGGACCCGCTCGGTGCACGGGTTACGATTTCGATTTCGACCGTCGGCACGCCTGCATGTCGAAACTTAAATTGAAGCAGATCTCCAGTTTGCATCGGAGGATCCTGGGTCAGATGATTTCGCGTTGCAGCGGCATTCAGGCTCTGAATAAGCTTTGCAACTGCGGCGCGGTTCGCTTCTGCCGACGAACCACTCTTCAACCCGATGTGAAGGTAATCTACGCCTCCGGATGGCCCGCTGGATGCGCCTTGCCGAAGTTTGATAGGAGTTCCGGAAGGCACCGCAGTAGAGGCAGCCGCCGCCAGATCGCGCGTGATTTGATGAACTTGCGCGGGAGTGAGACGGTTCTCTTCAGGTTTCTTGCAGCCACCGGAGAGAATCGCGAGAAGAACGCAAATTGCGGGCAGCCCGAAACTTGCCGAACTGTTGATCTTGATCCGAAAAAAATAAAGCTCTGGTTGAACTGAGTCAGGCTGCCAGAGCACAGAAAACTAAGCAGCCTTTTTTGCAGGGGCGGGGGCCTTCAAGAGGTCGAGCGCTCGGTGAAAAATAGGGTCTTCCGGAGAGAGCGGACGCGGTCCGAGCCCGGGTTCCTTCTGGGTCTGCGGAGCCGGCGCGGCTTCTTCATCGGGCGTATCCGAATCATCTTCCGGGACCGCGCGCACCACTTCCGTGGGCGTCACGCCTTCTTCCATGATCGATTTCCCGCCCGGATTGTAGTAGTTCGCAACGGTGAGAATGAGTGCCGAGCCATCATCCAGCGTAATGAGTTTCTGCTCGGATGCCAGACCAAAAGTGCGCTCGCCAACCACATCCCCGCGATGATTCGCGGCGATGGCGGAAGCCAGAACTTCCGCGGCTCCAGACGTCGTAGCGTCAATCAAGACCGACACGGGATTCTTCCAAATCACTTGCTTGGGCTCGGCCGAAAAGACTTGTGCCGACACTGTCTGGCCGCGCAACGTGGTCAGCATGCCCGAAGAAACGAAAAGCCGAGCGGTCGAAATCGCCTCGGAAACCTGTCCTCGGCCACATTCCCGCACATCCAGAATGACCTTGCGAATGCCTTGTTTTTCCGCGTCCAAGAGACGATTGCGAATTTCATCCGCCCGGCCGCTGTCGAGCGAGGGGATGCGCAGAACCAGAATGTCAGGGTCCACCCTCTGCGTCACAATCTTCGGCGCGGACAACTTCTCCCGAACGAGATCGACTTCCTCCGGCGTAGCCTTGCCGCGGCGGATCACTCCGACCTTGATGCCCGTGCCGGCCTGGCCGTTGAGAAGATTGATTGCCTGTCCCACGGACATGTCGCGTGTCGTAAATCCGCTGATGGATTCGAAGATATCCCCGCTGCGAATTCCCGCCTTGGTGCCCGGACTATCCGGAAGCACGGAGAGCACAATGATGTAACCATAGCGCTTGCTGAGCGTCAGGCCGGTTTCGGCGGTGCCGGCATTTGCAAGCTTTTTCTTGTATTCGTCATATTCGCGCGGCGTCAGGTAGCTGGATTGCGGGTCGAGGGATTCTAGCATCCCGTGCAAGGAACCAGCGGTTACCGTCCGCATGTTGGGATCGTCGACGTAATCCTGCTGCACTTTCTGCAGAACTTCACCGTACACGGTAAGCGACTTGTAGGCTTTGTCGTCCTGCGTGCGGCCCAAGACGTGGCCAACGAATGCATAACCAAAGATGGCTACCGATATGCAAAAAATCCCGATGCGAGCCGCTCGACTCATGCCTCACCCTTTAGAACTACGAATCCCGATTATAGCATCCCAAACAAGTGGGACGCTTCTCCAATTACAAAGGTAGCCTGAGAAGCAGGTAATCCTAGGTAATCCTGTCAGCCACGTTCCATTTCGAGACACGCTGAAATGGCCACATGTTGTGTAAAAACCACACCAGATGAATTCCGCACCGTTCTAGTGCCTATAAGCTATTGATAATAAAGCACAAACAGCCAACGTGTTGGCGAGCAACATGCTAGAATAGATTCGGGGATAATGTTCCAAACAACCATTGCTAATGAGTCCGTTGCCGAGGGTGTGGGCCTCCACACCGGCGTGTACGGGCATGTCCGCTTGGTGCCCGCTCCAGCCGACACCGGCATCGTGTTCCGCCGCGTTGACCTTGACAATTTCCCGATCGAAGCGCAGGGGCACAACGTCGCTCGCGTCAGCTACGCCACGAGCCTCATGAAACAAGGCGTTTTGCTCTCCACCACCGAGCATTTGCTTGCCGCCATCTATTCCTGCGGGATCGACAACATCTACATCGACATCAACTCCATTGAGATCCCTATTCTCGACGGCTCGGCAGAACCGTTTATGCAGATGTTAGAGTACTCGGGCGTTCGCAAATTGCGTAGGAAGCGGCGCTACCTGAAAATCCTGAAGCCGCTGGAGGTCGTCGAGGGCGACCGCCGGATTGGCATCTACCCCGCCGACGAGTTTCGCGTGCGCTGCTATGTGGATTTTCCGCACCCCCTCGTGGGCCAGCAGGAAGTGGAGATGCTGGTCGGGCCCGATACCTTCCGCCACCTTTTGGCGCGCGCCCGAACTTTCTGTTTCGAGCGTGACATTGAGCCCCTCAAAGCCATGGGCCTTATTCGTGGAGGCTCGCTTGAGAACGCCATCGTTCTAACCGACGACGGTGTCATGAACGGGCCTTTGCGCTTCCCGGACGAGTTTGGAAGACACAAAGCCTTGGACCTGATTGGGGATCTGGCACTGGCAGGCTTGCCGCTCCTCGCTCGCGTCGAAGCCCACAAGGCTGGCCACGCCCTGCACACTCAGCTTGTCAGCCGCCTTTTGGCCGATCCCTCGCTTTGGACCATCACAACCGGCGAAGCCGCCCGCCCGGAGGCTGACGCCTACCTGACGGCCCTAGCTCCTGCCTCGGCTACTGATTAGAAATTCGCCCCCTGGTAAAGAACCTCCGTTGCGAAATAGCCGCGTCTCCCGCAGAATGGGGCTCAAAACTATGTCCAATAACGATTTAGCCATCGTCATTCTTGCGGCCGGTAAAGGCACCCGGCTGAAATCCAGTTTGGCGAAAGTCCTCCATCGCGCTGGCGGACGCACGCTCGTCGAACATATTGTGCGCGCTTGCGAACCGCTCAAGCCGCGCGAAACCGTTGTTGTCGTGGGTCATCAGGCTGAGCAAGTCGCCGCTATTGTCGAGCCTCTCGATGCCGTCACCGTCATGCAACAGCCGCAAAACGGTACGGGTCATGCCCTGCAAGTCGCGAAGCGTGCGTTAGGTCGCGCGAAGTTTGCGATAGTGCTCCCGGGCGACGCCCCCCTGGTGCGAATGGAAACTTTGAAGGCTTTGGTTGCCGCTCATCGCAATGGAAACGCTGCTGCCACGATTCTGTCCGCCGTGCTCGCCGATCCTTCCGGCTACGGCCGTGTCGTGCGCAAAACCGAAACGGCGGTCTCCGCTATCGTCGAGGAATCACAGCTCACCGACGAGCAGCGCGAGATCAATGAAATCAATTCGGCGATTTATTGCTTCACTCTGGAAAAGCTCTGGCCCGCCTTGGCGCAGGTGAAGCCCAACAACAAACATCGCGAATTGTATTTGACTGACGCCATCGCGGCGCTGAACGCCAAGGGCGAAACCGTGCTGGCGCAAGTGGCCGCTGATTCCCGCGAAGTGCTAGGTTGCAACACGCGCGCCGATCTTGCCGAAGTGGACCGCGTATTCCGAGAGCGAAAAGGCAACGCGTTGATGGATGACGGCGTCACCATCCAGTTGCCCGAGACCGTGCTGATTGATCCGGACGTGACTGCAGGCGAGGACACAGTAATCGAACCCGGCGTGCAGTTGCTGGGCAGGACCAAAATCGGCGCGCGCTGCATCATTCGAACGGGCAGCGTCCTGACGGATGCCATCCTTGGCGACGACGTAACCGTCGAGCCGCATTGCGTGGTAGCGCAGAGCCGCCTCGATGACCGCGTCATTATCGGCCCGTTCGCCCGATTGCGGCCGGACAATCACCTGAAAGCCGGTGCCCGTATCGGCAATTTCGTGGAACTCAAGAAAAGCACCATCGGCGAAGGCACCAAAGCCATGCATCTCTCTTACCTGGGCGACGCGAAGATTGGGACGAAGAGCAACATCGGTGCGGGCACGATTACCTGCAATTACGACGGCTTCCACAAGTATCCGACGTCGGTTGGGAACAAAGTTTTCATCGGCAGCGATACTGCCTTGGTCGCGCCCGTGCGCGTTGGGGACGGTGCGTACATCGCTGCTGGTTCGACCATCACGGAGAACGTGCCGTCAGATGGATTGGGAATCGCCCGCGGCCGCCAGGTCAACAAACCTGGCTGGGCGGCAAAGAAGCGCCGCGAACTTGCCGCCGCGCAGCAACCAAAGAAATCCGCGAAGAAATCGAAGCGCAAGCCGGGGCGCGCTTCGAAAAAGCGCAAACGATAACTTCCCCGAAGTCCGGCTTTGCATTCCGTCCATTCGGGATGACCTTTCATAAATTTTCCCGCCGCAGTTTCACAACTTGAATCATTGAATACCAACCGAACGGATGCTATCGTCCGCGGTACGTGAAGCGGAAGGAGCCTCTCCGTGGGCAATTGGGTCAATTGGTCGCTGGTAATTGCCGGCATCATTTGCGTGATCATCGAGCTTGCGATGGGCGCGATGACGGGTTTCGACCTCGCGCTGGTGGGTGCGGCTCTGGCGGTCGGCGGAGGGATCGGCCTGCTGACCGGGTCAGCAAACGTCGGTATGCTCTCCGCTGCCGGCGTGGCCTTGATTTACTTTGCGCTGTTCCGCAGCTGGCTGAAGTCCAAGCTGACAGTGCGCGACCAGGCTTCGAACGTGGACGCGGTTCTAGGTAAAACCGGTGTGGTCACCAAGCGCGTCGCTCCGCGCGACACCGGTCTTGTGAAAGTCGGCACAGAAGAATGGCGCGCAGAACTCGCCCAGGGCGATGAGATGGTCCGCGAAGTCGGCTCAACTATTACCGTAAGTTCCGTCGAAGGTGTGACTCTCAAGGTGAGGTGAATCCGCATGGACACAGGAATCTTTTTCGGCTTTCTGCTGGTGGTCATTTTGCTCTTCTGCCTGACGGCGCTGGCTAAGGGTGCGCGCACCGTGAAGCAGTACGAAAAGGGACTGATCACGCGGCTCGGGAAATATCACGGCATGGCGCCTTCGGGGCTGACGTTCATCATCCCTTTCATCGACGACATCATGCGTGTGGACATGCGTGAGCAAGTCATCACCGTGCCGCCGCAAAAGCTCATCACCAAGGACAATGTCACTGTCGAAGTGGACGCAGTGGTCTACTACAAAGTGATCGATCCGGTGAAGTCGCAGTTTGAAGTGCAGGACTTCGGCTACGCGTGCACCACCCTGGCGCAGACGAATCTCCGCAACCTCATCGGCGATCGCACGCTGGATGAAACGCTCGTCGCGCGCGACATGATCAACAATAATCTCCGTCACGTGCTTGACGAAGCCACCAACAACTGGGGCGTCAAGGCCACGCGAGTGGAGGTTCAGAAAATCGAACCGCCGCGCGACATCACCGACGCCATGTCCCGCCAGATGAAAGCCGAACGCGAAAAACGAGCTGCGGTGCTCGAGGCGGAAGGCATCAAGCAGAGCCAGATTCTGCAATCGGAGGGCAAAAAGCAATCGGAAATCTTGAAAGCGGAAGGCGACGCCCAGGCGCGCATCACTCGCGCCAACGCGGAAGCCGAAGCCATCAAACTCGTCTCCACCGCCGCCGAAACCTATTTCAAGGAGCGCGCTGAAACCATGCGCCGCCTCGAAGTCCTGAACAATACTCTCGCGCAAAACACGAAATACATCGTGCCTTCCAACTCCAGCCTCGTAAACGTTCTGGGGCTTGACAGCGCGGTACAAGCTCTACCCAAAGCGGCTCCTGGTTCTTCCGCGCCGCCCGCTTCCGGACCTGCTGGCCGCTAAATCTAATCGCGGCCGCGTGAGGTGCTTGAATGGCCGAACCGCAAACCAAAGCGAAAGCGAAGTGCAAATCAGTTAGTCCCCACTTTGGCGTTCCCGATGTCGTTGCTTCGGCGGAACACTATCGCGACTTCCTGGGCTTCAAGATCTTGAGTTATTTCCTCGATCCGCCCGTGTTCGCTGTCGTCGCCCGCGATGACGTTGTAATTCACTTTGGAAAGTCCGATAACGGAGCTCTGCCCTCGCCGAACGTTACGCGGCGCAGCATCGGCCTTGATGCTTACATTTGGGTGAACGATCTCGATGCCTTGTACGCGGAGCTGCAGGGGCGCGGCGCGAAAATTATCGAGCCTCCCGCCATGCGCGTGTATAAGTGCTACGAACTGGTGGTCGAAGATAACTTCGGTTTTCGCTTGTGCTTTTCCCTGGATACCAGTTCGCTGCCGAGTTGAGATCCAGTGGAACCAAATCATAACCTCGTTCCTGTGCTAAAATAGGAGTTCCCGCTATCCCACAGGGGGCTGCAACCTCATGAAATTTGGAGTCGTCGTTTTCCCCGGGTCCAATTGCGACCACGACGCGTTTTACGCCATCGGCAACGTCCTGCAAAAGCCCGTCGAATTTATCTGGCACCAATCCGAAGATCTAGCGAATTGTGACGCCATTATCCTGCCCGGCGGTTTTGCCTTCGGCGATTACCTGCGCACCGGCGCGATCGCGCGCTTTTCACCGGTGATGAAGGCGGTCGAGAAGTTCGCCAAGAGCGGCGGCATGGTCCTGGGCATCTGCAACGGCTTCCAGATTCTTTGCGAAGCGGGTCTGCTCCCCGGCGCGATGATGCGCAACAGCGGCCTACGATATATCTGCCGCCACGTTCACATTCGCGTCGAGCAAACGGACACGCCCTTCACGAACGCCGCGAAGCACGGCCAAATCCTGAAAATTCCCATCGCGCACAACGATGGCAATTACACCTGCGACGAGGCCACGCTCGCCGAACTCGAAAAGAATCGCCAAGTTGTCTTCCGCTACACAACGCCCGACGGTTCCGTCAGTCGCTTTGCGACTGCCCAGGAAGCTGACAACGCTGGTAATCCCAACGGTGCAGTTCACAATATCGCCGGAGTTTGCAGCCGCGAGCGCAACGTCGCCGGCCTCATGCCCCATCCCGAGCGCGCCGTGGAATCCGCTCTCGGCTCCGCTGATGGCTTGATCATTCTCCGTTCTATGGTCGAAGCGCTCGTTGGCGCCGCAAAGGCCACAGCTTGATGAGCCCGGCCCAGGGAATTTGTTTTGTAGGGGCGCCCGCCACGGCGGGCTGCGCCCTGCACAGCTAGGCGCAAACATGGCCACCGCTAGCACGGAAATTCGAGTCACTCCCGAGATCGCCGCCGAACACGGCGTAACGCCAGAGGAATACGCGCGCATCCAAAAAATCCTCGGCCGCGATCCCAACATCACCGAACTCGGCATTTTCTCCGTGATGTGGAGCGAGCACTGCTCCTACAAATCGAGCAAAGTACACCTGAAGCGCCTCCCCACGCGCGGCAAACTCGTCGTACAAGGTCCTGGCGAAAACGCCGGCGTTGTGGACATCGGCGATGGCCTTGTCGCTGCCTTCAAAATCGAATCGCACAATCATCCCAGTTACGTTGAACCCTTCCAGGGCGCGACCACCGGCGTTGGCGGCATCCTGCGCGACATTTTCACCATGGGCGCGCGTCCTATCGCCGTTCTCGATTCGCTCCGCTTTGGCCCGATCACGGCCGACGGTTTTATCTCGCCACTCGCCACTCGCCACTCGCCACTTCCCTCTGAAATCGCCGCCAATCGCCGCATCCTCGATGGCGTCATCCGCGGCATCGGAGGCTACGGAAATTGTTTCGGCGTTCCCACTGTCGGCGGCGAAATCGCTTTCGAGCCGTGCTATGCGCAAAACCCGCTCGTCAACGCGCTCGCTCTAGGCATCGCCAAAAAAGAAGAAATCTTTCTCGCCAAAGCCAAAGGCATCGGCAATCCCGTGATTTACGCCGGCGCAAAAACCGGCCGCGACGGAATTCACGGCGCATCGCTCCTGGCCTCCGCCGAATTCACCGAGGAGTCCAAGCAGAAGCGCCCCAACGTGCAAGTCGGCGACCCGTTCATGGAGAAGCTCCTCCTCGAAGCCTGTCTCGAAGCCATGCAGACCGGCGCGGTCGTGGCGATTCAGGACATGGGCGCCGCCGGGCTCACCTGCTCCACCATGGAAATGGCTTCCCGCGGCGGCACCGGCATCGAAATCGATCTCGCCAAAGTTCCCCAGCGCGAAACCGGCATGACGCCTTACGAAATCATGCTCAGCGAATCGCAGGAGCGCATGCTCCTCGTCGCCGAAAAAGGCCGCGAGCACGAAGTCCTTGCGGTTTTCAAGAAGTGGGGCCTCGACGCTGTCGTCGTCGGCCAGGTCACCGAAGGCGGCATCGCCCGCATCAACAACAATGGGCGCGTCGCTGCGGAAATTCCCGCGCATCCCCTCGCCGAAGAAGGACCCGTCTACAATCGCCCCATCGCCGCGCCTGCGTCGAGGAATGAGACCGCAGCAGATTGGTTTGCCTTTGCCGCCGAAGGCACGAATCTCACCGCGAATTTCGTGAAGCTGCTGTCGTCGCCCGCCATCGCCTCCAAACGTTGGATCACCGAGCAGTACGACACCAGCGTACGCACCAACACGCTCGCCGGCCCCGGCGCGAGCGATGCCGCCGTCGTGCGCATCAAGGATCCGCAGACCGGCGCCGGGAAGCGCGCCCTCGCGCTCTCCACCGACGGCAATGGCCGCTGGTGCCAGTTGAATCCCCGCGTCGGCGCGATGCACGCCGTCGCCGAAGCCGCCCGCAACGTGGCCGCGAGCGGCGCGCGTCCCATCGCCGCCACGAATTGCCTCAACTTCGGCAGCCCGGAAAAGCCTGAAGTGATGTGGCAATTTTCTGCAACCATCGACGGCCTGGCCGAAGCCTGCATCGCACTCGGAACGCCCATTACCGGCGGCAACGTCAGCTTTTACAACGAGACGCTCGGCAAGTCCATCTACCCCACGCCCGTCATTGGCGTCCTCGGGATTCTCGACGACGCGTCCCGCGTCCTGAAAATTGCCTTCTGCAACGATGGCGACATCGTCGTTCTGCTGGCGGGTTCCGTCGAAAATGTAGGGGCGAACTTTAGTTCGCGCGCTTCCAATGCCGGCGCAAATCTCGCTCGTGAATTCTCCTCCTCCGAGTATTCCAAGACGATCGCCGGCGTCATGGCTGGCGAACCTCCCGCCATCGACCTCGCCGCCGAAAAGCGTCTTCAAGACTGCCTCGTCGCGCTCGCCGCCGAAGGCGCCGTGCAATCCGCCCACGACATTTCCGACGGCGGCCTCGCCGTTACGCTCGCCGAATCCTGCTTTGCTTCCGTAGGGGCGGAACTCCCGTCCGCTCTCGGCGCAAATGTGCGCCTCGACGCTGTCGCCCCCGCCGAATCCGTGCTCTTCGGCGAACGCGGCGCCCGCGCCGTCGTTTCCGTCTCGCCCGCAAAACTTGCCCGCGTTCTCGAAATTGCGAGACAATACCATGTGGCGGCGTGCGAGCTCGGCAAGGTCCTCCGCGAAGGCTCGTTCCGCATCCAGTATAAGGGGGGCGCGGTGATCGACAGCCCCATCGAGACTCTGCGCGACGCCTGGGCCCATTCGCTCGAACGAACGCTAACCGCAAAATGAGGCAAAAGCTCGCTTTCGCCGACGATCGTTTTCACGACGAGTGTGGTGTCTTTGGTGTCTTCGGTCATCCGGAAGCCTCGAACCTTGCCTATCTCGGCCTCTACGCGCTGCAGCATCGCGGCCAGGAATCCGCCGGCATCGTCTCGA
>Ga0137415_10001718_pt1 | contig 21765 bp, 24 predicted proteins | sample CZODoug3_1_1_16f_FD_183082 | JGI IMG/M metagenome (GOLD analysis project Ga0137415, IMG submission 183082) | Vadose zone soil fungal communities from Angelo Coast Range Reserve, California, USA - CZODoug3_1_1_16fungal (Hybrid Assembly) | ecosystem: Environmental > Terrestrial > Soil > Vadose...
TTGTAGGTCGCCACGGTCAGGTCCGGCCGGTGCCCGCCCTCCGATTGGGCGCCGGCCGTCCCGCCGGTCAGGCCGGACACCACCAGAACAGCAGCAACCAGTATTCGCGCCCGCGGCACGTCGGCCTCCCCCGATTGGCCGCTCCAGCGTCGAGCGTCAAAGTGAGCTCCGCGTCAACTTCGCCGGAAAGGGGGGTTACACGTGGATGAACCCGACAGGCCGCTAGCACCCCGATTCGTTGAGTGGTGCGTTCCGCGTCGAGTGGTGCGTTGTAACGCACCACTCGACGGATAACGCACCACTCAACGACGACGGACGACGCTCGACGGACGACGCGGGCTCAGCCCGAATTCTCAAGCCCGAGGGGCGGAGGACTCCAGCCAGGACACGAATCCGGTGAACGCGCCGTCGGCCAGAGCCAGGGTGATGTCGCCGTTCTGGTCGCGGCATTCGACGATGACCGCGGTGGGCGGAAGCGACCGCAACTCGTTTGGGGTCGGTTCGCGGCGGCTGATCACCTGAAGCTGGCCGCGATGCAGCACGCGAGTGGGACGGGGGCCGAGGTCGATCGCGCGATACCAGCGGAACTCCTCGCCGTCATACCGCGCGACGCCGTAGAGCCATCGGTTGCCGCGGCGCACCGCGAGCGGGATCGCGCCGGCGCTGCGCAGCATGTGCCGCTGCCGAGCGATGATCAGCGCCAGGACGACGATAATGGCGATCAGCGCGATGATCGCGACCCCGTCGACGACTCGCACGCTGATCTCCTCCGTTCTCGAATCAGGCCGTGCGCGATTCGGACGGGAGGTCGCGCCCCGACTCGGACGCGGCTCGCAGCCGGGCCAGGGCTCGGTTGCGGGCGGCTTCGGCTTCTGACCCCGACTCGGTCTCGTTGCGGGCCAGGGCCTCGCGCGCCCGGGCGACGTCGATCTCGTCGGCGAGCTCGGCCATCTCGGCCAGCACCGAGACGCCGTCCGCGCGCACCGACAGGAACCCGCCGTGCACCGCTACTCGCAACTCGGCCTCGTCGACCCGGTCGATGCGGACCACCCAGCCCGGGGCGAGGGCGCCCAGCAACGGTGTGTGCCCGGGCAGGATGCCGATCTCGCCCTCGGTGGTGCGTGCGTACACGGCGTTCGCCTCGCCCGACCAGAGCGAGCGCTCGACCGAGACCAACTCGACGTGCATGCTCACTGACTCAAACCGCCCTTCGCGAATCCGCGCGCCACCACTCGCTGGCGCTCGGGTGGACACTCAGATCCGCACCGCGCGTTCGCGCGGGCCGCGTCGCGGCGGCGGTGCTCTTCGCGCGAGCGCTCATCGCTCTTCACTCCAGATTCGGACGGCGGTTCGCACTTTAACAGCCGTGGGTCGGGTCATTGGCTGCGCAGCTCTTGGGCCTTGCGCTCGAGATCCTCGACGCCGCCACACATGAAGAACGCCTGCTCGGGGTACTCGTCGAACTCACCGTCACAGAGCCGCCGGAACGCCTCGACCGTCTCGGTGACCGGGACGAACGATCCGTCCAGGCCCGTGAAGGTCTTCGCCACGAACGTGTTCTGCGACAGGAACCGCTCGATGCGCCGCGCCCGCCCGACGATGACCTTGTCCTCCTCGGACAGCTCGTCGATGCCGAGGATCGCGATGATGTCCTGCAGCTCCTTGTAGCGCTGCAGGATCTGCTTGGTCCGGTTGGCGACGTCGTAGTGCTCCTGACCGACGATCTCGGCCTTGAGGATCGTGGACGTGGAGTCGAGCGGATCGACAGCCGGGTAGATGCCCTTCTCCGAGACCGGGCGCGACAGCGTCGTGGTCGCGTCGAGGTGGGCGAAAGTGGTGTGCGGGGCCGGGTCGGTGATGTCGTCGGCGGGCACGTAGATCGCCTGGATCGAGGTGATCGAGTGGCCCCGCGTGGACGTGATCCGCTCCTGCAGCTGACCCATCTCGTCAGCCAGCGTCGGTTGGTAACCCACCGCGGACGGCATCCGGCCGAGCAGCGTCGACACCTCAGATCCGGCCTGGGTGAACCGGAAGATGTTGTCGATGAACAGCAGCACGTCCTGGCCCTGGACGTCGCGGAAGTACTCGGCCATCGACAGCGCCGAGAGCGCGACGCGCAGGCGGGTGCCCGGCGGCTCGTCCATCTGGCCGAACACCAGCGCGGTGTCGCCGATGACGTCGGTCTCGGTCATCTCGACGATCAGGCCGGTGCCCTCACGGGTGCGCTCGCCCACCCCGGCGAACACCGAGACACCGCCGAAGTTCTTGGCGACGCGGTAGATCATCTCCTGGATGAGCACCGTCTTGCCGACGCCGGCACCGCCGAACAGGCCGATCTTGCCGCCCCGCACGTACGGGGTGAGCAGGTCGATGACCTTGATGCCCGTCTCGAACATCTCGGTCCGGGCCTCGAGCTGATCGAACGGTGGCGGGTCGCGGTGGATCGGCCAGCGCTCGGTGATCTCCAGCGAATCCTCGGGGACGTCCAGCGGGTGGCCGAGCGCGTTCCACACGTGGCCTTTCGTCACGTCGCCCACCGGCACCGTGATCGGCCCGCCGGTGTCGGTGACCTCCGAACCGCGCACCAGGCCGTCGGTCGGCTGCATCGAGATGGTCCGGACCATGTCCTCACCGATGTGCTGCGCGACCTCGAGCGTCAGCGTCTTGGACAGCTCGCCGAGCACGATGTCGACGGTGAGCGCGTTGTAGACGGCCGGGATGTTGTTGCGCCCGAACTCGACGTCGACAACGGGGCCGATCACCCGTACCACGCGCCCGACAGACGTGCCCGCCGCCGCCTCTTCCTTATCCGTAACCGTGGTCACTATTCATCTCTCCCTGCTGCGGCGAGCGCATCGGCCCCGCCGACGATCTCGCTGATCTCCTGGGTGATCTCGGCCTGGCGAGCCTGGTTGGCCAGCCGGGTGTAGGTACGGATGAGTTCCTCGGCGTTGTCGCTCGCCGACTTCATCGCGCGCTGGCGGGCCGCCGACTCCGACGCCGCCGCCTCGAGCATCGCGGAGAACAGGCGCGCGCTGATGTAGCGCGGCAGTAGCGCCTCCAGCAGTTCCTCGGGTTCCGGCTCGAATTCGTACGCCGCCTGAAGGGCTTTGTCGTCCGAGTCCTCGGATTCGTCTTCGGCCGGGTCACCCGCCGCCTTCACCGGGGCGACCTGGGCCACCGTCGGAGTCTGCATCGCGAGCGACTCGAAGTGGGTGAACACGACGTAGAGCTCGTCGATGCCGCGAGCGCCGCGGAACTCTCCCTCGCTCGTGGCCGACAGGGCGCCGACGGCCGTCTCGGTGGCGTCGCGGGCGTCGAGGAACGTCGGCTGCTCGGAGAAGCCCGTCCACGAACCGGCTACGTCCAAACTCCGGAATCGATAGAACGCCAGCCCCTTACGACCGATGACGAAGCGCACCGGCTCCTTGCCCTGCGCGCTCAGCCGATCGGCCAGCTGGTTCGCCCGCCGGATGACGTTCGAGCTGTACCCGCCGGCCAGGCCACGGTCGCTGGTGATCAGCAGGATGCCGGCCCGCCGCGGGTTGTCGACGCCGCTGAGCAACGGGTGCGACAGGGACGCGTTCTTGCCCAGTGCCGCGAGCGCGCGGGTCAGTTCCTCGGCGTAGGGACGCGCCGCCCGCATCCGCGCCTGCGCCTTGGCGATGCGGGACGCGGCGATGAGCTCCATCGCCTTGGTGATCTTCTTGGTCGACTGGACCGAGCGAACCCGGCGCCGGTAGACGCGAAGCTGAGCGCCCATCGCTTAGTGCGTTTCCGTGTTGTTGGTGTCGGCCGGGACGGGCTGGGACTCCTTCTCCACCGCGGCGGCGTCTGCAGCTGCCTTCTTGTCGGCGGTGAACTGCTGCTTCACCTCGTCGACGACCTCATCCAGCGCGGCGATCGTGTCGTCGTCGAGGACGCCCGTCTCAGCGATCGTCGTGAAGATCACCTGACGGTTGTGCGCGATGTAGTCGTGCAGTTGCGTCTCGAACGGGCGGACGTCGGCGACATCGAGGTCGTCGAGCTTGCCGGTGGTGCCGGCCCAGATCGACACGACCTCGCGCTCGACCGGGAACGGCGAGGACGCCGGCTGCTTGAGCAACTCGGTCATCCTGGCCCCTCGGGACAGCTGCTGCTGCGAGGTGCGGTCGAGGTCGGCGCCGATGGCGGCGAACGCCTCCAGCTCGCGGTACTGGGCGAGGTCGACGCGCAGCCGGCCGGCGACCGACCTCATCGCCTTGGACTGCGCGGCGCCACCGACACGAGACACCGAGATGCCGACGTTGATGGCCGGGCGCACGCCGGCGTTGAACAGGTCGGTCTCCAGGAAGCACTGGCCGTCGGTGATGGAGATGACGTTGGTCGGGATGTAGGCCGAGACGTCGTTGCCCTTGGTCTCGATGACCGGCAGCCCGGTCATCGAGCCCGCGCCCAGCTCGTCGTTGAGCTTCGCGCAACGCTCGAGCAGCCGCGAGTGCAGGTAGAACACGTCGCCCGGGTAGGCCTCGCGACCCGGTGGGCGGCGCAGCAGCAACGACACGGTGCGGTAGGCCTCGGCCTGCTTGGTGAGGTCGTCGAAGACGATCAGCACGTGCTTGCCGTCATACATCCAGTGCTGGCCGATCGCCGAGCCGGTGTAGGGGGCGATGTACTTGAACCCCGCGGCGTCCGACGCCGGGGCAGCGACGATGGTCGTGTACTCCATCGCGCCGGCCTCGTCGAGGGTCTGGCGGGCGGCCGCGATGGTCGAGCCCTTCTGCCCGATGGCCACGTAGATGCAGCGCACCTGCTTCTTCGGGTCGCCGCTGCGCCAGTTGTCGCGCTGGTTGATGATCGTGTCGAGGCAGACCGTCGTCTTGCCGGTCTGGCGGTCGCCGATGATCAGCTGACGCTGCCCGCGGCCGATGGCGGTCATGGCGTCGATGGCCTTGATGCCGGTGAGCAGTGGCTCCTTGACGTCCTGGCGCTGCACGACGCTCGGCGCCTGGAGTTCCAGCGCGCGGCGGGTCTCGGTGGTGACCTCGCCCTGACCGTCGATCGGGTTGCCCAGCGCGTCGACCACTCGACCGAGGTAGCCGTCGCCGACCGGCACGGACAGCACCTCGCCGGTGCGCTTGACCTGCTGACCCTCCTCGATCCTGGACGCGTCGCCCAGGATGACCACGCCGATGTCGCGCACGTCCAGGTTCAGCGCGACGCCCAGCGTGCCGCCCTCGAACTCGAGCAGCTCGTTGGCCATCGCGCTCGGCAGGCCTTCGACCGTCGCGATGCCGTCGCCCGTCTCGGCGACGATGCCGACCTCTTCGCGCGTTGCCTCCGGCGTATAGGACGATACGTAGCTCTCGATAGCGCTACGGATCTCGTCCGTGGAGATCGTCAGCTCTGCCATCAACTCTTCCTATCTGTCTGGGTGCTAGCTGGTGAGGGCGGCGCGGGCCGCGGCGAGACGGGATGAGATGGTGCCGTCGATGACCTCGTCGCCGACGCGGATCGCCAGGCCGCCGCGCACCCCGGGGTCGACGGCGGTGCGCAGCGCGATCGGCCGGCCGTAGATGTCGGCGAGGGCCGCGGTCAACCGCCTCTCCTGCTCCGGGGCGAGCTCGACGGCGGTGACCACGCGCGCCATCGAGCGGTGCCGCCGGGCGGCGGCGGCCTCGAGCAGGTCGTCGATCGCGAGCTCGACGGATCGCTTGCGAGTACTTGCCACCGCGTGCTCGAGCAGGGCTTGGGTGATGGTGTGTACCCGTCCGGCGATGACGTCGCGCAGCAGCGCGGTGCGCCGTTGCGCGGGTACCGAGATCTCGTCGAGCAGGGTCGTGAGCCGCGACTGGGAGTCCAGGATGCGCTCGAATCGGAACAGCTGGTCCTCGACCTCGTCCAGGTCGCCGTCCTGCTCGGCCGCACGCAGCAGCGCGTCGTCTCCGAGGTGTTCCATGCCCTCGGCGAGATCCCACGGCGTCGACCATCGCTGCTCCACCGCGGCCCGGGCCAGGTCGCGCGCCTCGGCGCTCACCTTGCCTTCGAGCAGCCCGCCGATGAGATCAGCGCGGGCCTCGAGCGCTGTGGCCGGATCGCCCACACTGCGGCGTAGTTGTGGCTGGGTGACCAGCAAGTCGGCGATCGAGTACAGCTCGCTGGCCAGGTCGATCAGCCCACCGGACGTCGCCGCTCGACCGGACACCTCGCCAATACGGGCCCGTACGGTCTCGAGCGCCGCACGGCTCGCAGAACCGGTCATCTCTTTCCCCCGCCCTTCGCGAATCCGCGCGCCACCACTCGCTGGCGCTCGGGTGGACACGAGGATCCGCACCGCTCCTTCGTCGCGGGCCGCGTCGCGGCGGCGGGGCTCTTCGCGCGAGCGCTCATCGCGCGTCCTGGGCTTCGAGCTCGGCGAGGAACGAGTCGACGGTCGTGCTCACCTGGGCGTCGTCGGCGAGACGCTGGCCGATGATCCGCTCGGACAGCTCGACCGCGAGCGAGCCGATCTCGCCTCGTAGCTCGCGCACCACCTGGCTGCGCTGGGTGCGCAACTGCTCGTCGCCTCTGGCCACGATTCGGGCCGACTCCTCCTGCGCCTGGGCGCGCAGCTCCTCGACGATGCGCTGCGCCTCGGCGCGTGCTCCCTCGCGGATCTGGGCCGCCTCGTTGCGCGCCTCGGCCAGCTGAGCCTGGTACTGCTCGAGCGTGCGCTGGGCCTCGGCCTGGGCCGCCTCGGCCCGGGCGATGCCGCCCTCGATCGCGTCCCGGCGCTCGCGGTAGATCTGCTCCATACGCGGCCACACGAAGCGCATCAGCACGAACACCAGCAGCGCGAACGCGATCGAACCGATGATGAGCTCGCCCATCGCCGGGACGAGGACGTTTTCTTCTGCCAGAGGCATCGCAGTACTCCGCACTAGTCGAGAACTACTCGGGGACTACTTGAGGGCGAACGCGAGGACCAGGCCGAACAGGGCCAGAGCCTCGATGATGGCGAAGCCGACCAGCATCCAGGTACGCGTGAAGTTCGCGGACTCGGGCTGGCGGGCGCTCGAGTTGATGTATGCGGCGAAGATCAGGCCGATGCCGACACCCGGACCGATGGCCGCGAGGCCATAGCCGATCGTGCCGAGCTGCCCGGTGACGCCGGCGGCGGCAAGGATGCTCATTGTCGACTGCTTCCTCTCGGTGTGTTCGCGTGACCGTCACGCGAACCCTTGCGGGATCAGGGAACCAGAACCTCCGCCGACATCGCGTCGGCCCTGGTTGGGGGGAATCTCAGTGCTCCTCGGCGAGGGCACCCTGTAGGTAGCTCGCGGTCAGAACCACGAAGACGTAGGCCTGCAGGACCTGGACGAACAGCTCGAAGAACGTCAATGCCAACGCCAGCAGGAACGACGGGATGCTGAAGATCTTCGAGAAGTTGTGGACGCTGAGCAGATAGGTGGTGCCCAACGTGAAGACGAGCAGCAGCAGGTGGCCGGCGAACATGTTGGCGAACAGACGAACGGCCAGCGTGATCGGGCGAACGATCAGCGTCGAGATGATCTCGATGGGCGTGAGGAGGATGTACATCGCCTTCGGCACACCCGGCATGAACAGGATGTCGCCGAAGTACTTCTTCGCACCGTGCTTCTTGACGCCCACCCAGTTGAACATCACCCACGAGATGACGGCGAGGATCGCCGGGTAAGCGATGTGGGCGTTCGGAGATATCTGCGCGACCGGGATGATCCCGAAGATGTTCGTCACGACGATGAAGCAGAACAGGGTGGCGAGGTAGGGCGCGAACCGCACGCCCTCGTGGCCGATCATGTCCTCGGCGATGTTGTTGCGCACCAGGCCGTAGACCGACTCGGCCATCCACTGGCCCCGACCCGGCACGATTTTCGGGTTGCGGACCGCGGCCAGGAACAGCACTATCAGCAGCGCCACGGCGATCCAGACCAGGATCGTGACCTTGGTGATCTGGAAGTGGACGTTGAACCACTCCCACTTCACCAACGGCTTGAAGACGAACGAATCGGTTCCGGGCGCACAGAAGCCGTGGTCGCCCTTGCATAGCGGGTCGGCTAGTACCACGGTCACCCGGAGTCCCCTTCGTCAGTGCGAGTCGGTCGACGCGGAACGCCGACGGCTCGATCGCCGATTCAGTTGCCGTACTTGCGGATGATCAGGTAGATCGCACCGGCGAAGCCGACCAGCATCCCGACCACGATGCCCACCCACGTGTGCAGCCATAGGTCGATCAACCAGCCGATGCCGCCCCACACCACAATCCCGGCGAGGAGCGTACTGAGGACCGCCCAGCCAACCGCGGCGTCTCCAGGACGGTTTTGAGGGCCGCGTGGCTCGGGTGCCTCAGGCATCGCACCTAGACATTAGCAGTCACAGAACGGTGGTCTTGACATCGGGCTGCCGGAGGCGTCTACTACGCCGCCGCTCCCCGTACGGTGGCCGTCAGCTGCACGGTCAGCCACACCGCCACAGCACCGAGCACCGCACCGGCAACGGGCATCCGGCGCAGCAGCCCGTCGTCGCCCACGACGTCGATCAACAGCGCCAGCAGACCGAGCGAGGTCATGTACACGGTCAGCGCCACCGGCAAGGTGAGCTGGACCGCTACCCGCTCCGCGGCGAGCACCGCGGCCGCGCTCGCGGTGAAGAACGCGATGACGATGGCGAAGCCGCAGGCCATGGACGCCGCGCCCGACGAGCCGGTCACCGCGGCTCCCACCGCGGTCGCCGCCACACCGATGCCCAGGTCGATCACGAACGCGTACCTGACCGGTTTCGGCAGCAGTCGCTGAGTCACGGCCGTCTTCACGGCCGGCCGGTGCCGACGGGATCAGGGGTCGGCTCGGGCACGGGCGGAGCGGCGTGGCGGCCCGCGGCATGGCGGCCCCGGCCCCGACGCAGCCGCGGAATCGCCGACATCAGCAGACCGATCACAGCCAGCGCCGAGAGCACGGAGATGACCAGCCACGGGCCACGCAGCAGCGACAGCGCGACCCCGCCGAACGCCAGCAGCGCCGACCAGAAGTAGAGCAGCAACACCGCACGCCGATGCGTGTGGCCGATCTCGAGCATGCGGTGGTGCAGGTGCTCCTTGTCCGGCGCGAACGGCGACTGCCCGCGGCGGACCCGGCGCACAATCGCCAGCAGCAGGTCGACGAACGGGATCGCCAGCACCGCGATCGGCAGGAACGGCAGCAGCAGCGGCAGCGATCCGAGCAGCCGCCCGAACGACTGCGGATCGGCGCTGGTCGTCGCTGTCGTCGCGGCCGCCGAGAGCACCAGCCCCACCAGCATCGAGCCGGAGTCGCCCATGAAGATGCGGGCGGGTGAGAAGTTGTGCGGCAGGAACCCGATGCAGGCTCCCGCCAGCGCGGCCGTCAGCAGGGTCGGCGTGTTCGCGACGTCGATGTAGTTGTGCGAGACCAGGTAGTACGCGTAGATGAAGAACGCGAGCGCGCCGATCGCCGTCACGCCGGCGGCCAGGCCGTCCAGCCCGTCGATGAAGTTCAGGGCGTTGATGGTCAGGACGGTGAGCAGGATCGTGACCGGGACGCCTATGTCGCGGCCGAGTGACACCGTGCCGGTGTGGCCGATCGGCAGGTAGACCGCGGTCATCTGCACGCCGCCCTTGGTCACCATCACGCCGGTGGCAGCGACCTGCCCGGCCAGCTTGGTGATCGAGTCGAGCTCGTACTTGTCGTCCAGGACGCCGAGGCCGCAGATCATGGCGCCGGACACCAGCACCCAGTCGATGTCCCAGTTGCCGAAGGTGGCGCCCAAGGTCGGTAGCTTGTGGGCGACGAAGATCGCCATCGCGAATCCGGCAAACAACGCCAACCCGCCCAGTCGGGGCGTAGCAACCGCGTGCACATCCCGATCCCGCGGCTTGGCGACCGCGCCCCACCAGATCGCGATACGCCGCGCCGCCGGAGTGAGCAGATACGTCCCGGCCGCCGCGATGCAGCCGATCAGCGCGTACTCGAGACTTGGGTGCACCGTTCCTCACGGGCTAGGCGGATGGCAGCGCAAGGTTAGCCGACGACGGAGTCGACGACCTTGCGCAGATCGTCCAGGCTCACCGCGCCCTCGCGCAGCACCCTTGGGGTCTCGGTGGTCACGTCCACGATGGTCGAAGCGACGCCGACGGTAGCCGGGCCTCCGTCGAGGTAGACCTGAGCGCTTTCGCCCAACTGCTCCTGGGCCTGCTCGGCGGTGAGCGCCGGGGGTTGCCCGGTGCGGTTCGCGCTGGTCACGGCCATCGGCCCGGTGCGGTCGAGCAGCTCGAGGGCCACCGGATGCAGCGGCATGCGCACCGCCACCGTGCCCCGCGAATCTCCGAGATCCCAGGCCAGCGACGGCGCGTGCTCGACGACCAGGGTCAGCCCACCGGGCCAGAACGCCTCGATGAGCGAGCGCAGCTGCGCCGGCACGTAGCTGACCAGGCCTTCGATCGTGTCCCAGGATCCGACCAACACCGGCACCGGCATGTCGCGACCGCGGCCCTTGGCGGCCAGCAGGTCGGCGACGGCCGTCGAGTCGAACGCATCCGCGCCGATTCCGTACACGGTGTCGGTGGGCATCACCACGAGTTGGCCGGACTGCACGGCCCGGGCCGCGGTGTCGATCGCGTCGGCCCGGATGTCCCGATCAGCACAGTCGTAGAGCAACGTCACGCTGCTATCTAACCCCTCCCCACTTTGCACCCGTGTTCGACGCTAGATCGGCCGAACTCGCGGCCCTCCGCGACGAATCGAGATGCAAAGTGGCGGACATCAGGCGCGGAGGCGCGGACATCAGGCGCGGACGGCGGTCGCGTAGCGGGGACGCCCGGCCAGATCGCGATGGTCGGCGACATCTCGCCACCCGTCGCCCAGAAGCGCCGGTACCGCCTCGCCGTGGGTGTCGTCGTGCTCGACGGCCAGCACTCCCCCGGGCCGCAGCAACGCCTGGGCCCGGGCGATCACGTTCGGGATGACACTCAGCCCGTCGTCACCGGCGAAGACCGCCTCGTCGGGGTCGGCGCGAACCTCCGGCTCGACGGGGGTGCCGGCCGGGACGTACGGGGGGTTGCTGACCACGGCGTCCACCCGCCCGCGCAGGTCGGGCAGCAAACCGTCGTCGGCAACATCCCCTGGCACGACCGTGACGTCCGTACCGGCCGTGTTGCGGCGCAGCCAAGCCAGCGCTGCATCCGACCGCTCGACGGCGTAGACGCGGGCCGCGGGCACCTCCTGCGCGATCGCCAACGCCAGCGCCCCCGTGCCGGCACACAGGTCGACCACGATCGGCGCCTCGCCGAGCCCGAGCCCCAGACCGGGCCGGATCGCGTCGACGAGCAACTCGGTCTCCGGACGGGGCACGAACGCCCCGGGACCGACCGCGAGGTCCAGGTAGCGAAACGCGGCCCGCCCGAGGATGTGTTGTAGCGGCTCGCGGTCGGCGCGCCGGTCCACGGCGTCCGCGAAGGCCTGCGCCGTCACCGGATCGACATCGTCGGTCACGGCCAGCCGGGATCGCTCGACGCCGAGACAGTGGGCGAGCAGCAACTCGGCGTCCACCCGCGGCGATCCGACGCCGGCCGCGCTCAACCGGCGCGTCGCGTCGTCGAGCAGGGCCCGCAGCGAGGTCACCGCTCGCCGGTACCGGCCAGGAGCGCCTCGACATCGGCCTGAGCCAGCGCGTCGATGACGTCGTCGAGCGCGCCGTCGATCACCTGGTCGAGGTTGTACGCCTTGAAGCCGACCCGATGGTCGCTGATGCGGTTCTCCGGAAAGTTGTAGGTGCGGACGCGCTCGGAACGGTCGACGGTGCGCACCTGCGAGCGACGGGCGTCGGCGGCCGCGGAGTCCGCCTCCTCCTGCGCGGCCGCGAGCAGCCGGGCCCGCAACACGCGCATGCCGGCCTCGCGGTTCTGCAGCTGGCTCTTCTCGTTCTGCATCGACACGACCGTACCGGTGGGTATGTGCGTGATCCGCACGGCCGAATCGGTGGTGTTGACGCTCTGCCCGCCCGGCCCGGACGATCGGAACACGTCGATTCGCAGGTCGTTCGGGTCGATCTCGACGTCGACGTCGTCGGCCTCGGGCAAGACGTGCACGCCGGCGGCCGAGGTGTGGACGCGTCCCTGCGACTCGGTGACCGGCACGCGCTGGACACGGTGCACGCCGCCCTCGTACTTCAGCCGGCTCCACACCGGATCGTCCGCCTTGCGGGCGCGGACGGCGACCGTGGCCGATTTGATGCCGCCGAGATCGGTCGGCTCCTCGGCGAGGGGCTCGGTGGTCCACCCGCGCCGTTCGGCGTAGCGCAGGTACATGCGGAGCAGATCGCCGGCGAACAGCGCCGACTCGTCGCCGCCCTCGCCCGCCTTGATTTCGAGGATGACATCCTTGCTGTCGTTGGGATCCTTCGGTAGCAACAGCTCGCGCAGCCGCTGTTCGAGCTCGGTGATACGACCGGCGGCCTGGTCGGCCTCGGCCGCGAAAGCGGCGTCTTCGGAGGCGAGCTCCTGAGCGGCGGCCAGGTCGCCGCGGGCCACGTCGAGCTCGGACGCTGCCGCCCGGATCGGCGCCAGCTCGGCGAACCGTCGTCCGAGCGTGCGCGCCCTCGTCTGGTCGGAATGGACGGCCGGGTCGGACAGCGCCTTCTCGACGTCGGCGTACTCAGCCAGCAGCTCAGGGAGCCTGCCCTGCAGAGCCATGAGAACTCCTTCTCGATTGGGCAACGTCTACCCGCCTGAAGGGGGTCAAAGTTGCACGATTCGCCCCGAGCACAGAGAACGGCGCCCGCCGCCCCATGGATGGGGGCAGCGGGCGCCGTTTGGGTAGCTAGGAGTTCGAGTCAGACGATCCGGAGCGCACGCGCTTGCCGAACCGCTTCTCGAACTTGTCGACGCGGCCGCCGACGTCCATGATCTTCTGCTTGCCCGTGTAGAACGGGTGGCAGGCCGAGCACACGTCAGCGTGCAGGTGTCCGGACTTGGCCGTGCTGCGAGTAGTGAACGTGTTGCCGCAAGAACACGTCACCTCGGTGACCACGTAGTCCGGGTGGATTCCAGTCTTCACTGCATAGTCCCTTCGAGGATGGCGCCGGGTCCCCTATTCGGGGTGAACCGGAGCCGGGTAACTGGCGTCCAGTCTGCCAGGACGAAGCCCGGCATACCAAAACGACTGTCAAACACCCCGTGCCGCGCGAACATTCCCCCTGTCGTGAGGTTGGGCGCCCGCCAAACAGCTCGGTGATCTTGGAGTTGTGGCTGAATAGCGACCGCAAGTCCAAGATCACCCGGCGGATGCGAACGGGCGCCCGCTCGACGGCACGTCCCCGACCGGCGCAGAATCGAGCGATGGTCCGCGTGCTCGCCGTCTCTGACGAGGTCGACGAATCGCTGCGCGCCGATGCGGGCGCGGCGGACGGGACAGAGCTCATCCTCGCCTGCGGCGATCTGCCCTTCGACTACCTCGAATACCTGATGAACGCGCTCGATGTTCCGCTCGTGTTCGTTCCCGGGAACCACGACCCCGACCTGTCGGGCTACCGCTCCTCGCGGAACGGGCTGATCCTGCGGGCCGGGATGCCGGCCAAGCCGCCGTGGCCGCCCGGCGCCGTCAACGCGGACGGCCGGGTGGTCGATGTCGCCGGGCTGCGCATCGCCGGGTTGGGCGGATGCCGGCGGTACAACGAGGGGCCGAATCAGTACAGCGATCGGCAGCAGGCCCGCCGCGCGGCAACGCTGCGCCGCCGGGCCCGATGGCGTCGGCTCCGCGATGGCCGCCGAGTCGACGTGGTGCTGACGCATGCGCCCCCACGCGGGGTCGGCGACGGAGACGACGCTCCGCACTGGGGATTCACCGCGCTGCGGCCGCTCGTGGATCGGCTGCAACCCGCGCTGCTCCTGCACGGTCACGTTCACCCCTACGGTGCCGCCACGCCGGACCTGCACCTCGGTGGATCCGTCGTGCGCAACGTGGTCGGCCGGCACCTGTTCGACTTCGCGCCGGGTGAGCCGGTGCCGGACGTCCACCCCACTCGTCATGCCTAGCGATACCGGCTTCCCCCGCGCCGATGTCGAGAACGACTTCCTCCGGGCTCGACGGCGTCAGGTGCTGGCCAAACTCGTCAACCGGCTGCGCCGCGAACCCGACGACGTCAACCTCATCCTCCCGTTCGACGACGTCGTCGCGGCGCTGGGCCTGCGCGGTGAACGCTCGGTCGGGCTGCAGACCATTCCGCTCGACCGGGTGGTAGGTACGGTCGATTCGCGGCGGGACTTCGACCGGCGGTTCCGGCCGACGTCGAGCCGGGTGCGCGAACGGTGGGAACGGCTGGCGCTGGCGCAGCGGCGCGGCGAAGCGATTCCGCCCATCGACGTGTACCAGGTCGGCGAGCTGTACTTCGTCAAGGACGGGCACCACCGGGTGTCCATCGCCATCGCCACCGGGCAGAAGACCATTGACGCCTACGTCACCGAGGTGCTGACCACCGTGCCGGCGAAGGGGATTCGCCATCGCGGCGACCTGATCGTCAAGAGCTACGAGCGCGAGTTCCAGGCGCGGGTACCGCTACCCGCCCAGGCCGAGCAGTCGATCACGGTCACCGATCCGTGGTCGTACGCCCTGCTGGGCCAGACCGTCGAGGCGTGGGGATTCCGGTGCATGCAGCACGAGCACCGCTTCCTCGACCGCGGCGAGGTCGCCCGCCGCTGGTACACCGAGGAGTACACGCCGGTGGTGCGCATGCTGCACGAGGCGGACCTGGTCGGATCCGGGCGCACCGAGGCCGAGGCGTACCTGCGCGTCGCTTCGGAGCGCTACCGCCTGCTCCGCACCCATGAGTGGAGCGACGAGATCATCGCCCGGCTAAAAGCAGCGCGGGATATCAGGAGTCAGTGAGGGAGCCGGCGGCCGCCGCCGAGTCAGGGGTGGCGAGACTCAGGTTGCTGCCGTTAGCCGGATCGAACACGTGGATCTTGCGGGTGTCGGCCCACAGCTCGGCGTTGTCCCCCTCGCGCACCTGGGTCGCCGCATCCAGCCGGGCGACCACCTGATCGGCACTCGCGCCGACGTCGGCCATCCCCGAGTCCCGGGCCAGTTCGTCGAGCTCGGCGCTGGACACGTCCTGCTTGCCTTCGAGGGTGAAGTAGACGAACACATCCGAGCCCATCGACTCGACGACGTCGATCGACGCGTGGAACGTCACGCCGTTCGGGCGGTTCTCGGGGGTGACGAGCGAGGCGTCCTCGAAGCTCTCCGGCCGGATGCCGATGATCACGTCGCGTCCGGTCGCGCCACCCACCGTGCGGCGCAGTTGATCGGTCAACGGCAGGTCGGCCAACCGGGTACGCAGCTTGCCGTCCTCGATCGTGGCCGGCAGGAAGTTCATCGACGGCGAGCCGATGAACCCGGCGACGAACAGGTTCCTCGGTCGCTCGTAGAGCTCCTGCGGAGTGCCGACCTGCTGCAACAAGCCGTTGCGCATGACGGCGACCCGGTCGCCGAGGGTCATCGCCTCGGTCTGATCGTGCGTGACGTACACCGTGGTCGTGCCGAGGCGCTTTTGCAGTCGCGAGACCTGTGTGCGCATCTGCACCCGCAGCTTCGCGTCCAGGTTCGACAGCGGCTCGTCCATCAAGAAGGCGGCCGGGTCGCGCACGATCGCCCGTCCCATCGCCACGCGCTGGCGCTGCCCGCCGGACAGGTTGGCCGGTTTGCGGTCGAGGTGCGGCTCCAGTTCGAGCACCCGCGCGGCCTCGCCCACCTTCTGGTCGATGATCTCCTTCGGTGTCTTGGCCAGCTTGAGCGCGAACGCCATGTTCTCGCGCACCGTCATGTGCGGGTAGAGCGCGTAACTCTGGAACACCATGGCGATGTCGCGGTCCTTCGGCGCCATGTTGTTGACGACCTTGCCGCCGATGCGTAGCTCGCCCTCGCTGATGTCCTCGAGGCCGGCGATCATGTTCAGCGTCGTCGACTTCCCGCAGCCGGAAGGGCCGACCAGGATCACGAACTCGCCGTCGGCGATGTCGAGGCTGATCTTGTCGACCGCGAGCGCGCCATCGGGATAGCGCTTGGTGACCTCGTCCAGAACGATCTCTGCCATTTCCGTTATCCCTTCACGGCACCGGACGTCAGCCCGGCGACGATGCGGCGCTGGAAGAACAGCACGAACACGATGATCGGGATCGTGATGACGACTGCCGCCGCCGCGATCGAGCCCGTCGGCGCGGTGAACTGCGAACTGCCGGTGAAGAACGCGATCGCGGCGGGAACGGTGCGCGAGTTGGTCGTCGAGGTGAGCGAGATCGCGAACAGGAAGTCGTTCCAGCAGAAGATGAACACCAGGATCGCCGTGGTGAACATGCCCGGCGCGGCCAGCGGCGCGATCACCCTGGTGAAGGCCTGGAACGGTGTCGCGCCGTCCATCTTCGCCGCCTTCTCCAGCTCCCACGGGATCTCGCGGAAGAACGCCGAGAGCGTGTAGATGCCCAGCGGCAGGCCGAAGGCGACGTAGGGGATGATCAACGCGGGCCACGTGTCGAACAGGTGCAGCGTCCGCTCGATGTTGAACAGCGGGGTGACCAGCGAGATCGCGGGGAACATCGCGATGAGCAGCGACATCCCGATCAGCAGGCCCTTACCCGGGAAGCTCAGCCGCGCCACCGCATAGGCCGCCATCGAGGCCAGGACGACGGCGATCAGCGTCGAGATGAGCGCGATGCCGATGGAGTTGATCAGCGCGCGGGTGAACTCCGAGGTCTTGAAGATGCCGCGGTAGTTCTCCCAGGTCCACTTCTTCGGCCAGAAGGTCGCGTCGGTGATCGTCGCCGGATCCTTGAACGACAGCGACACGATCCACAGCAGCGGGACCAGCGCCAGGAAGATCGCGACCGTGTTCGCGGTACCCCAGCCAACCTTCTGGCGAGCGGTGGTAGCCATCAGCGCCTCACTTCCCTGCGCCCGGAGCCGCGGCCCCGAAGCCCTTGATGAACAGGAACGCAATGATCGCGACGCAGATGAAGATCAGGATCGAGATTGCGGACCCGATGCCGAGGTTCAGTGCGGTGAACAGGTTGTCGTAGCCGAGGATCGACACCGAGCCGGTGTTGTTGTTGCCGGCGGTCAGCACGAAGATGTTGTCGAAGATCCGGAACGCGTCCAGTGTTCGGAACAGCAGGGCCACCAGGATGGCCGGTTTCATCAGTGGCAGCGTGACGCGGACGAAGCGCTGCCAGGCGGTGGCACCGTCAACCTTGGCCGCCTTCTGCAGGTCCTCGGGCACCAACGCGAGTCCGGCCATGAGCAGCAGCGCCATGAACGGTGTCGTCTTCCACACCTCGGCCAGGATGACGATCGCGATCGCCTGCACGGTGTGCGTCAACGGCGCGCCGTTTCCGAACATCGCGGACAGGTAGCCGGTGCTGGGCGTCCAGGCGTACTGCCAACTGAAGGCGGCGACGACCGTGACGATGCCGTACGGCACCAGGATGGCGGTACGCACCGTGCCCCGGCCGAACAGCGTGCGGTGCATGAGCAACGCGAGCAGCATGCCCAGAACCAACTCGATGCTCACCGAGATAGCGGTGATGATCAGCGTGACCCACAGCGCGTGCCACCAGTACGGCGAGCTGAGCACCGCGCCGTAGTTGCTCAACCCGATGAACTTGGCCTGGCTGGGGAAACGCAGGTCGTAACGCTCGAGGGAGAGGTAGATCGCGTAACCGATCGGGTAGGCGGTCACGGCGATCATCACGATCACCGCGGGCGCGCACAGCAGCCACCCCAACCGGCGCTCGGCCTTCGCGCCCTCGGAGATCTGCTTGCGGCGGCGGCCCCGTTTCACCGGTGCGGGCGAGGTGACAGCGGGCTCGGTGTCGATGGTCACGGGATCAGCCCCTTGGAGACGAGAGCGTCCTTGAGCTGGCTAGTTATCTTGTGTTCGGTCTTGTCGGGCTTGATCGACGTCGGCGGCGACACCGCGTGCGAAATGACGATCGATACGTTCTGATACGCCGGTGTCTGCGGTCGCACGCTGGCGTTCTCGAGAGCGGTCAGGATGTCCTTGCGGAACGGGTAATCAGCCTGCAACGACTCGTCGTCATACAGATTGGCCAGGGTCGGCGGCAGGCCGCCCTTGGTCGCCGCGACCTTCTGGTTGTCGCGATTGCGCAGGCACAGCGCGGCCTCGAACGCCAGGTCCGGATGCTTCGAGTATTTGCTGATCGCGAGGTCGATGCCGCCGATGGTGACGTGACTCGGCTCGCCCTCCTTGACCGACGGGTACTGCGCCCACTTGAAGTTCTTGAACAGATCGGGCTTGTCCGCCTTCATGGACGGATACACGAACGGGTAGTTGAGCTCGAAGGCGGCCGTGCCGCTCTCCATGGCCAGCCGGTTGGCATCCTCCATCTGCACCGACAGCGACGGATCGGCGGCCGGCGAGTGCGCGAGCTTCTGCATGATCGTCAGCGCGTCGATAGCCGGTTGGCCCATGGACGCCTTCGTGGCGTCCGGGGCGAGGACGCTGCCGCCGGCACTGGCGATCAGGGAGTTGAACCAGACGACGACGCCCTCGTACTGGGCGCCTTGGATCTCGATCAGGTGTGGCTTGCCCTCCTTGGCCAGCTGGATCGCCATGTTGATCATCTCGTCCCACGTCTTCGGCGGGGTCGGCACGAGATCCGAGCGGTACCACAGCAGCTGGGTGTTGCTGTTGTACGGAACGGCGTAGAGCTTGCCCTTCCACGTGGCGGTCTGCAGCGGCGCCTTGAGGGTGCCGTCCTCGGCCTTGGTCTTGTTGTCGCCGGTCCACTCCCGGATCCAGCCGGCCTCGGCGAACTCGGCTTCCCAGGTGACGTCCAGCCCGAGAATGTCCATGGACTTGTCGCGGGCCGCCAGCCGCCGGACCATCTGCTGGCGCTGGCCGTCGGCTCCGGAGGGCAACTTGTTGTACTTGATCTTGTATCGGCCGCCGCTCTGCGCCGTACAGGTGTCGGCCGCCTGCTGGATCGCCCCGGAGTTGTCCGGGAAGTTGTAGAAGTTCAGCGTGACCCGGCCGCCGCTGCTTCCTCCCCCGCAGGCGGTCAGTACCGCCATGAGCAGGATCGTCGTCGCCGACGCTGCGGCGACACGGCGAGCAAATGTCTTCACTAGCGCCTCCTCGCACCGAACCCGGTCCGACGTGCGCAGGATCTGGACCCTGCAGTGGCACCGGTTGCCGTTCGTCCGGCGCTGTGAGCCACCTCACTGGACGCTATCGGCCGCACGCACACAGCCGCAAGCGTTTGCGGTGGCGTGGCGCGGATCAACCGACTCAGCCCTTGACGCCGCCCGCCGTCAACCCGGACACGATCCGGCGCTGGAACAGCAGCACCACGATGACCAGCGGGATCGTGACGACGACGCCCGCGGCCATGATCGAGGTGAACGGCACGACCTTCGGATCCGAGCCGGTGAAGCCGGCTATCGCCACGGTGACCGGCGAGACGTTCGGGTCGTTGTTCGAGAGCTGGCTCGCGACCAGGTACTCGTTCCACACGGAGAGGAACACCAGGATCGCCGCGGTGAACAAGCCCGGTGCCGCGATCGGCAGGATCACCATCCGGAACGCCTGGCCGGGCGAGGCTCCGTCGACCTTGGCCGCCTGCTCGAGCTCCCACGGCATCTGGGTGAAGAAGCTGGACAGGACGTACACGCACAGCGGCAGCGCGAACGACAGGTCCGGGATGATCAGCGCCTGATAGGTGCCGAGCCAGCCGAGATTGCTGAAGAACTGGAACAGCGGCGTCACCAGCGCGACACCCGGGAACATGCTCGCGGCCAGGATCAGGCCGAGCACGGCGAACTTGCCCCGGAAATGCAGCCGGGCGATGGCGTAGGCGGCGAAGACGCCGACGATCATCGCCAGCACAGTGACGACCGAGCCGATGATGAGGCTGTTGATCAGCGCCCGGCCGAAGTGGTTGTTGCCCTTGAAGATCGCCCGGAAGTTGTCGAACGTCACGTGCTTCGGGTAGGGCGTCGAGTCGAAGGTGAAGTCGACCTGGCGCAGCGACGCCACGATCATCCAGTAGAACGGTGCGAGGCACCACAAGACGATCAGCACCATGCCCAGCACGCGCCCCACCGCGCGAGGGTTGAACTTCCGTCGCCGGCGGATCGGGGTGACGCGCTCCGGGCGGGCCGACGGAGTTTCGGCGGCTACCGCGGTCATGCCTTCACCGTCCTCGCCTGGGTCTGCACGACATTCACGCTGAAGATTCGGACCAGGAAGAACGCCACGACGAAGATGAACACGAACGTGATAGTCGAGAGCGCAGCGGCCGAGTTCGGACTGGCCCGCAGCTCGTCCACCGCCAGGATCGACAGCGTCGTCGTGTTGTTGGCGCCGCCGGTCAGGATGTAGGGCAAGTCGAAGATCCGCAGCACGTCCAGGATGCGGAAGAGCGCAGCAACCAGCAGGGCCGGTTTGACCAGCGGCAGGGTCAGACTGAAGAACCGTTGCCAGGCCGAGGCTCCGTCGACCTTCGCCGACTCGTAGAGCTCGTCGGGAATCACTTGCAGTCCGGCTAGCACGAGCAGGGCGATGAACGGTGTCGTCTTCCAGACGTCGGCGATGATCACCGCCCAGCGCGCCGGCCACTCGCTGCCGGTCCAGATGATGTGCGTCCCGAGCACCGCATTGATGACGCCATGCGGTTGGAACATGTACTTCCACATGAGGGCGGTCACCGCCGTGGGAATCGCCCAGGGGACGAGGATCGCCGCGCGGACCAGCGAACGCCCCCGGAACGCGCGATGCATGACCAGGGCCATAACCGTGCCGAGCACGACCTCGAAGATGACCGTGATCACGGTGAAGACGACCGTTGTCGACACGGCCGGCCAGAACTCGTGACCGGTCGTGCCGTTGGGGCACTTGCTGCCGCAGTTGAGCCAGTACGAGTAGTACTTGCCGCCGACGTACTTGCCGCCGGTCTGGAAGAAGCCGCTCGAGTCCAGCCCGGCGTCGGCCTTGTCGAGCTTGAGCGACTGGATGACGGCGTAGATGACCGGATAGCCGATCACCGCGGCGAGCAGCACGACGGTCGGCAGGATCAGCCAGAGGGCCAACCGGGCGTCGCCGCGGCTGGCGCGGGCGCGTCGCCTTCGGCGTTGCCGGGGTGACTTGGCCCGCTCCGCCTGTTCGGCCACCTGACCGGTCGCTGCGGTCATCACGCCCTCCAGTCAAAACGGGTCCGACGACGTGGCCCGGGATGGGTGAGCGGGTCAACTGTCGGGCCCGCCCACCCATTCACGTCAGCCGTTGGCGGCTTGCGTGATACCGGCTTGGATGTTCTTCAGCGCCGCATCGACCGACAGGCTGCCTTGCAGAGCCTGGTAGACGTTGGTCTCGATCGTCTGCGTCACCGCTGGGTAGTACGGCGTTACCGGCCGCGGGATCGCGGTGTCGATGCTCTTCTCGAGCGTCGGCAGGTACCCGAACTTGGCGAGCAGCGCCGGGTCGGAGTAGGACGCCTTGAGCACCGGCGCCAGCGAACCGACGTTGAGCAGCAGGTTCTGGGCCGGCCCGCTCATGATGAACTTGAGGAAGTCCAGTGCGGTGGCCTTGTGCTTCGAGTACTCGCTGATGGCGAAGTTGTGCCCGCCGAGCGTCGAGGTACCCGGGCCGTTGAGCCCCGGCAGCGGCGCCACGCCGAACTTGTCCTTGACCTTCGAGTCGGCGTCCTGCGAGAGGTGGTTGTACACGTAGGGCCAGTTGCGCAGGAAC
>Ga0137415_10001719_pt1 | contig 21761 bp, 21 predicted proteins | sample CZODoug3_1_1_16f_FD_183082 | JGI IMG/M metagenome (GOLD analysis project Ga0137415, IMG submission 183082) | Vadose zone soil fungal communities from Angelo Coast Range Reserve, California, USA - CZODoug3_1_1_16fungal (Hybrid Assembly) | ecosystem: Environmental > Terrestrial > Soil > Vadose...
ATCTTCTTCTTCAGCGCCTTGAGGGCTTGATCGACATTGTTATCGCGAACGAGAACCTGCACGCGGCATCCTCTTTCCATTGATCGGATTGGAATTCTGATAAAGCAAAGGGCCGACGAAAAGGCCGAGCCCTTAACCTCAAGCGCGCGGATGTATCAGACAAAGGCGGGAATGTCCACCTGCGTGCGTAGCCAAATTGCCCTTTTCGCACCCGGTCACGCGGTTTTTGGTGGCGCCGCTCCGACCTGTGTCACATGCCCCATCTTCCGGCCCGGCCGCGGCGAACCCTTGCCGTAGAGGTGCACGGTCGCGCCCGGGACCGTCAGCCATTGCTCGTAGTCATGGATATCGTCCCCGATCAGATTGGTCATGACGACCGGGCCATGACGGACCGGCTTGCCGAGCGGCCAGCCGGCAATGGCGCGGATGTGCTGCTCGAACTGCGAGATCGACGCGCCGTCGAGCGTCCAGTGCCCGGAATTGTGCACCCGCGGCGCGATCTCGTTGACCAGGACCGTGCGGCCACCATCCGCCTGCACCACGAACATCTCGACGGCGAGCACGCCGACATAATCGAGCGCGTTGGCGATCGTCTCCGCGATGGAGAGCGCCTGCGCCGCCAGCGCCTCCGGGATCGCCGCCGGGGCGCGCGAGATTTTCAGGATGTGGTCGATGTGCTCGTTTTCGGTGACATCGAAGCATTCGACATGGCCGTCGGCCGAGCGCGCGGCGATCACCGAAATCTCGCGTTCGAATGGCACAAAGGCTTCGAGGATCGCCGATTTGGTGGCGAGGTCCTCCCAGATCTGGTCCGGATCGCCGCCCTCGCGGATGATCGCCTGGCCCTTGCCGTCATAGCCGAAGCGGCGGGTCTTGAGCACCGCGGGCAGGCCGATTGTCGCGATCGCTGCTCGCAGCGCCGCCGCCGACGACACATCGGCGTAATCGGCGGTGCCGATGCCCAGCCGTTTCACGAAATCCTTTTCGACAAGGCGATCCTGCGTGGTTTCCAGGATTTTCCGCTCGGGCAGCACCGGACGCCGCGCGGCCAGGATCATCGCCGAGGCTGCCGGCACGTTTTCGAATTCGTAAGTGATGATGTCGACGTCGTTGGCGAACAGCTCGAGCGCCTCGACGTCGGCATATTCCGCGCAGGTCGCATTCAGCACGACGTCGAACGCCGGCGAATCCGGGTCCGGCGAAAACACCTGGCATCGCAGGCCCAACCGCGCCGCCGCTATGGCCAGCATCCGGCCCAACTGTCCGCCGCCGAGAATTCCGATGGTGTCGCCGGGCTTCAGCTTCACCGGATTTGAGACTGTCACGCAGAACCCTCCGGGCGCTCGGCAACCGCCTCGGTCTGCTGTTTGCGCCAGGCGACGAGTTTGCTGGACAGCGCCGGATCGTTCAGCGCGAGCACACTGGCGGCGAGCAGCGCGGCGTTGATGGCGCCGGGCTTGCCGATGGCCAGCGTCCCAACCGGAACCCCGGCCGGCATCTGGACGATGGAATAGAGCGAATCGACGCCAGACAACGCCTTGGATTCGATGGGAACACCGAATACCGGTAGTTCGGTAAGCGACGCGGTCATGCCCGGCAGATGTGCCGCACCCCCCGCACCGGCGATAATGATCTTGATGCCGGCCGCCTTGGCGCCTTTGGCGAAAGCGAACAGCCGGTCCGGGGTGCGATGTGCGGAGACGATGTGCTTTTCGCATGCGACGCCGAGCGCGGTCAGCGTTTCGGCGGTATGGCGCATGGTCCCCCAGTCGGACTGGCTTCCCATGATGATGGCTACGGGCGCGGTCATGCGGTCAATTCTTTTCGGGAATCCAAAAACATAGGCCGGATTATAAGATCGGCCCAAGCTTCGGCAAGGCGTGGCAAGAGATTGGGAATGGACTATCCTGTCTTGGTGAATCCCGGCAAGCCTCTCAGGGACGTCCATGAAGAAGAAAACCAGGGGGACCGCCCCAGGTGCCCCAAAACGCCGAAAAAGCGGCGTGGTGGAGCCCAAGGAGGGTCCGCAGGGCGCACGGCGGGTGAAAGTACCACTTGGGTCGGCGCCCCGGCTGTCGGTCGCGCCTAATGACGCCAAACTGGCGATTCGGCGGCTCAAGGTCCAATTGGCGCAGGCGCGGGCGCGAATCGACGAACTGGAGGTCTCGGCGGATACCGATTTCCTATTGGATATTCCGAACCGGCGCGGCTTTGAGCGCGAGCTCAATCGCGCGGTCGCCTACATCAAGCGCTATCATGCGACGGCGGCCCTGATCGTGCTCGACGTCGATCGGCTAAAGCCGATCAACGACGCCTTCGGACACGCCGCGGGCGATCAGGTGCTGAAGGCCATTGTGGCGGTGCTGCTGCGCCACGTGCGCTCATCGGACGTGATCGGGCGGCTCGGCGGCGACGAGTTCGCGCTGCTGCTGTGGAACCTCAGTGAGACCGATGCCAGGGCCAAGGCGGCGTCGCTGGAACAAGCCGTCGATCGGCTCTCATTCGTGTTTCGCGGCCGCCCCGTCACGGCGGGCGCATCCACCGGGGTTGCGATTCTCGGTCTTCATGCGGAAGCGGGGAGGGCGCTGGAAGAAGCCGACAGCGCGATGTATGTGCGCAAGGCGCAACGCCGGCATGAAGCGTGATATGCAGATGCGGCCCACCTGACCGGCTGATACCGCCGCTGGACGGCTGCTGAGCGTTTCTAGAAACTGAGCGGTCTGTCCAACCGGCCGAGCAGGATCATGACCGTCAAACCCACCCCATTCACACTGCGTGTCCCGGACGCCGACATCGCCGATCTGCGCGACCGTCTCGCCCGCGCGCGCTTCCCCGACCAGGCGCCCGGTGACCCATGGGCCTATGGCACCGATGTCGCTTATCTCCGTGAACTCACCGGATACTGGCGCGATCGTTTTGACTGGAGGGCCGCGGAAGCCGCGCTGAACGCGTTTCCGCAATTCCGCGTCCCGCTCGACGGCGTCGACCTGCACTACCTGCATGTGCCCGGCGTCGGCCCCGATCCCATGCCGTTGCTTTTGCTGCACGGGTGGCCCGGCTCGGTGTTCGAGTTTCTCGAGTTCATCCCGCGTCTCACCGATCCGGCACGCTTCGGCGGCGACGCACGCGACGCCTTCACCGTCGTGGCGCCGTCCTTGCCGGGGTATGGCCTGTCGTTCCGCCCCGGCCAACGCCGGTTCGGCGTTCCCGAAATAGCCGATTGTGTCGCGGCCCTCATGCATGACGTGCTCGGCTATGACCGCTTCGGCGCGCAGGGCGGCGACTGGGGAGCTGCGGTCTCAAGCCGGCTCGGCCATGCGCATGCGGATCGCATGATCGGCATCCACATCAATCTGATGATGGCCGCGGGCCGCGATCCTTCCTCCTTTCCCAATCCGACCGAGGAGGAGCGGCAGTATCTGAGCGAACTTGCGCACTGGACCCGCGAAGAGACCGGTTATCAATGGATCCAGGGCACCCGCCCGCAGACACTTGCCTTCGGCCTCACGGATTCACCCGCCGGCCTGGCGGCGTGGATCGTGGAAAAATTCCGCGCCTGGTCCGATTGCGATGGCGACGTCGAGAGCGCAATCAGCCGGGATCGCATGCTCGCCGACATCTCGCTTTATTGGTTTACCGGGGCGATCGGCTCTTCGTTCTGGCCTTATTATGCCCGCCTGCACGGTTCGGCGATTCTGCCCGCCGGCGATACCATCAAGGTGCCCACCGGCTACGCGCAGTTCCCGCGCGAAATCCTCAAACCGCCGCGCACGGCCGCAGCGCGCGTGTTCACCGACATTCGCCGCTGGAGCATCATGCCCAAGGGCGGGCATTTCGCGGCACTCGAACAGCCGGAGTTGCTTGCCGGCGAAGTGCGCGCCTTCTTCCGGGAATTACGATGACAACGCGAGCTAGAAGCGAGATGCCGTACAAGAGTGGGCTAAGCCAACGGGTCGCGCGAATGCGCGCCCGATGATAAACTCCGCGAGCCCACCAATTCGTTTCGGGTCTGTCTCGATCTTGCGATGGTGGGCACGGCGCGAATAGCGCCTTTGCCCACGATCAATTCGATCACCGCTACAGCCCGCTCAGATCATCCGGCACGTCGCCGAATTTTTTCAGTAATTTCGCGTCGCTGAATTCGCCGATCATCGGATCGCCGGTGCGGCTGAAGGCGACCGCGCCGACGCTGCCGGCGGCCTTGGCGAGGACTTCCGCGCGCCGCAACGCAACCGACGGACTGTGGCACTCCTCCGCAGCACCCGCGACCGGCGCGCCGGTGTCGTCCTGCAGGAAGGGCAGCGCGACGTAATAGGTGACATCGGCCATGGTGCCGCTCCAGGTTTGATTCCGCGATCAGGCGGCGTCGATTCGTGTGTACGGCAATCCTGCCGCGGCGCAGCCGCTCTCGACCGCCGCCTGCAATTCCTGCAACTCGCTTTCCAGATATTCGTTCGCCATGATCAGCGCCTTGATGGTGCTGCGCATGTTTCCGTTGCACATCGCGATGGCCTGGTCGCAGGCCTGCTCGTAACGATTGGCATCAGACAGTGATGAAGAAGATTCGGACATGGCGAAGTTCCCGATGGCTGGAGACAGGAACAATGTTCCTATTTTGTTCTCAAAAAGTCAAGTGAAGAACGACCCCAAAAGCTTTTTTTGCACCGCGCGAACGGTGGACATCGGACTTCATTGAAGCGGCATCCGGAACGTGAATCGCGTCTCTGCCGGCGACGAGGTCACGTCAATCGTTCCGCCGTGGGCACGCGCGATTTCGGAGGCGATGTATAGCCCCAGGCCCAGGCCCTGCTGAGAGCCCTGCTCGGCCACCCGATAGAATGGTTGAAACAGCCGCTCCATCGCTTCGGACGGGATCGGTTCGCCCGCATTGGCGACCGACAATTCGAATTTGCCGTCTTGCGTGGTCGCGTGCACCCGGATCGGCCTTTCGGCCGTGCCGTGGGTCACCGCATTGCCAAGCAGGTTGGAGAGCAGCTGCGCGATGCGCCCGCCGTCGCAGTCGACCGCCCGCGTCAGATCGAACGTCGTCTCGATTTTTCTTCCGGGAGAGCCGGCGCGAAGTTCCGCGATCACCTGGTTGAGAACCGGCTCCAATGATTGAGGCGAGCGTTTCAGCGTAATTCCGCTGCCCAATCGGCCGCGCGCGAAATCAAGCACGTTGTCGATCAGCGCCGACATCCGCGCCACGCTCTTCTGCATCAATCCGAGAATTTCGCCCGCTGGTTCCTTCTGGTCCTCTTTCGTCAGCATTCTCGTGCCGGCGGCGATCGAGGCCAGCGGATTGCGGAGATCGTGGCCGAGCACGGCGATGAACTGCTCGCGCAGTTCCGAAGTCTCGCGCTCGCTCAACAGCCTCGCCTCGGTGACGGCCAGCCGATCGGCCGCCTCGAGATGGGTCGCAATCAATTCCGAAAACAGCTTGAACATGCCGATCGTCTGCGGTGTGTCCAGACGCGCCGGCCGGGGATCGATCGCGCACAAGGTGCCGAAGAATGTCCCGTCGGAGAGGATGATGGGCATCGAGATATAGCTCTGAAACCCGTATTTCGTCGGCGTGTGATGTCCGCAATAGATGGTGTCTTCGGCAACGTTGTCGATGACGACGGCTTCGTGGCTCTGCCGGATTTCGTGGCAAAGGGTGGTCTCGACCTCCAACTCCCCGCCGGGCACCAGGCCGAATTCGATTTCATCGCGCACCGCGCAGCAAACCCACCGCTGCTCGGTGACGCGCGCCACGGCGGCAAAACCCATGCCGGTCGATCGGCACACCACTTCCAGAATGCGCGGAACCGCCGCGATACCTTGCACGGCAGCTATGTCCGCGCTGAAGTCGGTCTTCATGATGGGCATTTAGGGACGTCCTCGCCAAAACGCTAGCGCAGGCTCAACCACCTGTCGAGAAATCAGTAACGCTGGAACTAAAACAAAATCCGGGGCTTAACGGGTATTGATAGGGGAGTGAGATGCATGGGTCTTGTTGAGTCCAAGAGACCCGTGGTGCTGATTGTCGAGGACGAGTTTCTGTTGCGAATGGACGCGGTCGATATGATCGCCGCCGCCGGGTTCGAGGTGGTCGAAGCGGCAAATGCCGATGACGCGATCGAAATTCTGGAATCCCGTCCGGACATCACGGTCGTGTTTACCGATATCCAGATGCCGGGCTCCATGGACGGATTGAAGCTTGCCCGGGCCGTCAGGGGTCGCTGGCCGCCGATCAAGATTATCGCAACCTCCGGCCACCTCCATGTCGCGGAAACCGATCTGCCTGAAGGCGGGCGGTTTCTGCCGAAACCCTACAGTCCGCGACAGGTCACAGGTGTGCTGCGAGAGTTAATAAGCAGTGGCGAAATTTAAGCCGTGATTCCACGACGTGCGAATGGGCGCGTCCGAAGGCGCGAACGAAATGAACGCACCGGAATTTCGAAACTCTCCGGCGTGCAATGGCACAGCGGGGAATGATTAAACTACGCAATGATGTCCGGCGTGATCTGATCTTCGATGAAGGCGATGCGGTCGCGCAACTGCAGCTTGCGCTTCTTCAGCCGCTGCAGCCGCAGCAAATCCGGCGCGGGCGATTGATGCAGCGCATCGATCGCCGCGTCGAGATCGCGGTGTTCCTGCTGCAGCCGTGCGAGCTCGGATTCGAGTTCGCGCTCATCTTCGTTGGTCATGGTGTACGTCGGTTGAAAAACGCGATGAGGTTGCGAAACGCTGTGGAAGCCTGTGGAAGCCTGTGGAAGGAATATCGTCCCTGTCAGCCCGGTCTGCAAGCAAGTGTGATGGTTACTCAGAAGTTCTCTTGGTTTTCGCCGGCCGGTCCATCACGTAAAGTTTGAGCCAAATTCGCACTGGAATCATGGGTTTCCGGCGCGCCCTCAAATCCGGACTTCGCCCAGGCGGAGCGGCAGAGGGAGTGGCCTTCGCATCCGCACCATGCCGGTTCCATACTCACGGTTCGTTACATATGACACCCAATATGACACCGCAATTTTCGATACCCATCGACAGATTCGCCGGCTCGTGTACACTTCTCCGTCCGGATCGAATCTTAATCCCACCGAGGAGGTTTCGTATGGCAATTCAGGCTCATCTCGTTGAACTGGAACGGAAACACAAGGTTCTCGAAAACGAATTGCACGAAGCTCTCGTGCACCTTTCAACGGACGATCTGCAAATTGTCGAGCTAAAGCGCCGGAAACTGATGGTCAAGGACCAGATCGAACGGTTGAGAAATACCGCGAGCGAAACGCTGCACTAAGAAACGCTGCACTAACCAGCGTCACGAACTTTCCTAAAAACACCACCGTCATCCAAAGATGAGCGCAACCGCGCTCATCTTTTGGTGTGTACTCATGCGGGCGCGACGGTAAGTCGCGCAGCAAAACGTTCACACCCCTGCAAGCTCGCCGACATAATTCGCGATCGCCAGCGATGACGTCAGGCCCGGCGACTCTATCCCGAACAAATTGATCAGTCCGGCGACCCCGTGGTCCTGGGGCCCCTGGATCAGGAAATCCTGCACAGCGACCGCGGGCGGCACGATCTTCGGGCGCATTCCCGAATAGCTCGGCATCAGCGCGCCGTCCGGAAGCGTCGGCCAGTATCGCCGGATGGCCGGATAAAATCTTTCCGCCCGCGCCGGATCGACGGCGTAATCGATGGCATCAACCCATTCCACGTCGGGACCGAACCGGGCCTGTCCCGCCATGTCCAGGGTGAGATGCACCCCGAGCCCGCCGGGTTCGGGCACCGGATAGATCAGGTGTGTAAACGGCGCCCGCGCGCTGCAACTGAAATAGTTTCCCTTCGCAAGATAGGCCGGCGGTATCAGGTCGATCGGCATGCCGTCGATGCTGCGCGCGACCGCGGGTGCGGCCAGACCGGCGGCATTGATGAGAAGCCTGCATTCAAGGCTGATCGGCGCGCTGCCGCCGGCATCGAGTTCGATTCGATCCGCTGCGGCCCTGGCGTGCAGCAGCGGCGTGTGAAAGGCACATGCCGCGCCGGCAGCTTCGGCGTCGCCGCGCAGCGCCAGCATGAAGGCGTGGCTGTCGACAATGCCGGTGGAAGGCGAGAGCAGGGCGGCGTCGCAGTTCAGCGCCGGCTCCAGTGCGCGCGCGGCATCGCCGGAGAGCGTTTGCAGATCGAGCACGCCGTTGGCTTCGGCGTGAGCCCTGATCGATTGCAGCCTCAAGGTTTCCTTCGGCGTTGTTGCGACGATCAGCTTGCCGCAATTGCGATGCGGAATGCCGTGATCCGCGCAGTATTCATAGAGGGCGCGCTTGCCGCTGACGCACATCCGCGCCATCAGGCTGCCGGCCGGATAATAGATGCCGGCGTGGATCACTTCGCTGTTGCGCGACGAGGTAACGGTGCCGATACCTTCGGCCGCTTCCAGAATGATCACCTCGCGGCCGGCCTGTGCCAGCCGCCGGGCGACGGCAAGACCGATCACCCCCGCACCGATGACGACGCACTCAACTTTGTCCATTCGCAGTTCGGATCCGGGCTCGTGTTCTATCCGACCCGACGCGCGCCTCAAGGCGTTGGCGCGTTCGGGCTCAATCCCATTCCCACACTATCGCTCTGTTTGGCATGGTCTTTCTTGCAGGATCGGCTTGATCCGTTTGCGGGCGTTTTCCGGGCTGGGGGCTTGTTAGTGAAGCATTAATCATGTCGGGGCAATTGCCGGTATTTGAGTCACATTTTTGACTTGCACGGGTACGCGTTTACCCGATCCAAACCCGTGAAGCCAGACACTCCGCCGCAGAATCCGGCGGGTGATTGATGGCTGACAAGGACGGGCAGGCAGGCGGCTATATCTTGATTCCCGCGCAGGCCGTGGTGTGCCTGATCGCAGCCGTTGCGCCGTCCGCAACCGCCTGGGCCACGTCCGAAAGCTTTTCGCCGACCAGCTATGTCGGTTCAGCCGACCCCAGCCTGATCTGGGAGATGCTGATTGGCGGCATCGCTGTGGCGTCTTTTCTCGCGGCTGTCGCGCTGTGGGTGCTCTCGGCGTTGCGCAAGGTCAAGCGCTCGCAGTTGCGCAGAAATGCGTTCATCAGTTCTGCCCTGAACAACCTCAGTCATGGCGTGGTGATGACGGATCCGCGGCGCCGGATCGTGTTCTGCAACGATCGCTATCTCGAGATCTACGGCCTGGCGCGTTCGGATCTTTCCAGAAACATGACCGGGCCGGAACTGCTGGAGTTGCGGCGCGCGCGCGGCGTCCTCGACGTCAGCGTCGAGAATTTCCATGAACATGCCAGCACCCCGGAAGGCCTCATTACCGAGCTGCCCGGCGGACGATCGGTTCTGGTCAAGCGCTTTGCGCTGCCAAACGGCGGCTCGGTGGCGACGTATGAGGATTGCAGCGAGCAGCGCAAGCTTTCGCGAAAGCTTGCGTCAACCAAGCAGTTCCTGGAATCGATGCTCGACAATGTGCCGGTCTGCGTGGCCGCCAAGAGCATCGAGGACGGCCGCTATATATTTGCCAACCGCGCGTTCGAGCGGTTCTCGCGCTTTTCCCGCGATCACATTCTCGGCAAGCGTGCCGATGAAATTTTCCAGACCGAGACAGCGGCACGGATAGTTGAGGCGGACCGGTCGGCGCTCAATTCATCCGATGGCCAGTTCCGAAATGAAATCGTGGTCGAGCGCGGTTCGAGGAAGCGCGTTATAGCCAGCACCCGCGTGATCGTGCGCGACGACAAGAGGCAGCCGGAATTCCTGATCGCGCTGTTCGATGACGTCACCGACCGCATGTCGCTTTCCCAGGAACTCGAGGATACCAAGAAGTTTCTCGAACTGATCGTCGATAACATCCCGGTCTCGCTGATCGTCGAACGCGTCAGCGACGGACGATACCTGCTCGCCAATCGCAGCGCCGAGACCATCCTCAACCGCCGGCGCGAGGATGCCACCGGATTGACGGCTGCTGACATTTTCAATCCGAGAGAAGCAAAGCTGATCATTGCGCGCGACGAGGCGGCGATCAGGAAGCGCGGGCTGCTCACGGAAGAACACCCGATCAGCACCAAGGACGGGCTGCGGTTGTTCCTGACGCGCCGCATGACGGTGCTCGACGACGCCGGCGAGCCCCAATACCTGATCAAGACCCACGAGGACGTCACCGATCGCCGCCAGACCGAGTCGCGCATGGCGCATATGGCGTATCATGACGGCCTGACGGATCTGCCGAACCGCGCGGCGTTCCTGCAGGCGCTGGCGCAGATGATCGAGGCCTGCGAAGGCACCAATGAGGAGTTCGCGGTGCTGTCCGTCGACCTCGACGGTCTGAAGGAAATCAACGACGTGTTCGGCCATGCGGTCGGCGACAAGCTGCTGATCGAGGTGTCGCGCCGCATCCAGGCCTCGGCGCGCGGCGGTGTCGTGGCCCGGCTCAGCGGTGACGAGTTCGGATTGATCATCGACGGCAAGCAACCCGCCGCCGGCAAGGCATTGGCCGAACAGCTCGCGCAAGCGCTGGCCAAGGAATTCCCGATCGACGACAAAACGGTTCGCATCGGTGTGACCACCGGCATCTCGGTATTCCCGCACAATGGCACAGACGCCGCGTCGCTGCTTGCCAACGCCGGCGCGGCATTGTTCCGTGCCAAGGTGAAATCGCGCGGCTCGATCGGCGTCTATGAACCCGAGATGGACCAGCAGATTCGCGATCGCCGCGTGCTGCATCAGGATCTCTCGCTCGCCATCAAGAACGGCGAGCTTTCGCTGCATTACCAGCCGCAGGCGGCGTCGGGCCAGACCGTCGCCAGCAGCGCAGTCATCGGCTTCGAGGCCCTGGCGCGGTGGCTGCATCCGGTACGCGGCTTCGTTCCACCAGCTGATTTCATCCCGCTCGCGGAAGAGAGCGGCTTGATCGTCGAGATGGGTGAATGGATCTTGCGCGAAGCCTGCCGTGAGGCCGCATCGTGGTCGATGCCGCTGCAGATCGCGGTCAACCTGTCGCCGGCGCAGTTCATGCACGGCGATCTGGTCGGCCTCGTGCACTCGATACTTCTCGAAACCGGGCTGTCGCCGGGCCGGCTCGAGCTCGAAATCACCGAAGGCGTGCTGATCGAGGATTTCGATCGCGGCTTGGCGTTGCTGCGGCGGCTGAAGGCGCTCGGCGTGCGGATCTCGATGGATGACTTCGGCAGCGGTTATTCCTCATTGAGCTATCTGCAGGCGTTTCCATTCGACAAGATCAAGATCGACCGCGCTTTCGTGATGAATCTCGGACGAAATCCGCAATCGGCGGCAATCGTTCGGGCTGTGATCGGCCTTGGCCACGGCCTCGAAATGTCGATCGTTGCCGAGGGCGTGGAAACCCAGGAGCAGCTCGGTTTTCTCTCGGATCAGGGCTGTGACGCGGTGCAGGGCTATTTCATCGGCAGGCCGGCGCCGATCGGTCAGTACGGCGTGCTGGTGGGACGTAGCGGCGGCAAAGCGGTCGAGCCCGCGCGCAAGACCGGCTAGTACATGATCCGGAAGAGTGGGAACCGGTTTCCCCGCGTGTCAGTCGCGGAGCCCGGCGGCTAGGCTTTCTGGCTGCCGAAGCCGTCACGAATGACTGCTCTTATGCTGTTACACGCGCACGTGCTTGCTCATGTGCACCACCGTGCCACCTTTGACTTCTTCCTCGCGGTCCACGCGGTATCCTAGCCGGATGTAGAGCTGCACGTTTTCGACGAAAAGCTTGTTGGTGTAGAGTTTGACTTGTTCGAAGTTCGACGATGCAGCGAGCTTCTCGGCGTGCGCCATCAGCATTCGGCCGTAGCCTTTTCCCTGAAAGGATGGCGACACCGCGACATTCTCGATCAGAAGGTGGTCGGAGCATCCGACTGTCTCGATGAGAGCGGCCAACTCTCCGTTCTCGTACAAGAAGTCGAAGCGGTGCTTCTTGACGGCTTCCGTATAGTCCGCCGTCATCGGCTTGGGCTCGCGGCCGATGACTGGCACCCACTTTGCGTAGGCCTCCCGTGTCAGTTTCCGGATTGCCGCAGCATCCCCTTCCAATGCCTGGATCAGCTTCACTGTGTGGCTCGCGACCATGAATGGGTTCTCCTCCCAATATGAATCTGATCGGATCGTGATCTGGTGGTGGCCCGGAAGTTCGCTTCGTTGTCGCTTTGCCGGTCCGGCAACGGAACTTCTGAACCGAACCACACTAGCATCATAATTTGCCTGTCCCTTCGAATCCGAAGTTCGCTAAAGAGGGCGTTGCGAGGTGCAGCGCGCCCCGGATTCCGGACACAGACGTTACCCATGGCGGACTACGATCTTGCGATCATTGGCGGCGGCTTGAACGGCGTCAGCGTGGCGCGCGACGCCGCGGGACGCGGCTTGCGGGTGATCCTGCTGGAGCAGGGCGACCTCGGCGTCGCCGCGTCCTCGGCCTCGCCGCGGCTGATCCACGGCGATCTGGCGGTGCTGGAGCGCCGAGCGTTTTTCCGTGTCCGAGCGGCGCTGGCCGAGCGTGACATCTGGCTGCGGACCGCGCCGCATCTGGTGCGTCCGATGCGCTTTGTCATCCCCGCGCATTCCGATGAGCGTCCGTCGTGGCTGCTGCGATCGGGGCTGCTGCTCTACGACCGGCTGGCCCCGCGCAGCGACCTCCCGGCGTCAGCGACGGTCGATGTCACCCATCATCCGGTCGGCAACGCGCTGAAGCGGCCGTTCGGCACCGCGTTTGAGTATTCCGACTGCGTGGTGGACGATTCGCGGCTGGTGGTCCTCAATGCCGTCGATGCCGCCGAGCGGGGCGCCGTGATCCGCACCGGCGCGCGTTGCGTCCGCGCCGAGCGGCTCGAGACCTGGCGGCTGGTGACGATCGATCGCGGCCATCGTCAGGTCATCACGGCAAGGGCGCTGGCCAACGCCACCGGCGCCTGGACCGCGTCGGTTGCGGAAACCGTATTGCGGATGCCGCCGCCACACGTCGGGACGGCCCAGATCGGCCAGATTATCGTCCGGCGCCTATTCGATAGCGACAACGTTTATGTTTTCCAGAACATTGACCGGCGCCTGATTTTCGCCAGTCCGTACCAGCGCGATTTCACGCTGATCGGCACCGTGGGCCACATCTTCAAGGGCGATCCCTCCGCCGTGTCAATGCCCGCAGACGATGTGGTGTATCTCTGCGACGCGGCCAACCGCTATTTTCGCGAGCGGGTCGAACCGTCAGACGTGATCAGGACGCTTTCCGGCGCCAACATGGTCGTGGACCGCGCAAGCAGGCGCGACGCGCGGGATGGCTCGATGGCGGTTGATGTCAGGCGCGGCAAGGCGCCGCTGCTGACCATCTTTGGCGGCGGTGTCACAACCTCGCGGCTGCGCGCGGAACGGGCAGTCTCAGAGCTTACGCCTTTCTACCCGATGTCGCCGCGCTGGACCGCGCAGGCGCCCCTGCCGGGAGGCGATTTCGCATGGGCCGGGTTCGAGGCAGAGGTCGATGATGCCTGCGAGCGCTGGCGCTTTCTGACCGAGGATCAGGCCCGGCGACTGGTCGCCGCCTACGGCTCGCGTCTTGAGGCCATCCTTGGCGATGCCAAAAGCCGGACCGACCTTGGTCCGGCCTTCGGACCGGAGCTGACGGGCGCAGAGGTGCGCTACCTGATGACAAAGGAATGGGCGCGTTTTCCGGACGACGTGCTCTGGCGGCGCTCCAAACTCGGTTTGACCATGCCGCCCGGGGATCGCGATGCGCTGGCGGCGTTCATGGCGACGCCGCGTCGTGATCGAGCCGACGACGCGGACCCCGGCATCCGCAAAGGATTGCGAGAAGCGTGACGGACGGCGTGGATGATGATCTCCCCTCGCGATCTTGAGTTGCGCGCAGGGCTTACCTCCGCGCCTTCAAGGTTGCTTCTCTGCGCCCCGTCGAGCTTCTCGCGACCAGCCCTCGTCACGGGCGGATGGCCTGCGGTGCAGGCGATCGGAGATCATCCTCGCGGCCTTGTCGCCATGTCCGCCGCGCAGACACGCGACGATCAGGGTGTCCTCCCACAGCTCACGCTGTGCATGGCTGCCGCCGATCCGCACGACCGCAGGCATCAGAGGTTCAAGGATGCGGATCGCGTTGTCATTGTCGCCCTCGGCGAACGCTCGAATGCCGCGACACAGCCCGATCGCGGCAGCACCCGGGGCCAGCCTGCCATCGGCCTCAAGAGCTTCCAGTTCCGCCAATCTTGTTTCCAGGGTGACGCTGCCCGTTGCCGCCGCCACCAGGGCGTAGTGGACATCGGCAAAGTGCGGACCGGCCCGTGGGAAGAAAAAATCGCCATAGGCGGCGACTTCCCGCCAATAGGGCTCCAGTCCGGGTTTGCCGGCGAGCGAAAGCCGCCACAGCAGCGAAGCTGCGTCCGTAAAGACGTTCAATGGCGGATAGCGGGAATTCGGTGGTCTGATGTGTTGCTCGTAGATTCCAAGCGCGCCGTCCAGATCACCGGCGTCGAGTGCGCTCAGCGCGACATGCCAGGAAAGGTGTCCGTGCAAGAAGCTGGCGCGTTCATGTGCAGGCAGCCAGCCGGAAAGAAACCTGCGGCCCGCGGCCATGTCGCCTTGCTCGAATAGTGCATGGGAGAGGCCATGCGCCGCATTTGCGTTTTCAACCCGCAGCGCCATGGCTCGTTCGGTCAATGTCCGGCCGGTACCGGCGTTTCCTGCCTCGGTATGTGACCAGCCCAGATAGGTGAGGAACCACCAATCCTCGCCGTAATGCCCGGCGTTGCGTTCGCAAATCGCCAGTCTTGCGGCATCATGATCGGCGCGTCCGGAGAATGCATACAGGCCGAAAGCACCGAGCAGGAGCGAGAGTACCAGTGCATCGCGCGGATACCGATCGAGGTGCCGCTCGGCACCGGTCAAGGCTATGCTCGGTTTTCCCTCGATGGCCGCGGCCATGATCTCGACGTGCTGGCGTTCGCGCTCGCTTGCCGTGGCGGCCAACTGTCGGGCGTGCGCGGTCTTGGCGCGCGCCTCGGTGACTTCCATATTCATCTGATGGATGCGAGCTCGCGCGATGTGAGCGAGCGCGAACGCCGGATCTTCGGCGATGGCGCGGTCGAAAGCCTCGCCGGCCCCGTACCAGGCCGAAAGAATACGATCGACACCATCGCGGTAAAATGCCGCGGCGCTGTCCGATACCGTCGTCAGCGGCAGATCGTATCTGTCCCGGTTCATCCTGCTTTTCCGCCAAACGGGGCGAACCTGTATTGCACCATGAAATCCCCTGATTGTAGAGGTCCTGCCGATAATATTGTGGCACAGGGCTGTGTGGCGGTTGAGCCGGTCTCGATCCCCCGCTAGCGTGCGGCCGCGATTGCGCCGGCGAGGATCATGGCTGACGAATTACCGAAACCCGAACCGCGTGTGGACGTAACCGACGTTCCGCTGCTGCGCATCGAGGGGGTGACGAAAAAATTCGGCGTCTTCAGGGCGGTGGATCGGCTGTCGCTCGACATCAGGGCCGGAGAGTTTTTCGCGCTGCTCGGTCCGAGCGGCTGCGGCAAGACCACGCTGCTGCGGATGCTGGCCGGCTTCGAGACGCCGGACCAAGGCCGTATCCTGCTTAACGGCAGGGATATCGCGCAGGTTCTGCCGCACCGGCGTCCGGTCAACATGATGTTCCAGAACTATGCGCTGTTTCCACACCTCACGGTGCGGGAGAACATCGCGTTCGGATTGAAGCGCGCCGGAATGCCCCGTTCCGAGATCGAGAAGCGCGTGGCCGGGCTGGTCGCGCTGCTCAAGCTCCAGGGTATGGAGAAGCGGCGGCCTGATCAGCTCTCCGGCGGCCAAAAGCAGCGCGTGGCGCTGGCGCGCGCCCTGGCGCGCCAGCCGCAGGTGCTGCTGCTCGACGAGCCGCTGGCCGCGCTCGACAAGAAGCTGCGCGAGAGCACCCAGCTTGAATTGATGGAGTTGCAGCGGCGCCTCCGCATGACCTTCATCATTGTCACCCACGATCAGGAAGAAGCGATGACGGTGGCGCACCGGATCGGCGTGATGGATAACGGCCGTCTCGAACAGGTCGCAACGCCGCGAGAGCTTTACGAGGCCCCCAATTCGCGCTGGATCGCCGAATTCGTCGGCGACGTCAATATGTTCGAGGGACAGGTCAGCTCGCGCGAGGCGGGCCGGCTGACGATTTCGACCCGCGACGCCGGAACGATCGTTGCCGCGGAGCCACGGCAGCCGACCCCGAAGGCGGCCGTCTGCGTCGCCATCCGCCCCGAAAAGGTCAAGCTGGCGCGCCGCGGCCCGGCGTCCGATTCGGTCAATTCGCGTGCCATCAACCGGCTGGAGGGTATCGTAACCGATGTCAGCTACCTCGGCGGTCTCACGACCTACAAGGTGAAGCTCGACACCGGCGCGGTGGTGCGATCGTCGATGGCGAACACGGCGCGGCTCGAATTCGATTCCTACATGGCCAGCCAGCGCGTGGTGGCGTGGTTCACGCCCGACGATTGCGTGGTGCTGGAGCAATGAGCAGCCGCCGCACCTTCACGCGCCCGGGGCGCATCGCCGCGATCGCTCCCTATCTTTGGCTGGCGCTGTTCTTCCTGGTGCCGTTCGGCTTCGTGCTGAAGATCAGCCTGTCGCAGACCGCGATCGCGCAACCGCCCTACCTGCCGGTATTCGATCTGACGCAGGGCTGGGAGGCGATCAAGCCGGCGCTGGCGGCGCTGTCGCTGGATAATTTCAGGCTGCTGATCTCCGATAACCTCTATGCCCTGTCGTATCTGCGCAGCCTGTTCGTGGCCGCGGTCTCGACGTCGATCCTGCTGGTCATCGGCTACCCCATCGCCTACGGGATGGCGCGGCTGCCGCGGCGCTGGCAGGCGGTCGCGATGATGCTGGTGATCGTTCCGTTCTGGACCTCGTTCCTGATCCGCATCTATGCGTGGATCAACATCCTGCAGCACGACGGCCTGCTCAACCAGGTCCTGCTCGCGCTGCATCTGGTCTCAGCGCCGGTGGTGTGGCTCTCCACCGACAGCGCGATGTATCTCGGCATCGTCTACTCCTATCTGCCGTTCATGATCCTGCCGCTCTATGCGACGCTCGCCAAGATCGATCCGGCGCTGCTGGAGGCGGCCGGCGATCTCGGCAGCTCGCCGCGGCAGGCGTTCTGGCAGGTGACGTTTCCGCTGTCGTGGCCGGGCATCGGCGCCGGGGTATTGCTGTGCTTCATTCCCATCGTCGGGGAATTCGTCATCCCGGACCTTTTGGCCGGTTCCAATTCCATGATGATCGGCCAGACGCTGTGGCTGGAATTTTTCACCAACAAGGACTGGCCGGTGGCGTCGGCGGCGGCGGTGGTGCTGCTGTTGCTGCTGCTGGCGCCGTTGACGTTCTATGACCGGCTGCAGCGCCGCCAATTGGAAGGCGCGCGATGATGGCCCGCGCGCCGAACCGGCTTTCCCCGTTCAACGTCGTCTCGCTCGCGCTCGGCCTTGCGTTCCTGTACCTGCCGATCGTGATCCTCGTGACCTATTCGTTCAACGCCTCGCGGCTGGTCACGGTGTGGGGCGGCTGGTCGCTGCGCTGGTATTCGGAATTCTTCAACGACCGCGCCATGCTGGAAGCGGCGTGGATGAGTTTCCGCGTGGCGACAGTATCGGCCACGATCGCGACGGTGCTCGGCACGCTGGCCGCGATAGCGCTGTCGCGCGGCCGGGGCTTTCGGGGCCGCACGCTGTTTTCCGGGATGCTCTATGCGCCGCTGGCGATGCCCGAAGTCATCACCGGGCTGTCGCTGTTGTTGTTGTTCGTGGCGCTGAACGCCGAGCGCGGCTTCTGGACGGTGACGATCGCGCACACCACGCTGACGCTGTGTTTCGTGGCCGTGGTGGTGCAGTCGCGGCTTGGCGCGCTCGACCGCAGCCTGGAAGAAGCGGCGATGGATCTCGGCTGCGGTCCGGCGCGGGCGTTCATCGGCGTGACGCTGCCGCTGATCCTGCCCGCGATCGCGGCGGGCTGGATGCTGGCGTTCACGCTGTCGCTGGACGACCTGGTGATCGCGAGCTTCACCACCGGCCCCGGTTCGGCGACGCTGCCGATCCGGATCTATTCGGAGGTGCGGCTGGGGGTGAAGCCCGAGATCAACGCCATCTGCACGCTGGTGATCGGATTGATCGCGGTGGTCATCGTGGTGGCGTCGTTCGCCTCGAAGCTGTCGAGCGCGCGCGGCGAGAGCGCGGCACCGTTGTGATGGGCAGGCGCCCGCCAAGCGTCTCAACCTGCCAGGAATAGATTGGCAGCGGAGGTCGCGACGTGGTCATGAATAGCTCCGCGATCGACGCCTGGTGCATCCAGGCAAAAATCCGGCCCGGCGCTGCGACCTGCGTCAGCTGCTTCTGGCAGGAATACGTAATGCCCGACCTCGTTTGCCAATAGCTCGAGCGTGCTTGTCCGCAATCGCTGATGAAGCCAAATCGCAGCCGGTGCTACGAAGTCCGATCCGCCGACCACGATTCGCGTGGGTGTTTCGATCGACGAGAGGCATTCTTCTTTGAATCCGTGCACAGACCGGCCGGGGGCCAACAACAACGCCGCCTTGAATCGTGTATCCCGATAGGAGTTCGACATCCGGGCCCAGGATTCACGGAAAGTCGCGCTGTTCTCCAGCAGGCCCGGCAGATGATCCGCAAGGTCCGGAAATTCTCTCGGGCCGCGGGCGAAATCCTGGTTCGCAGGAGACTTCTGGAATCGAGAGGTCTGGGTGATCGCGCCGAGCAGGGCTGCGGCCGTGCAGCCGCCGAGAGAGTAGCCCACGACAAAGATCCGATCCGCGTCGACGCGTTCGGCGAATTCGCCGCGCGCCAGGATATCATCGAGCAGCACGGTCAGATCGCGCGCCCGTTCCCACCAGCACAGGAAACCTTCGGCGCGATAGGGTTCGGCGATCGTGTTGCCATGATGGTTCACCCCGACGGCGATGAACCTGCGACGGGCCAAATCGCGCGCCAGCCATTCAAGGTGCAGGGCTGCCCCGCCGGTGCCGTGCGACAGCATGACGATGGGATAACGGTGGCGGGCCATATCTATCGGCGCGTCCCGCGCGGCCGGGCCGATCGAGAACCATGTTTCCGATTGACGATCGGGGAACAGCTCCCGTTCAGTCGAAGTGTCGGACGCCGGATACCATGCAGCCCAGGTCAGCGGGCGCGGCCCGCTGCCGTCCCAGTTCGGTCGCGTGGCGTCCTCAAATCGGCCCTGTCGAAATCCAACCGGCATCAGAACCTTCGTCGCGCCTGTTGCTGCTTATGCGGGTCCCGACGTCGGCACATTTCCGATCCGATCACGATTTCACCGCGCCGGCGGTCAGGCCTCCGACCATGTAGCGCTTGAACGCGTAGTAGATGGCGGCGGGCGGCAACGCGTAGATGAAGCCGGTGGTCATCAGCAATTCCCAGGGCGAATCGTCCGCGGCCAGGAAGTTGCCGAGCGCGACCGGCAAGGTGATGTCGGTGTCCTTTGACAGCAGCAGAAACGCGTACAGATATTCGTTCCAGGCGAGCAGCAGCGCATAGGTGCCGATCGCCACCAGCGACGGCATCATCAGCGGCACATAGACCAGCCGGAACAGCTGCAAGGTGGTGGCGCCATCCATGACCGCGGCCTCGTCCAGCTCCACCGGCAGCTTGTCGGAGGCCTGCTTGAGCACCCAGATCGCGTAGGGCGATGAGATCGTCACCATCGCCAGGATCAACGCCCAGTGATTGTTGAGGAGGCCATAGGTGCCCATGGTCCGGTACATCGGAACGGCGAGGAACGCGGCCGGGATGAAGTAAGTGAACAGCGCGAGATTCATGACCCAGCGGCCACCGGCGACGCGCAGCCTCGAGATCGAGAACGCCGCCGCGGTCGCGATGAACAGCGTCAGCACGCCGACCGAAACCGCGATCACCGTCGAGTTCCAGAACTGAATCCAGAAATCCCGCAGGAAATAATGCTGCTGGTAAAACACGATGTGGAAATTGTGCAAGGTCGGATGCGCGGGCCAGAGCTTGCCCGCGAAAGCGTCTTCCTTCGGCGAGATCGCGAACAGGAACATGTGATAGATCGGCAGCATGGTCCAGATGAAGACGGGGATGCCGATCAGCAGCAAGCGCGCCTCGGTGCCGACATCGCGCAGGGAAGGCAGCTTCATCGCGACAGCCGTTTCATCATGAAATAGACCAGTGGAAGCACCAGCGGCAGCGCGCACACGATCGCTGCCATCGAGAGATCGAGTTGGTCGAGCCGCAGGTAACGGATGCCCAGCGTGGCGAGCACGTGGGTGAGATCGGCGGGCCCGCCGCCGGTCAGCAGATAGACGCTGTTGAAATCGCCGAGCGTCCAGATCATCGAGAGCAGCGTGCAGGTGACATACAGCATCTGCATCGAGGGCCAGGTGATGAAGCGGAATTTCTGCCACCAGGTGGCGCCGTCGACTTCGGCGGCCTCGAACAGATCCTGCGAGATCGCAAGCCGTCCGGTCATCAGGATCAGGGTCCAGAACGGCAGCGATTTCCAGATGTGCACCATGATGGCCATGGTGAGCGCAACGGTCGGATCGTTGAGCCAGTTCGGACCGTCTTCACCGGTCAGCTTGAAGATGATCTGATTGATCATGCCCCATTCGGGATTGAACATGAAGCGCACCGACAGGATGGTCGGAATCGAAGGCACCGCCCACGGCAGGATGAACAGCACCGACAGCCATTTGATCCACGAGCGTTCCTGGATAAAGAATCCCGACAGGAACAGCGCCACCACCATCTTGAAATTGATGCCGATCACGAGAAAGATCAGCGTGTTCACCGCCGCGCGCGCGAAGATCGGATCGTGATAGAGCGCAACGTAGCTCGACGGATGGCGCGCGAGCCAAAGCCCGTAGCAGACCGGATAAACCACGAACGCCAGGAACACGAGCAGGTAAGGCGCCAGCAGCACGATGCCCCAGATCTGCGGGGTCGACAGGCGCTCCGACAGCGGCGGACTGGGTATCGCTTGATCGGAGGTCGAAAGCGTGATCGCCATGTGCCGTACTCTACTCTTGGGAGATGCCGGCCGCAGCAACATCGTCGGGGAAAATGCTGTAGCGGCGGCCGGCATCGTTGGCTTCACCCCGCGACCTGCTTGATGCGGGCGATCAGTTCGTCGACCGCCTTGTCCACCGGCACCTTCTCGCTCACCACCCGGTTCATCGCCTTGGCCCAGACGTTCTCGTTGTTCAGGATCGTGAACTTCCAGTTCTTGGTGAAGTCGAACGGCGTGGTGCCGCCCGTGAACTGAGTGTAGACCGCTTTGCGGTGCCGGTCAGCCTGCCAGAACGGGCTCTGCTGACTTGCGGTCGTCACCGGGAACCAGCGGCCCAGTGCGCCCTCGATATAGGGCCGGACGTTCTCTTCCTGGAGCAGGAACTTGACGAATTCCTTGCCCTCCGCCTTGTTCTTCGCGGTGGTGAAGATGAGCCCTGTCTTGACGTCGGAGCGGTATTTGATCGGCGTGCCGTCCGGCTTGTTGGGGAACGAGGCCGTGATGATGGTTTCCTCGTATGCCTTCTTGCCGGCGGCGCGCTGTTCCGGGGTCAGCGCCGGATTGTTGTAGTCGTCGAGCCACTTCGCCGCGATCGAGATCGTGAAATTGTGCGTCATCACGATGGTCTTGTTATGGAAGGCGACGTTGTTGTCCGGATCCTTCCAGGTGGTGGAGGAGGGCGGCGTGCAGCCCCGGATGTAGGTATCGGT
>Ga0137415_10001720_pt1 | contig 21739 bp, 22 predicted proteins | sample CZODoug3_1_1_16f_FD_183082 | JGI IMG/M metagenome (GOLD analysis project Ga0137415, IMG submission 183082) | Vadose zone soil fungal communities from Angelo Coast Range Reserve, California, USA - CZODoug3_1_1_16fungal (Hybrid Assembly) | ecosystem: Environmental > Terrestrial > Soil > Vadose...
TGTAAGCATTTCACCTCAAGAGTAATGTGGCAACGCAGGAACTGAAATCATTAGACCGTTTCTGAAACCAGTAGTGATGTATGTTATTTAATTCGTAAGTACGCGAAAAACCTTACCACAATTTGAATATTATCATTATTAAATATATTATATTTAATTTTATATTACAAGTGTTGCACGGCTGTCTTCAGTTAATGTCGTGAGATATTGGTTTAATCCTTTAAATTAACGGAAGCCCTTGCTTTATTTATTTCTTAAGAGAAAAATAAAGTAGTTCACCATTATATTGGATATGATAATAGGGACCAAGACAAGTCATCATGACCTTAATATTGTGGGCGATCGACGTGCCGCATATCCCTATACAAAATGATGCGAAAATGTGAATTTGAGCTAATCTAATTAAAATAGGGTATAATATGGATTGTAGTCTGAAATTCGACTACGTTAATAAGGAATTACTAGTAATCGTGAATCACCACGTCACGGTGGATTTAATCTCAGATTGGTACTTACTACTCGTCAGGCGCCGAAAGTAGTGTGTGCAATAAGTTTGGTTCATTATTTTTAGTTACTCTAAAGAATTGACTTTAGCTTTAAAAATAATAAATCTTCGTATGCGTGACTTCAATGGGTGTTAAGTCGTAATATGGTTCATGTAGGGGAACTTGCATGGGGTTTATTAATATTATAAATAATATATTGTATATAAGAAATTATATATAAAGTTTATATAAGGAATGTTTTATGCAAATTGGTATAATAGCAATTGTATTTAATTTCAGTTCGACTCTGAAATAGACTTTAGGAAATACTGTCCCTTTTTTTTTACCTTAGGGAATACTGTCCCTTTTTTTTTAATTAAATTAAATTAATATGTTATATAAAAATTTTCTCTTGAATAAATCTATTATTTTAAAAGAGAATAGAAATAAAGCAGGTATTTATAAGTTATATAATAAAAAAACCAATAGATGTTATGTTGGAAGATCAGATAATCTAACTAGAAGACTTTTGAATTATTATAATGATAATTATTTGAATAATAATAAACATAGATGTATCTGCAAAGATTTGTTGGAACATGGTAAAGAAAATTTTAGTTTAGAAATTTTAGAACATTGTGATAATGAATCCTTGGGAGAGCGAGAACAATATTATATTAAGTTAGTTATTCCTCAGTATAATAAACAAAAGACAGCTAAAAATAGTATACGTCAAGGTCAGGCAATAAATATTCTAAATATAAAGAATAATTCCAATAAAACATATTGCTCTATAGCAGAAACTGCAAAAAATTTAGGTATTAGTCCTTCAACAGTATCTCGTTATTTAAATAATAATAAAGTATTAAAAAATACTTATTATATTACTAAAGTAATATAATCAAATAATAAAATTATTATTAAGGAAGGTTCCGTTTGTTGGTATGGCGGGTTGAGCTGTAAACTCAGTAGCATTATGCTGTCGAAGGTTCGATTCCTTTTCTTCCTATTAATTTGATTATACCTTTTTTAGATAAATATTAAATTAATTTGCCCTTATAGCTCAACGGTAGAGCAAGATACTGTTAATATCAAGATATATGTTCGACTCATATTTAGGGCTATACTCAAAGTTATAAAAAGCGTGTTAGCATAATGGTAATGTTAAGTGTTTCGGCCACTATTATGCAGGTTCGAATCCTGTACACGTTTATTTTTCTTTATGTACTATAATATCCTCTTATAAATATTTATCTAAAGGTTTAGATAGTGAGGTTTTTTACAATAAAAATATATTAATAATTTATTTATTTTAAGTGAAAATTATACTAATGGTTATAGGGCAGAAGTATTAGATATAATTTCACTATTAGCTATATTATGTGGAATACTTGTTATTATAAGTAAAAATCCTATAGTATCCGTTTTGTTCTTAATAGGATTGTTTTTAAGTATATCTAGTTATTTAATTATTTTAGGTTTAAGTTTTATAGGTTTATCCTACTTATTAGTATATGTAGGTGCTGTCTCTATATTATTTCTTTTTATATTAATGTTAATTAATATAAGAGTTAGTGAGTTGTTAAGTTATACTAGTAACAGTATACCATTAGCTATACTTATTACAATATTATTTAATTATCCTGTTTATCAAATATTACCTTATAGTATAGCAGCTTTTAATAGTTATACTGTAGATTTGAATAATACATTAAATGATATGTGGTATAATAATTATAGTGATTATTTAAACAAATTTTTCAAATTAAATAGTATGGAATTAGATAAAGGTGAAATATCATTTGTGACAAGTTCTATTTGAGACGGGAATTTATCAGAAAACAGCCATATAAGTAGTATAGGTAATGTTCTTTATACTAATTATAGTATGTGACTAATTATTACAAGTATAATACTTTTACTTGCAATGGTCGGTGCTATTGTTATAACAATAAAACAAGATAAATAAATATTAATATAGAACTAAATGGTTCTTTTAAAATACAAAATAATATGAAAAACATGAATAACATAGAATATAAATTGGATCCTTATTGAATAACAGGGTTTATCGATGCAGAAGGTTGTTTTACTGTACCATTGTCAAAAAGCAGTAAGTACAAACAAGGATGGAAAATTTATCCTTTTTTTAAAATAAAACTTCATAAAAGAGATATAGAATTACTTAAAAGAATAAAATCGTATTTTAATGAAGTGGGTAAAGTAGGAATATATGATAATTATTCATATTATCATGTTAGTGCTAAAGATGAGTTAATAAAAGTTATTATTCCTCATTTGGATAAGTATTCTCTATTAACTCAGAAGCAAAATGATTTTATATTATTTAAAAAAATTATGAATTTAATAGATAAGGGTGAACATTTAAATAAAGAAGGTTTGAATAAAATTATTACTTTAAAAGCTTCTTTGAATAAGGGACTATCTGAAAAGTTAAAAATATTATATCCTAATATTGAAGTAATTAGACCTAATATTATTGTACCTAGTAATATAGATTATAATTGATTAGCAGGATTTTTTAGTGGAGAAGGTTGTTTTTTTATAGAAACTAGTTCTAAAGGAAATTCTGTAAGTTTACGTATATTTATAGGTCAGCATTTTAGGGATAAATTACTAATAAATAGTTTTATAAATATATTGAATTGTGGTAGTATTAGTATTTATAAAGATTTTACCACATATTCAGTAAGTAAATTTAAGGATATTTATAACAAAATAATTCCTTTTTTTAATGAGTATAAAATCGAAGGAACAAAACTATTAGATTTTCAAGATTTTTGTGAAGCCGCTGAAATAGTAAATAAAAAGGCCCATTTAACATTAGATGGTCTTAATAATATTAAGACTATTAAACTTAGAATGAATAGTCTAAGATATAAAATAAAATAATATGTATAATATACATATAAAAGAAATTAGCTCAATGGTAGAGCTACTCTCTTACACAGAGTAGGTTAAGTGTTCGAATCACTTATTTCTTAAATAAAAAACAATTAAAAAAATAATTAAATACTAAGTATGCAAAAGAAAATATTATTAGCTTTTAAATAATATTTTTATTCAAATTAAAAAGATTTAAATATAATAGATGAAACATTTAAACAGAAGTCTTTTTCAAGGTCATCCGTTTCATTTAGTGTCTCCTTCACCATGGCCTATATACACTAGTATAAGTTTATTGAACCTTACAACTAGTGGAGTTTTAACTATGCATGGTTTTTCCCACGCTCATTACTTCTTAATAGGAGCTTTTATAGCTTTAATTAGCTCTATGTCTTTCTGATGACGTGATGTTGTTTCCGAAGCTACTTATTTAGGAAACCATACATTAGCAGTACAAAAAGGATTAAACATGGGTGTTATATTATTTATAGTTTCGGAAGGATTATTCTTCTTAGCTATATTCTGAGCTTTTTTCCATAGTGCATTATCACCTACAGTAGAATTAGGAGCTCAATGACCTCCTATGGGTATAGAAGCTGTTAACCCTTTTGAATTACCCCTATTAAACACAGTTATACTATTATCTTCAGGAGCTACTGTAACATACGCTCACCATTCTTTAATACAAGGAACTAGAAGTTCAACACTTTATGGTTTAATAGCAACAGTGATATTAGCTATAATTTTCACAGCTTTTCAAGGTATAGAATATACAGTATCTTCATTCACTATTAGTGATGGTGCTTTTGGTTCTTGTTTTTATTTTGGTACAGGTTTTCATGGATTACACGTTATGATAGGAACAGCTTTCATTGCTGTTGGTTTATGACGTATGTATGCTTATCATTCTACTGATAACCATCATCTAGGTTTAGAAGCCGGTATTTTATACTGACACTTCGTTGACGTGGTCTGACTATTCTTATTTATTTCAATATATTATTGAGGTTCTTAATTACCATTAATATATAAGAGGCTTTAGTTTAATGGTTAAAATTCAAGACTTTTAATCTTTGTGATATCGGTTCGAATCCGGTAGGCCTTATTTCTTAAAGCTAATATTGTAAAATGGGCATTGTAAATTTAATATTATATCCTCTTAATAATGTTTATCTAAAGGTTTAGGTAGTGAGGTTTTTATAAGGACATGTATTAGGTAATGAGAAAAAATATAAACTCTAGACATATTCCTGTTGAAGTCTTGGACACGAAAACGGGCATTTATTCACAATATGTCTCTATAGCTGAAGCTGCAAGATATTTCAATATATACCCTAAGGCAATTTGAAGAAAAGTTCAAAGTGGGAAATTATATAAAGGACGTTATATCATTAAAGCCAAGCATTTTCCTAAAGTCCCAAGAACTAAACGATATTTTATTAATAAAAAGATTAATATGATACCTAGTTTAGTGTATAGTTACAAATCTAATAAGAATATTTTAGTCATTTTTTATCTATTCTTATTTTTATTTATATTAAGTATTGTTGTTAATCGTTATTTTTATTATTATGTATTACTTTTTATAGATATATATCATTCATATTTCCCTGCTTTTATTGAAATGGATTTAGATTCTTTTAATAGTATGTTAAAAGATGAATTTAGGTTGAATACTACAAAAAAAGAAATATTAAGTGATAATATTAATTATTTAGTTGATATAAATAGAAAGTTAAGATATGAATATATCTTTACTAATAATATTAGTAATAGTATTGATCTGATTAATGCGAAAATTGCTAATTATCAATATTGAGTTAATAAAATTCATTCTTTTTGAATACATGAAGATACTATAGTATCTAATACTATAAATATTATTCCTGCTTCTTCTACTTCTGCTTCTCCTTCTTCCATTTATTCTCCAGATCAGTCTCCTTCTTCTTCCTCTTACTTTATTAAAAAAAATGTTTTTTTAGGAGAACATATTGATAAGAGTTTAGTAAAAAGATCTTTTAATGAAAGTGTAGATAATACTACAATTTTTTCCAATGCAATAACATCTAATCTACCTGCTATAAATATTCTTAATGATTATACTTCTGATAAATCTCCAATAGTAGAAACACACAATTTATATAATAATCATAGACATTATAATATAATCGATAAAACATTATATGGGCCAAAATCTCCTGGTAGAAGATTATTAAATTACGAATCGAATATTTTATTCTGTTTAATAAATGGATTATCATCTCCAAATTTACCTAGAGCTTAGGTTTAACATTATGTTAAACCGAAAGATCTTTATTGGTTAACTTAATAATTAGTTATGGAAAGGTTCGAATCCTTTAGATCTTTTATTCAGAGAAAAATGTCTCTTTTCTATTTTAATAAACAATAAAAAATAAATGCAAATAATATATAGGGATTCACTGTTAAATAAATGTAAGATATTACAAGAAAATAAAAATAAGATTGGTGTGTATAGATGAATAAATAACATAACTTGTGAAAGTTATGTAGGAAGTTCTAGTAATATTGGTAAAAGATTAGGAAAGTACTATTCTATAGGTTATCTTAATAACAAACTATCTCTACATAATAGTCGTATATATGAGGCTTTATTAAAATATGGGTACTCTAATTTTAATTTAGAAATTTTGGAGTATTGCGTTAAAGATTCTTTAATTAATAAAGAGCAATATTATATGGATATACTAAACCCCGAATATAATATATGTAAAACAGCAGGGTCCACACTAGGATTTAAACACTCTTTAAATACACTATTAAAATTTAAAAATCGTATTCCCATAAATGCCCATAAAACAAGTATAATAAACATAGAAAATAATATTATTACAGAATATAATTCTGTACGTGCAGCGGCTAAAGATTTAGGTATCAGTCATACTACTTTATTGCGATATATAAATGATACTAAGGTTATAAATAATACATATCTAGGCAATAGATTTAATTAAATTTTTAATTAAACATAAAAAAATATGAAAAAAGATTTCTTATTAGTAAGGAGAATTGAATTTTCGATTCTCCCTAATACATTATTAAATTTTTAGCTGATTTTAATAGAATGTATATTTTTTTTATAATATTTTATTACTTTAGTAAAACAATAAGTAAATAACAACGAAAGATATCGACAAAAAGGAATAATAATCCAAAAATATTATAGTTAAATTATCTGATCTTCCAACATAATATCAAAAATTTTTTCCAAAGAAAATTCATATCTAACATATTAATTTAATTTAATTATAAAAAAAGGAAATTTATTTCCTAAAGATCTTAGTTTAAAAGAAAAAATGTAAAGGTGTTCGCCCTTTACTGGGTTTAAATCCCAGAGATCTTTTCATATTAATGCCTATTTATTAGTAATAAAGTCTATCTACCCTATAGTAAGTTAAATTATTTAGAGAAAATCGTCTCTTTTTTATAAATAAATAAAGTTATAAACATGAATATAACAAAAAAACAATTAGGTTATTATCTAGCTGGGTTAATTGAAGGTGATGGAAATATTTGAACACCTAAAGAATTTAAATCTCCTAATGGTCGAAAGTATAATCCACAAATAACATTTGCTTTTGATATTAGGGATAAAGCTTTATTTGAGCTTTTAAAAGAAAATCTAAATTCGGGATATTTATGCCAACAAAAGAAAAACCAAGAAGGTACAAATGGAGGTATATTAAGAATAAATGAAACTAACATACTTGTAAAAATTATAAACTTAATAAATGGGAAATTTAGAACGCCTAAAATAATACATTTACATAGGGCAATAGATCAAATTAATTTAAAATATGGAACTATGATTAATAAATTACCTATTGATAGGTCTGAATTAGATACAAATCCATGATTAGCCGGGTTTACTGATGCAGATGGTAATTTCCATATTTCTTTGGAAGGTCCTTATGGATCAAATGGATCTTTATCTAAAGGTAGAGTAAAGTGCACTTTTTCTATTGTACAAAGCCTAATACATAAATCAACAGGAGAAAGTTGTATACCTTTTATGACAGAAATAGCTAATTTATTTCAATGTAAACTTATTTATAGAAAAGATAGTACATTAACTTTTATAGCAGGAGCAAATAGTAAGCATTATTTAACTATAAATTATTTTGATAAATATCCCTTGATGTCTAGTAAATATCTTAATTACAAAGATTATGTAAGGGGATTAAACTATTTGGGTAAATGCTTAACAATTGAAGAAATAATTGAAATTCAAAATATTAAAAATTCAATGAATAATAAAAGAACTTATTTTAATTGAAATCACTTGAATAATTTTTATAAAAAGTAATATAAAATTTATCACTTAAAGATCTTAGTTTAAAGGAAAAATGTAAAGGTATCCGCCCTTTATAATATGGATTCGAGTTCCATAGGTCTTAAGTACAAAAAATTATCTACTTGGAAGGAGGTTTAGGGGAAAATTGCCTCTTTCGTTATTAGTATAAATAATATAATATTATTATATTAAAGATCTTAATTTAATGGTAAAATGCATGTTTACCAAACTTGTTATATGGGTTCGAATCCCGTAGATCTTAAAAGATAAGATTTATTTTTAAATAAATTATTAACAGCTATAGTTTAATGGTAAAACCATCGTGCTCCACACGATATTTGTGAGTTCGAATCTCATTGACTGTAATGAAGTATAAAATATTATATATGATATTTTTTTCATATTCTAATCTTTTAGATTAGATTAATATTCTTTATGAGAGTATATTAGAGAAAAAGTCTCTTTTTTAATTAATAATAAGTATAAATAACATGATGGATAACAGATTTATTACAAATAATATGGCGAATGTAACGAGGAGAAGTTAATGACTTAGATACAGAGAAAAATTTAAATAGACTGAGGAAACTTTGATAATCCTGTATTATACGAAAAAAACGATAAAGATTTAAACTTTTCAGTAAGTCTTAATGATACACTTTTTGTTTTAACACCCAATGGTAGTGTGTATAAAGAAGGTGTAAAGAACCTTATAAGTAAAATGGTAATAGTTAAAGAAGTAAACTATATTAATTTAGCAGGGTTAAGTGAAATGTTAGGTTTTATGAAGGTAAAAGAATTAAATATTTTTATTATTAATAATGAACTAGATAATGATACTTTTTACTATATTATTGAAGATAAGGCCTCATATGTGAGGTATTTAGAAGTAAATTTAGAAAGATTTGTAAATATATTAAATTCTCAAAAAAGCTTTTGAGATTATAATAAAAATAGTTTATATATTTTAAGAGGTGGTAATTTCTTAGATATTAAAAATATTTTTTCAATAGTTAATGAAAGTCATTTTATTATTGGAAGAGGTGGTAGTCAAAAAGCACATGTAATTAGTCCTCTAGAATTTAGATTAACTTCTTATTTAATGGCTATGTTCAATCTTGATTATAATAAAGTATCAAAATTAAATTTATTTAATGAAATGGGTAAGGAAAGATACTTATCTTTTAAGGATATGTCCTTTAAAAAAAATAATAAAGGATCTTAATAGGTTAATATTATTATAGTATAATAGGGTTCAAATCCCTGAGATCTTATATTTGGAGAATTGATTTCTTTATTAACTGTAATAGTTAATTAGTTACCATATAAAGTCTCCTTTTCTAGTTTTTTAGAAAATAAGTAGTGATTAAATATTTTATTAATTTAATAAATTTACCTAAAATTAATTCAATTAGTTTTAACTATAGTTTATTAAAATTTTGATATTTCGATTTAAACAATTATCCTAATTCACAAAATTGTCAATTAAAAAAAAATAGATTTAGTAGCAATGATAATCTTCGTCAATTAAAGATGAATGAGAATAAAAATACGAATACGGATGTATTTAGAAAAGTAAAATAATGAGTTCATCCTGTTAGGGAAAATTATGTCTCTTTTTTAATGGTAATGATTATATTATGAAGAAGTATCTTATAAACATATTTATTTATTTAGAATTATTTATATATTCTCCTATATTTCCTTTATTATTAAGTTTAGGTATTTTTATTATTTGTAGAACTTTCGATCCTGTAAATTTATGTGATGACAGTGGTTGAATTTTACATCAATTAAAAACTGATTTAGAAATAGAAATTTCTAATCTTAACAATTCTATTGCTAATAAGAAGAAATATTATAATTTATACTTAGAATTAATTAAAATGTCCCGACCTAACTATAGAAATTTTAACGCTGAACAAAATTTAATTAATAATATTGGATATTCACGTGAGCAAATGTATGAATCTTGAGATAAGATTCATACTTTGGAAAAATCTATAAAAAAGTTGGATTCTAATTATGAAGTTTTATATAAATCTAAAACTTTAGGTAGATATTTAAGTAAATAGAATATCTTAGAGAAAATCGTCTCTTTTTTCTAATTAAAAAAAATTATATATGATATATAGACAAATATATATGTATTTCGCGCTTGTTTTATTTGCAACTTTTTTATTGGCCGCTTTTCTTTTATGTATAGATTATATAAATGATATATGCATAAAAGAATATATTTTTGATATAAATAATACTTTATATCAAAAGATTTCTTCTTGTGAAATTACAAGAAATGATAGATCCTTTGAAACAGAAGATAAGGGATTACCTAGACCTTCTTTTTCAAGTCTTGATTATTCGGAGGTACATTCTAGTACTTCTAATATTATAAATAATAATAATATAATTAAAAGTAATATTTTAACACAATTAAAAACGAGAATAAAAGATAGAACTCGGTTCTTTGTATTAAAAATAAAACTCTATAATCGTACACTGTCTTATTTTTTTAAAGGAAGTAGACCGGGAGGGGGTAGAGGACTTTAAGTATTATATTATATATATAATATAATTTAAAGGAAATATTGCCTTTTTTTAATTAATTTAAAAATAAAAATGATAAGAAATTTGTTAATGAAAATTTTTAATAGACCCAATTTAAATAAAGTTATACTTATCTTTATTTTTGGTTTTTCAACTAGAGCTTTGATATATCATATTTATAATATAAATGTATTTGTTGATTATCTAAACTTAGTATCTATACTATATTATTTTATATTTTCTATGTTTATTGTATTATTGCATGAAATAGTCAATTATTTTGATATTAATATAATACCTTCTTTTAGCAATTTATACACTAATTTTAGCAATTTAATAAGTTTTGTTTACAGAGGGTTTATTAAATTAAATAAAATGATTTTTACTCATAAGTTAGAAGAATATAAAATATCTTCTATTAAAAAAGGAATAAATCATTATTTAGAAAGCAGTAAAAAAATTACTTTAGAATTACAAGAAAATAAGGATAGTACTAATAAATCCTCAGAAAAAACTGAATCAAAAATGTCTAATATTTTGCAAAAAAATAATAAATCTGATGAGTATGATTATAAAAGTAGTAGTAGTAGTTCTAAATCCAGAGTAATTAGAAGAAGTCCAGGTAATAGTAATATAAGAGGTAGTAGTAATAGTAGTAGCAGCTATAGTAATAGTAGTAATAGCAGTCCTAATAGTAATAACAATAGTACTACATATGACTATTATGGAAATCCTACTATTCAAAATAGTATACGTCCATACACTAGTGATAGATTATATTATTCTACTGATGTAGTCTTTAGTCCTACATCTTCTATGTATTCTAATAGTACTAATGGGTATCTTCCTATAAATAATTATGAAGTTACTTCTGTTCAAGCTAGAGTATCCACTATGCCTCGTACTCCAATATATTCTACACTTACAACACCTGAAACAATGTCACCTTTATTCTCTTCGGTCAGATCTAGTTTTGAAACTAATTCAATTAGACAAACTAATAATTATAATGTGAACCCTCATCCATATTTAGTCCCGGCTGATGTGCCATATTTTGACCCTGACCGTGCCTCTTATGCTACTGATAAAGCTACTTTAGGTCATAATGCCTCATTGGAACGTTTATGATTACGTTCTTCTGACAATCCAGGACCTGCAAGTTGAACTACTAATCCTGATCTTTATCTTAGAAATTCACGTGAAGGAATATGACATGGTTCTCAAGGTAGACCTTCAGTAGATTGAACACAAAAGAAAGATGTTGTAATATCTAATTATAATAATCAAATTTTAAATGAAAACAAGGGATTATCTTCAAAGATAGCTGTAGATAATACAACTCCTTCAATACCGAATGAAGTAGTATTACATGACGGTAATAAGGGTAAAATAAAATTAGCTTTTAAATTTATGGATAATAAAATAGCAAAAACATATTCTAATATGGAAAATATTGCAGTAAAATATCACGATAAAAGTAAGAGAAAATTTGTTTGAGTACTTTGAGAAAAAAATTCAGGTATGTATGAATCATATGAAGATTTTAAAAATTCATGAGATCCTAAAACTTCTATATGAACTGAAATAAAAAATAGAACAAGAAAAGATATTCAAGCTGATGTTGAAGGTATTTTAAATCTTAAAAATAGAAAAGCTATAGGACATAATATTAATAAAAGAATAGAACCAATAGCAAAAAAACCAACTGTTAGAGGAGAAGTAAACACTTTATTACAAAATAGTAGGCCTTTTGTAGAACCTGTAAATGAACATACTGAAGGAGGACATAGTAAACATAGTCATAAAAATAGAGATAACCATAGTTCTAGAAATAAACAGTCTTCTAGTCGTAGTAAGTCTAGAAGATAATAATAATAACTAAATCAGTTATTATTATTCTAATTTTTAGAGGATAATACCTCTTTTTATACTTTATTAAAAAAAACTTATGAAATTATTAGAATACAGAAATATTAATTTAAAGCTAACTTTGGAAAATATTTGCCCATATATTGAGGCTTTTTGACTTAAGAAAGTAATAATAGCAAACTATTCAAAAATTTGATTAACAATTATTGTTAGTGATAATACTAAAGACTTAGTATTAACTGATAACATACCCTTTAATACTTCAGATTATACAGATGTAAATATAGTATTAAAACAAGTTCTAGAATCAAAATTATATAATTTTGATATCGTAGAAAATATAACTTTTAAATATTATATGGAAAAACCTATTATTACTAGGGAAAATTTAAAAATAATTGATTGATTATTTGTTAGTTGAATGTTAATATTAACATTATTATTAATACTAAATCTAAAAGATCTATTGCAAATTAATGTAATACCAGAATATATTAGACTGGAAGATTTAAATTATTATGATAATGATTTTAAATTAAAAGAGAAATATCCCAATAATAAAAGTCTAAATCCATTTATTGAAATGTTTAAAAATAATAGCTCGTATAGTTATTTTCCTACTTATTTTTCACAACCTAGGCTAATGACTTGTTATAATGATTTTAATATGTTAGAATACATATTATATCAACAATATCACATACTTGCTGTACATTCAACTTTAATGAATGATTATATAAATGAGGTTCGTGATCTTGTAGCTCAATATCATGATCTTAATAATAGAATTATATTATCTTATGCAGATGCTATTTCCTTTACCTTAATAAATTAAAATAAAAAAAAAATGAAAAATTATCTAGAATTTAAACAATATATTTACTACGTAGGAGATATACTTACAGTTACCGACATTAAGTTAGCCATTAATATATTTTATTTAGGTGTATTAATTAATAATACTTCTAAAAATAATAAAAAAATATCTATTATATTTAGATTAATAGATATAAAGGGTAATTCATTCAACATTTCGCCCCTTTATATAGAAGATGTGTCTAATATTAAAGATATCACAGATGTTTTACTCTTCTATTGACACTCTTTATCCGACACTACTAAATCATTAAAGATAGAAAAAGTAGTCCTTTTGTATAAATTTATTAATTCTGATGTAGAGCATGTAAATACCATTTTTAAATGTTCAAAAAAATTAAAGTTAGTAGATATATCACCGGAAAATTTCATGGATTTGCCTAATAATAGAGTATTAGAAACTTGAGGTGATGATATTACTCTAAATGCTAATAATACTTTTATTATTAATAAAGATGATAGTTATTCTTACTATGTTATTAATTTTAGTAATGAATATTTTGTTTGGTTAAAGAATGAATACTTAGAAATACAATATTTTCATGATGTATATAATCCTGAAGATAAAAGTAATAATACTTTTATCCGTAATATAGGTAAAATAAGGCTATATTATAGCAATGGAATATATAGTATATTATAAAAATTAATTTTTATATATTTTACGTTTAAACATAATATAAACCATAAAACTACTTATGTAAATAGATTACTTATTAGTAATATGATAGAATATATCATATTATATATAGTGATACTATGTTAATTTAAAGTACAATTGTCTTTTTTTTTACTCTTTTTAACTTTTTTTATGAATAATAACTTTATGTTGTTAAAAAATTTAACATATTTTGATGTAAATAGCTTGGATATATTTAATAATCTGAAATTGGAATTAATTATGTTTAATCTTATAAGATATAAATACTATAGTATATTAGTCGAAATAATGGATTATTTCAATATTTTGGATTTATATCTTTCTTATGGGTTATATAAATTAGATTTATCTAAACATTCCTATTATTTATATTTATTTGATTCTGAATTAAAATACATAAATACTTTTAAATTTTATGTAATAAAGGATATAGATATTCTAAATTATTGCAAGGAATGAAATAAAAATCATAATTTCTCGGGAAATGGTTTTTATTTACATATAAGTGATAACAATAATTTAAACACAAAATAATAATTAATCACATATTTTGTTTCAGAGGATTTGCCTCTTTATTCTATATATTTTAAATATAAGTCTATGGCTAATTTTTCTCGTTTCGATTTTGATAATATGAAATCATATGATTTTGATAATTTTGTGCTTCTTATTTCTTCTTGATGTAAAGAAGATCCTAATACTCCTCTTCACTTACATCATTTTCACTTACATATTTATGATAGATATCATAAAGAAATTACTCACTTGGAATTCTCTTTATCTTATGCTGATCTTAATCAAGATATAGAAAAGAGAATGTTATTTTTTTTATGAAATAGAATTTTTTTACATTGTAATAAATGAAGGAAAAATAATTCCACTCTTGTAGAAGGTAATTATTTTACTATTTTTATAAGTGGTATTGAACTGTATTAGAGGATTTGCCTCTTTATTCTATGTTTAAAAATCATTATGAGAAGCTATAATAACTTTTTTTTACTGTTTTTAACTATTTTATACAATTTATTGTGTTTTTATCTTTCTAATATAGACATATCTATTCTTTATAATAAATTTTATATACATTCTTATTACATTCGTATTTTTGATTTATTTATTGCTTTATTTATAACTATTATAATACATAGTATATTGTACAATGATGAAGATGAATACGAATATGAAGATGAATACGAAGATAATTATTATGATGAAAATGATTTTAATGAATTTGATCATTATTCTTTTCCTTCAAAATATGAAGAAGATGATAAGGACTATTATGAATTAAAGCCTTGAATGTACATATCTTAGAGGTTTATGCCTCTTTATTACTATTATAATAAATATATTACTATGAACAATTTTATACGTTTTGATCTTGATAATTTAGATACATTTGATATTGATGAATTTAAGTCTATTATATTAACTTCTCGGAGAACTACTCCTTTTACTATTGTAAAACGTCCTTTTTTCTTTTATATTTTTGATTTATATAATATGGAAGTGGATAAGTATACATTTGGTATTCCTACTATAGATGAACCTATTCATGAGGAATTCTTTATTCAATTTAGAAGTGCTATAATTGCTACTTGTGAAAGATGAAGAAAAGAAAATTCTTCTGATAGTAATATATTCATTGTACTTATAAGTCAATGTTAATAATATACATATTAATTATTTTAAACATTTGTTTTAGATTTACATTAGTCTTTTTTTTTTACATATTTAATAAAAACAATTATGAAACATATCAATCTAACTTTAAATTTAAAATTATTCTTATTATCTATATTTCCTATAATATTAAGTATTATAATTTTTATTCTTTATCAAATATATTTTGGTAGTGTAAATTTATGTGATGACAATGGTTTAACTTTAAGTCAATTAACTGTACAGTTAAAAAATGAAAAGGATAAATTTAATCATAGTATGATTGATAAAGAAATATATTGAACCTTATACGTAGAGTTTATGAATAAAGGATCATTTCTTGAATACAATGAAACTGAACAATATATATTAAACAAGTTAGAATTTTCACGTCTTTCAATGGATGAATCGCTAGAAAAAATAAATTCAATAGAAAGATCTATAAAAAGAATAGATCCTAATTTTAAATTTAATAATTATCGTCCTTGTGTAGGTGATTACTTAAGAAAATATAATTATTTTCCTAAAAAATAAACTCAGTTCAGAGGAACTTGCCTCTTTTAGTAAGGAAATTTTAAAAATGAAAAAATATTTTAACCAAAAAAACTTTTTAAAAGTTATTATTATATTCACTGTTGGGTTTGTTTCTAGATTTTTTATTAATGCTTTATTCGATATTAATGTTTATGTTGATTATTTACATGGTGTATCTTTAATATATTATGCATTATTGTCTATATTTATTGTTTTGGTGCATGAATATTTAATTTACGTGGAGTTTAATATTTTATCTTCTTTTTTCAAAATAATACATACTATTTTGAAATATACTGTAAAATATTTTGATTACTACTGTAAAAATATAAGAAAATTTCTTATAAGAAAAGTTTTTAATTCTTACAATAATTCTTCTTCAAGTAAAATGTATGTTAATGATTCTACTTCTAGTTCTTCAAAAAATGTAGAACTTACTGATTCTGCTGTAAATAGTAGCAAAAATTTTGTGCATAAACCTGCTATACCTTATAGTGGATTTAAACCTATGTATCCTATAGCTTATAGTGATGTTTCTTCTAGTAATACTGTACCTACGTCTAATAAGGTGACTAGATTGGGTGAAGTACGTACTAAATTGCCTGCTGATAGACCTACTTTATTGTCTGATATGAATACTGTAAGTACTAATGAAAGTACTCGTGTGTATCATCCTATAAATACTGTATCTTCTACTGGGTTTACACCTATTAATGCTATATCTAAGTCTAACACTATTCCTTTAGAAACATATAGTATTTGTAATTCAAGACCTAGTACGGTAATACATAATACTTTACCTAAAGGTAATATTTCTTCAAGTAGTAATTCTGTATTGTCAACTGAATCTTTGGAATCATCAAAATTTGAAGTTAGAAACATTTATAATAAGGAATTAGCTATAGGTAATGAAAATAAATCTAGAGGTTTAAATAATTTAGAGTCTTATAAAGTCTTTAGAGCTAAATGTAATTCTGATTTACAGCAGTTTATGAGTAAAAATAATTATGATTATAAAGGTTATACATTTGGAACGTTAAAGATGGGACATTATAAATTTATGACGGACTTATCTAAAGGAGTTTCTTTTGATGAAGCAATTAAAAAACTTCCTGTGAATATAAGAGAATCTTATAAAGAACATCTTATAGAACTTGGAAGAAATAGACAAAAGGTATAATATATCTATAAGATATAGTATTTTTTACCTGTTTATTTATTTGATCCTTAGGGAAAATTAATTATGATATTTAGTATACTAAATATCATTAGATTCTTTAACTTAAATGGTAGAGTGCATTCTTTATAAGGATGTGGTCCAAGTTCAATTCTTGGAAGAATCAAGGGAGCTGGCTGAGAGGTCGATGGCGGTAAGTTTGAAACTTATTTGATTTAATAGATCACATGGGTTCGAATTGGATACTTCCTGAAAGATAAATTTTATCTTTATTAGAGAGTTATGTCTCTTTTTATTAATAAATTTATGAAAAATATGAAGAAATATTTTAACAAAATTAACTTTTTTAGAGCTACTATTATATTCACTGTTGGTTTTATTTCTAGGGCTTTTATTAATTATGCATTTAATGTTAATACAAACTATACTAGTATATTATTATCAAGTTTTATGATTATATATATTTTTATTCTTATAGTAAGTGAGTATATTTATAGTGAATTCATAATATCTTTTATGCTTAAATCAATATATTCTATTGTTGAATATAATATATTATATATGAGACTTAAGTATGAAAACATAAGAATTTCTTTTATAAGAAAAGTAATTAATTCTTATAATAACAATACTTCTGATAAAATGTATATTAAGAGTAAAAATTATTCTTTAACTTTAAAGAAGATGGGAACCTCAAATTCTTTAAATAAGAATTCAATTAATATTCCTAATATTAATAGCCTTGATCTTCCTATTAACCAAAACAACAATGTTATTTCAGAGAATGCTATTTATGAACCTTATAAAATGTTTGATGAAGGTTACTTACATAGTTTCAGATCTAAGACTTTCCCTTCTAATATTAATGAATTAAAATTAAGAATTATATCTCCTGTTTATAAAACCGAATTAGCATGAGCTTTTTCTGGTAGGGGTAAAAAGGATTGATGAGAATGTAAATTTAAAGATGTATTTACAATTAAATGTAGCAATGATTTTTTTAATTTTGTTAATAAAAATCATGATTCAATTAAATATACTCCTAGTACATTAAATGTTTCACGTATCCGATTTGTACATGCATTATATGATGGAAAATATTTAGATGAAGCACTTAAGAAGTTACCTGTTGATATGAGAAAACCCTATAAACAATATCTTTTGGACCTTGAAAAAACAAGATAGATATCAAAAAGTAATAGAAAATTAGAGATTTACATCTCTTTTTATTAATTAAATACATTAAAACATAATGAAAAACTTCAATTTTTTTCGGAAAGTATTCAATAGAACTAATTTTATCAGAATTACTATAATTTTTATTGTTGGTTTTATAACTAGAGCCTTCATTAATTATACATTTGATGTTAATATTAACTATGGTTTTATAGATACTATATTATCGAGTTTTATGATTTCATCTATTTTTATTCTTATAATTAGTGAATATATTTATAGTGAAATTATTACATCTTTCTTAACAAAATCAATATACCCTATCTTTGAATATAGTATATTATATATGAAACTTAAGTATGAAAATATAAAAAGTTATATTTTAGGGAAAATAATCTATTCTTATTACAATACTACTACTAGCAAAATCAATGTTATTGATTTTTCTTATAAACTTAATACTATGTATAATACAGAAAGGTTTTTTAATACAGGAGATTTGTGAGAAGAAAGAAGAAGGAAAGCAGCAGAAACAAAACTTCCTTCTTTTAGATCTCTTAACCTTCCTCCATCCGTTTATAAGAATGAATGAGAATTAGCTAATGATAATAGAGGTAAAGATAATTGAGATGAATGTAAATTTAAAAGTACATTTATAAGTAAATGTAATAATGATTTCCAAAATTTTATTGATAAGAACAAGAATTCTATTAAATGTTCTGATAATAAATTAATAAAAAATCGTGATTGATTTACTAACTCTTTATATGAAGGACATACTTTAGATTATGCACTTAAAAGCTTACCTATTGGTATGAGAGATTCTTATAAACAATATCTTTTTAATCTTGAAAAAACAAGAAAGGTATAGAAAATTAAGGGATTTAGTCTCTTTTTGGAATTTATAAATAAAAAATAAAATTAAAATTCCTTCCAAGTAGTATGTATCGGTTCGAATCCGATTAACTGTAAATTTTTTCATATAATTAATAATAAAAAAAAATAAATAGGGTTAATATCCTAATAGGTAAGGAACTCCTTTGTCAAGGGAGTATATATCGGTTCGAATCCGGTTTGACCCGTTTCAATTATGTACAATTGATATAAGGAAAGGTTGCTATTGGTAAAGCGAGCCTTTTGCTAAAGGGTGTCTTTTAGACGTGAGAGTTCGAATCTCTTCTTTTCCGAAGTAAATACAACGAAGTTCATTATTATTATCGTTAATGATAATAATAATAATAAAGAGTATAGGTTAATGGTAAACTCGGAAACTTCAAATTTCTCATTATCAGTTCAAATCTGATTACTCTTGTAAAATTCCTTAGCTTAGTTGGTAAAGCATATTTTTGATAAGGATATGTCCAGTGTTCGATTCACTGAGGAATTAACTAAGGGAGTTGACCGAGTTTGGTTTATGGTGACTAGCTTGAAACTAGTTTGATTTAATAGATCACATGGGTTCGAATCCCCTACTTCCTGAGGATTTAGGTTTATTAAATCAATATAGCCTATATTAGAAAATAATATATTACAGGTTGAAGCCTAATGGTTGGGCGCTTCTTTTGGGTAGAAGAATTTCGTAGTTCGAATCTACGCAACCTGACAAAAGGTCTAAGTAACCTGAAAGGTGTAAAAAGTATATAACCAGTAATATATACATAATATATTTTTTATATTACTTATTAGTAATGTGATGTGATTGATATCAATAGAATTTTTTTTATATTATAAATTTTATAATATAAGGAAGTATACAAAGAAACTATTATGGATACCTAGCTATATATTAAAGAGAGTGCAATTTAATTTGTGTTATAATTTTTACACATGTACTCTTAGAGAAATTCAATATTAAACAAAGTGAACTGAAATATCTTAGTAACTTTAGGAAAAGAAATCAAACGAGATTTTATGATTAGTGAGAACGAAAGTAAAGAAGCCTAAAAAATATCAGCATATCAAAATATATTGTTATAATAATTTAAAAAAGCTATTATTATTAATAGTAAGAAAAAAGAAGCATAACATGAATTAAAAAAAAATTGTAAAAAGCAATTAAAATTCACTGATAAATTAATTAAGTAAAATGGGTAAAACCTGTTTGAAAAAAGGGGAACCTTCCTCTAAGGCTAAATATAATATATAAGCGATAGTGAAAAGTACCGTGAGGGAAAGGTTTGAAATAGTAGTTTTATAAGCAGCTCAAGTAAATTTTAATAAAAAAGTAAGAGCGTACCTTTTGCATAATGGGTCAGCAAGTTAATGATAGATGCGAGCATATGTATTACATATGCCCAGATAAACCAATTATAATCTAATGAAATAGTATCTAAAATTAGACCCGAAGCCTAGTGATCTTACCATAATCAGGATTATAAAAGTCCGAACGGGTTATCGTTGTAAAGATATCCGAAGAATTGTGGTAAGTAAGTGAAAGACAATACTGACTAGGATAGCTGGTTTTCTGCGAAATCTATATAAGTAGGTAATTCAAATTACATCTTAGCAGGTACAGAACTGTGATCTCAGGTAATTATCATAATTTATTGAAAAATTTTTTTTTATAAAAATGTACTTACATATATCGGGCAACCGTGAAGGTTTTATCGGTGAGTATTCGCACTCGGAAGGGCAAAGATGAATATTGAATTGTCAGACATAGTACGATAAGGTTGTATGTCTAAAGGGAAACAGCCCAGAACAAGTGTTAAGGTTCCAAAATTAATGTTAAGTGAAATTAAGGAAGTTATTATCTAATACAACTAGGAAATAGGCTTAGAAGCGGTCACTTTTTAAAGATCTCGTAACAGAGCACTGGTTTAATAAATTTAATTTATAATGGATAGTAGCACCGAAAATTTAACGGATCTAAACAGTATACCGAAACCTTGTCCATATTTATGAATAATTTATATTATTCTATTTAATGGGGTAGTGGAACATTGGGTAAATCTTAAATTTATTCTTTGTAAGAATAAAAATAGATAACCCAAGAGATAATGCTGACATGAGTAACGAAAAAGGGTAATAGTCAACCCTCGCCTAAAGCTTATGGTTTTAGAAAAGTAACGGCCTCTAAGTTTACAACCCTAAAGGGTTAAACGATGAGTAAATCTTTGTTATATAGTAACAACCTTTTTTTAAAGTGAAGAAGGTTCTGGAAAAACTATAACAATAAATGTATACATATATCACTGAACTAATTAGAAAAAAGTGATAATATGAAAAGATAAATATATTTATCTTTCCTTAGTTTTATATTAAGGGTTATATATAATAAACCGTACCTAGAATACTACCGCAAGTAAGCTAGTAGAGAATACGAAGGCGGATGAGTGAACAATCATTAAGGAACTCGGCAAACTAACTACCGTAACTTCGGAATAAGGAGGGCCATTCCTCCTGATTAATATCAGGTAAAGAAAAGGAGGCACAGAATAGTGTTGTACGACTGTTTAATTAAAACAAAGCACTCTGCAGTAAGATAATAAATCAAAGTATTGAGTGTGATT
>Ga0137415_10001721_pt1 | contig 21738 bp, 18 predicted proteins | sample CZODoug3_1_1_16f_FD_183082 | JGI IMG/M metagenome (GOLD analysis project Ga0137415, IMG submission 183082) | Vadose zone soil fungal communities from Angelo Coast Range Reserve, California, USA - CZODoug3_1_1_16fungal (Hybrid Assembly) | ecosystem: Environmental > Terrestrial > Soil > Vadose...
CCGGGCCGACGCCGGCCCAGCAGTGCGACGAGTTCATCCCATGGCTGATCAAGAATGGCGGCAAGCGGTTTGCGCTTCCCAGCGCCAATTATGTCTGGCCGCATACGCTCAATGTCTATGCCCGCAAGGTGATCGAGGCCAGCGGCGGCGAAGTGATCTTCGAAGAATACTACCCGCTCGATCAGATCGATTTCAGTTCCACGGTCAACCGCGTCATCTCCAACAAGGTGGACGTGGTCTTCAACACCGTGATTCCGCCGGGCGTCGGTCCGTTCTTCAAGCAACTCTCCGAAGCGGGATTTCTGAAGAATGGCGGCCGGCTGTCCTGCGTCTACTACGACGAGAACACGCTCAGCATCAACCAGCCGGCGGAAATCGAAGGACTTGCGAGCTGTCTTGATTATTTCAAGGCGCTGGCTCCGGAAGATCCGGTCAGCGCGAAGATCCAGGCGGCCTATGACAAGCAGTTTCCCGGCACATTCCTGTTTGCCGCGGGAAGTGCCGCGACCGGTACCTATCGCGGATTGAAGCTGTGGGAAGCCGCCGTCAAGGAAGCCGGCAAGCTCGATCGTGACGCGGTTGCCGCAGCCTTCGACCATGCGAAAATCGCTGAAGGTCCGGGCGGGCCGGCGGAAATGGTGCCGGGGCAGCGTCACTGCAAGATGAAGATGTATACCGCCGTCGCGAAGGGCGGAAATTACCAAATTGTGGCCCGCAGCGCCGGTCTGGTTGATCCAAAGGAATGCTGAAAATTACAAGGCAGCAGACACTCTTGTTCCCGGACTCGTTGTTTCCGGGTTGGGCGGCCTGATGGCCGAGACAACACCCATGGCCAATTTGGCGGTCTCGCCTCGGTCGCGAACCGCTTTCGGATGGCAAAAGCTGCCGATCATAGAACTGATCGTTCTGTTGATCGTCGCGGTTCTGCCGCTGGTGCTTCAGGACTATCTGACCGTCTATGCCACGCGGGTGCTGATCCTGTGCCTGTTCGCACTCTCCTTCGATCTCGTTTGGGGGTACGCGGGAATCATGAGCTTTGGCCAGGCGGTGTTTTTCGGCTCGGCCGGATACGGCGTCGCGTTGCTGGCGCGGGATCTCGGCATTACCTCGATCTTTTTCGTGCTGCCGGCCGGCGTCCTGATCGGATTTACCTTTGCGCTCCTGCTTGGCGGCTTTCTGTTGCTGGGACGCCATCCCTCCAGCGTCATTTTCGTATCATTGGGCACGCTGACCGGCTCGTACGCCGTCGATCGTCTGGCGCGCGGATGGTACTATCTGGGAGGACAAAACGGGATTCCGTCGTTCTCGACCATGACACTGGGCAGCTACGAATTCGAGGAAGGCGCGGTATTTTATTATCTTGCCCTGGGGTTTCTGATCCTCGTCTATTTGTTGTGTCGCTTCCTGACGCGCTCGCAATTCGGTCTTGCCCTTGCCGGCTTGCGGGAAAACGAACAACGCATCTCCTTCTTTGGCTATAAAGTTCAGCACCTCAAGGCCATCATCTTTTCGCTCAGCGGCGCCATCGCCGGACTTGCCGGCAGCCTATACGCCTTTCACGAAGGCTTCGTCTGGCCCAATATGCTGGGCGTCGTGATGTCGACCCAGGTTGTGCTCTACGTTCTGTTTGGCGGGGCGGGGACATTGATCGGTGCCGTCATCGGCACCGTCGTGATCGAGTCCGTCAGCTTCTGGCTCTCGAACAACTACCAGGATATCTGGCCCATCATCCTGGGTGTGCTGTTGCTGCTCGTGATATTGTTTCGCCCCGCAGGGCTGATCAGTCTGGTCTTGAGCGAACGCGAACGCGTCGGCAATTTTGGTCGGCCACCGAAGAAGGGCAGCGATGGCGCTCCTTGAAGCCCGTGGACTGGTCAAGATCTTCGGCAAGCTGATGGCGTTGAACAGGGCCGAGCTCACGGTCGCCGAAAACGAATTTCACGGCCTGATCGGACCGAACGGGTCCGGCAAGAGCACCCTGATGAAATGCGTGGCGGGTGCGGAAATTGCGACCCATGGCTCGGTGTTGTTTGCCGGGCGCGACATCACGTCGGCTACGCCGGCGGAACGTGCGCGTGCCGGCATGAGCCTGAAATTCCAGATTACCAGCGTTCTTCCGGCGTTGACCCTCTACGACAATGTTCTGCTGGCGTTGCAGGCGCAGACGTCATTGTCCAGTCTGGTGTTTTCGCGCACCCGCGGTGTTCTGCACGATAGGGTGATGGCAATGCTCGAGCAATTTCGGCTTGCCGATCGCGCGGATAATCCCGCCGCGGCACTGTCGCACGGGCAGCAGCAATGGCTCGAGATCGCCATGGCGCTGGCACCCGAACCCAAATTGCTGCTGCTGGATGAGCCGACCGGAGGCATGAGCCTGGAAGAGCGCAGGGTCACCGGCGAGCTGTTGCAGCCGATCAAGAAAAAATGCTCGCTGGTGATCGTCGAGCATGATCTCGATTTCATTCGCGACATCTGCGATCGCCTGACGGTGCTCGACCAGGGCAGTGTGCTCGACTGCGGCTCGGTCCGTGAGATTCAATCCAGCGCCAAGGTGCAGGAGGTTTATCTCCGCCGTGCCTGAAGACAAATTTCTCGACATCAGGGATCTTGATGCCGGTTACGGCCGTAGTCAGGTGCTGTTCGGCGTGACGCTCCATGCGCCCTGGCGCGGCGGCGTCGCTATTCTTGGCCGCAATGGCGCCGGCAAGACCACGCTGATGAAGGCCATCGTCGGCGAGCTGCCGCTGCTGTGCGGATCGATCATGCTGGACTCGCGGGACGTTGGACAACTGCCGACCGAGCAGCGCATCCGGTCGGGCGTCGGATATGTCCCGCAGGAGTATTCGGTATTCGCCCGTCTTTCGGTACGAGACAACCTCGCGGTCGGCGCGATGACAAACCGTGACAGTCAGGCCGTCAATCGGATACTCGAAATATTCCCAAAGCTCGGTCAGCGTATGGACCAGGTTGCGGGCACGCTGTCCGGCGGGGAAAGAAAGATGCTGGCGATCGGCCGGGCTCTCTTGTCCGACCCGCGGCTGCTCCTGCTCGACGAGCCCACGGAAGGCGTGTGGATCGGGGTGATCGAAGAGATTACCGAACGTCTCGTGCTGCTGGCAAAAGAAATCGCGGTTGTCATCGTCGAGCAGCATCTCGATCTGGCTTTAGAGGTCGCCAGCCACGCCTACGTGCTCGATCGCGGACGCGTTGCCCTCGTGGGATCTGCGGCGGAGGTTCGCCACGATCCCCGGCTGCTGCAGTATTTGTCGCCCTAGCTGTTTTGCTGCTGGTCGACTCGAGAAGGAAAAAGCTTTGCAAAATTGGGTCGAACACGCGCTGTGGTGGCACGTCTATCCGCTTGGATTTACAGGCGCCGAATCCACGGCATGCAACCGGTCGGGCGTCGTCCACCGCCTCGGTCATGTCAAAGCGTGGCTGGACTATGCCGTCGGCCTCGGCGCGTCCGGGCTCCTGCTTGGGCCGATTTTCGCCTCGTCCACGCACGGTTACGACACCGTCGACTATTTCCGGATTGATCAACGTCTCGGCGACGACACCGATTTTAATGAGTTGATCGAAGCCGCACACAGTCGTGGCTTGCGGGTCATTCTCGACGGCGTCTTCAACCACGTCGGCCGTGAATTTCCGGCCTTTCAGCGCGTTATCACCGAAGGGCCGGCAGCTCCTGATGCCGCCTGGTTCCGGCTATCGTGGCCGATGACGCCGCGACCCGGGGCAGGGCCGGACTACGCGACCTTCGAAGGCCATCGCCAACTCGTGGCCTTGAATCATGACGAGCCTGCGGTTGCTGATTATGTAAGCCGTGTCATGAACTACTGGTTGCAGCGCGGGGCAGACGGTTGGCGGCTGGACGCTGCGTACGCCGTTCCCAGACGGTTCTGGGCGAAGGTCTTGTCCAACGTCCGGGCCGACTATCCTGATGCTTACCTGTTCGGCGAGGTCATCCACGGTGACTATGCCGGCTTTGTTCGCGAGACGGGTGTCGATGCGGTCACCCAATACGAGCTCTGGAAAGCAATCTGGAGCGCGCTAAACGATCGTAATTTCTTTGAACTCGCCTGGGCGCTTGATCGGCAGAATGCATTGCTGGATGCGTTCGTGCCGCTCACCTTCGTCGGCAATCATGACGTCACGCGCATCGCGAGCCAGTTGACCGACGAAAGGCACTTGCCGCACGCGCTCGTCATTCTGCTGACCTGCGGCGGCACGCCTTCGATCTATTCCGGCGACGAGCAGGCGTTTCGCGGCGTCAAGGAACACCGCGCCGGCGGCGACGATGCGATCCGTCCTGCCTTTCCCGCTTCGCCTGCGGATCTTGCGCCGTTCGGATGGCCGATATATCGGCTGCATCAGGACCTGATCGGCATGCGGCGCCGCCACCCCTGGCTTTACGAGGCGCGCATCCGTGCGCTGGACCTCGGCAACACTTATTTCATCTACGAGGCGTCCCATGAGGGGCATCGCCTCGTGGTTGCGCTAAATCTGGAGGACTCGCCCGTAACGCGCTCGATCCCCTGCGTTTGCGACGTCGTGGCGGGACACGCCACCTGCAATCATACGCGACCTTTGCAGACGCAGATTACAGTTTCGCCGCACGGTTGGGCGATCCTGACTGACACGACATATCGCGAATAGAAATCGACGCATTAGAGCCACTCCCGGCCGGTCTCGATCCGATCGAGCGCGGCAGGCTTTGCGCGCGACCGCCATCGAACTCGGCTGGCTTTGCCGCTTTGCGTCCGAAGGTCCGTCCCAAGGCCATCTCGCTTGCGAACGAAGAGCGGGAACGGAGATCCGCGACAATCTCAACGAAAAACCGGACCTTTATGCAGCAGCCATCTGCACAAAGGTCCGGTCTGATCATTTGGCGGCAGGACTTCCGCTGGTCTGCTCCGTTCCGGCGGTCTGCCGTACCGCCCGGACATGCTAACCAAGCGTGTTGAATGTCTCCTTCGCCAGATTTACTTCTTCTTTTTGGCGGTCTTTTTCTTCGCTGTCTTTTTCGCCTTCTTCGCTTTTTTGGCCATGTCACCCTCTCAAAATGTAAGTCGGTTCTACGAACTTGTGCAGTCGAGAATCGGCGTGCACGGGATCAAGAATACATGACAATCGTAAAATTGATACTGTGTTGCTCAAGCCTATGCCGATGCGAGCGCTTCGATCAGATCGAGCCCCTTGTCGAGAGCGGGCGCGCCGGGACGCTCAATCGCCTTCTTGCTATGCATCCCGAATGCTTATCCATTTGATTTGAAAACTCAAACGGGAGGCTGCCCTTGCCCAGCACTGTGTTCGATTCCGCACTCTTTCGCGACATGTTCGGCGGCGGGCACCGGCGAGAATATGGTCGATGCGCTCGACGGTGACGTCGGTCCCCAGCACGGCGCGGAAAATCTGCAGTTCCGAACGACACAGACCCTGGCACGTTGCCGCCGCCGCGCAAACGAGCGAGCACCTCATGAACTCGCTGCATGGCGATCTAGTCAAACAGGTGTGCCGTCGATCGGATCGGTAGACTTCGTTACCTCGGTGGCGGCTTGACCCAAGAAAGTCCGACGCTCCAGCGCCGGCGCGACCATGCCCGGTATGTAGGCGTCGGAGACGAATCTGCGGCAATGCTGCTGGAAGAATTCCACAAGGCGATACTTTCTCGCCTGCTTCAAGGTCAAAACTCCGATCGTCATCGGCTTGTGCTCGCCTGACAGGCGGACTCTGACAACACGGCGCCCATCCAGCGCGACCTCGCACCTCGGGCGGACGTTCGCCAGCGTATAGCCATAGCCATTGGCAACCATGGTCCGGATCACGTCCGGATGCGTCGAGCGCGTCGCCACATGGGGCTCAAGTCCCACTTTCATGAATAGGCCCAGAAGATAATCCCGGCTTATCGGTAAATCGAGGAGGATGAGCCGCTCGCTGACGAGTTCCTGCAAGCTGACGGCAGAATAGCGTGCCAGCGGACTGCCCTCGCTGACTACTGCATGCGGTGGAAGGCTCGCCAGAGGCAGGAACTCGAAGCCATCGGGGATCAGCAGGTTATAGGTGATTGCGACATCGATTTCGGCATGCTGAAGCCGTTCCAGTAGTTGTTCATGGTCGCCGACCATGTGGACGATGCGTGTTTCGGCATATGCCGATGTGAACGAATGCGAAAGCTCCGGCATCACCATTGCCGCCAGTGTCACCAGGCAACCCAGGGACAATTGCCCGCGAACCCGTTCTCCCACTTCGGAGGCGATGGAATACATGTGCTCCGCCTGCTCGACGAGCCGCTTGGCTTCGACCAGAAGCACACGGCCGGCGGAGGTGAGCGAGAGCCCCTGGGCGTGACGCCGCACGAACAGCTGCGTCTCGAGTTCTTCTTCCAGATGGGCGATCGCGGTCGATATCGATGGCTGGGATATATTGACCCGTTCCGACGCCAGAGTGATGCTTCCGGTTTCGGCCGTCGCGATGAAATACTCAATCTGGCGAAGTGTATATCTCATGCGTCGATTCCCAGAGCGAAGAGAGACGATCCGGAATCGAACGTGGTTTTCCGGTCCGCATGGCGAGAGCGCAACTGTACTAAGCCTCGCCCGCCACCCCGAAACCGGGAGCATCGACGGGCTGCCGTGCGCGCCGAACGTAGTCTTCAATCTGCGGCGCGTAAACGGCCCACAGTTCATGCAGTGCTGCGATCGGGCGCTCGCTCCAATCGACCCGCAAATCCACAATCGGCCAGGAAACATCCCGCACCACATAGAGGCCGGCAGCATGAACCGGCCCGGCCTCTCCGCCCTGATCCAGGCCGGCCTGCAGGCCCGACAACAGCCGTTCCGCCAGCGCGCCGGGCGCGGCTCGAAAGGCCGCGATCATGGCCGCAGGAACCTGGTCGGTCGCAAGAAGGTTGCCGGCAGCCGCCGCGCCCTCGCCGGCGCAGGTCGCATGGATGCCGAGCGTGCCGCTGCCGGAATAGGATGCGGTCCCGCCGGTCGAGTCCACGATGGCGAACTGGCGGTACGCAATGAAGCGGCCGGATGCAACGAGCGCGGCGCGCACCTCTTCGGCATTGAAGCCTCGCGCCAGGAGATCGAGGCCGATCTGCCCCAATTGGGGGTCGGTGATGTTCTGGCTGGCGATCGCGCCGACCATGGGCCGGGCATGCACGCAGCGCGCCGCAACCGCAGGCGAGGAGGAGGAGATCGCGATCCCGAACATGCCGGTTTTGGGACAGCGGGCGGTCAGGGAAAAAGTCATGCCACCCTCTCAGCGTTCATCGGGGATCACGGCGATGGCATCGATTTCCACCAGCCATTCCGGGCGCGCGAGCGCTGACACCACCAGTCCCGTCGACACCGGAAACACGCCCTTGAGCCACCTGCCGACCGTGCGATAGACCGGCTCGCGGTAGCGTGGATCGATGATGTAGATCGTGATCTTGCAGATATGTTCCAGCTTTGCCCCGGCCTCTTCGAGAAGCGTCTTGATGTTGGCCATCGCTTGTTCGGCCTGGCCAGTCGGGTCGCCGATCGAGACGCTTTTCGAGTTATCGAGGTCCTGGCCGACCTGGCCCCGAACGAACACCATGCTGCCTTTCGCCACCACGGCCTGGCACAAATCATTATCGAGGCTCTGTTCGGGATAGGTGTCCTTGGTATTGAATTTTCGGATGCGGGTGTGAGCCATGCACAATGGTCCTTGCTGGAAGTTCAGGCGAAATAGGATCGGCAGATATCGCGGAAGGTCTGGGCCAGCGGATTGCATTCCACATCCCCGGTTCGGCTGCCAAGAACCAGGCGGCAGGGTACGACAGGCTTGGAAAGAGGGATAGCGGCCAGCGCCAGCACGTCTTGCGCCAGCACGTCCGCCGACTTCGCCGGCAGAAGGCTATATCCGCGAGCGCAGCCGAATTTGTCGCCGTCGGCCCGGCGAATCCGGTCGGCGAAGCAGTTGGCAATGCTGGATTGGTCGTCGCGCAGGACGTTGATACAGAACGTGCCGTTCTCGATGATCGCGGCCGCCGATCGGCTTTGGTGGTGGACGCAGATTAGCGCCGTCGGGTGCTCTCCGTCGGCCGATATCGACGACATCGCGGACACCGTAACTCCGAATCGGCCGGCGGGACCGTCCGTCGTCACCACGCTGACGCTAGTTGCCGCGCGGCTCATGCCGTCGATGAATTGCGCGCGGATATCCGGCACGTTCTTTCGAACGCCGATCTCTGGCATGAGTGCTCCTGTCTGTTCACAAGGGCGTAAGATCTGTGCGCTATTCGGCAGCGTCCTGGATGCGCCTGACGGCGAACCACTGATTGACGGCGCGATCGCCGGCGGATCGTGGCGTCTTGCCGAGCGTCTTTTCGGACAGGCCGGCGGATTTGCGGACGAAGTCGAGCGGTCCGCTCCATTCGAAGTTCCGGTAGACCGCCGCGAGGTTGGCGAAGGGGGGAGACTGTGCGAACAGCTGGAAGGTGAGCCGATGGCCGGCATAGTCCGAGTTCAACAGATCGCGCGCAAAAGCGAGCAGGCGCCGCCGGTCATCGGCAACCCAGTCATCGTTGATGGTGTAGAATTTTTCAAGCCACGGCTTGGTTTCGGGGTTGTCAAACGACGCCTTATCGGGTGTGACGCAGATCTGACCGCCGCACAGCTCCCGCGCCAGATGCATCATCTGGGGCAGCTGCGAGCCGGCGAGCACCCGCCCGGTATAGAGCAGGGACTGGTTGGGCATCATGAGGCCGCCGGGGCTGCGTTCGGGCAGGGCGATGGCCGCCGTCAGGTGGGCGTTGATGCCCTCGCGATAGACCGCGAGCTGGGAGAGTTTTTCCTGCACGGCCTGCTGCTTTTCCAGGCCGGTCTGGAGGACGTTGAACAGAGCCGCGCCGATCATCATATCGGCGAATTTCAGGCTGCGCTGGACGAAGGCAAAGGCCGAATAGCGATGCAACGTGGCGCGGATGAACACGGCGGCTTTGGTGTGCCGATAGAACAGCACGTTTTCCCAGGGGATCAGGACGTCGTCGAAGATAACCAGGGTATCGATTTCGTCGAACCTGTTGGACAACGGATAGTCATCGAGAGGGGCGCGGCCTGAAAAGCCGGTGCGGCAGATGAATTTGAGTCCGGGCGTGCTGAGATCGCAGATGAACCCCACAGCGTAGTCGGAATAGGCGGAATCGCCCCAGTTCGCGATCGTCGGTTTGGTGAAGGCCTGGTTCGCATAGGCTGCAGCGGTTTCGTATTTCGCACCGCGCACGATAATCCCGCTGTCCGTCTCCCGGACGACGTGCAGGAGCATGTCGGGATCCTGGTCCTGCGGCGCCTTCGAGCGATCGCCCTTGGGATCGGTGTTCGCCGAGACATGGAACGGATCCGTATGGAGCACCTTGAAGATGTGTTCGCGGATGTTCTTCGAAAATTGCGGGTCAACCTCGTTGAGCACATCCTGCCCATCGAACAGTGACCACATTTCCCCGACGGTCTCGTCCCCGACGCGCGTCACCACGCCGCCGATATCCTCCAGGACGGTGTCGGTCGCCCGGCGTTTGTCCCACCAATCCTGCTGACTGATGGGAAGCTTGTTGTTGATCGCATGAATCTCGCCGTCCTCCTGATAGGTCATCAGATGACGGGTCAGCGGATCGTGCTGCAGATCGTAGATGCGAGCGCGGATATCAACCAGCGGCTTGAACATTGGATGCGTGGTGACGTCCTTGACCCGTTCGCCATTGATGTAGACATCGCGGCTTTCCCGAATGGAGGCTTTGTAGTCTTCGCCGGTTCGAATCATTTCCGCTCCTCTGCAGTTTTCCTTGGGGGCCCCTTGGGCAAGTCCTCTTGGAGACTATTGCGCATTGCCATTTCGTTGAAAAATAGGACTTTCCGGCGCTTTGCATAGCCGTGTCCGATGCACCGGCATTGTGACCGAAGCGGGCGCTCGCGCGGCGACGAAAAGCTGCACGCGAAGATGACGGTCAAAGCCGTCTGCAAGCGGGCCGCCGCTGGAATATCCTCGCAGAACCCGTCAGGCCCGGGACGGATGGAGACACCAGCACATGGGTGTCGCCGCCGCCGCAACCACGACCGTCACTCCGGAGTCTGATATCGAAAGCTTTCGTCGATATCGTGCGCTCTCAGTGCGAATAGGAGGGATCTTCCGCGTCCAGAATGCGCTTCATCTCCTCGAAATGCGCGATCGAGAAATCCGTGATCCGCTCCCAATCCAGCGCGGTTCTCTCGGCGATGTCGTCGGGCAGCACATTGAGGGGCTGGCCGGTCGAATAAGCCTGCACCAATATCTGGCAGGCGCGCTCGATGGTGTACATGTCGTCGAAAGCCTCGCCGATCGTGTTCGCGGTGATGAGAACGCCGTGATTGCCCATCATCAGCCGCGATTTGTTGCCGAGCAGCCTGGCGAGGCGCGCGCCTTCCTGCGCGCTGTCAGCCATTCCTCCATAACTGCCATCGACAGCGAGCCGGTTGAAGTAGCGGGCGGTGTTCTGGTCGATCGGCCTGATCTGCGGATCGGCAAGCGTCGCAATCGTGGTCGTGAAGGGCGGATGAAGATGCATGACGACCCGCGCCTGCGGCAGAAGCTTGTGCATCTGGCCGTGGATCGCCCATGCAGTCGGATCGACGTCCGGCCGCTCTTTCGCGTCGTCCGGGGCGTCGGCATCGAACAGGACGAGGTCACTCGCCTTGATGCGCGAGAAGTGGCGCCATTTGGGATTCATCAGGAATTTGCGCCCGTCCGGCGACACCGCGGCGCTGAAATGGTTGGCGACGGCTTCGTGCATTCCCAGCTTGGCGATGATGCGGAAGGCGGCGGCGAGATCGACGCGAAGCTCGTGCTCATTCGTCATGGAAGTCATTTGATCCATTGCGGTCCGGGAAACCGTCCGAAGCCGGATAGCGGTCGCAAGACGCCACCGGACAGTTGGCTTGTTTAAGCGGCCTCGGCGGATTGTAAAATATGAAAATCATGGCGACTAATTAGCCGGAGACTATGACGAGACCATTGCCAGGGCAGATGCTCGGCCCCCGCGGCTTTCGATTCTATTGTCGGCAATCTGGCGGGCAGCCGAGGCATGCAGGTCGCCGCCGCCGACCTGCCAATGCAGCGGCCATGCTCCGATGCTCTCGATACAGTGCTCAAGTAATGCTCATCCGGCACAAGAATTGCGTCGCGCCTTGATTGAATCATGCCTTCGATTAGGCGGGGTCTAATCAAAGGGCTCGGATTTCGTAATTTACACCTCTGGGCCCGCGCCGCTTACTCTCAAGAGGCGTGCTTTTGTAGGACTGCGATGCAAGTGCTCAGTGCCCTCTCGTCCCTTCGAACCCGCCGTACGGCGGCGTTTCGATTGCCGTGGGTGTTTACGCGAAACGAAGAGGAGCATCAGGCCGCCGTGGACAGGCTGGAGACCGGGTCGGCCGGGGTGACTTCCGTCCAGGGGCGAGAGCGGTCGCGGATAAAACTGCACGCGCAGGGCCTATCCAAGGCATATGGGGCCTCGATGGCGCTGCAGCCTCTGGAATTAAAGGTCTATTCCGGAGAATTGCTGGCGCTTTTGGGGCCTTCCGGGTCGGGAAAGACCACGCTGTTGCAAGTCATCTGCGGTCTGATTGAACCGACGGGCGGGCGTCTGATTATCGACGGGCGCGACGAGACCGACAAGCCCGTCAACAAGCGCGACATCGGTGTGGTATTCCAGAATTATGCATTGTTTCCCCATCTCACCGTGCGGGAAAACGTCTCGTTTCCGTTGCAGATGCGGAAAATAGCGGCAGCGGATCTCCGCGAAAAAGTTGAAGCGACGCTCGCCATGGTCGGATTGTCCGATTTCAGCAGCCGCTTCCCGCGGGAGCTGTCCGGTGGCCAGCAGCAGCGCGTGGCGCTTGCCCGGTGCCTTGTCTATCAGCCCTCGCTGATCCTGATGGACGAGTCCCTGTCGGCCCTCGACCGCAAACTGCGGGAGAACATGCAGATCGAAATCAAGCGGCTGCATCGCGAGACCGGCGCAACCATCATCTTCGTAACCCACGACCAGGAAGAAGCGCTCGCGTTGGCGGACCGCATCTGCCTGATGAATGAAGGGCGGATCGAACAATTGGGCACGCCCGAGGACATGTATGAGCAGCCCCGCAGCGCTTTTGTCGCCGATTTCATCGGCATTTCGAATGTCATGCGCGGCAGGGTCCAGTCAGGCGGAATGATCCGGACCGATGACGGCAGTCTGCCGCTCCCTGACGGCTGCGAGGCGCGGGCCGGCGAGGACGGTGCGCTGATCGTCCGCCCCGAGAAGATGTTGCTCTGCGCTTTCGATGAAGCGTTCGTCTCCGGGCGCGTCGAGGAAACGATTTACGCTGGATCCGAGACCAAGCTGCTGGTGCGGCTGCCTAGCGGCACGCTGATCACCGTGCGGCGGCAGGCGGGTTTGCCTGGCGTGGCGATCGGGGAGCACGTCTCTATCCGATGGGACAAGCAACAGGCACGGCTTTTGGAGACCGGATCGGCTTCGATGATCGCGTGAGGGCATGGTCCGCGGGTCCTTCGCGAAGGTTGACCTTGCAGAGACCAGCGTCGTGCGCGGAGCAGCAGAAGCGAACGCGCAAAGACGGCGAACCCAGACGAATTGAGGAGAAACAGGATGTCGACTTTTGAGACGATCACACGGCGCAAGCTTCTGAAAGCCGCAGGCATGGCTGCGACCGGCGTCGCGATGCCGGTGGTTTGGACCAGGAGGGCGCGCGCTGCCGAAGAGATCACTGTTGCCGATGTGGGCGGCGCCCCCGCTCCGGCGCTGCGGGCGGGGTTTTATGACCCCTTCGAAAAGGAGACCGGAATCCGCGTCATCAATGTTGCGCACGATTCCGATCCGGTAACCCAATTCAAGCTGGTCGTCGATACCGGCAGCAAGATCTGGGACGTCTGCATGGTCACGCCGGACGACGTCGCGCGCCTGACCGCCGACAAGAACTATCTCGAATCTCTGGATATCGCACCAAGCGAAGGCCAGGATCTCATTCCGGGAGCGTTGAAGCCGAACTGGCTTGGCTTTTCGGTTTACGCGATCGTCATGGCCTATCGCAGCGACGTCTATAAGACCGAAACGCCGAAGAGCTGGGCTGATTTCTGGAACACCACCAAGTTTCCCGGACGCCGAGGCTTGTATCGGAGTCCGAAAGGCGTGCTGGAGGCCGCCCTGCTGGCCGATGGGGTGGCGCCCAAGGATCTCTACCCCCTGGACGTCGATCGGGCATTTGCCGTGCTCGACAAGGTGCGGTCTCAGGTCGCGGTGTGGTGGACCAGCGGCGCGCAGAACACGCAGATCCTTCAAAGCGGCGAAATCGACATGTCGGATACATGGTCGGCGCGCGCGTTCGCGGCGATCGATTCAGGCGCTCCAGTCAACATCGTCTGGAACGGCCTCTATTCGATCGATGGCTGGTCGATTCCGCTTGGGACTCCGAAGCTGAAGCAGGCGCGCGCGTTCGTGCGGTTCTGCATGCATCCCGAACGACAGGGTATCTATTCGAGCATCGTCGCGAACGGACCCAGCAATCTGAAGGCCTATAGTTTCATTGCTCCGGCACGCGCCAAGGTGCTGCCGACGTACCCTGAAAATCTCAAAGGCCTTACCGAGCGTGATTTTGCCTTCTGGGGAAAAAATTTCGCTGCAGTCTCCGACCGCTTTCAGGAATGGCTGCTGATGGGCGGACACCGCTGACGCCTGCTTCGGCAGCGAAGACCAATTCCAAGAGGATGACGATGAACAAAAAGAAGCAGATGGCGATCGGTGCGTTGATCCATGCCAACGGATCTCATTCGGCGTCGTGGTTGTTGCAGGAAGCCCACCCCCATGCGTCGACCGACATTGATTATTATCGCGGCATCGCGCAATTGGCGGAGCGGGGAAAGTTCGATTTCTTCTTCATCGCCGATACGCCGGCCGCGCGTACCGAAAATCTTCGGGTCTGGAGCCGGTCGCCCCTGTTCATGAACGTGCTGGAGCCGATCACGCTTTTGTCCGCGGTCGCAGGCGCGACCACCCATATCGGCCTTGGCGCGACGGCGTCGACCAGCTTTTTCGAGCCTTACAACCTAGCCCGGCAGTTTGCCTCGCTGGATCACATCTCACATGGGCGGGCGGCCTGGAATGTGGTGACGTCGGCCAATGATTATGCCGCGCGCAACTTCGGGCTCGATCGCCTGCCACCTCATAGCGAGCGTTACGCCAAGGCGCGCGAATTTGTCGAGGTCGTCGAGGCGCTTTGGGATACCTGGGAGGACGGCGCCTTCGTCTATGATCGGGACGCCTGTCTCAGCTTTCTGCCCGAGAAATTCCATGGGCTGGAGCACAAGGGCAAGTATTTCACGGTGCAGGGCGCGCTCAACATCGAGCGCTCCCCGCAGGGCCGGCCCGTCATCATCCAGGCCGGCGCCTCCGACACCGGCCGGGATTTCGCCGCCGAAACCGCCGAAGTGGTGTTCGGGTCCGGCGCCTCGCTCGAGGAGGCAAAGGCTTTCTACGGTGATCTCAAGGGGCGAATGGGAAAATTCGGCCGTCAGCCGGACGAGTTGAAGATCGCGACCGGCATCTCGGTGGTGATCGGAGAGAGCGAGCAGGAAGCCCGCGACAAGCTGCAGAGCTGGCAAGATCTCATCCATCCCGATGTCGGCGTGCTGCGTCTCGGACAGGATCTCGAGACCGATCTGTCTGATTTGCCGTTGGACGAGCCGATCCCGGAGCACCGGATTCCCCAGTCGTCCAACTTCCACAAGGCGTATTTCGACCAGATTGTCGGCATGATCCGCCAACGGATGACGTTGCGCGAAATGTCGATGCGCTATAATCGCAGCAAGGCCACGTTCTGCGGCACTGCGCTGCAGGTGGCCGACCATATGGAAGCCTGGATGGCGGCGGACGCCTGCGACGGCTTCATGATCTCCTTTCTCGCATTGCCAAGCAGCCTCCGGGAATTCGTCGGCACGGTGGTGCCGGAGCTTCAGCGCCGCGGGCTGTTTCGTACCGACTATACCGGCCGCACGCTGCGCGATCATTTGGGATTGAAGCGTCCCGAGAACCGCCATGTGTCCGAGGCGCGCGCCGCGTCCATCGCGAAACGCGCCTGAGCCATGCCGCTCGATCATCTCCCGCCAAGATGCCAGGTCAATGACCGATAGCGTGTCTCTCGCGACCGTTGCGCTCGCGCGGCGGCGGAAGCTGAAGATCGAGCCGCTTTGGCTTGCTCTTCCCGGAACCGTGTTCCTGGTTCTGTTTCTGTTGCTGCCGACGGCGCAGATGCTATCGAGGAGCGTGTTCGACAGGGTCACGGGAGCACTAACCCTCGCGGCTTTTGCGAGGATCTGGAACGGCGGACCGTATCTTGCCGTCCTGTCGACGACGTTCTCCGTTGCCTTCTGGACGACACTGCTGTGCCTGGCGCTCGGCTATCCCTTGGCCTATTGGTTGTGCTGCAAGTCGCCGCGTCAGCAGCGCATCGCCATGCTGTTTGTTTTGTTGCCATTCTGGACCAGCGCGTTGATTAAGAATTTTTCCTGGCTGGTCCTGCTCGGGCGGAACGGGATCATGGCGAAAATCATGGCGTCCGCCGGGATGATGGGCGGGGATCAGTTGCTGTTCAGCCGCACCACTGTCGTTTTCACGATGACGCACACGCTGCTGCCGCTCGCCGTCGTCACCATGCTTCCGGTCATGAATCAAATCGATCGGCGCCTGCCCATGGCGGCGGCGACGCTGGGCGCGAGCGGTGCGCAGGCCTTCTGGCAAATCTTCTATCAGCTCTCCATCCGCGGCGTGGCAGCGGCGGGGCTGCTGGTCTTTGTCGCGTCACTGGGCTTCTTCATTACGCCGGCGCTGCTGGGCGGACCGCGGGAGACCATGATCGGTCAATTGATCATCCTGCAGATCAACGAGCTGCAGAACTGGCAACTCGGCAGTGCCCTTGCGGCAATTCTGCTCGTCTCGGCAATCGCGATGTGCATGGTTTATGACCGCATCTTCGGTTTGTCGTCGGTGTCCGAGGGCAGCGAGCGGCAGACATCTCCCGGCGGTCTCGTGCGGCTTGCGGGTCTTGCCGCGGCGCGGTTCGCGGGACTGGTGTTCGGTGCCGTCGAGGAGTTCTGGAAGCGCAATATTCGCGGCCTTCGCGGCAGCGCAATTCTCTCTATCTACGCCTGGGTCGTCATCGCCGTCCTGCTGGTGCCGATCATTGCCTTTGTCCCGATGGCGTTCACCCGGTCGACCTTCCTTTCATTTCCGCCTCAGGGTTTCAGTCTGCAGTGGTTCGAGCAGTTCATGGCGTCGCCATTGTGGCTTGGCGCGATGATCCGATCCTTCGGCATCGGTCTCGCGACGGCGGCAATCACCGTGGTGATCGCGTCGTTGGCCGCGCTGGGCCTGGCCCGCAGCCGCAGCCGGCTGGCCGGTGCGGTATTCCTGTTGTTCCTGACCCCGATGGTCGTCCCCTCGATCGTCATCGCGATCGCCCTGTTTTACCTGTTTGCCCAGATCTCCCTGGTAGCGACCAACCTCGGGATCATCATCGGGCACACGGTTATCGCCACCCCGGTCGTATTCGTGATCCTGCTGGCCACCTTCAAGGGACACGACTGGCGGCTTGATGCGGCGGCGTCGACCCTTGGGGCTAATCGCGCCCAGACGTTCTGGCGTGTGACGTTGCCGCTCGTCAAAGGCGGATTTGCCGTTGGTTTCGTCACCGGGTTCCTTCAATCCTTTGAGGAATTGACGGTTGCCTTGTTTGTCGGCGGTGGATTGAAGACGACGCTGCCCAAGCAGATGTGGGACGGAATTCTCCTTCAGGTTAGTCCGGTTATTGCTGCTGCGTCGGTCGTGGTGCTGCTCGTCGTGATCCTCATGTTCGCAATAATGGAGTGGGTTCAGGTGCGCAGTGCGGCGGCACGACGCTATTCCTGACTGCCATGTTGGTCGAGCAGAAGTACCGATGTCCGACCGGAGGGGCAAAACACAACTATCTTGATTGATAGCCGCCTCTCGACTAGTCGCTTCTGCTGTAGTTTTCGCCTTGTTCAAGATCATCGAGCGCATCAAAGGTGCCGTGTTGCTGGGTCCGTGCGGCTCGCAAGGCAATCCGGCGATCAGCCTGCTATTGCTGCGTCGCGACGAGCGCGCTAGGCTCTGCCGAACTGGTGCAGGAGGCTGCCTTGACCACATCGGACGACCGCAAGATATCCGAAGATCGCCGAGAAGCGCTGCGCTATGCCCTTGCCATCGGCAGCGGCGCAGCGCTTGCTGCCGCCGTCGCAAGCCCGGCATCGGCACAAGCAACCCCGGACAACACGCTCGATCGCATCCGCGCCAACAAAGTGCTCCGCATCGCGGTACTGCCGGGAGAGCTGCCTTACTTCAACAAGGATCTTGCCACCGGCAACTGGTCCGGCTTCTCGATCGAGATGGCCAACGATATCGCAAAGCTTCTCGACGTCAAACTTGAATATACCGAGTCGACTTACGGAAATTCGATCCTCGACCTGCAATCGAACAAGATCGACCTCGGTTTTGCCCTCAATCCGACCCCACAGCGGGCGCTTGTCGTGGATTTTTGCGCAACCGTATTTCTGCATCCGTTTGGCGCCATGCTCAAGAAGGGGCTGGAAGCCAGAACCTGGGCCGACGTCAACAAGCCCGATGTCAACATTGCGGTTGACGTCGGCTCCGCCAACGAGGTCGTTGCGCGCCGTTTCGCGCCCAATGCGACGATCAAGTCACTCAAGTCACGCGATGAGGTCATGCTCGAGATGTCGTCGGGCCGGGTCGATTGCGTGGTGAATGCGTTGGTGCTCGGTCTGACCGCCATTGCCAAGAACCCAAACCTTGGCACTTACAAGATCCTGCAAACCCCTGCAGTGGCCATACCAAGCAGCATGGCTGTCCGGCGCGAGTCCGACAAGCGTTGGCGCGATTTCCTGTCGGTGTGGGTCGACTACAACCGCGGCATCGGGCAGATGCGCGAATGGTTCGTCAAGGGGCTGTCGCTGAGCGGCGTGAAGCCGGAAGACGTGCCGGTCGAACTCAATATCTGACGCGGGTTTCGAACCGGTCAAGCCTTGTCGTAGGTCAGGCCACGCTCGAAGCTCCGTGCGACAAGCGTGGCCGGGAACAGGATCGCAAAGTAGATCAGGGCCACGATCGTATACACCTCCAGCGGCCGATAGGTCTCGGCGTTGATTAGCGTCGCGTTGTAGACGAGGTCCGGAACGGCAATGATGGACACAAGCGACGTGTTCTTCAGCTGTGTCACCGACTGGTTGACGTAGGGCGCCAACATGGGCTTGAGCGCCTGCGGCAGGATCACGAACCTCAGCACGCGCCATGGTCGCAGTCCCAAGGCCCGCGCCGCGTCCCATTGTCCGCGGTGCACGCTCTCGATGCTGCCGCGGACGATTTCGGCATAAAATGCTCCACCATAGAGCGAGAGAACGCTGACGGCGGCGGCATGTGCCGGTATGTTCACCCCGATGACGACCGGCAAGGCGTAGTAGAACCAGATGATCTGAACCAACAGGGGCGTGCAGCGGAACAGTTCGATGTAGGCGAGCAGAAGCCAATCGATCACGGGCCAGCGCCTCAGGCGAAGGATGCCGACGACCAAACCGAGCGCTGTTCCGAGCAGGACGGTGCCGATCGTGTAGGCGACGGTCCAGCCGAGCCCGAGCCAGAACAGGTGGTTGTATTTGCTGAGGATCGCGAAATCCCAAACGTAGTGCATATCTGCTCCCCCTTACTGCGATCCTCTTGTTTGCCGTGTGTCGGCCATCAGAGGTAGCGGCCGGGGGAAAACGGCGCTGCGTTGAAGGGTGGCTGCGTTCCAGTGATCATCGCTGCGATCGCCACTCCCGTTGCAGGGCCTGTCGTGAAGCCGATGTGCTGGTGACCAAAGGATAGCCAGAGACCGGAATGTCGTGGCGCAGGTCCGATCATCGGCAAGCTGTCGGGCAGCGTCGGCCGCGCCCCACGCCAGGGTTCGCCGACCGCCTCGCCAAATTCGACAACGCCTCGCGCGGCCGGCACCACCTGATCGAGCTGGGCGAACGAGGAGGGCGCATCGCGGGCGGTCAGCTCGACCCCGGAGGTGATGCGGATGCCTTGCTCCATCGGCGACATGAGGAAGCTGCCTTCGGCGTCATGGATCGGACGTTGCAATGAGCGTGCCGGGTTCGGCTTGAACTCCTGATGGTAGCCGCGTTCAAAGGCCAACGGTACACGATAGCCAAGCGGCCGCAACAGATCCGCGGACCAGGGTCCTAGCGCGACCACGACATGGCGCGCCGAAATCCCGCCGCCCGTGAGCACCACGCGCCAGCCCTCGCCGTCAGGCACGATCGCCTTGATTTCGCAACGACGGATCTCGCCACCGGAGCCAGCGAACATCCGCGCATAGGCCTTGACCACAGCGCCCGGCGAATCGACAGAGGCGGTGTGGGTGTGCAAGAGACCAACCTTGTAGACGGGCACGATGTTCGGCTCGAGCGCGGAAATGGCCTGACGGTCGAGAAGCTGGCTCGCGATGCCATATTCGGCCAGAAAGGCCTGCTCTTCCTTCGCCGCACCGACGGCGTCGCTGCGCCACGCCTTCAGCCAGCCGGTTTCACGGATGCGCTGCGCCGCATTGGCCTTGACGATCCATTCCCGGTGCAGTTTCAACGATGCGCCGATCAGCCCGTGCAGGGCCGTTGCCCGCGGTTTGGTACGAGCCGGCGTCGCATTGGCAAGGAAGCGGACGAGCCAGTCGATATTCCGGGCAGCCCAGGCAGGATCCCAGCGCAGCGCAGCGTGCCGGTTGGCTATGTAAGTTGGCAGCGCGCTCCAGAGCGATGGCTTGTTGAGCGGCAATATCGAGCCGCTAGAGAGAATGCCGGCGTTACCATAGGAGGTTTCGCTGCCCGGCTCACGCCGATCGACGAGGACGACCGATAGGCCCTGCTGCCGCGCTGCGGTGGCCGCGGACACGCCGACGATGCCTGCACCCAGCACGACGACATCCGCTTGCTTGCCCGTGACGTTGTCCGACATCGACCCTACTCCAAAAGACTCTACATAAGTGTCAGGCCGCCATCGACCGGCAACAGCGCTCCCGTCACGTGTTGAGCCTCCGGCGACAACAGAAAGGCGACCACCGCGGCCACCTGGTCGGGTTCGGCCAATCGTCCGAGCGGATTGGCCTTGGCGACCAATTGCCAGGTCTGCGGGTTCAATGCCCCCAATAGCCCGGCATCCTTGCGCGTATAGCCGGGCATGACGACATTGGCCGTTGCGCCTGAACTCGCGAGCTCGATTGCAAGACACCGGACCAGCACCTCGAGCGCGGCCTTGGCCGCCGCAGAGCCCGGATAGGTCGCCTCAAGCGTGAACCGATGGGCAGCGAAACTGCTGATGGCGACGACGCGTCCTTGCGATCCGCGCGTCAGGTCCGGCAACGCAGAGGCCGCCAACTCGTGAAAAGCTGATGCCATGACCGCGAATGATCGCTCGAGCCCCTCGCGCGGCAATTGCGTGAAACCGCGCCGATCCGCAAACCCCGCGGCATGGACGATCGCGTCGACGCTCCCGAACGCGGCGCGTGTCGCGCGAACAAGCTCGGATGCCGTCCCGGCATTTGCCAAGTCGCCAGTGCACCACGCGACATTGGCGCCGGCCCGCTGACAGTCCATGGCGACCGCTCTCAATCGATCAAGTCCTGCCGCGTCGGCCCCTTGTCCATGCAACATCAGGCACTCATTCGGGGCTGCCAACCGGCGCGCGACCGCGGCTCCGATCCCGGACCCGCCCCCGGTGATGATTGAAACGCGCATGGATCCTTGTTCTTGAATGCTTTTGATCGAGCAAACTATAGGTGCCGCAAGTGCAATTGCCAACAATCGCAGCGGCCCCGGTAGCAATCGCAGCGTTTGCAGCGAGGCGGCGCAACCGATGCGAGCTGAGGCAGAGGTCGCCAGCGTCGCCCGTGTTTCAGTTGGGTCAAAAACTGGCTCCGACGCGAGGTCCCGCCCTGGCGCGCAAGCCAGACAACAAACGATCAGCAATCGCAAGCCGGGGATAAATTCATTGCCCTTGGCAACGGCCAAAGCGCCGGCCTCGCAGGATGAGGCGGTGCGAGTTTCTACTATTGGGCGCAAAACGGAAAACTGCTAAAGGACGCCCGTCTGCTCCGGTCCGAGAGGCGATATCGCGTCGAATCATCGCCGGCTCGATCTGCAGCCGCCGTTCCGCTTCGCTATTGACCGACGACCACTGGAGGCATCCGCAATGGCAAAGATCAGGATCGGTCTGGCCGGCTGCGGCTTCGTTTCGGAGCTGCACGTGTATGCTTACAGGCGTGTCTACGGAATGGACGTCGAAGTCAAAGCCGTCGCGGCGAGGGGCGACCATGTTCTCGATTTTGCGCGGCGGCACCAGATACCGAGGGCGTACCGCAGCTTTCGCGACCTGATCGCCGACGGCGAGCTCGATGTTGTCGACATCTGCACGCCGCCCAATTTACACGCGTCGATAATCGTCGATGCGATGCAGGCCGGCAAACATGTCATCTGCGAAAAGCCATTTGCGGGTTATTTCGGGCGAGAAAACGACAAGGTGCCAATCGGCAAGCACGTGCCCAAAGCCCTGATGTACGAGCGCGTACTGGAAGAAATGGAAAGCACCCGCGCGGCGATCAGTAAGACTGGCAGGCTCTT
>Ga0137415_10001722_pt1 | contig 21734 bp, 18 predicted proteins | sample CZODoug3_1_1_16f_FD_183082 | JGI IMG/M metagenome (GOLD analysis project Ga0137415, IMG submission 183082) | Vadose zone soil fungal communities from Angelo Coast Range Reserve, California, USA - CZODoug3_1_1_16fungal (Hybrid Assembly) | ecosystem: Environmental > Terrestrial > Soil > Vadose...
CGAGCCAGCGGGCCAGCAAGTACAGCAGTGACATGGTCGCCTCGTAGCGGATTCGGTTATTTAAACGTGCGGCGGGCTCCAATCATGGAGATGCGCAGCGACGGGGAATCCCGCCAATCTTATCATCCGCAATCCGCATCGCGCTTTCCTTGAAGCCAGGGTACCGAAACGTCGAGGAGCTGCGGAGCGAGTACAAAGCGAAACGTCCCGCTATCGAGGCCCGGCTGGAGGAGTTCCGCCGCGCGGGACGTTTGGCGGACGAGCGGCTCTTTGAGGAATTGTGCTTCTGCATCGTGGCCATTCAGTCCAAGGCCCGGGCGTCCGACGCGGCCGTCGCCGCTCTCCGCGAGACCGAACTCCTGTGGAACGGCGAACCCGAGGAGATCGCGGAGTTCCTGCGTCATCGCACGCGCTTCCACAACCACAAAGCCGCGTACATCGTCCGCGCGCGAGACCGTTTGTTCCCGGAGGGCCACGGCGAAATCGCGAAGACGCTGGATTCGTTTTCCTCCTCGAAGGAGGCTCGCAATTGGCTCGTCCGCGAGATTCACGGCCTGGGCCTGAAGGAGGCAAGTCATTTCCTTCGGAACACGGGCCGAGGCGAAGACCTCGCGATCCTAGACCGCCATATCCTCAGGAACCTGATCCGCCATGGCGTCCTTCGGCGCCTGCCACGGACCTTGACCACGAACCGGTACCTGGACATTGAGGCACGAACCGAGCACTTCTCGAACGAGATTGGGATCCCAATGTCGGCGCTCGATCTACTTTTCTGGAGCCGTGAGACGGGCGAGATATTCAAATGAGCCCGCGAGAAACCAGTCGAGCCCGTTCGCTGCGGTCGGTCCTACCTCATTCAAGGCTAACTCACAAGATCCCGTGGAGAAGGCGGCGTGGTCCGAATCCTGATGTATCTCCCGGCGCATCGTGCCAGTGATGGAGGATCCCTCTCCGAACGAGGTTCGCGCGCGCATGCTCGCGTGGTATGATGCCAATCGCCGGGACCTACCCTGGCGGCGCACGCAAGACCCCTATCGCATCTTGGTCGCCGAATACCTCCTCCAGCGGACTCGGATCGCAAGCGGGACGCCGTACTACGAGCGATTCCTCGAACGGTTTCCCACGGTCCGCGATCTCGCGGCCGCCCCCCTCGATGACGTCCTCGCCGTCTGGGAGGGCCTGGGGTTCTACGGGCGGGCTCGGAACCTGCACGCGGCGGCGCGGTCGATCGTCCAGCGGCATGCCGGGGAAATCCCTCGCTCGTACGATGAGCTAGCGTCGCTCCCGGGGATCGGGCCGTACACCGCCGGTGCGGTGGCGAGCATCGCCTTCGAGATTCCGGTGCCGGCCGTGGACGGAAACGTCACACGGGTCATCGCCCGCTTGTTTCGGATTCGCGAGAATGTGACCGCGGGGACGGTTCGTAGGCGGATCGCGGAAATTGCCGCGCGACTCGTTTCCCCCGAACGGCCGGGTGCGTTCAACCAAGCATTGATGGAACTCGGTGCGACGGTTTGCACGCCGGTCGCGCCTTCCTGCGTTCACTGTCCTGTCGAACGGTTCTGCTTGGCCCGGGCGGCCGGTGAGGAACGTGAGCTGCCCATCTCGTCTCGACCCCGGTCCCGCCGCGCGGTGACGGTCGTCTTCGGTCTGGTGACGGCGAACGGGCGGGTGCTCCTCGTCCGCCGACCGAAAGGGCAACTGCTCGGCGGGCTGTGGGCGCTTCCGGGCGGAGAGCGCAACGGGCCCTCGGAGAGCGCGGACCTCAAGGGATCGATCCGGTCTCAGGCAGGGATCGAGGTTCGCATCGGCCCGCGATGGTCGCGCGTGAAGCGCACCTTCTCCCACCGGAAGTGGTCCGGGTCAATCTACCGCTGCGCCCCGGTTCGGCGTCCGAAGGAGACTGAGTCGGTCCGCTGGGTTCCCCGGGAGGAGGCGTTGTCGCTTCCTCTGGTGCCGTTCCATCGCGATGCCATCAAGGCCCTCGCGGGACTCGAGTCATTCGAGAGCCGATAATATTCGACTCAACCAATAAATATCTCGGCGGGAACCCTTAAGCGGGAACGAGCCATCGGACCGGTGTGCGACGCTTCTTGATCGTCGGGCATCGCGCCTCCACGGATCCGGCTTTTCCCCTGGACGACTTGGCGGGAGGCGCGGGGCGCATGGACATCCTGCTGAACGCAGCGAACGCCGCCCTCCATCTCGCCCACGACCTCCGGCGGGATGTCGAGGTCGGCCTCCTCCTTCTCGGGCCGCCCCACCCGCCGCGGTTCGTGCGCTTGGAAGGCTTCCGGCTGCGGAATTATCAGCCGGACATCCGAAGCAATGCCGCACTCGTCCGCCGGGCGCTCGTGGATGCATCCCGGATCGAACGGGAAAGCTCTCCCGGTGTCTTCGGGTCGCAAGCCAATTTCGACGAGGCGCTCGATCGTTTCGGACCCGTGTTCGTCTACGCCAAGGAAGGCGGCAAAGACATTCGGCAAGCGAGTCTCCCCGCGGACGCCACGTTCGTGTTCTCGGACAACGAGGATCTCGCGACGACGGAGGAGCAAGCCCTCACCGAGCGAGGAGCCCTCGTCGTCGGACTTGGTCCACTGGCGCTGCACACGGACCATGCGATCGCGATCCTTCAGAACGAACTCGATCGGAGACGAGTGTGACCCGCGCGGGCGCTGGACCCGCATCGGCCACCAACGACCAAAAGCTCTAATAAACGGAGAAAGTAGCCGCCGCGGGAGACATGCCCAAGCCCGCACCGGGTCGTGACTTCTACATCGCCACCGCGGATGAGATCCGGGCGGGACGGACGACGGACCTCTACTTCGTGCGGACGCTCGACATCTTGAAGAAGGCGGGTCGGAGCCGCGCGAATGTCGTCGCCGAGGTCACGACCGGTGCCCTGCCGAACGAATGGCCGTGGGGAATCTTCAGCGGGCTCGAGGAGGTCGCGCATCTCCTGGAGGGAAAGGGCGTGAGCCTGTGGGCCCTCCCGGAAGGCAGCGTCTTCCCACCGAAGACGCACCGAGGCATCCCGCTCCCGGTCATGATCCTCGAAGGTCCGTACGAAGAGTGGGCGCTGTACGAGACGCCGGTCCTCGGGATGATCTGTCAGGCCAGCGGCATCGCGACGAAAGCCGCGCGGATCCGGAAGCTCGCGAACGGAAAGCAGGTCCTCTCGTTCGGCGTTCGCCGCATGCATCCCGGAATCGCGCCGCTCATCGAACGGTCCGTCGCGATTGGCGGGCTCGACGCGATCACGACGCCCTTGGGGGCCGATCTCCTCGGTGTCCCCGCCATGGGCACGATGCCTCACGCCCTCGTCATCGTGATGGGCGGACCGCGCGAAGCCTTCGCGGCGGTTCACAAGTATCTCGAAGCGAAGATTCCCCGCATCGCCCTCGTCGACACATACTACGACGAGAAGACGGAGGCGCTGTTGGCCGTCGAGGCGATTCCGGATCTCTCGGGCGTCCGACTCGACACGCCGGCCTCGCGCCGCGGCAACTTCGCCGCGATCGTCCGCGAAGTCCGTTGGGAGCTGGACCTCCGCGGCCACCCGGACGTGAAGATTTTCGTGTCGGGCTCCGTGGACGAAAAGTCGATTCCCGCTCTCCTCGAGGCCGGCGTCGATGGCTTCGGCGTGGGCACGAGTTTGAGCAACGCTCCGACGATCGATTTCGCCCTGGACCTCGTCGAGGTCGATGGCAAGCCGGCGGCGAAACGGGGCAAGTTCGGCGGTCGTAAGGACCTTCAGCGCTGCCCGAAAGACGGCACCTACGAAGTGGGCGTGCGGACGTGTCCCGTGTGCGGCGCCAAGATGGCCCCCGCGTACACCCAGTACTTGGACCAGGGTCGGATGACGGCGCCGCTGCCGGCCCTCGATGCGATTCGCCAGCGGGCGATGCGCGAGACCGAGCGGGCCTCTCTCGATGCGTAAACGAGCGAGCCTTTATCCCGTGGCCCTCGAGTCGCACTCGAATGGTCCGAACGAAAGCGGACATGCGCGCGACGTACGATCGGATCGCCGAATCGTACGCGGCCCGCCGACGCGAGCCTTGGCCCGAGGTCCGGTTGTTCATCGAGTCCTTGCCTCGCGGGGCGCGGGTCCTCGATGTCGGAGCCGGTCATGGACGACACACGACGGTCCTCGCGGACCGGGGCCATCGCGCCGTGGCGCTCGACTTCTCCCGGCGCCTCCTGTTAATCGGGCGCGCCGGTGAACGTCGAACGGGAGATGCCCTCCGCATCGATTGGGTCGGCGGCGAAGCGACGAAACTGCCGTTCCGAGATGCATCGTTCGACGCGGGCCTCTGCATTGCGGTCTTGCATCATCTTCCGGTCGAGTCGGATCGCACTGCGGCGTTGATGGAGCTCCGACGCGTCTTACGTCGACAGGCTCCCGTGTTCGTGAGCGTTTGGGCGCGCGAGCAGCCGCGCTTTCAATCCATGCCCGCGGCGCCCGAGGTCGATGCGGATGTCGAAGTGCCGTGGACGATGCCCGACAAGACCGTCGTGCCGCGGTTCTACCATCTGTTCCAGAAGGGCGAGCTGGAGCGATTAATTATCGGATCGGGGCTTCACGGAGAAAGGTTTTTCCCCGGCGCCGGAAACTGGTTCGCTCAGGCACGATCGAATGGCTGATCCGCTCGGTACCGTGAACGGCTTCTTCTCCACGATCCTGGGGAATCCTGTCTACCTTCTGCTGACGATTGGCGGGCTCGCACTCTTCGCCCTCCTGGTGGTGGCGCACCACATCCACAAGATTCACAGCGAAGAGATCTTCGTCCACCAGGCCTGGGGCGCGAACTGGAAAGGCCGGTAGCGCGCGAAACTCTCATATCTGCACGGCCGCATCGAGGCGGCCCGGTTGGAGTCGATTTGTCGAACGTCCCGGAGGGGCTGCGCTACACGAAGGACCATGAGTGGGCGAAGCTCGAAGGCAAGCGGGCCCGGATTGGGATTACGGACTTTGCCCAGGATCAGCTGACGGACGTCGTGTACGTCGAGCTACCGCCGATCGGGAAGACCGTCAAGCAAGGAGAGCCGATCGGGACCGTCGAGTCCGTGAAGGCCGTGAGCGAGATTTTCGCGCCGGTCAGCGGAACCGTCGTCGATGTGAACAAGGCTCTGGTGGACAAGCCTGAGCTGGTGAACAAAGATTCCTACGGGGAAGGATGGATGGTCGTCCTCGACGTCGCAGAGCCTGCGCAAGCCAACGCCCTGATGGATCCGACGGCGTACCGAAAGCACATCGGTGACTGAGCGGACCATCCATTTGAGAAGCCTTTTATCGCGGCGTATGGTTCGACCGCCGGGCACGTCGGCTAGTTTGGACTAGGCTATGGGCCTTCGGAGCCTAAGACGGGGGTTCGAATCCCTCCGTGCCCGCTCTTCTCGAGGTGACGGCCGGCGCGTCACTCACTTCGCGTCGACCTCGAGTTCCTCCGGAGGACGTACCTTCCGGAAGTTCCTGTAAATCAACAGGTCATACGCCAACTTGAAGGATCCCGCAGCCACCAACGGCGTCCCGAGCCAAAGGTTCGCGAGGGCGTAACCCGCCAGCGACGGACTGATCGACGACGAGACCGTGCGGGTGGAGCTCGTGAGGCCTGCCGCCGCGGTCCGGTCTTGCTCGTCCACGATCGACATGACGTACGACTGCCTCGTCGGCACGTCCATCTGAGACAACGACTGACGACATAGGAGAAGGACGACCGCGCTCAAGGCCGTCGGAGCGAACGCCACGGCGATGAGCAGTACGTTCGAAGGCACGTGCGTGAAGACCATCGTCCGCAACAAGCCGATCCTCCGCGCGATTCGCTCGGCGAGGAGAAATGACAACGCGGTCACGAGCTGTGTTGCAAAGAAGATGACGCCGAGGGTGGACAGATCCAGGCCAAATCGGAGATAGAAGTAGTAGGAGAGGATGCTCTGACCGATGAAACCGCCGCCGAATGAGTCGATTGCGAAAAGGGCCGACAGCTTCGCCACTATGGGCCGACCGCGCGGGGACAACGCCGAGCGTTTCGCGGCACCGGGGTCCGGTTCGACGTTTCCCGACAGGACGGAGTAGAGCGCGGCGCCGAGGAGTCCGGAGATCATGTAGCCCAGGAAGAGCGGCGAATATCCGATGTAATTGGGAAGGCCCACAAGGAGCGCTCCGGCCGAAGACGCTCCGTATCCGACCAGGTTGTACACACTGAATGCCAGGGTCCTGCGATCGGGGCGACATGTCTTCGGGAGGATTGCTTGTTCGAGCGACAGAAACGGCCCGACTTCTCCGGCTCCGACGGTCATGTTCCCGACGATGCCCGCCAGGACCGGGGCCCACCAATCCCTTGAGACCAAGAGCAAGGTTCCCGCGACGAAATCGGTGAGAGCGAAGAAGACGAGCGTTTTCCTCCGGCCAATTCGATCCGCGAGGAAGCTGATGACGAGCGTGTAGAGGGCGCTGCTGAGCACGGTCGCGGTCAGGACAATTCCGATCGCGAGGGGAGTGAAGCCCAGTTGGGCGAGGTAGACGCCGAAGATCACTCCGAGGAAACCGTAGGGAACCGTTCGGACGGTCTTCTCGAGGAAGATGAGTTTCCCGTCCCGATCGATCCAGCCCCCGAAACGCGTAGATCCACCCCGCTCATCGGTTCGGTCTCGGGCGCTTCGGACGCGGTGCGGGTTTGGTGCCTGGTCGTGCAGGGCGGGTCGGGGTCCACTTCAGTTCCATGTGGATTTCGAGTTCGTCCTCTTCCTTGGCGTAGAGGAGCTTGATGGTGACCGGATCGGTCGGCTGGACCAGAGTCTTCTTCTGGTGTCCTGGCAGGACCTTGGAGAGATCGACCGAACGCCGACCCAAACCTTCCCCCAGGGCCACCAGGGCCCTTGAGAGGTCCTCCTTGCTGAGCCTGTCCTTGTACCGGAAGATCGACTCGTGAACCTCGCGGTAATTTTCCAAGACCTCCATCATCTTGATCCAATGGCTCATGGTCTGAGCGAGCTCGGTCCGTCCTTTCTCCGTGAGCGCATAGTGCTTCCGATCGAGTCCCTCATCGCGGAACTCGATACGGCTCGTCACGAGACCGCCTTCCTCGAGCTTCTCGAATGCCGGGTAAATCGTCCCGGTCTTGGGACGCCAGTATCCGGAGAACCGCTTCTCCAGTTCCCGGATCACCTCGTACCCGTACATCGGCTTCTCCGACAAGAGCAGGAGCAGCCAAAGCGACACGGCTCCAATCTTCATGCCTCGCGGTGCGGTCGCGGCCATCAACTCACCCCGTTTCGGGCCAATCGCGTCCTGGTTTATATGGGTAGATATCCTACTCAGTGGTCGATATCGACCGACCGTCGGAATGCTTAATATACATAGATATACTACCTGCGTAGAGACTCTACTCAAGGAGGACTTCAATGAAATGGGTAACCCGAGAGAAAGCGAAGGTGGACCGGATTGCGTGCCCGTGGCTCGTCAAGAAATTCGTCGATCCGAAAGCGGAGTTCCTGTTCGTGCCGCGAGAAAAGGTCTTGGACGTCGCGAAGGAACAGGGCGCGATCCCCTACGACAGCCCTGGCGCCGAGCTGTTCCACTACAAGGAGGGTGGCGACGAGCGGTGCAGCTTCGATGCGATTATCAAGACGTACAAGCTCACGGACCCAGCGTTGCTCGACATGGCCGAAATCGTGCGCACCGCGGATGCGGCCCCGCGAGTGCGGCGTGCCGAAGGTGCGGGGCTCGAGGCGATGGCCCTCGGGTTCCGGACGAACGCAAAAGACGATTTCGAGAACATGCGACTCCAGTTCCCCGCATATGACGCGCTCTACACCTACTGCAGACTCAAGGTCGAAGGGAAAGCCAAGTTGGAGCATGCGACCTGATGAGCCTCCGGTTGCTCGGCTCCATCGATCTTCCCGCGCATGCAAAGGAGGGCGGTTTCGATCACGCTGCGGTTCATCATGGATCTTCTCGGCTCTACATCGCCCATACGTCTAACGATGATGTCGACGTCGTGGACTCCGCCTCCGACCGTTTCCGTCACTCCATGCACGGACTGAAGGGCGTCGCGGGCGTACTCGTCTCGGACGAACGCGATCTCCTCTTCACGGCGAATCGCGGCGAGAACACGATTGGCATCTTCGCGGCTGGCGGGGAACAACAAATGGCGAGGCTCTCCGTTGGCATTCGTCCTAACGGACTCGCTTTCGACCCCTCCCTTGGGCTGCTGCTCGTGGCTAATGTCGGCGATCCCGATGTCCCGAACTCTTCGACCGTATCACTAGTCGACATGGACCAGAAGGCCGTGACCGGCACCATGGTCCTCCCGGGGCGCCCTCGCTGGGCCGTTTACGACGAGGTCGAGGCCGCGTTCTACGTGAATATCGCGGATCCACCGCTCATCGTGGGGATCGATGCCAACCATCCCTCGGAAATTCGGGAGACCTTCGCGATTCCTTCCAAGGGACCCCATGGCCTTGATCTGGACTCCCGCGCGAGACAACTCTTCTGTGCCTGTGACGAGGGGAAGTTGGTGGCGGTCCACTTGGATACCGGGGAGGTCCGTTTGATCGGTAACCTCAGTGGCCCGCCCGATGTTATCTTCTTCAATAGGGCGCTGCGGCGTGTCTATGTCGCCGTCGGATCTCCTGGAGTGGTTGACGTCTTTGACGTGGGGCGAATGAAGGTCCTCGAAACCGTCCCGACGGAGAAAGGAGCCCACACGCTCGCCTTCGACCATCGTGAGAACAAGGTCTACGCCTTGCTACCTGCCACCCACCGAGCGGCTGTATTTCAAGACGACTGACATGTGGAGTTGTGAGTGATGGATCAGCACGAGATGTTTACGGAAGTCGTAGAAAACGTTGCGAAGATGTGCGCCGTCAGTGCAATGACCGCTCCGAAGAGCGGAGGGCAGCTCTTCCTTAAAGGATCCAAGCCTTTCATCGAGACAACGATCGTCAAGGACAAGGAAACGCTTCATCGCCTCGCGGAATGGCTCCGAGCGCGAGGGACCAAACTCAAGAACCCGATCTTTTTCCGCGATGCGGACACGACCGAGAAGGTGGACCTCATCCTGTTCATTGGACTCGAGAAGTGGTATCCCCCAATGTATGACTGTGGCGCGTGCGGATACGGCACATGCAACGAATTCCTGCGCGCGGCTCCTGCGCACCACGCAGAGGAGTCTCAGGATTGGGAATTCCTTGGACCGATTTGCCAGATACGGTGCATCGACCTCGGGATTGCGGTGGGATCCGCCGCGAAACTCGCGAGCATGAACAACGTGGACACCCGTTGCCAGACCCGGGTCGCCGCCGCCGCGAGGCACCTCGGAATCATTCACTCGGACCTCGCGGTCGCGCTTTCGATGAGTGTCTCCCACAAGAGCATTTTCTTCGACAAGAAGATTCCGCAAGTCGATTTCGAGACTCTGCCAACCACGTGAACCAATCCAGCGGTCGGGGTCAAAGCCTGGCTGGAGCATGCGCCTATTGAGTTTGAGCGGAGTCAGGCCACCGCGGCACCGTGTGTCCCCGTTTCCTAAGATGCGGATCTCAAGAGCCGACGAAGGTTTGCGAGACCTCTTTTGAGATCCTGGGTCTCGCCTCCAAGTCCCAATCGGAAATGGTCTGGCACCCCGAAGAAACGACCTTCCGCGATGACGGTCCCGTACCGCTTCAGTAATCGACTCGCCAGTCGCGCAACATCCAAGGTGCTGTGGGGGAACAACACGGTCCCGCGCGAGGGGACGTCTCCTTGGAGCGCCGGCATCTCCCGCAGCGCTTCCGCCGCAAGCTCGCGGTTTACGTCGAGGATCCGCTTCGCCCGCCGAAGGAAGAAATCCCACCGGCCCAGGGCCCAAGTCGCGATCGTCTGCGACAGGACCGATCCACCTCCCGTGGTGTAGTCTTTCATGCCAGCGAATCGCTCGAGTAGGTCGGGCGCCCCGACGATCCATCCGACGCGGAGCGTTCCTAGGCCGCACACTTTCGTGACAGTGGAGAGGGCAATCATTCGAGGACCGAACTCTGCGACGCTCGGGGGCGTGTCATCGAACGCGAGCTCGCGGAACGTCTCGTCGACCAGCACGTGGCCGTCGCACTCTTCCGCGATGTCGGCCAGCTCCCGAATGTCCGAACGGGAGAGGGCCGTCGATGTCGGATTGTTCAGATTCGCGAACACGAGGAGCCGCGCCTTCCGTCCCGCCAATTTCCGCCAGCGGTCCAAGTCGAGTCGCCATCCCTCCTGACAGTCTCGGGGAATTCCGACAACCTTCGCGCCGACGCCCCGCGGGACGTCGCGGAGCGGGGAGTAGATCGGGACGTCCACGAGGACCCGGTCCCCGGGTTGGACTAGACTGGCGTTGACCAGAAAGTTCGCCTCGGTGGCCCCGGTCGTCACGAGGACCCACTTGGAACTCGTGCGGTGTCGCTTCGCGATCAGCCGCCGCAGCTCCGGCGTGCCATTCCGGAAGGTCCAGTTCAAATCGAGGTCTTCGGGCAGGCTTCGTCCGAAGCCATTGAGGCGGAACTCGCGGATGTTCGAGTACGAGATGTTCAGCCGAGCACCGTGGACCTTCTCGTAATACAGGAGATGTTCGAAGGGAGGGAAGTTCATCGCGGCGAGCGGATGGTCCGCCAACCTATGAATCTTCGGCCTATTTCCATCGGAGAGAAAAATAAAAGTCGGGCCGCTCAGAGCGGCCCGCAGGTGTAGGTGGGGTGGTCGGGGATTCCGAGGCCATCCGGTCGCTCGGCCCAGAGCTTGAAGATGAAGCTCCCGCGCGATTGCGGGTGGACCTCCACCAGGAAGCCATCTTGGGCCGCGCCGCCAAACGCGACGAAACGGTCCGAGAAGACCGTGCTCAGGGTCCAGTCCGCCAGGTTGGGGCTGTCGAAGTTCCCCGAGGCCACCATCGCGTAATAGTTCAGGGCCTTCAGCAGCGCCGATCCGGAGTTCCGCACGCCGGCCGAGGCGTTCAGGCCCGGGACCACGAGGGACGCGTACCCCGCGGGGTCTCGTTCTTGGATCTCGTGGAGGACCGCGGGCCAGTATTCCGCCGATCCGATCGCGCCGTCCAGGGTGGCCAGGTTCGTTCCCGCCGCGAAACTCGTGCCCTTCGGCGCGAGGAGCGGTCCATGCCAGCCGATGTAGTAAATCAGCCGCGTTCCGGAGACGACTTCCTCGGCGCCGCAGCCCGCGTAGACGGTCAGTTCGTTGGGGACCGTGTTGTTCGGGTTCCGGACCTCCATCCGCAAGACGGCGGGGATCGGTCGGTTCGCGTTGTTCGCCAGGGTCGCCGCCACTCGGAACATGTCGCCCGGGGCGACAGTTTCCGGTACGCCATCGACGGTCAGTGTGACGGCAAAACCCGTCACCTGCACGTCCTTCGACACCGTGTTGCTCAGGGTGGGCGTCAAGATGCCCACCGCACTTGCCGCCAACAGGACGACCAGGAGGATCGTCGCGCGCGGCCCCAGTTTGATTCCGTTGCCCATCGTTCGCACCTCGCCCGCCTCACCGAGGCGGGTCGACGGCTCACCGTCGCCTCGCGGGCATAAGGCGGGCTGGTGCATGCATCGTGCACGTAGGCGGCGGGCATCGTCGGAGGCGTCATCTTTTTCTGCGCCCGAACTCGTCCGATGTCCGTGCGGTTTGCGATCCTTGGTGCGAGGGGATTGATCGGAGGCGCCGTCGTGCGCCGAGCCCGTCTCGCGGGCCACCAAGTCCGCGCCGTCGTCCGGCCGGGCCGAGGAACCCAAGGATTCCCGGCGGGGATCGAGGTCGTCCTCGCGGACCTTCGCTCACGCGAATCCGTCATCGAGGCGGTCCGCGGCGTGGATGTCGTCGTCCATGCAGCGACGGTCCCGTACCCCGAGTGGCCGCGGTTCGTCCCGCTCTTTGTGGAGAACGCGCTCGCGGCCGCGGAAGCTTCGGGCGCTACCCTCGTCTTTCCCGGCAACGTGTACGTGTACGGCCGTCCACGATCCCGGTCCGTCACGGAGGACCATCCGCAGGAACCGCACACGGTGAAAGGACGGATTCGCCTCGAGGTCGAACAGAGGCTGCTCCGGGCCCATCAGGACGGACGTGTGGACCTCGTCCTTCCGCGATACCCGGATGTCTACGGCCCGGGTGGGATGCACGCAGACTTCCTCCCGGTCTTCCAGGGCGCCCTCAGCGGGAGGCCGTGCCGCTGGCCGCTTAATGCCGATGCGCTCCACGAGTTCATCCTCAACGACGACGCCGTCGAAGCCATGCTGAAACTCATCCGGACGCCGGCGGCGCACGGCCGTGCGGTCCACGTCCCGGGGCCGCGTCCGATCGTGTCGAGGGACTTCATCCGGCTCGCCTACGCGGCCGCGGGGTCGGGCGAGCCTTCCGTCCGAGTCTTCGGCCGCGGGATGTACCGTCTGGTCGGTCTCTTCGACCGCATGGCACGCGCCGCATACGAGATGGCCTACCTCTTCGACGATCCGATTCTGCTAGATGGGTCGCTCTATCGATCGCTCACGGGAAGCCCGCATCCGGCGACGCAATACGAGGAAGGCGTGCGGCGGACCTTGGAGTGGTTCCGCAGCCATCGGACAAGAGCTTAAATCCGAGGCATCCTCTTGAGATCGGTTGCGGAGGTTCCTGCGGTGACGGATGTCATTCTGGCGGGCGCCTGTCGCACTCCCGTGGGCAAGTACGGGCGCGCTTTCCGGAACGTCGAGGCCGTCAAGCTCGGGAGCACGGTGATCGCGGAGGCGGTGAACCGCGCGGGACTCGTCCCCGCCGACATCGAGGAGGTCATCATGGGCAACGTGATCTCCGCCGGCCTAGGGCAGAACCCGGCGCGCCAGGCCGCGCTCTCCGCGGGCCTCCCTGACCGTGTCGGCGCGGTGACGGTCAACAAGGTCTGCGGTTCCGGCCTGCAGGCGGTGATGTTCGCCTCCGACATGATTCGAGCGGGTTCGGCGGATGTCGTCCTTGCGGGAGGCATGGAGTCGATGAGTCGCGCTCCGTACCTGGTCAAAGAGGCCCGATGGGGAATCGGGATTAACAACGTCCCGTTCATCGATGCGATGATCCAGGATGGCCTGTGGGACGCGTACAACCAGTTCCACATGGGCGTCACCGGCGAGATCGTCGCGGAACGGTTCAAAATCTCGCGGGAGGACATGGATCGCTTTGCGCTGGAGAGCCATCGACGCGCCGCGTCCGCGACCCAGGAAGGCCGGTTCAAAGAGCAGATCGTCCCCGTGGACGTTCCCGGGGCGGGCCGCGTCGAGATCGACGAGGGAATCCGCATGGACACGTCGCTCGACAAGCTCGCGAAACTCCCGCCCGTCTTCCGAGAGGGCGGACAGGTGACCGCCGGGAACGCGTCTCAGTTGAGCGACGGCGGCGCTGCGATGGTCGTGATGTCCCGAGAGGCCGCGGACCGACACGGCGTCACGCCGCTCGCCCGGGTGGTGGCATACAACACGGCCGGCGTCAAGCCGGAATGGGTGATGGAGGCTCCGATCCCGGGGGTCCGGAAGCTCCTGAAGAAGACGGGAATGTCGGTCGACGACATCGACCTCTTCGAGCACAACGAGGCGTACGCCGCGGCGAGCCTCGCGGTCATGAGGGAGCTGGGGATTCCGCACGAGAAGCTCAACGTAAACGGGGGTGCCGTGGCGCTCGGACACCCGATTGGCTGCAGCGGTGCGCGTGTGCTGACAACCCTCATTCACGCGATGAAGGATCGCGGCGCGAAGCGCGGACTCGCGACCCTGTGCCTCGGTGGCGGCAACGCGGTCTCGATGATCGTTGAACGACCGTAATCACCGAGTTCATTGCTCGATTCACCGACCTGTCCCGCAAACTCTTTTAGGACCCCTTCCTATCCTCCGTGATTTCCGTTCCGATTCGAGGAAGTACCCTTGCTACACAAAGTCCATACGGCGGCTACGAAGGAAGAGGTCCTCGGCCTCATGGAACCCCTCATCGGGGAGTGGTTCCAGTCCAAGTTCAAGGGCCTTACTGAACCTCAGGCGTACGCCGTCCCGATCATCCATGCTCGAAAGAACGTCCTGGTCTCCTCCCCCACCGGGAGCGGGAAGACGCTCACGGCTTTCCTGTCCATCATCAACGAGCTATACGCCAAGCAACTTCGTGGCGAGCTCGAGGACCGCATCTATTGCCTCTACGTCTCGCCCCTCAAGGCGCTCGCGAACGACATCAACCGCAATCTCGAAGAACCGCTCCGCGAACTGACGCAACTGGCGCAGAAAGAGGGTAAGCCCGAACCCCTCATCCGGGTCGGCGTTCGGTCTGGAGACACCTCGCCGCAGGAACGTCAGAGGCAGGTCCGCCACCCGCCACACATCTTCATCACGACGCCGGAGAGCATCGCGATCATCCTGAGCACGCCGAAGTTCCGGGAACACTTCGCGAACGTCGAATGGGTCATCCTCGACGAGATCCACGAGGTCTGCTCCTCGAAGCGCGGTTCTCTGTTGTCGATCTGCCTGGAGCGTCTCCGCGAGCAGACCGGGCGAGATTTCGTCCGGATCGGCCTGAGCGCCACGATCGCGCCGATCGAGGAGGAGGCGAAGTACCTCGCGGGCTACGAGGACGGAAAGGTCCGCGACATGTACATCGTCGAGGTCGACACGCGGAAGGACCTCGACCTCGCGGTCCTCTGCCCCGTCCGCGACGTGACCGCCGTGCCGATGGAGGTGGCGAATGCTCGGATGTACGACCTCCTCAGCAAGTTGATCGACGAGCACCGCACGACCCTCATCTTCACGAACACCCGGAGCGGTACGGAACACGTTTCCTTCCGCCTGAAGGAGCGCGGCGTCGAGGACCTCGAGGCCCATCACGGCTCCTTGTCGAAGGTCACCCGTCTCGAGGTCGAGCAAAAGCTCAAGGACGGTCAACTGAAGGCGGCCGTTTCGTCCACCTCCCTCGAACTCGGAATCGACATCGGCTACATCGACCTCGTCGTGCAGATCGGCTCACCGAAGTCCGTCGCGAAAGGCTTGCAGCGGATCGGGCGCGCGGGCCACGCCTACGGCGACACCGCGGTTGGCCGGATGATTGCGTTCGAGCCCTGGGATCTCATGGAGTGCGCGACCCTGGCGAAGGCCGCGTACGACGCCCGAATCGATCGGGTCGACATCCCGCGCAATCCCTTGGACGTGCTCGCGCAGGCGCTGGTCGCGATGTCCCTCGAGAAACGCTGGGACGTCGATGAGGCGTTCGAGCTCGTACGGCGCTCGCACAGCTTCCATGACCTGACGAAGAAGGACTTCCTCGCCGTCCTCGACTACCTCTCCTCCCGGAATCCGGACATCAAGGTTTTCGCGAAGATCTGGTTCGACGAGGAAGAAGGTCGGATCGGGAAGAAGAAAGGCACCCGGATGATTTACTACACGAACGTCGGGACGATCCCGGAGGAAGGGACGTACCACGTCTTCTCAGAACGAGGCTCGCCGCTCGGCGAGCTGAGCGAGAAGTTCGTCGAGTACCTAAGCCCGAGCGACATCTTCGTCCTAGGCGGGCGCACGTACCAGTTCGTCCGCGCTCGCGGCACCTCGGTGTACGTGAAGGACGCGTCCGGCCGCCGGCCGACGGTGCCCTCGTGGACCGGCGAAATGTTGCCTCGTTCGTTCGACCTATCGATTGCGGTCGGCGAGTTCCGTCGCGATCTCGCCGCAAAGATCGCCAAGGACGGGGAGAAGGCCGCCAAGGAGTGGCTCCGGGAGGAGTATCGCGTGGACGAGGGCTCTGCGCAGTCCCTCACCTCCTATGTCCAGGAACAAGAGGCGCTCATCCCGTCTCTCCCGACGGACCGCCAGGTCCTCCTCGAGGGTTACCTGGACGTCAAAGGGAACCGAAACGTCATCTTCCACTTTCCGTTCGGCCGGCGCGTGAACGACGCGCTGAGCCGCGCCTTCGCGTTCGCCATCACGGAGGCCCACCACACGAACGTCCGCGTGAGCGTGACGGACGACAATTTCATGATCACAGTACCTCGACGCATCGAGCTCACAGGCCTCACGAAGCTCGTCACGAGCAAGAACCTCGAGGATCTGCTTCGGCGGGCGATTCGGAACACGGAGCTGTTCAAGCAGCGCTTCCGGCACTGTGCGACGCGGTCGTTCATGATCCTCCGGAACTACAAGGGCCGCGAAGTCTCGATCGGGCGGCAGCAGCTGCGGTCCCAGCGGGTGCTCGACTGGCTCCATGAGATCGAAGACTTCCCGGTGGTCAAGGAGACGTACAACGAGATCCTGCACATGGTCATGGACTTGGACCACGCTCGCGAGATCCTGCGGCGCATCGAGGCGGGTGAGATCGCGGTCGTCGAGAGCGACTTCACCAGCCTGCCGTCCCCGTTCGCCCACAACGTCGTGCTCCAGGGCGTCTCGGACCTCGTCCTCATGGAGGACCGGTCCGCGCTGTTGCGAGAACTCCACCGCAAGGTCCTCGAACGCGTCATGCCGACGGACCAGATCAGCTCGATCCAGTTCCAACCGGGCGAGATCGCGGAGTACTTCCGGCGAAAGGTGCCGAAGGTCGCTCGGAAGGAAGACATCCTGTCCTATCTGGACCGCGTCGGGGATGCGAATCTCCTCCAGCAGAAGGGCCGGACGGTCTTCGAGGTCGCGTCGACGTCTTTCGCCGACCTGCGCAAGTGGGCCGGGCAGCTCATGGACGAGGGCCTCGTCGAGAGCGTATGGACCCCGCAGGGCATCCACTGGACGCCGAAGGACCAGCTGCCCACCTACGTCGCGGTCTACGCGCAGCGGTCCCGGCTCAAGCCGCCGGAAGAGAAAGTGCTCAAACTGATCAAGGAGAAGCCGCGGCCCCACAAGGACCTCGCTCGCCTGACGAAACTGGGGAAAGACGGCCTGAACGAGGCGCTGCGCAAACTCGAGCGGGCATACCTGGTCGGCCGGCGTGGCGTCGACGAGACGATCTATTTCGCGCGCGAACCGCAGCGGGCGAACTTCGAGGAGTCCTTGGACAAGATCCTCACGAAGCGGCTCGAGATCGACGGCCCGCACAGCGCGCAGGAGCTCGCGGTCGCGCTGGGCCTGGAACCCGAGCTCGTCGAGGAGGTCTTGCGGGACCTCGAGTCCGAGGGGGTCGCCTCCTCGGGCCACTTCCTCGTCGACAAAGAGTTCCAATTCATGATGACGCGCGACCTCCAGCGCCTCCAGCGGAAGGATGAGACACGCGAGGTCTTCGACGAGAACCAGGTGAAGGCCTTCCTGCTCGAGAAGCAGTTTGCGAACAGCGACACCCTCGACGACTATTTCGATTGGTTCCTCGAGGCCGGCATGGTCCTCGACATCTACAATCACACGAGTCGATTCGACTACAAGGAATGGCTGCGGCGGCGGGAGGCCGGCGACATCCTCGAGGGTCGCTTCCTGAACGGCCGTGTGCGGTATGTCCGCGCGAGGGACGTGCCCCTGTTCTTGTCCGCCTTTCCCCGGAGCCCGCTCACGGAATTCGAGTCGAAGGTCCTTGACGTCATTCGGGAAGGGGACGGGACGGACGTCTGGGCGATCACCTCGAAGGTCCGTGCGGAACGGGAACAGGTGAAAGAGGCGCTCGACAAACTCGACTACGACGTCTATGTGATCCGTCGGTTCCAGGGGGACGGATGGACCGCTCGGAATCTGTACGTGGCGTTCGATCCGCCGCATGCGAAGGTGGCCGACGCGTTCGAGACGATCGTGCGTCGCTTCCTCGCGGCGTACGGTCCCGTGCCGTTCTCCGGAATCCGGGAATGGGCGCGGTTCGAGTGGGACGAGCTCGAACGGCTGATGGACCGGCTCGAGGAAGACGGCGTCGTCACGCGGATTCTCGTGACGGGGAAGGCGGAGTCGGAGATGTACGTCCTCGCGGCGGATCTTCCGGCCCTCCGGAAGGTCGCGGGAAAGCCGGGTACGGATCCGATGCGGGTCCTGTCCCTGCTCGATCCGTGGACGCAGGCTCTCTGGGCCCAGGTCGCGAGCCGCTACGGGGACGGCTGGTTCTTCCCCCTCGTCAAGGATGGCGACCTCGTCGGCATGGCGGAGATCTGGGAGATGAGCGGATGCATCGAGGTCCGCGAGATGGATCTCGCCTCTCCGGACCTGCTGGACGAGGCGATTGCGGCCCTCACGCGCATGATGAGGTTCTACGCGATGCGCGGCGTCGACGTCCTGCGAGTCACGCGATTTCAGGCGAAGAACGTTCCGGAGGCGGAAGACCTCTCCCACTGGACTCGAGCGGGCTTCATCCGATTCTCCGATTTTCTCGCCCACGGTCCCATCGTGCCGCGGGACTTCGATCCCAAAGATCTCCTCGCCTTCGCCTTGACGAGGCAGGGCGTTGCCCTCGACTCCCGGTTCGCCGATCCGATCGCCGCGGCCAAGGCCCTCGGGGGCCTGCGCTCCGATTTCGCGGCGCGTCTCCGCGTGAGGGAGTTCCGCCCGCTCGACCGGCTTCACCGCAGCGGTCTCCTCGCGAAAGGCCTCGCGATCCCGGAGTACTGGACGTACTGCACGGAAGCGGATCTCGGCCTGTACAAGGCCGCGAAGGCGACGCGCCTCACGAAGGACATGAAGGCCCTCCTCCGGATCATCCAAGAAGAAGGACCGATCTCGCGCCAGCGGCTCCTGATCCTGTCGGACCTGAGCCGGCCCACCACGACGGCGGCCCTCCGGAAGCTGTACGAGGGGCTCCACGTGACCCGGGATTCGGACAATCGCTATCGCCCGGTCGCAGACCTGAAGATCGGCCGGGACGACGCCCGCCGCGAAGTCCTGCGGCGGATCATCCGCAGCCTCGGCGTGACGTCGGCCGAGGCGCTCGCCGCTTACACCCGATTCGAGTACAACATGGGGGAGACCCGCCTGCGGTTGCGGGAGTTCGAGGCGGAGGGGTGGTTGGTGAAAGGCTTCCTCGCCCGCGGGGAGCGGACCGTGATGTGGGCGGTGAAGGACGGCCTCGAGGAGATCGAGCAAACGGAATTCCGTCGGAAGTTCGTGCTCACCCCTCTGGACAACTTGTTCCTTTACTTGCGCGAATCGATTGTCGAGAAGTTCCACATGGGGTCCTGCTACGTCGTCTTCGACGGCCCCGAGATGGTCGCGGCCTTCAAAGCCCGTCGTCGAAAATGGGAGCTCCTCGTCACGGAGTTCCAAGGCGAACCCGCCGCCCGGAGGATCGTGGAGGCATGGGAGGCGGAGAACGAGCTCGCGGTGGAAGAGCAGGTCGACCGGATCTCGGACCACGAGGTCATGGAGTGGTACGCGAAGATGTACGGACGCGGGGCGGCGGAGCGCTGACGCTCGCCGTCCCGAGACGCTCAAGTTCATAGCGCGAATCTCCGATTCCAGCTCGATTCGCATGACCGTCCTTGGTGTCGACACGATTGCGATCGTCGTTTCCAATCCGCGAAAGGCGATCGAATGGTATCGGGATGTCCTCGGCCTGGACGTCGCCTACATCGGCCCGAGCGAGTCGAACCCCGACCCCACGGTCCAGGGGACGCCGGAGAATCCGGGCCATTGGGTCGAGCTGGGACCGGCTCGTCCGCGCACCCGGGTCCATCTGTGCTTCATGCGCGGGGAGACGGAACCCGGGCCCTCGGGGATCACCTTCATCACGGACGACATCCAGGGCGACTACGAACGCATGCGGCGCCAGGGCGTGGAGTTCCCGCTCCCGCCGGAGAAGATGGAGTGGGGCGAGTGGCTCGGTCAGTTCGCGGACCTGGATGGGAACGTGTCCGATCTGAAGCAGCCCATCTCCACCGCCGAATGGAAGCCCGGATCGGCTCCCGCGAAACCGCGCAAGGCGAGGCGGGTCAGATAGGCTCGACCCTTCGCCCCGGCTCCAACCCCAACGCGCGGTCGGCGCACGAGGCGGCTTCGTCGAATCGCCCGAGCTTCGTGAGGACGAAGCCTTTGTTCACCCAGGCGCCGCGATACGCCGCATCAATCTCGAGGGCGCGCTCGTAGCATCCGAGCGCTTCTTCGAATTTGCCGAGGCGCGCGAGCGCGTTTCCCTTGTTGTTCCACGCGACCTCGTATGCGGGATTGACCTTGATCGCCGCGTTGAAGCAGCGCAGCGCGTCGATGAGCCGACCGAGTTTCGTGAACGCATTCCCTTTGTTCAACCAAGCGACCTCATTGTGCGGGTTGATGTCGAGCGCGGTGTCGATTGCCCGCAAGGCCTCGTCGTACCGGCCGAGCAGGATGAGGGTCGCCCCCTTCCCGTACCAGGGGATTTCCGCACCGGTCACGCCCGGCCGTACCGTCGCGATCGCGCGATCGTAATCCGCGAGGGACTGTTCGTAGTCTTTGCGCCCGATGTCCCGCTCGGCATGGATCAGCTGCCGACGAAGGGTCGACGCGGAGTTGCGGCGGAGGACCTCTGCGGCCGCGAGCGCCGCGGGCCATGGCATGGCCGCCCCGATGCCGACGATCCATGGCAGGCTCATCGCATACGCCGGATCGGTGACCATTGCGATTGCCTGACCGATGATCGGAATCGCGCTGGCGATGGCCAGGAGAATCCGATGAGGACTGCGCACCAGGCTCCGCGTGGCCACAGCGAAGGGCAAGGCCCCGACGACCGGTAGGGCGACCGCGGTATTCGCGTCGATGGGCAAACCGCGGAGGAGCAGGGCGCTCAGGGCGAGGACGGTCCCTGCGCCTAGGAGCAGGGCATCGAACCGGGGCGGCTGGCCATGCGCGCCGCGAACGTGCTCGACGGCGAGGTACGCGCCGAAGCCGATGAGGAATGCGGCGATCCCCGCGCTCACGAGGGGCTGGTTCAGCGCCCCGGCCAGGAGCAGGCTCGTCGACGCCGCGAGGACGAGACCTCCGGCGGTCTCCGCAGTGATTCGGATGCGAGCTCCTCCCGCTGCGGGGCGAGCGTTCTTTCGCCGGATCCGACTCGGCGCTTCGACCCGCGGGCGAATCTTGGCTGACGGCGGAGTGGCGAGCTTGTCTCTCGGGGCCAATCTCGCATCGATTTCAATAGCCGTGGCCGGCCGCGTCTGTGTGACGGTCTTCTGCTCAGGCACCGGCGGCGCGGGCCTCGATGGGACCGGCACCGGTGGGCTCGGTGTGGAAGTCGACTCCCGCTTGGTGGCCGTCGAGGCCGGGTCGGGTCTGGGCATCGCGACCGGAGCCTTCCCCGTGGTCTCCGCGGGTTTCGGTGCTGCCGCGGGCCGCGGGGCGTCCGGACGCGGGACCTCGGAGACGAGCGGCCTCAGGTCTCTGAGGAACTCGTCGACCTGGTCGAGCACCCGGCGGACCGGGCGAGGCGTGGGGGTCTGAGGGATCGCAGGGCTCGCCTCGGGGGCCACCGGGCTGGGTTCCTTCGTCCCCCTTAGGACAGCGCCGCAGATCTCACATTCCTCGAGGTCCGGATCGTTGTCCGCCCCGCATGTGGGGCACAGGACCAGATCCAGAATGTCCTCCTCCATGCCCGGCGGCTCTGGCTCCGCCTCGAACTCGGCCGCACACCGAGGGCACTTTGCGTCGCCCGCGGCGACGAAGCCGCCACAGTTCGTGCAGATGAACAGGAGACCGACCTCTCCCTTCTCCAAGATGCCGTTCGGATCCCGGTCCCGCAGCTGTTTCGTGTGGCGGAAGCCGGCCTCGAACAGCTTCAGGGCTCTTTCGCGGTCGAGCCCGAAGGCTCGGCTGAGCCGGACGACGGCCTCGTCGATGACAAAGGCCCCGCAGTTCGCGCACTC
>Ga0137415_10001723_pt1 | contig 21728 bp, 29 predicted proteins | sample CZODoug3_1_1_16f_FD_183082 | JGI IMG/M metagenome (GOLD analysis project Ga0137415, IMG submission 183082) | Vadose zone soil fungal communities from Angelo Coast Range Reserve, California, USA - CZODoug3_1_1_16fungal (Hybrid Assembly) | ecosystem: Environmental > Terrestrial > Soil > Vadose...
GCGCGTTCGTCTGCTGCGCATTCCGCGTCCACCGCATCCCACCGCGCGTTTCGTGACGATCGCGAGCCGCCCCTCTTGTCGGGTGAGACGGGCGAATCGGTAGCAATGATTTGCCCGACGGGTTAAGCGAAATATTTTTGCGAGGAGGACTGGACAGGGCAAATCAGCTTGATCCGTCACGCGAATTTAGATTTTAGACGCAGCGCCTTCGCGGGCGCAACGCTCACGCCGGCAAGCCCGCTTCCGAGCAATCGGTGAGCCGGGCCGACACGCCGACCGCAGCGCACCCGCTCAGTGGCGGATTTGCTTTGAATGGCTGGAGTCGGCAAGAGGCCCATCGAACGTCGAGATCGTAGATTATCATTGCGTGAGAACGAGAACGATGCCGCGCCCCGCAATTCACCCCGGCGAGATCCTCGCCGACGAACTGAACGAACTTGAGATCACGCCGACCGAGCTGTCGCGTCAGATTTCGGTGCCGCCGAACCGCATCTCGCAGATCATTCAGGGCAAGCGCGCGATTAGCGGCGATACCGCGCTTCGTCTCGGGCACTGGTTTCAGACCAGCCCGCAATTCTGGCTCAACCTGCAATCGGCCTATGATCTGCGTCGGGCGAGCGAGACGGCTTGTCTCATTTCAACGGACGTCTGATCTCGTGAGTGGCGTTATCAATAACACCGGATGACATTTACGGTTTGCTCTCTGCCGCCACGCCCAATAACCGTTACGGTCTCCGCGGGGCAGCTCGACACATAGGGCCGTTCCGAAGGTGTCACAGCCGGTGGATATCGATGGGCCCAATCCCAGGGAACATCATATTTATACGTGTAATTCACATCGCCTGAGGTCGGTTGCGTAACATCTGCCACGGGTTCGCCATCCGATGGCCCATAGAAGGATCCCCCTGCAGTCGGCCAGAGGCCTCCTACATTGTTTCTCCGGTGATGCTGGAAGGAGTGGGCCACTGGACGAGAAATCGAACGGGTCGAAGTAAACCCTCCACCATGCCCGGCTCCCGATCTGGCGAATGTTTCGTTGGTGGCAAGCATGAGCGCTACTGCGCTGACAGACGCGATAAGCGCCCCATACATCCTCGTCATGGCATCTACCAATTCGTTGGTTACCGGGCCAGCCCTCGACGGAGGCTAAGCCGGGCGTTTGGTGGCCACAAATGCATAATTAATTATTAGTTAAGACGTAACGTTAACGCGTAGCGGTCCCGGCATTTGCCGAATTAAGGAGCGCTTTGGGTCAGAAACGCACCTCGGCTCGCGCGTTCGCGCGATCCGGCGTCGCCAAAGCAAAAGCAAGGCGCCGGCGAGCACGCGGCTGGCCGGCGTCGCAACTCCTCACGGCCCGTATTTGGGGGCCGGCGTCTGGTTGAAGTCGTGCTCGTCGGCGACGCAGGTAAAATTCGCCGCAATGCTGGTGCTGCCGCTGCCGTTGTACTTCGCGACTTTGGGGAAGAGGCAGAGCGGCCGGGTCATCTGAACTGCGGGCGGCGTATCGCCGACGAACTTGGTGGCGACGATCGTCTGCGGCGCCACGCCAGTCTCGACCCAGGTAACGAGCGGGGTGAGCGCATCGAACGTGTTGGGGCCGGGCCCGCCGGAGCAGTGGTACATCCCCGGCACCATGAACAGCCGGGCGTAGCGCTGGGTCCGCTGCAGCGCCGGGTTGCCATCCCCGAAGCTTGCCTGCTGGAATCCATTGCTCTGGAAGTCACGGCTGCCGTTTGCCACCAGCGCGTTGAAGTAGTTGATGCTGCTCTGCGACGGGATCAGCGGGTCGGCCCAGCCGTGATACATCAGGAGCTTGCCGCCATGCTCCCGGAACTCGCCGAGGTCGGTGCTGTTCGCGTTCAGCACCGCAGCCAATTGGTCATCGACCGTGTCGACGGCGTGGTGGAAGTCGAAATTCGCGAAATTGACCGCGCTCGCCGGATAGCCGAAGCTCGGGCCGAACACCCAGTAGAACAGACCGTCGAACGCCGGCTCGGGAAGTCGCTCCTGCAACGCCAGGCCGAGCGCGTTGATGTCGTCGGTCTCGTTGCCGCGTTCGGCGCCCGGATTGATGACCTGCCCGTTCACCGGGTCGATGGTGCCGGCGTAGTACTTCTGGATGGTCGTGACCTGGTCGGCCGTCAGGCATGCGGGGGGCAGCTTGCCGCCGGTGCACAACAGCGCCTTGGGATCGAAATGACAGTCGCGCGGATCGGTCAGGAACTGGTCGGTGCCGGCGCCGCCGTCGCGGCCGACGCACTGCGCGATCACGGCCTGGTTGATCAGCGTCATCTGGCCAGGCTGGATCAACCGGCCCGGGCTCGCATGGGTGTCCTGCCACAGCGAAAGCCCTGCCATGTGCAGGTGCGTGCGGTTGAACGCTGGCGCGCCCGCCATGATGCCGTCGTAGTCGTTAGGGAAGCGCTGCGCCTCCATCAAGGCGTTCTGGCCGCCGGTGGAGCATCCGGCGAAATAGGCCCTTTGCGCGTTCTGCCCGTAGAACGCGTTGGCGATCTCCTTGCCCCGCACGGTCATCAGATGGATCGCGCGGAAGCCGAAATCCTTGATCCGCTCGGGATGTCCAAACAGACCGGTCGACGGCGACGCCGGATCGCCGAACGCAATCGCCAGCGGATTGCCCATGTTGCCGTCTGAACCGCAGTAGAGCGGGCTGCATCCCGAGGACCCGGTGCCAAGATCGCTGTTGGTCGCAGCAAAGCCGGCCTTGAGGCCACTGGCGAGCTCGCTGTAGGTGATCACGCCCTGGAATCCGCCGCCGCCGGTGCCGAGGAACCTGCCGTTCCATCCGTTTTTGGGCAGCCAGACCTCGATCTTGATGCTGGAATCCGAGCTGGGGGTCAGGGTCGCGGTGACCCGGCAGAAGGCCGGAAGGCCGGTGATCGTGGTCGGCGGGTTGGAACCGGGGACGATGAATATCCCGGTGCCGTTGTCGGTCGCCGAAGTGATCGTCGCGTGCTGCAGTTGCAAGGATTGGAGATTGGTGCACTGCGTCGCCATCGCGGGCGTGCTGGCGATCGCGACACCGGCAAACAGACCCGTGGCCGCGCCGACGAGATAGAGTCGATGACGCTTCATTCTGTCCTCCCTCATTTTTGTAGTTTTTTGAGAACGACAGGCTACCCGATCGATATGATAGCTGCAACGTTGCGGGCACTGCACACAAGACTCAACGCAAGGATGATCGTGCATGAGGGTGTCAACGCCCAGGTCTGCGGATCATACGATAACGGGAATTTTGCTTCTTGATCGCCATCGCGGCTGGGGACCGCGAACTCACCGATCGTCTCGGTCGGGAGTCGGCTTCTCGTCATTCGCGACCGTGTCGAGCCGGCGACGAGTCCGGCCATGTCCACTATGACCTCCGTCTTGCGAGCGATGCGAGCGGGCGCGAGGTCGTAGCGCTTCCGACCAAAGCTGCGCATCGGCGCATAAAGCAAACCGCCCGTCTGCTGATCGCAAACGGGCGGCTCGTTGCCTTCAGACTCTATGGGGGCACATCGCCTGAGGGCTAGCTCAGGATTGGAGGCTCAGCCCTGCGGCTGGTCGTTCGGCGGGGTCGGACGCGGCTTGTGCTGCGCCATGAAGGCGTCGAACTCTTCCTTGTCCTTGGCGTGACGCAGGCGGTCGAGGAAATTCTTGAATTCGACCTGCTCTTCCTCGAGGCGCCGCAGCGTTTCCGTGCGGTACTCGTCGAAGGCGCGGTTGCCGCTCGTGGGCGCGCCGAAGCCGCCGAAACCGAATCCGCGGCGCTCCATGTGGCCGCGCATCCGCTCCATCTTGTACTGCATCCGCTCCATCTTGTTCGCCCAGCGATCCTGGTGGCTCCAGCAACCCATTTTTCTGCTCCCTAGTGTGAAAAAGAGAAGGGCAAGACCGATCGGCCACCAGATGATGAAGCCGAGGATGGTCACGGCGATCCAGCCGGGATGCCAGGGGCTCTCAAGCATATGCGGACGGATGGGCTCGTTGTTGTCAGGGCCGCGCCAGCGATGGACATCTGCGGTGTAGGCCATTTCCCTCTCCATGACGGCATCACGCCGTTGTGAATGTAAATAACATTTACATACCTAAACCATCCCGGACTTTTGTCAAGCCGGGCGCACGGCACGCCCGCCCAATTATTTTTGGAATTTTATTTCGCCTTGCCCCAAGGACCAGGAGGACCCGATGACTGTCCGGCCGGCGGAACCGGCGGCGGGCCTGGCGGCTTCTGGTCGGCCGGATCTTTCCCGGACGGCCGGCGATCGGTCGGGAAACCGAGACCGCGCAGATAGATCAGCACTTCGGCTTCCAAGAGATCTTCCGGCGACATCGGCAGCTTGCGCCGGGCGGCATCGCCCCGTCCGAACAGCGAGGCCACGCCGTGCGACATCGACCAGATGTGCAGCGCCATCATCATCGCCGGCGGGCGCGGGATGCCGGGCGGCGCCAGCGCAGCCAGCCGCTCGGCGGCGGCCCGGATGATGGCGAAGGCACGCTCGCTGGCGGCCATCAGGGTTGGATTCAAGTCGACCGGAATCCCCGATTCGAACATCGCCGAATAGAACGCCGGCTCCTCGCGGGCAAAGGCAAGATAGGCTTTGCCGACCCGCTCGAACGCGGTGACGGTGTCGGGGCGGCCGTCGTCCCAGGCTTGCGTCAGCAACGCCTCGAACTGCTCAAAACCGCGCTGGGCGATGCTGGAGAGCAGTTCCTCACGGTCTCGAAAATGCCGGTAGGGTGCTGCCGGGCTGACTCCGGCCATGCGCGCGGCGTCGGCAAAGGTGAAGCCGGCGGCGCCCTTTTGCGCGATCAGATTGAGCGCCGCCTGCAGCAGCGCCTCTTTCAAATTGCCGTGGTGATAGCCGCGCTCGGCGCGGCGGCTTTCCTTGCGCCAGCTCATGTGAACGACTTTTACATGAGCCGGCCAGATACGTCACTAGAGCAGGATGACTTTTCTTCGAATCGTCATCCTGTTCTATCCTTTTGTTTGAGCATGATCTTTTCGGAAAACCGGTACCCACTTTTCCGGATCATGCTCCAGCCGTACACTTCACGAACTGGCGTTCATAAAGATTAATGCTTGACCGCCTTGCCCCGCAGCTCGTCAAGTCCTGCAGCGGCCTCTTGCACCTCTTGCGAGAAGTCGGTCATTTCCTGCACCTGGCGGATTTCGATGGTCTCGGTCGCGGAAGCCGGGCATTTGCTGGCCCAGGCGATCGCCTCTTCGCGCGAGGCCACCTCGATCATCCAGTAGCCGCCGAGCACTTCCTTGGCCTCGGTGAACGGTCCGTCGGTGACGACCGGCTTGCCGGTGGCAAAGGAGACCCGCGCGCCCATCGACGGCGGGTGCAGTCCGTCGAGCGTGATCAGGATGCCGGCATTCTTCAGCGCCTCGTTGTATCGCATCATCGCGGCCACTCGTTGAGGGTCGAGCTGGACGTCGGGAGCCGCGGTCTCATAGCCGAGCGGGATCATCAGCATCATGAATCGCATGGTGGTGTTTCCTTGTTGGGTTTGGCGTCATCTCGGGATTCCGGGTTCATCGCTGCGCGATGCGCCGGAATGACGATGCAGGGAGGCACTACTTCTTCGCTCCCTGGGCGCGCAGGCGCTCTTCCTGCTGCCGCAGTTCCGGTGTCAACGCTTCGCCGAAATCCTCCGCGGAAAACACCTGCCTGATTTCGACCTCGGCGCCGCCATCAAACGGCGCGCGCTTCATCCAGCCGATGGCTTCGTCCAGCGATGTGGTCTTGATCAGCCAGAAGCCCGCGACGAGATCGCTCGTGAGATTGAACGGACCGCGGCTCACGGTGCTTTGCCCGCCGGAATATTTGACCCGCGCGCCGCGTGAGCTCGGATGCAGGCCCTCGCCCGCCTCTATGACGCCGGCCTTGGCCATTTCCTCGTTGAACTTGCCCATCGCGGTCAGAAGTTCGGTGCTCGGCATCACGCCGGCTTCTGAGTCCTTGCTCGCCTTTACTATCACCATGAATTGCATCGTCTCGCTCCGTTTGATCTCTGTTGCTCGAGCCGGCCACTCACCCGCGCTCATCAACAAGACGAACCGGGTTTTGCGGCACCGACATGTCCTGAGGAATTATTTTGGAGGTAATTGCCAGCATCCCCCGGGTACCGTGCAACCGACCATGTGGCTAGGTGCGCGGTCCTCAATCATCGATCGCCTGATAGGCGCAAGTCCAGAAATCCCCGAACACGGCCGGCGGCTGCGGCGAATCCATCATCCGCTGGGTCAGCAGCACCCCGGTGAGATTTTCCTTCGGGTCGGAATACCAGGAGGTGCCGTAGCCGCCGTCCCAGCCGAACCGGCCCGGTACGTTGCAGAGATCGTCACGCCGGGTGAAGACCGAGAGCCCAAAACCCCAGCCCCTGTTGTCACCCAATAATAGCTCGGAGCCCTGCTTCTGTTCGGAAGTGATCTGGTCGCTCGTCATCAGTTCGACCGACGGCCGCGACAAGATGCGTTCGCTTCCCAATCGGCCACCGTTCAACATCATCTGCGCAAAGGCATTGAAATCATCCGCGGTCGAAACCAGGCCAGCGCTGCCGTTCTCGAACACCGGCGGTCTCGCAAACTTGCCCGTGGCCGGATCGTCGAACACCTCCAACTCGCCCGTGGCGTGATCCCGCCTGTAGACGGTCGCGAGCCGGCTGAGCTTGGCTTCCGGCACGCTGAACGCGGTGTCCTTCATGCCGAGCGGCGCAAAGATACGGTCGTGAAGGAATTTTGCAAACGACGTGCCGGCAACACGCGCGATCAGCACGCCGAGGATTTCCGAGCCGGTGTTGTAGAGCCAGCGCTCGCCGGGTTGGTAGACCAGCGGGAGAGTGCCATAACGCCGCATCAGTTCGTCCGGCGGGAACGCTGGAAACACCGGCCCCGGCGCGAAACCCGCTTCCGCGATGGCCTGCTGGATCGGATAGCGATCCGGAAACACCGGAATCATGCCGAGCCCCAGCCGGAACGTCAGGAGATCGCGCAGCGTGATGGCGCGCCTGGCCGGCACGGTGTCGTCGAGCGGCGCATCGATGGCGCGCAGCACCTTGCGTTCGGCCAGTTCCGGCAGCCAGCGCTCGACGGGGTCATCGAGCCGCAATTGGCATTCCTCGACCAGAATCATCGCGGCGGCCGCCGTCACCGGCTTGGTCATCGAGGCGATCCGGAAGATGGTGTCACGCTGCATCGGCGCGCCGCCGACCGCGATTTGGCCAGCGACGTCGACATGGATCTCGCCGCGGCGGCTGACCAGCGCCACCACGCCGGGCACGCCGCCGCGCTCGACATGGGCGGCCATGACGTCGTGCAGGCGGCGAAGCCGCGATTTTGACAGTCCACCGTTATCCGATGTCGGCATCTTGTTTTCTCCGGAGGTTCATCCGGAATCCGCGGTCGGCGGGTGGCTCCGCCGGACCGTGAACCCTGTTGCAAGACGAACGAAACCTGGCCGGGCCGACAATTTCGGCGGAATTATTTCAGCGCGGCCGCGCGCTTCGGCTGAACTGGCGTAAGTACCTCGCTTTCCGTCATGGCCGGGCATAGCGGTCCGAAAGGACCGCGTCGCTTCCGCTCGCCAATGTCCCGGCCATCCACGTCTTTTCATACTGCGAGACTGCAAAGACGTGGATGCCCGGCGCATCGCAGACAAGTTTGCGCAGTCTGCGCAAGGCAGACTGCAGTACCCGGGGATGACGAAGTGGTTGCGAAGCGCTCAAGACGGGGATTCCCACCGCCGCGTCGGCTCGGCCGCGCCTTCCGGCGTCGCCTCGAACACCGGTGACGCCAGCACCGCATGGATGTGCAGCGTGGCCGCGCCACAATTGCGAAAACCGTGCTTGCGCCCGGCCGGCACGATCAGCGACTGGCCGGCCGTCACGATCGCGCGCTCATGCTCCAGCCACATTTCGGCTGCGCCTTCGCGCACCGTCAGCACCTCCTCGCAGGGGTGCGAATGGGTCGGCGCGCCGGCGCCGGGCGCGACCCATTGCTCGAAGACGCATAATTGCGCCGCACCGCTGAGGGCCGAAGCCACCATGCGGGTCTCGACGCCGCGCCGCCATTGTTCGCGCGGGATATCCTTGGGATCGCTGATGTTCATGGCAGCCCTTTCGTCCGGCCGACGCTTGCGGGTTAAGAAAGCAGACGCCTCGCTTCCATGCTAGGAAAACCACGAATCGCTCCAACGACGGACTTGCCCATGCCCCCTCCCCCGCCAAACGTCGCGCTGGTGACCGGTGCCGCGCGCGGCATCGGGCTTGCGACCGCAAAACGGTTTCTGGCCGAGGGCTGGCGCGTGGCGCTGCTCGATATCGAGGGCGAACGGCTGCACAATGCGGTCGCGGCGCTGGCGGAGGCGGACAACACGCTGGCGCTTGAGTGCGACGTCTCCGATGCCGACGCGGTGGCGGCCGCGATGGCCACGGTCAGCCGCCGCTTCGGCCGGCTCGACGCGCTGGTCAACAATGCCGGCGTCGCGGTGTTCGCGCCGCTGCTCGAGACGTCGGAGGCGGACTGGAACCGGATCCTCGCGGTCAATCTCACCGGTCCGTTCCTCTGCACCAAGGCGGCAGCCCCCTTGATGCGCGAACATGGCGGCGGCGCTATCGTCAACATCACGTCGATTTCAGCGGTGCGCGCCTCGACATTGCGCTCGGCCTACGGCACCAGCAAGGCCGGGCTCGCGCATCTGACCAAACAGCTCGCGGTGGAACTGGCCTCGCTCGGCATTCGCGTCAATGCGGTGGCGCCGGGACCGGTCGAGACCGCGATGGCCAAGGCGGTGCACACGGCGGAGATTCGCGCCGATTATCACGACGCGATCCCGCTCAACCGTTACGGCCTCGAGGAGGAACTGGCGGAAGCGGTATTCTTCCTGTGTAGCGATCGTTCGAGCTACATCACCGGACAGATTCTCGCGGTCGATGGCGGTTTCGATGCCGCCGGAATCGGCCTGCCGACACTACGCGGCCAGCGCCGCAACGGGTGAGACTTACATTTCGTGCGAGTTCTTCGCGGACGCAGCATGACCTTTGCGATTTAGACGCCTAGGTTGCGGCACGGGACGATGGTCCGGCGCCCCGATTCTACCGGAACCTGAACAACCGGATCGGGGGAGAATCGCATTATGTCGGGAATGCTCATCAACCTGATCATCCAGGTCATCAGCGGCGCCGTCGGCGGCAATGTTGCCGCCGGCGCCGCCAAGAACATCGATCTCGGTACGATTGGAAACACCATCGCCGGTGCGATCGGCGGCGGCGCCGGGGGACAGATCCTCGGCATGCTGATTCCGCTGCTCGCCAATTCCGGGGCGACGCCGGATATCGGCAGCATCATCGGCCAGGTGGCCGGTGGCGGCGTGGCCGGCGCCGTTGTCACGGCGATCGTCGGCGCGATCAAGAACAAGGCGGCCTGACCGATCGGCGATCGAACGCAAGCGGGGCACCCAGCGCGCCCCGCCAATAGCCCAAGCCGGCGTCCCAAGCGCAAGCGACTGACAGATCTTGCCACGCGGCCCAGCCCTGATTAGCTCAAGACATCATCGGGATGCGAAGGAGCCGCCGATGCGAATGGCGGGCCTGAAGGCCATTGTTGTCGTAGCAGCGCTGGGTGCGGCGATCTCGCCCGCGCCGGCCGAAGTGCGGATTCTTGCGAGCCCCGGCGGACAGGTCGGACCGTTCCTCGATTTGTTCGAGCGCCTGCGCGCCTCGGGCGAGCGCGTGGTGATCGATGGGCCCTGCCTGTCGGCCTGCACGCTGGTGCTCTCGATCGTGCCGGATGACCACATCTGCGTGACGCGGCGCGCGGTGCTCGGTTTCCATGCCGCGCGGTCGATCGACCGGCGCGGCCGGATGTATGCCGAGCCGGAAGCGTCCGAAGCGGTGCTGGAAGCCTATCCCGCGCCGGTGCGCGGCTGGATCAGCCGCCGCGGCGGCCTGACGTCGCGCCTGCTGCTGTTGCGCGGGCGGGAACTCGCGGCGATCTATCCGACCTGTAGATAAAGCTTCGTGGGGGTGGGCAAAGCGAAGCGTGCCCACCATCACGCGGCGATCGGAATAGATGGTGGGCACGGCGCAAAGAGCGCCTTTGCCCGCCCTACAGATCAGCGCCAGCCGATCACATGCCTTCCAGCGGGCAGTTGACCATCCAGGGAATGCCGAACTGATCGTTGCACATGCCGAAGCCTTTGGAGAAGAAGGTCTTGCCGAACGGCATGTTGACGCTGCCGCCCTCTGACAGCGCCTTGAACTTGCGCTCGGCCTCGGCGGGATCGTTGACCGTCAGCGACACCGCATACCCTTGCGGCTTGCTAAAGTGCTCGGGCGGCGCATCGGAGGCCATCAGCACCTGATTGCCGATCGTCATCCTGCCATGCATGATCTTGTGCTTGCGCTCCGGCGGCGACGGCATCTCGGGCGGGGCCTCTTCATTTCGGTGCAACATCTCGATCTTGCCGCCGAGTGTCTTCTCATAGAACTTGAACGCCGCCTCGCAATTGCCGTCGTAGAACAGATAGGGATTAAGCATCGTTTGCTCCTTGGGTTAGGTTTGCCGGCGAGCCGGCGGTTCGAACGGGCGGATTATTTCTCGGTGATCCTCTTCAGATTGCTGAGACCGACTTCGAAATCCTTGCCGATCATGTTGTCGATGTTCATGAACACCTGCATCAGCTTGGACATGAAGGGCGCGGGACCATGCATCAGCCAGGTCAGAGTGGTGGCATCGCCCTGTGGCAACATGGTGAACTCGGCGGTGTTGTGGGCCTCGAACGGCTTGAAGAAATCGAGCTTGATGACGATCTTGGACGGCGCTGAATGGTCGAGGATCTCCATGCGGCCGGAACCGACATTGTTGTTGCCTTCCCAGGCATAGACCGCGCCCTTGCCGCTCTCGGCCCCGCTATAGGTTCGCTTCATCCCGGGATCCTTGTTCTCGTAAGGCGACCAGGTTCCCCACTGATGGAAGTCGTTGATCAGCGCAAAGATCCTGTCCGCCGGCGCCTTGATGCTGGTCGCACGCTGCACGCTGAAGCTGTTCGGCTTGGTTAGCGCAAGGATGAGAACGGCGGCGATGGCGACCGCGAGGATGACGGCGATGATGGCAATGATCTCGAACATGGCTGGCTCCGTATCGGTGAACTGAAAGGCAAGAGCTTGTTGTTTTGACGCGTTTTCTACCGCAGATAAGTCTACGCAATCTGCGCAAGCTTGATTGCTATGCGAACCGGTATCCACTTCGCTCGAAAACGCTATCTTCAGCGACGAAAGGGAAGCAACGAACGCAGGCTCCGGTCGCGCAGCCACAGCCCGCCCCACACCATCAGGCCGAGATAGAGCCCGAACAGCGTGTGGCTGAACAGGGGGCTGCCGATCCGCACATGCGAGGCCATCGCGCCGCCGAGATAGCCGGTGAGCAGGATCGCGCCAAGGATCGAAGTGGGCGGAATTGAATAGAGCACGGTGCACACGATGGTGATGATCCCCAGACTCCGCGCGAGGCTCTCGCTGGAACCATAGCCCATTTTGTCCATCGTTTCGGTGACGACCGGCCACGGCACCAGCTTGATGGCGCCGTCGAACAGGAGGAATACGATGACAAGACCGCTGAGGATGCGGCCCATCCAGCGCGCAGGTCTCGAAACCGTCATAGTCTCCGCGATGTCAGTCATGGCGTGCTCCGTAAGGCATCGTGTTGCTCAGCCTTAGGACGAACGGGGGGAGCGCAATCCGACAGGTGGGGGTGAATTTTTTTGAGCACGGCTGTGGACGCGTGCCCCGGATGCTGCGCAGCACGTCGCGTTTGCGGCGTGATGCGCTGCTGATCCGGGGTCCATGGTCGGATTCGCAAGCGTAGGTCCCGGCTCTGCGGCGCACCGCCTAAGAGGGCGTTGCACCGCGTCCGGGACACGAAGGAGAGGTTACTTCCCCACCTTCTTCCCGCGCGGCGCGCTGTCGCGCATCAGGCGGTCGATATGCATGCGGATATGGGCCGCTTCGGCGGTGGTATTGGCGAGCGCAATGGCGCGGTCGAAGGCGGTTCGGGCTTCGTCGTTGCGGCCGAGTTGCATCAAAAACGCACCCCGCACCCCAAAAAAGTGGAAATAATTCGACAGCCGCGGCGCCAACGGCTCGATCATTTCGAGGGCCGCTTGCGGCCCGCGCACCTTGGAGACCGCGACCGCGCGGTTGAGCGTCACCACCGGCGACGGCTGCATGATCTCGAGCGCGCCGTAGAGCAAGTCGATCTGGGTCCAGTCGGTATCCTCAGGTTTTTCGGCGCGGGCGTGCAACGCCGCGATCGCCGCCTGCACCTGATAGGGGCCGCTCTTGCGATGCCGCATCGCCTTGTCGATCAGCGCGAGCCCCTCGGCGATCAGCTTCTGATTCCACAGGGTGCGGTCCTGGTCGTCGAGCAGGATCACCGCACCGTCCCGGTCGAATCTTGCCGCCGTGCGGGCGTGCTGCAGCAATAGCAGCGCCGTCAGCCCCATGATCTCGGGCTCGCTCTGGAACAGCCGCAACAATAGCCGCGCCAGCCGAAGCGCCTCTTCGCACAAGGGCGCGCGGATCTCGGCGGTGTCGCCGCTTGCCGAATAGCCCTCGTTGAAGATCAGGTAGATCATGGCCGCGACGGAGGCGAGCCGCTCGGTGCGTTCCACCGCGCCCGGCGTCTCGAACGGCACATTGGCCTCGGCGACGCGGGCCTTGGCGCGGGTGATGCGCTGCTCCATTGCGGCTTCCGAGACCAGGAAGGCGCGCGCGATCTGTTTCACGGTGAGCCCGGAGACAATGCGGAGCGCGAGCCCGATCTGCTGCGTCGCCGGCAGGTCCGGATGGCAGCAGATGAACAACAGCCGCAAAATGTCGTCGCGGTAATGCGAGCCGTCGAGCCGTTCGGCCAGCGCCTCCTCGGCGTCGTCGATGTCGGAGATCGCCTGGTCGTCTTCGGGTAACGGCTCTTGCCTGCGGTTGCGCCTGATGTCGTCGATCGCGACATTGCGCCCGACCATGATCAGCCACGCGGCCGCATCGCGCGGCGGGCCGTTCTGCGGCCAGCTCTTCAGCGCGCGCAAGGACGCATTCTGGAACGCTTCCTCGGCGGTGTCGAGATTGCGGAAATAGCGCAGCAGCGCGCCGACCGCCTGGGGACGCGCCGAGGTCAGCGCGGCATCGATCCAGGCGGTATCGGTCACGTCGCGATGCTCCCCGGATTCAGGACCCCGACTGGGCGGATTTCGTAGGAGCCACCGGGATTGGCCGCGCCGAGATCGCGGGCGACATCGAGCGCCTCGTCGAGATTCTTGCAGTCGACGATGTAGAACCCGAGCAATTGCTCCTTGGTCTCGGCAAAGGGGCCGTCCAGCACCAGCGGCGGATCGTCCTTGCGCAGCGTGGTCGCCGACGTGGTCGGCAACAGCCGCGCCACCGGACCGAGCCGGCCCTGTTTGGTCAGTTTGTCCTGGACGACGGACAGTTTCTGCATGACCGCGGCGTCCTGTTCCTTGGTCCAGGAGCCGACGAAGTCTTCGTCGTGATAGCAAAGGATGGCGTACAGCATGCGAAGGCATCTCCGTTGTCTCAAAGGACGAACGATTATGCCCGGAGCCGACACCCTAGCGGAAGAAATTTTGCAAGCCGGTCCCGGCCCCTGTCAGGGTCCGACGACCGTCGCAGCCGGTGGATGGAAATGGCGATAAGTGTGGATCATGACCTTGGAACTGACGCCGCAGATACAAAGCACGAAAATGATGGTCTTGAGCGTCTTCATCGTGTGGCCCCGATCCTCGCAGGACCAAAGTCGCGGTGACTGTTCTGGTAAGCCAGTGCCATCCAGAACAACACCGCCACGATGAAAAATTGATGCATTACCAGGAGACGCCGTACTTGGCGGCGATCCGGCGCGCCTTCGCCTCGTCGGCCTCGTGGCCCCTCACGTGGGACTTCCTGGCCGAGGCGTGATGTTTGGTGGATTCCGGCTTGCTGGCGTCGGCCTTGACTGCTTCCGGCTGAGCTTCCGCCGGCTTTGCGGTTTCGGTGGCCTGCGGCTGGTCATTGGCGGCGAGGATCAGGCTGCGGCTGTCGCCGGCGTGAGCCGACACCGAAGCCAGCACGAAAGCAGATATCAGGATCAATTTGCGCATGTGAGGTCTCCCTTGTTTGATGGCAGGAGACTAGGTGAGTGGTTCGAATTGTTATGTGATGCAAATCACATTGGAAGGAACGGGAATGAAAAAAGGCGCACTCGCGCTGTTGGTGCATGGCGGAACCGAAAACTGGTCGCCGCAGCGGTGGAAGACCCGGTTCGACGAGGTCTGCCGGGACCGCCGCGTTCTGCTGCTGCCGGATGCCGGCTCCGACCCAGCCGATGTGCACTACGCCGCGGTGTGGAAGCCGCGTCCGGGCGAACTCGCCGCGTTTCCGAGCCTGCGCGTGATCTTCAATCTGGGTGCCGGCGTCGATGCGCTGATGGCGGATACCTCGCTGCCGGATGTGCCGCTGGTGCGTGTCGCCGTTGCCGATCTTACCGAACGGATGACGGAATATGTCGTGCTGCATGTGCTGATGCATCATCGCCAGGAACTCTATTTGCGGGATTCCCAGCGCGCCAGGCGCTGGGCACCGAAAACTCAATGGGCGGCCGGCGCGCTTACGGTCGGCATCATGGGGCTCGGCACGCTCGGCGCTGACGCCGCCGGGGTGCTGCGGCGGATCGGCTTCCGCGTGGTGGGCTGGAGCCGAAGCGCCAAGCGGATCGATGGCGTCGAATGCTTCGACGGCACCGCGCAACTGGAGCCGTTCCTGCGCCGGACCGATATCCTGGTCTGCCTGCTGCCACTGACGGCGGAGACGCGGCACATCCTCAATCGCGATGTCTTCACAAGTCTCAACCGCAACAGCCCGATGGGCGCACCGGTTCTGATCAATGCCGGCCGCGGCGGGCTGCAAGACGAAGCGGACATTCTAAAGTGCCTCGACGACGGCACGCTCGGCGCCGCTTCGCTCGACGTCTATGGGACCGAGCCGCTGCCGTCGGACAGTCCGTTCTGGAGCCATCCCAAGGTGGTGCTGAGCCCGCACAATGCAGCGGATACCGATCCCGACGAGATCTCGAAATATGTCGCGCAGCAGATCGCGCGCTTTGAAGCCGGCGGCGCGCTGGAGAATGTGGTCGATCGCGGGCGGGGGTATTAATCCATCGTCGCAACGACCTCGGCCAGACGATCGTAGGCGGGCTCGACGCCCTTTTCGATGCCCGAGTTGAGATGGCCGTCGCGGTTTGCTTTTGTCGCGTGCAAAATGGTCGTCGTCAGCGTCGTCTTGCCGCCGGCCTCCATAAAAGTCGAGGTGACCTGGTATTCGTCGCTGGTGAATCCCGGCATCGAGAAGCGCTCGGTGAACACGATGCGCTCGGGCCGGACGACTTCGCGATAGGTGCCGGCAAGCGTGCTGTCGACCCCATCCGGCGTCCGCATGGTGAAGCGATAAGCGCCGCCGACCCGCAGATCGATCTCGCAGACCGGCAACGTAAAGGCCTCGCAGCCGAACCAGCGCCGGACATATTCCGGCTTCGTCATCGCGTCGAACACGAGATGACGCGGTGCGTCGAATTCACGCGTCATGGCGATTTCGAGGTCCGACGGGGTGGTGATCTTCAGCGTCTTATCTACTTTTGCGTCCACGTGGCTTCTCCTTCCTCACTCTGACTTTGGGTTTTGTCCGCGCGGCGGCTTTCACCGCCTCTTCAGCTTTCATTTCTTCCAGAAGGCCGTCGAGACGATTGAAGTTCTCGTCCCAGAATTTCCGGAAATTGGCGAGCCAGCCATCGACCTGCCTGAGCGACACCGGCGCGATACGGCACGGCCGCCACTGCGCCTCGCGCCCGCGCGCGATCAGCCCGGCGCGCTCCAGCACCTTGAGGTGTTTTGAGATCGCCGGGAGGCTCATCTCGAAGGGCTCGGCGAGTTCCAGCACCGAGGTCTGGCCCAGCGCCAGCCGCGACAGGATCGCCCGCCGGGTGGGATCGGCCAGCGCCGCGAAGGTCGTGCTCAGGGGGTCGAGCGGCATTTTTATTTATCCTATAGGTTAAATAACCTTGAGGTTAAATACAGGAGAGCTTTGGTTGTGTCAACGGCAAATCGTTCGCCGGGGCGACGTGAGAGTTAGCTGCGCACCATGACATCGATCGCACCGTTGACGATCGCTTCCAATTCCCCACGCGGCACCCGCGCGCGGGCGCGGATCGCGATGGTGTGGATGGTGGCGGAGGCGAGTTGTGCCAGCGCGGTCGCGTCAGCGCTGTCAGGCAGTTCGCCCTTCTCCTTCGCGAGCCGGAAGCAGGTGGCGAACGCCTTGTCGAGTTCGACCAATCCTTCCACCACCATGGCGCGGATTTCAGGATCGGACACACCCTCGGAGGCCGCCGTCATCACCGTGAAGCAGCCGCGCGGGCCGGATTCGCCGGACAGATAGATGTCGAGTGCGATCGTATAGATGCGCGCCAGCCGCTCTCGCAGCGGCGCCTCGTTGCGGAAGATGTCGATCATCGCGGCGCGCGCATCGTCGCGATAGCGCTGGTAGCTCTTGATGTAGAGCTCGCGTTTGTCGCCGAACGCGCCATAGAGGCTCGGCCGGTTCATGCCGGTGGCGGCGCTGAGATCGTCGAGTGAGGTCGCCGCAAATCCGTCCCGCCGGAACAGATCAAGCACCTTGCCGAGTGCGATGTCAGGCTGGTAGGCGCGCGGCCGGCCGCGGCGTTTCGGCGCCACCGGCGCGTCGATTTTGGCAGCAGATGGCAGCTTCTTTAGTTTTTGTACCATTTCGCAAAAAATTCCTTGACCCGGTTTATATTATGCGGAACAGTATAAAAATCAACCCCGGCTCAGAACCATGAGCCAAAACGCTCAGGAGGCACCCATGGACCTTTATTTCTCACCACTCGCCTGCTCGCTGGCGACCAGGATCGCGCTGTATGAGGCCGGCGTGAGCGCCAATTATCTCGAGGTCGATCCCAAGACCAAGGTGGTGCAGAACGACGGTTCGGATTTCCGGCAGGTGAATCCGCTCGGGCTGGTGCCGACGCTGCGCACCGACGACAGGCAGGTGCTGACCGAGAACGCCGCCATCCTGCAATATGTCGCCGACCGCTTCCCGCAGGCCGGGATCGCCACCGGCCCAGGCATGGAACGCAGCCGCCTGCACCAATGGCTCTGCTTCATCGGCACTGAATTGCACAAGGGCCTGTTCGTGCCGGTGCTCGACAAGAAGGCGCCGCCGGAGGTGAAGACCTACATCCTCGGCAAGGGGCTTTCGCGGCTCGATTATCTCGAGAATTATCTGAAGGGCCGCGAATATCTGCTCGACCATTTCAGCGTCGCCGACGCCTATCTCGTCACGGTGATCAACTGGACCATGGCAACACCACCGATCGAACTGGCAAAATGGCCTGTCGTGAAAGCCTATTACGAGCGGCTGCGCGCGCGCCCGAGCATCGCCAAAGCGATCGCAGAGGAGTTCGTGCTGTACAAGGCCGAACTCGAGCGCCACAAGGCCGCGGCGTAAGTTGAACTCGTGTCCCGGACGCGGTGCAGCGCCTCTTAGCGGTGCATCGCAGAGCCGGGACCCACCTGCCGCTGGGTAGGATGGACCCCGGATCAGCAGCGCACCACGCCGCAAATGCGGCGCGCTGCGCAGCATCCGGGGAACACAAATTCCAATTCCGTTCCCTCAAAACGGGCTCTCCCCCAGCCCCGGCGCGTCCGCCGGCCGCGGGCCGGGTGCTGCCCAGTGGAAGCGGCGGTCTTGCTCGGCAATCGCGATATCGTTGATAGAGGCCTCGCGCCGGCGCATCAGGCCGCCTTCGTCGAACTCCCACTGCTCGTTGCCGTAGGAGCGAAACCATTTTCCGGCATCGTCATGCCATTCATACTGAAACCGCACCGCGATGCGGTTGCCGTCGAACGCCCAGAGATCCTTGATCAGGCGGTAGTCGTGCTCCCTGCTCCATTTGCGGGTGAGGAAAGTAACGATCGCAGGCCGGCCCTCGAATACCTCCGCGCGGTTACGCCAGCGGCTGTGTTCGGTATAGGCCAGCGCCACGCGCGCGGGATCGCGTGAATTCCAGGCGTCTTCGGCCATGCGCGCTTTTTGCGCGGCGGTTTCTCGTGTGAAGGGCGGCAGCGGCGGACGCGACATTGGGAGCCTCGAATCTTGATGAGGCCGCAAGTCTATCGCCGCGCTTTGCGGAGTCGATGCCTGTACGCCTATCGCCCGATAGCTAGAGCAAATCGGCCTTCATCAGCACCCGCAGCGCCTTCGGGATTGGCTGCGCTCTGCCCTCGCAGATGAAGGCGACGCGCACCTGCGCTTTGACCAGCACTTCGCCGCCACGCCGCACCTCCTGCGCCAGCGTGATCGAGGCGCCCTTGACCGCGACCGGCCAGGTTACGATGTCGAGCAAATCATCCATCCGCGCCGGCCTCAGGAAATCGATCGCCATCGAGCGCACCACGAAGGCAAAACCCGGCGTTTCCTCCAGCGCCTGCTCGAACAGCGCATGCTGTTCGGCGCCCATCAGCCGCAGATGATTGGTCCGTCCGCGCTCCATGAAGCGCAGATAATTGGCGTGATAGACGATGCCGGAAAAATCGGTGTCTTCGTAATAGACGCGGACCCGCATATGGTGCCGGCCGTCGCGGATCTCGCCGTCGAGGGGAAACATCAACGCTACCCCGGAACCTTGGCAGCGAGCGACAGGGATTGAGCAGCGGCGTGCAATCGCTCGTCACGCGTCCAGACAAATGTCTCCGGCGTAAGCGCGGCAGCAGCCAGCAGATGGGCATCGACATATCCGATGCCGGATCCCGGCAGCTTCCGATCCGAGATAAATTTCAGTACTTCTTCCGAGCTTGCGACCATTGCTTTTGGAAGCGTGTTGAGATCGTCAATCATTTCGACGATCCTTGGTACATGCCCAAGCAACAACTCCCCGATCACGAAGGGATGCATAGCGACATCGCCATTCTCAAGAAATTCAGCCAGCCGCAAATCGGCCCGACGAAAATGGTCTATCCAAATCGACGTGTCAGCCAGCACCATCATTTGATGCGACGGCGCGGCGGCGCCTTGGCGTCTGGTTGGGTACCGCCCATACGAGCGAGCCGGCGTGCGGCTTCGCGTTCGACAAACGCCTTCAACGCTTCTCTTATGACAGCGGATTTCTCTGTGACGCCGGCAAACTTCTGTGCTTTGGCAAACAATTCGTCATCAATCGCAATGGTGGTTCTCATCGGGTGAACTCCTTCTACATCAAATATATCATCATTTGATGTGAAATTCTATGCTCTCCCAAGGCCGAATCGTCAAAAGCTACGACACCGCCGACCCCGCCGCGCCTAGCGTGACCAGCACGATCTCCGGTGGAACACCAATCCGAAACGGCATGATGCTGCAGCCGAGGCCGCCGGAGACGATGATGTCGCATTTGGTGCGCATGTGGCCATAAGCCAGCCGCATGCCGTGCCGCGACGGCACCGCGGGCGACCAGCCGAGCAGTCGAATTTGGCCGCCATGGGTATGCCCGGACAGTTGCAACGCGACCCGCGATGGCACGCGGAGCGCCACGTCCGGCTCGTGCGCCAGCAGAATGACCGGCGCGTCGTCGGTGACCTTGGCGAGCGTCGCCCCGAGATCGTCGACGCCGACGCGCTCGACCTGCCGGAAGCGCCGCGCCGGAAGATAGGCCAGTTGATCGCCGAGGCCTGCGAGCCAGAACGCGCGGCCGTCCTTGGTCAGACGTTTGACGTCGTTCTCGTAAACGGGAATGCCGACGGCTTCCAGCGCGCGGCGGGCAACGGTGGTGCCCTGCCCGGCGCGCTGCACGGTCTTGTCCTCCCAGTAATCGTGATTGCCGAGGATCGCATGCACGCCGAGCGGCGCCTTCAATGCGGCGAGTACCGACGCCCACTCGCGCGCCGGAATAAAGCGGGTCACATGATGATGTCCGGCGACGTAGTCGCCGAGCATGACAATGACATCGGCATTGAGCGCATTGGTGCGTTCGACGATCGCCTCGATACGATCGAGCGACATCCAGGGATCGCAGGCGTGAAGGTCGGCGATGACGGCGACCTTGAGTGGGAAATCGGCGGGCCATTGCCGCGGCGAGAGGTTGTACCGCGTCAGACGCAGCCGCAGCACCGGCTCGCCAAAGCCGTAAGCCGCGGTCGAGGCGCTGAAGGCCCCTACTCCGCCGAGAGAACGAAGAAACTGACGTCGTGAAAACATGGGATTCAATCGTGATGCGCTGCCCAAATAGCGCGGGATTCAAGCGGAATTGGGGTACGTTTGTGCGGAATGTCAGGAGGACGACGTCAACCACCGCGTTCGCCGCTCTACAATTCGTCAGGCGCCGCCCGCAAACCTCTTCGAAGCCAGCGGCAACACATGGTCGCGGGTCAACGGCGCCAGCGGGATGTCGGCAGGCGCCGCCGGGTCGATCCAGACCATCGCCTCGATCTCGGCTTTCGGCGCGATATCGCCGGTCACGTCGATCTCATACAGCGCGGCGCGCACCCGCCAGCCCGGTTCATTGGCCGAGATCGCATCGAACTCGCCGAGGCGCCGGATGGAAGCAGGCACCAGACGGCAACCCAACTCCTCGTCGATTTCACGCGCAAGCGCTGCGGCGTCATCCTCTCCGGCATCGCGCTTGCCGCCCGGTTGCATGAACGCCGTGGTCCCGCGCTTGCGCACCAGCAATACCCGGCCCGCGCCATCGCGGATCAGGGCCGCGACGATCTCGATCGTACCGTTCACCGTCACTCCTCCTCGGTTTGCCCGAACAGGCCGAACTGCGCGGAATCGCGCGCCGGCTCAGTGAGGCCGAGATGGCGGAAGGCGTGCGAGGTCAACAGGCGCCCGCGCGGGGTGCGTTGCAGATAGCCGCACTGGATCAAATACGGCTCGATGATGTCCTCGATCGCATCGCGCGGCTCGGATAACGCCGCCGCCATGGTTTCGACCCCGACCGGACCGCCGCCGTAATTCATCGCGATGGTGGTGAGATAACGCCGGTCCATGGCGTCGAGACCTGCGGCATCGACTTCCAGCGCGCTCAGCGCATGGTCGGCGATGGCGCGGTCGATCGAATCCGCGTCCGCCGCCGAGGCGAAATCCCTGACCCGCCGCAGTAGCCGTCCGGCGATGCGCGGCGTGCCGCGGGCGCGGCGCGCGATCTCGTTGGCGCCGTCCTGCGTCATGCCGATCGTGAGCACGCGGGCGCCGCGGGTGACGATCTTTTCCAGCTCTTCCTCGGTGTAGAAGTTCAGCCGCACCGGAATGCCGAAACGGTCGCGCAGCGGATTGGTCAACAGCCCCGCGCGCGTCGTCGCGCCGACCAGGGTGAACTTGGCGAGCTCGATCTTGACCGAGCGCGCCGCCGGCCCCTCGCCGATGATGAGGTCGAGCTGAAAGTCCTCCATCGCAGGGTACAGCACTTCCTCCACCGCCGGGCTGAGGCGATGGATTTCATCGATGAACAAAACATCACGTTCTTCGAGATTGGTGAGAAGTGCCGCGAGATCGCCGGCCTTGGCGATCACGGGGCCCGAGGTGGCGCGAAAACCGACGCCGAGCTCGCGCGCGACGATCTGCGCCAGCGTGGTCTTGCCGAGGCCGGGGGGACCGACGAACAGCACATGGTCCAGCGC
>Ga0137415_10001724_pt1 | contig 21714 bp, 17 predicted proteins | sample CZODoug3_1_1_16f_FD_183082 | JGI IMG/M metagenome (GOLD analysis project Ga0137415, IMG submission 183082) | Vadose zone soil fungal communities from Angelo Coast Range Reserve, California, USA - CZODoug3_1_1_16fungal (Hybrid Assembly) | ecosystem: Environmental > Terrestrial > Soil > Vadose...
CCACACCGTTCTATCCTCGTTCACCCTACGGTGTCGCGAAGGTCTACGGTCACTGGATCACGGTCAACTATCGTGAGGCCTATGGGTTGTTTGCCTGCAGCGGCATCCTCTTCAATCACGAGTCACCCCTGCGCGGCGAGACTTTCGTCACGCGCAAGATCACGCGCGGACTGACCCGGATCCGGGAAGGCCTGGACAGCTCGCTGTACCTGGGCAATCTCAACTCGCTGCGCGACTGGGGGCATGCGCGTGACTATGTGCGCGCTCAATGGCTGATGCTGCAGCAACCTGAAGCTCAGGATTTTGTCATTGCCTCCGGAATCCAACATTCCGTACGTGAATTTGTGACGCGCGCGGGCGCCTGCCTCGGCATGCAGTTGGAATGGAAAGGCTCGGGCCTGGACGAGCAGGGGATCGACGTGCCGACCGGACGGGTGATCGTGCGAGTCGACCCGCGATATTTCCGGCCGACCGAAGTGGAGTCGCTGTTGGGTGATGCGACCCTGGCACGTACCAGGCTCGGTTGGCAGCCGGAGATTTCCTTCGACACCCTCGTGCAGGAAATGGTCGATTCCGACCTCGAGATCGCACGCCGCGATGCGGTCATCCGGCGCGAGGGATTCAAGACCTACCGGCATCACGAATGAAACCCGAAGCCAGCATTTTCGTTGCGGGTCATCGCGGCATGGTGGGATCGGCCCTGGTCAGGGCCCTGCGCGCGGCGGGCTTCCAGAATCTCGTGTTGCGCGATCGCAGCGACCTGGATCTCACCCGCCAGGCCGATGTGGAGCAGTTTTTCGCCACCGCCCGACCCGAATATGTCTTTCTGGCGGCGGCCAAAGTGGGTGGCATCCTCGCCAACGACTCGCTGCCCGTGGAATTTCTGCGTGACAATCTGGCGATTCAGACCAACGTCATCGACGCTGCGTATCGCAACGGAACGCGGAAGCTGCTGTTCCTCGGGTCGAGCTGTGTCTATCCCCGACTCGCACCGCAGCCGATCACTGAGGCCAGTCTCCTCACAGGGCCGCTCGAGCCGACCAACGAGTGGTATGCGCTGGCGAAGATTGCCGGCATCAAAATGTGTGAGGCGTACCGCCGGCAGTACGGCTTCAATGCAATCAGCGTGATGCCGACCAATCTGTACGGGCCCGAAGACAACTTCGACCTGGCGAGCTCGCACGTGTTGCCCGCGCTCCTGCGCAAGTTTCACGAGGCCGCGACGCGGGGCAACGCCACGGTGGAAGTGTGGGGCTCGGGCGCCCCCCGGCGCGAATTTCTGCACGTCGATGACCTGGCCGCGGCCTGTCTCTTTCTCATGGCCCAGTTCGATGCGGCGGGCTGGATCAACATCGGCGCGGGCACGGAGCTGACGATTGCGGAGCTGGCGCGCACGCTCGCCCGCGTGACCGGCTTCCAGGGCGAGATTCGTTTCGATACGTCCAAGCCGGATGGCACGCCGCGCAAGCTCCTGGATTCCTCGCGCATCACGGCGCTGGGCTGGGCTCCCCGCATCGAGCTCGAGTCGGGGCTGCGCTCGACCTACGACTGGTATCGGAGTCACTGGTAGAGTACCCGGCTCTTCGCGCCGCCATTGGAGCCCACCGTGCCGAATCCGCCGTCCAGCCCACCGCCGATGCAGGTGCCGCTGCTCGACCTCAAGCCGCAATACGCGCCTCTGGCCGCCGAGATCCAGTCGGTGATCGAGAAGGTGTGCGCCAGCCAGGGATTCATCCTGGGGCCCGCGGTGAGAGAGCTCGAGACCGCTGTGGCGGCGTACAGCCAATGCCGGTTCGGACTCGGTCTGTCCTCGGGAACGGATGCTCTGCTGCTCGCGCTGATGGCGCTGAACATCGGCGCCGGTGACGCGGTGATCACCACTCCATTCACGTTCTTCGCGACGGCTGGAACGATAGCGCGGACCGGTGCGACGCCACTGTTCTGCGACATCGACCCGGTGACATTCAATCTATCGCCGGCGGCCGTGCGGGCTTTCATCGAAAAGAATTGTGATCGACGCGACGGCGCGCTCGTCACTCGCAAGGGCGAGCGCGTGAAGGCGATCATGCCGGTACATCTGTACGGGCAGATGGCAGATATGCCGGCCTTGATGGAAATCGCTCAGTCAAATCAGCTGCGCGTGATCGAGGACGCGGCGCAGGCGATCGGCTCGGAAGATGCGCATGGCCGACGCGCGTGCAGTTATGGCGATGTCGGCTGCCTCTCGTTCTTTCCCACGAAGAATCTCGGTGCATTTGGCGATGCGGGGATGTGTGTGGCGAATGACCCGGCGTTGGCAGAACGCATGGAAATCCTGCGGGTACACGGTGGCAAGCCCAAGTATTTCCACTCTCTCATTGGCGGCAATTTCCGCATGGATGAGTTGCAGGCTGCCGTCCTCAACGTGAAGCTCAAGCACTTGGACAGTTGGACCGAAGGGCGCCAGCGCAACGCTGCGTTCTACGATGAAGCCTTTGCCCGTGCCGACCTGGGACGTGCGGTGCACACCCCGGCGCAAGCAAAGGGGCGCCACATCTACAATCAGTACATCATCCGGGTCAGGGATCGAGACCTCCTGCGGCAGCATCTCACCGCTGCTGGCGTGGGTACCGAAATCTACTATCCGCTGGCCTTGCATCAACAGAAGTGCTTCGCCTACCTCGGTCATCGCACAGGAGACTTTCCAGAGTCCGAGCGCGCCGCCGAGGAAACGCTCGCGCTGCCAATCTTCCCGGAGCTGGCCGCCGCGCAACTAGAATACGTCGTCGCCACGATCGCGGGCTTTTACCGCCGCGGTTGATTCGACCCCAAGCTCTTCAGGAGACGCTCTCGTGCAAACAACACCCGGTCCGCTCACGCCCCCCTGGACAGATCTGTCCTCACATGCCACACGCCTGGCGACCACGCCGACCGGTGAGCTGTTCGCGCGCGATCCCGGTCGATTTGAGCGCTTCTCACGCTCTGCCGTGGGCCTGCAGTTGGATTTCTCGCGCCACCGTATCGATGAGATCGTGCTCGGCAAGCTCGTTGAGCTGGTGGAGGCAGTGGGTTTCAAAGACCGCATCGCCGCCATGTTCCGCGGCGACAGGATCAACCGCACCGAAGATCGCGCGGTGTTGCATGTCGCCCTGCGGCAGCCCGCCGGCGCGGGCATCGGCGGCGCCGAGATCGAAAAGCAGGTGATGGCCGAGCGCGAGCGGATGTTGTCGTTCGCCGAGTCAGTGCGCTCCGGCCGCATCGTCAGCAGCGCGAAAAAGCCGTTCAAACTCGTTATCAACATCGGCATCGGCGGCTCGGATCTCGGTCCGCTGATGGCGGTGCAGGCGCTGGAGCGATTCACTGCGGGTGGCCCGCAGGTCGAGTTTGTTTCCAACATCGACGGCAACCACCTGCATGATCTGCTCGACACCGCTGATCCGGCCACGACGCTGTTCATCGTCGCATCCAAGACGTTCGTAACGCTGGAAACACTGACGAACGCCCGCACTGCGCGCGCCTGGCTCAAATCCAAATTGGGCGAGGAGGCCGTGCCGGCCCACTTCGCCGCCGTCTCCGTCAACCACAAGGCGATGGACGAGTTCAAAGTGCATCCGGACTACCGCTTCCAGATGTGGGACTGGGTCGGCGGACGGTATTCGCTGTGGTCCTCGATCGGCGTCTCCATCGCCGTCGCCATCGGCCGCACCCATTTCCTGCAGCTGCTCGCGGGCGGTCACGAAATGGATGAGCATTTCCGTACCGCGCCGTGGCTGGAGAACCTGCCGGTACTCGCGGGCCTGGCCGGTATCTGGAACATCAACTTCATGCATCTACCGACGCATGCTGTTCTGCCCTATGACGATCGCCTGAAGCGCTTTCCCGCCTACCTGCAGCAGCTCGAGATGGAGAGCAACGGCAAGTCGGTGACCCAGGAGGGCAAGCCGGTTGAATGGCAGACGGCCCCGATCGTCTGGGGTGAGCCCGGCGACAACGCCCAGCATTCGTTTTTCCAGCTCCTTCATCAGGGCACCCAGCGGGCCGCGTTCGATTTCCTGGTACCCGCCAAGTCCTCCTGTGGTGACCAGAATCATCAGGACCTGGCCATCGCGAACTGCCTCGCTCAGGCCGAGGCCTTCATGGCCGGACAGCCCGCAGAGGTTGTGGAGGCGGACCTGAGCCGGCAGGGGATGGCCGCCGAGCGGATTGCCGCGTTGGTGCCTCACAAGGTGCACCAGGGTAGCCGGCCGAGCACCGTGTGCCTGTTCGAGAAGCTGGATCCGGTGACGCTGGGCCGATTGATCGCCTTCTACGAGCACAAGGTGTTCACGCAAGGCGTGGTCTGGGGAATCAACTCCTTCGATCAGTGGGGTGTGGAGTTGGGCAAGAAACTCGCCGAGCAGCTGGCGCCGGCCGTGAAGGACCCGGCAACGGCCCACGGAGTCTCCCAGGGCGTCCTCAAACTGCTTTCACGGGTAGCGCAGCTCAGAGCACAGCCTTGAGCTGCGCGAGACGCGCGGTCGCCATTGGGTACAATGCCGCAGCGACCGCGAGCCGAGGACTCCTTTGATGAATGATGCGCATGCCCCGAAGAGGCGGGCTTTTCTGCTGAGCAATCTGGAGGAGCATAGAGAGCTGTTCAGCAGGCTGGAGAGCGTCGCTCCCGCGGTTGAGGCCGCCGCAGCGCTGCTCATCCAGGCACTGGCGAGCGGGGGGAAGTTGATGTTCTGTGGCAACGGCGGCTCGGCCGCCGACAGCCAGCACCTGGCATCGGAATTCACGGGCCGATTCATCAAGGACCGCCGGCCGTTGGCCGCGCTCTCGTTGACAACCGACTCCTCGGCGTTGACTTGCATCGCCAACGATTACAGCTTCGACGATGTCTTCTACCGCCAGGTCGTGGGTCTCGGTCGGGAGGGCGATTGCCTGATCGCCATTTCCACCTCCGGCAATTCGCGCAATGTCATCCGGGCCGCCGAAGCTGCGCGCGCGGGCGGGATGCACACCATCGGCCTGTTGGGCCGGGATGGCGGCAAGCTGCGCGATCTGTGCGATGCCCCCATCGTGGTGCCGAGCCCGACCACTGCACGTATTCAGGAAGCACACAGCTTTATTGGTCATACGTTGTGCGGGCTCGTCGAGCAGGCGCTGGGTGTCGACTGACCCATGCCTGATCTGACCCATCTCGAGGAGAAACTACAGCGCGCCCGCGTGCTGGTAGTTGGGGACGCGATGCTCGATCGCTATCTGTTTGGCGATGTTGAGCGCATCTCGCCGGAAGCACCGGTACCGGTGGTGCGTGTGACGCGCGAGGAAGCCCGCCTCGGTGGAGCTGCGAACGTTGCGCTCAACGTAAAGTCGGTTGGTGCGCACGTCACGCTGATCACGGTGGTTGGCAGCGATGAGCCCGCCACCAGGCTCCAGCAGCTGCTGCAGGAAAAGGGAATCGAGGCCATCCTCGGCAGGGATCCGAATCTGTACACCTGCGTCAAATTGCGGGTCATCGGCCGTGCGCAGCAGTTGGTTCGGGTGGACTTCGAGAATCAGCCCGACCACGAGATTCTGGGTGACATGCTCGCTGACTACGCCCGCGTGCTGCCGCAGCACGATGCGGTGCTGTTTTCAGATTACGGCAAAGGCGGCCTGGCGCACATTCCGCGGATGATCGAGCTCGCCCGTGCCGCCGGCAAGCCGGTGCTGGTGGACCCGAAGGGCACCGACTACACGCGCTACACCGGTGCCACCGTCATCACACCCAACCGGTCGGAGCTGTCCCAGGTGATCGGCGGCTGGACCAGTGAAGAGCAACTGCAGACGCGGGCCCAGGCGCTGCGTGAGTCCTTGCATCTCGACAGCCTGTTGCTCACCCGCAGCGAGGAGGGCATGTCGCTGTTCGATGCGACCGGGCAGATGCGGGTCGCCGCGCAGGCCCGCGAAGTTTTTGATGTGACGGGTGCGGGCGATACCGTGATTGCAATCATGGCGGCGATGTTGGCCTGCGGGCTCACCTTGCGCGAGGCATTGCCCATCGCCAATCGCGCCGCAGGCCTGGTCGTGGGCAAGTTCGGCACCGCGACCGTCAGTTATCGCGAGTTGTTTCCATGAGAGTGGTCGTTACTGGCGCCGCCGGATTCATCGGCAGCAATCTCGTTCACGGGCTCAATGCCATCGGCGTGGATGACGTCATTGCCGTCGACGACCTGACCGAAGGCCCGAAGTACCGCAATCTGCTGGGCGCGCAGCTGTCCGACTATTTCGACAAGGACGAATTCTATCCGCGGTTCGCACGGCGGGAATTCGGTGACGTCGATGTTGTTTTCCACCAGGGCGCCTGCTCCGACACAATGGAGCACAACGGGCGTTTCATGTTGGAAAACAATTACCGGCGCTCGAAGGATCTGCTCGATGCCGCCCAGGCGCAGGGTACGCGGCTCATGTATGCGTCGTCGGCTGCGACCTATGGTGGCAGCTCGACTTTCGAGGAAGAGCCGCAATACGAGCGGCCCTTGAACGTCTACGGCTATTCCAAGCTCCTGTTTGACAACATCGTACGGCGCGCTTTGCCGTCAATACAGTCACAGGTCGTCGGGTTTCGTTATTTCAACGTGTACGGGCCGCGTGAGCAGCACAAGGGCCGCATGGCCTCCGTCGCGTTTCATCATTTCAATCAGTTCCGCGCCAATGGCAAAGTGGCCCTGTTCGGCGAGTACGACGGCTTCGGGCCGGGCATGCAGTCGCGGGATTTTGTGTTCGTGGACGATGTGGTGGCGGTCAATCTGTGGTTTCTGCAGCATCCGGAGCGCTCGGGCATCTTCAATCTCGGCACCGGCCGTGCGCAGCCGTTCAATGATGTGGCTCTCGCGTCCGTCAACGGCTGCCGGCGTCTACGCGGTCAGCCGCCGTTGACCCTCGTTCAACAGTTGAGCGAAGGGCTGGTGACCTACATTCCGTTTCCCGAGGCGCTCGTCGGCAAATACCAGTCGCACACGCAGGCCGACCTGCAGGCGTTGCGATCAACGGGCTGCGATGTGAAGTTCGCGGATGTGGCCACAGGCGTGGCTCGCTACGTGGACTGGCTTGCGGCGCAAAGCCCCGCCTGACCAAGCATGATGTCTTTCGCTGAGTTGCTCGCCCAGAAGATTATTCCCACGGCGCGGATCGAAGCCTTCGAATGGCAGCGGCCGCTCGTTTTCACCAACGGTGTGTTCGATGTCTTGCACCGGGGCCATGTCGCCTATCTGGCCGCCGCCCGGGACCTGGGCGCCTCACTGCTGGTGGGTGTCAACACGGACGCGTCCGCCCGTACCCTGGGGAAGGGACCAGACCGGCCGCTGAATGGGGAAGCTGACAGGCTGCTCGTACTGGCCGGGCTGGAGAGCGTGAGCGCGCTCACTCTGTTTGAAGAGAGCACGCCCTGCAGATTGATGGAGCGCTGCCGGCCTGATATCTACGTCAAAGGCGGCGATTACGACATGGAGACACTCGAGGAAACCCGGCTCGTACGCAGCTGGGGTGGCCGCTCGGTGGCCATCGACTTTATCCGGGGATACTCCACGAGCTCGCTGCTGACGAAAATCCGCGGCAGTGGCGGATGAACAAGGCGGCGTTCCTCGATCGCGATGGAGTGGTCAACGAAGACCACGCCTACGTCCACCGAATCGGCGACTTCAAATTCATTCCGGGCGCGGTTGAGGCACTGCGCGCACTGCAAGAGGCTGGTTTCCTCCTGGTGATCGTCACGAATCAGTCCGGCATCGCGCGCGGCCTGTACTCCGAGGCCGATTACCAGGCGCTCGAAACGTACATGCGCGAGCGCCTGGCCGCTGCAGATGTAACTCTCGATTCAGTACAGTACTGTCCGCATCTGCCCGATGCACCGCTAGAGAAGTACCGCCGCGACTGCGATTGCCGCAAGCCGAACGCCGGGATGATTCGCAACGCCGCCGCCCAGCTCAACATCGACACATCCCAGTCCATCCTCATCGGCGATCGCAGGTCGGACCTCGACGCCGGGCGTACTGCGGGCGTGGGCCGCTGCTTCCTGGTACGCAGCGGTGTGCCCCTGTCCGACGCCGACATCCGGGCTGCCGACGGTGTGTTTGACGATCTCGCGCAATGTGTTGCCGAGCTGCTCAAAAATGGTAGCTGACCGAAGCCGTGAACAGTGAGATGTTGTAGAAGCTGTCGGGACGCTCACTTTGCGGATCGCTCGGCAGTAAATGATCCCGTGCGACACTGTTGGCGTAGCGGTAGTCCAGTCCGACATCCCAGCCCGGAAATAGATTCCGCCACTGGACTCCGCCGCCGTAGTAGAGGCCGTAGGCGGGTGTTGCCTGGGCGTACCGGGCGGCTCCCAGGAAAAACTCGAGTGTCAGTGGGCTGTTGAAGCGATAGCGGTAATCGAGCGCTCGCACGCCGATCAGGCTGTGACCCTGCACGTCGTCAACTTCCACCCGCGCCCCGAGATCACTGTGGTTGGAGACGAATCTCCGGGCGCCGACACCGAGGTGAGGGCCCGCAGAGTAGGGGCCATTCTTTCGGGTCGTGGCGTCCGTGAGGTCGATGTTCTGCCGGTTGAGGTTCGCGCCGGCCTCGACGAATACCTCGCCGTTCCGGTCCGGATCCGTACCGCCTTCGCCAGCGGAGCTGCTCAGGGCATCACCGAATCTCGACCAGCCCTCATCGTACCGGACAAACCCGGCGAGCCGCGTGAAGCGGGCGCCAAACACGTCGTGCCCGGCATCGATCTGTGCGCCGAGAAGCACGCCCTTCCACGGGCGCGAATAGGCCAACGAGAAATCGTTGTAGTGCCGGTAGGCGACACCGCTGTATTCCTGGTTCTGCAGCGACCGGGCCTCAAACTGGAACAAGCCCCCGAAGGTGGCGTCCCAACCGATGCGCAGCGTCTGGCTCCGCCCGCCGACTCCATCGTTGAACTGGCGCTGATCGCCGAACCAGTTGCCGATCACCTGCCCGTAGTTGGTCATCCCATCCCGGTAGACGAAATGCGTGTACCAGGTGTTCTGCCACTCGGAGGATTCCAATGTTAGATCGAATCGCTGCCACAGGCTGGGAAAGTGGACGCCGAGCGACAATGCCGAATTGCCGAGCAGGTAGCTCTTGCCGCGCGAGGTGTCCTCGCCAGCGTACTCGGCATAGAACTCGAAAGGCACCTTGCCGGGAAATACCAGGGAGCTGGTAATCGAAGCCTGCTCGTTGCCGAACTGCTGATCCACCGTCAGGTTGGTATTGGTGTTGTCATAGCGCGACGGATTAAAGAAGGACTTGAACAGATCCGTCAGCGACGACGGCCGGCCGGGTCCGCCGTACTGCAGCAGGCGGTTGACGCCCAGCGACCAACCCGATGCTGGTTCCATTGACAGGTGTATGCCAGCCAGTCGCGGATTGCCCCTGACATCCTTCCCATCGACGAAGATGTGATCGGAAGTCGACATCTTCGCAATGAACAGCTCGTACTGTATACCGAAGCTCGAGATGGGCTCCCAGTTGGAGAGTGAGACGGACGGCATCGTCGGCGCCTCGGTGCTGATCAACATGCTGGTGTCGGTCAGCGGCGAGAACCAATGGGGCTTGAACCCGAAGTCCAGCTGGGCGTAGCTGAAACCCAGGCTGATCATCGATCCAGTAAAGTCGGTTTTGCCCTCGTATCCCACCGCGCCAACATTCGCGAGCAGGTAATCGTTCGGCTGGTAGTAACCCTGGACGGATGCATCCCACGAGGCCTGCTCGCGCATGCCGTACCGATCGGGAACGGTCGTATTCGAGCTGCCGCGGGTGGCCGCGCCTTCGATGCTCGCGTGGGTCAGCCCGTAATTGTGGGTGAACCGTTCGAGGTACTGTTGAACCCGGGCACACAGCTCGCTGTCTACCTTGCATGCTTTGGGGAGCGCCCGCAGCACCAGTGCCGCCGGAATCGGCCGTTTGATGACGGGCTGGTCGCCTAGAATGAGGACCCGTTCGATCTGCGCCTGCATTTCGGGTGCCAGGTTCAATGGCAGATAAGGGGTGACTCCACTTGCGAACCCGGCCGGAGAGACAATGATCAGCAGCCATAGACATCGGCGACCGGCTTTAATCGAAACTTTCTCGTTCCTCACCCGACCTCTCAAAATCGACACTCGCTTTGTGCGGCAGTGGCAGCATCCTATGTGAACCGTCCACACGTGGTCCACGCGCGCGGATGACAGCTCTCCGATACAATGGGAAATTACGCATGGGGTGGCCCCTGCTGGCGTGCTGGACACTGATTTTCATCGGAAGTTCCTGACCCGCCCGGGCGATACGCGAACCGTGCACTGATTCAGAAAGGTTTGTAATGCTTTTAAACCAGCGCCTGTCCGCGGTGGCGATTGTTTTGACGCTCGTGATTGCCGGTGCGCTCGTCCCGCTGCCACGCGCGCTTGCTCAGTCGACGGTCCCAACGGCCGAGCAGCTCGACATCTTCAAGAACCTTTCATCGGATCAGCAGCAGGCCATTCTGCAGCAGCTGGGAACCAGCAGCGGCGGTGGTACGCTGGGTTCGGGTACGACTGACCTCGGTTCTGGTGACGGGACAGGGGCGCCCGGCGCTCCTGGTCAGGGTGCGAACCGTCGCGGTGCCCCGTCCGATACTGAGAATCTGCCGAGACCTGCGGGCGATGAGGACACTGACGAATCCCGCAGGACAGTGCTCAGGGGCGGCGATTGGGTCATCATCGAGGTCGGCGAACACCTTGCCCCACGCCCGGTCTCGCAATCGTTGCAGGGGCGGTATCTGGCGCAGGGCTTCTCGGCGGCTCAATTGCAGCTGCTCCAGCAGAACGCTGCGACGGGGGGAGTGGGCACCGGTTCAGGTGCAAACAGCGGTCAGGGCGCGAACTCGCTTTCCGCGGTCTCCCAGGCGCAGCTCAGTGAAGAACAGCGGGACCGCAACCAGAAGTTGATGGAGCTGATCCGCACCCACAACCCCTATCAGCTGGCTCCGGATGGGTCCCTGGCGTTGCCCGGATTGTCTCCAATCGCTCTCGCGGGTCTGACCGACGACGATGCCACCCTAAGGCTGAAAACCGAGCCGGCGTTCAGCAATGTCGATATCCGGTTGACCCGGCTGACGCTCCGCAAAACGGGCGTACAGGCTTTGAAACCGTTTGGTTACGATCTGTTCGACCGGGCGCCGTCAACTTTTGCACCGGTTACGAACGTCCCGGTCCCTGCCGATTACGCCGTTGGTCCTGGAGATCGCCTGGAAGTCCAGCTGTATGGCACACAGAACCGCAGTCTGCGGCTGACGGTCGATCGCGAGGGTCGTGTCAATTTTCCCGAACTCGGCCCGATCAATGTGAGCGGGCAGCTCTTCAACCAGGTGCGCGAGATGATCGAAGCGCGCGTGGCACGCCAGATGATCGGCGTGCATGCGAGCGTCTCGATGGGCGACACGCGAGCGATTCGAGTCTTTGTTCTGGGCGAGGCGCAACGCTCCGGCTCCTACACCATCAGCGGCTTGGGCACAGTTACGTCTGCGTTGTTTGCCGCGGGCGGAGTCAAGACCATCGGGTCACTTCGTAACATTCAATTGAAACGCCAGGGGGTCGTCGTACGGCGCCTCGATCTGTATGACCTATTGATTCGCGGTGATACGACCGACGATGCGAAGTTGCTGCCCGGTGACGTCATCTTCATCCCGCCGGTGGGATTGACGGTCTCGGTGGACGGCGAGGTCCGGCGACCCGCCATCTACGAGGTCAAGAATGAGTCAAACATTGCCGATGTCATCGGACTGGCGGGTGGGCTCACCGCGGAGGCTGATCGATCGCGGGTGACTCTGACCCGGATCGACGAGGCCCAGCGGCGTGTCGTGCTGCAAATCGACCCGACATCCGCGGAAGGCAAGGCTCGCGGTGTGCTCAATGGCGATGTGCTGCAGATCGCGCCTCTGCGAGCCACACTCGATTCTGGAATTCAGATTCAAGGTCACGTGTTCACTCCTGGAGTCATCGCCTTCCACCAGGGGTTGCGCCTCTCGGACGTGGTTCACTCCGTGGATGACCTGCGGCCCAATGCCGACATCCACTATCTGCTCGTGAGGCGCGAGCTCGCGCCGGATCGGCGCATCACGGTGCTATCCGCGGATCTGGCCGCGGCCTTGAAGTCGCCGGGCTCCCCCGCCGATCTGCCGCTGATGCCCCGCGACCGGATCACGGTATTCGACCTGGCATCTGGCCGTGACCGGGTCATTCAACCGCTCATGGAGGAGTTGGCTGTGCAGTCGAACAGGGAGCGACCGACACAGATAGTCCACGTCGATGGCCGCGTGAAGGTACCCGGCGACTATCCGCTCGAAACGCACATGACCGTGGGCGATCTCGTCCGGGCCGGCGGCGGCCTCGCGGATGCTGCCTATGGTACGAAGGCGGAGTTGACCCGCTATGAGGTTGTCGACGGCGAGAGCCGTCGCACGAATCTGATTGAAGTCGACCTCGCAGCGGCCTTGCGCGGCGATCCTGCAGCCAATCTCACCCTGCAACCCTTCGACAATCTCAGCATCAAGGAGGTGTCGGAGTGGCGTGGACAGGAAAGTGTGACCCTATTTGGCGAAGTGCGATTTCCGGGGCACTATTCCATTCGCAGGGGCGAAACGCTGCGTTCCGTCATTGCACGCGCCGGTGGTTTCACTCACTTCGCGTTTGCTGACGGCGCCGTTTTCACCCGGACAGAGTTGCGCCGCCGCGAGCAGGAACAGCTGGATGCGCTCGCGACCCGCATTCAGAAGGATCTGACCATTCTCGCGATTCAGGCGACGGCGACCAGCCAGGGCGGCGGCGGCAACGCTGGCTCCGCATTGGCTGTCGGTCAGCAACTGTTCACCCAGCTGCGTTCGACTCGCGCAGTCGGCCGATTGGTCATCGATCTGCCCGCCGTGATGCAGGCAAAGTCCGGATCCAATGACGACGTGATCATGCGCAACGGCGATGAGCTGTTTGTGCCGAGGCTGCAACAGGAAGTCACGGTGATCGGTGAAGTACAGAACTCCACTTCACACCTCTACAACAGCAAGCTGCGCCGAGACGACTACATATCGATGAGCGGTGGAATGACCCGCAGGGCTGATCACAAGAGCATCTACGTGGTCCGGGCCAACGGCAATGTAGTGGCCAACCAGGGCAACCGGTGGTTTCAGAACGGCGATGTGAGCATCAAGCCGGGCGACACAGTCGTCGTGCCATTGGATGCCGAACACCTGCCGCCATTGCCGTACTGGACGGCAGTTACCACGATTCTGTACAACGTGGCGATCGCCGTGGCGGCGGTTCATGCGCTTTAGAAAGCGGCCGGTAAAGCGTGTGACTACGCAGAGGATGTATGGGACTGTCGAGAAATGTTGCGTGGAACGTCGCTGGTATTTGCCTTCCTTTGCTGTTGGGCGTAGCCGTCGTTCCTACCATCATTCGCACCTTGGGGGTGGAGCGTTTTGGCTGCCTGTCGATCATCTGGACTGTAATCGGGTATTTCAGTGTCTTCGATCTGGGTCTGAGCCGTACGTTGACAAAACTAATCGCGGACTGCCGAGCCGCCGGCAGGAACGAGGAAGTTCCGTCGTTGGTTGTTACGGCACTCACCGTCGTGCTGATCTCCGGTTTGACTATTGCCGGCCTCGTCATGCTTGGGGCGAAGTGGCTGACAGTGGCAATTTTTTCCGCCACTGCCGGCCTGCAGCAGGAGTTGTATACGGCGACGATGTGGCTCGCGATCGGACTGCCCTTTGTACTGCTCGCTACTGCGGTGACGGGGCTGCTGGAAGGTTTTGAGCAATTCGCGGCACTGAACCTGATCCGGGTGCCTTTCGGCGCGATGATCTACGTCGTCCCCCTCGTGGCACGCCCGTTTGGTGGCGGTCTCGGATTGATTACCGCCCTTACAGTCGGCGTCCGCGTAGTCAATTTGGTCGTCCTTGCGTTGAGTGCCCGTAAAGTGGTGCCGCACGCGCCCGGTTCTGGCGCGGGGTTTCGGCGCGAGCTGCTGCGACCCCTGTTCAACTATGGTGGCTGGTTGACGGTGAGCAATGTCATCGGCCCTGTGATGGTTTATTTCGATCGCTTTTTCATCGCTGTTTTACTGGGCAGCGCGGCGGTCGCCTATTACACAGTGCCTTACGACGTGCTGACCCGAATGTGGGTCGTGCCGACTGCTGTTCAGGGTGTGTTGTTCCCGGCCTTCGCGCTGATGCGTGGCACGGGATCGACGCGAATTGTCGACGTCTTCGCCCGTTCAATCAGAATCACCCTGCTGGTCATGCTGCCCTTGTTCGCGATTGGAATATTGTTGCCGTTTGAGGCCCTGCGACTTTGGGTGGGCGCGGGTTTTGCAACTCAAAGCGCGCATGTCGCACAGGTTCTGATGGTCGGTGTTCTGATCAATGCGATCGCGCGATATCCGTATGCCCTCGTTCAGAGTTTCGGGCACGCAGACTGGGCGGCGTTGGTTCACGTTCTCGAATTACCCGTGTACGCCGGGGCGCTCGTCGCATCGCTGCACGAGTTCGGGATAATCGGCGCAGCCTACACGTGGACGGCTCGGATTTGTGTCGACGCAGTCGTTTTCCTCGTTTTGAGCGTCCGTCTCGAACCTCGCCTGAAGCGCGTCTGTGCCCGCACTATCGGTGGCCTGTCGGCTATTTGTGCGGTGGCGGCTGTCCTAGCCACGCTGGACCTTGGGTTGATCGTCCGTTTTTCACTCCTCGCCGTGTTCTGCGGTCTGTGCGGAGTTCTGTTGGCAGGCGAAGTACGCGACCGGTTTCTGGCTGTGGTGTCATCAGGCCGATGATGACTCCTCCAACCCATGAATAAACCGGAACCAACTCGCGGCGGCTGGGCGGCCGACGCCCTGGAACAGGTAACGGCTTGCCCGATCTGCAACAGCATCGATGGCAGTGTCGAGATCGAAGACCTGACGGATGGTTTCTTCAATGCTCCTGGTAGTTGGACCTACATGCGCTGCGACGTCTGTCGCAGCGCTTATCTCAGCCCGAGGCCTGACAGAAATTCCATCGGGCTCGCGTACTCAAATTACAGCACGCACTCTACGACCCCTGAGCGCCCGGCACCCAGAGGTGCTGTCCGCTGGATAAAGCGCGCAGTTGCGAATGGATATCGAAACTACCGCTTCAGTACACACCTCCGACCCTCAACTCCAATCGGACAGGTGTTGGGTACGGTGCTTCCCGGGGCAGCGAGGGAGTTGAGAGCGGAGGGGCGTGGCCTGGATGACAGGCGCGGGAATGGCCGTCGCGTTTTGGACGTGGGTTGTGGAAGTGGGGAATTCCTGGATCTGGCAAAGCGCATGGGCTGGGACTGCTTTGGGGTGGAAGTCGATCCTGTCGCCGCCGACGTCGCGCGTGCGCAGGGAGTGAACATCCTGGGGGAAGGAGTGGAATCGCTCGGGGATTCCTACAGCCGCTTCTTTGATGCCGTGACCTTGAGTCACGTCATTGAGCACGTCTTTGATCCGATCAACACGCTGCGTGAATGCCTGAGGGTGTTGCGGCCCGGAGGATACCTTTGGATCGAGACTCCGAATATTGACAGCATCGGGTATGAAAAGTATCGGAAATCCTGGCGCGGCTTCGACACACCGCGCCATCTCGTTCTTTTCAACCATCAGTCCCTGCAGTTCACCATCCGCGAAGCGGGATTTACGGACACTCGCATCCTTCCGCCCAGGGATGTGACCCTCTGGATGTTCACGCAAAGTGCCGCTTTGCAAAGCGGCTGCAACCCTGAATTCGGAGCGTTGCCTGCCTCAGTGGTGGAGGAGGTCAGGCGGCAACTGCCGGCCGCGAAAAAGCGCTTGCGCAGGCGACCGGACCTGTCTGAGTTCATCACGGCAGTAGCCTACCGACCCGCTGAAAGCACGTGTCATGAACGTGGGAGTTGATCCACGCTCGCAGATTTGTGCAGTCGTCGTGACGTATTTTCCGAAGTCGGAACTGGCCGCGAATCTGTCGGCCCTCGCGCCTCAGGTAGCGAGAATCATCGTGATCGACAATGGGTCCGACGACCGCACACTGGCATTCATCGAGGCCGCGGCCGGGTCGGTCGGAGCCACGGTCGTGGCTCTGCGCCGGAATTCCGGTGTGGCGCACGCCCTGAATGTCGGTTTGGACTTTGCACGCAGGAATGGATTTCGCTGGCTGGCGACTTTCGACCAGGACAGTAGCGCCGCGGAATCGATGTTTGCTGACATGTTGCAGGTTGCGCAACACTATCCCAGTCTCGAGCGCGTGGCGGTGGTCGCCCCCATGCACGTGGATCAGAGGCTGGGGATCGGCCTGCAGCAAAGCCATGATCCAGCGAAAACCGGCAGGGATTACCGCCTTCTGTATTCAACCATGACTTCGGGCAACCTCGTCGCGGTCGAGGCCGCTGCGGCGGTGGGCGGTTTTGATGATTCCATGTTCATAGACTATGTTGATCACGAGTTCTGTCTGCGGCTTCGACACCATCACTATCAGATTCTCGAGGCCCGGAATGTGCGTCTGCTGCATTCCCTGGGAGCCATGACGAGCCATCGCCTCCTGTGGAAGCGCATGTCCGTGACCAATCACCCCGGGAACAGGCGTTATTACATGACTCGAAATCGATCCCTTCTGTGGGTGCGTTACTGGGGCTCCGAAGGCGCCTGGGTCCGCAGTGACCTGTGGGGCTTCATCGTGGAATTGACGGGTATGATGCTTTTTGAGGCCGATAGGGTTGCCAAGCTCGTGATGATCTGCAAAGGATTTCTCGACGCACTGCGCGGGGTGAGTGGGCCGTTGAAGAGCCCGACCTGAAGACAGCCTGATCGCTCAATTACCCGTTGCGTCGAGTTGATCTGAGGGGAAGGGACTGCTCCACTGCGGTTTCGAATTGAGCCGCCTGAATTGCGCGTTGTCCGGATGGGCGTCGGCAGGCAGTTTCCCGGCCAGCAGGAGAATATCGCCCGGCTGAAATGCTTCCACGTGCAGGATCTGAAAGCCTGCGTAATGTATGAGTTCGACGGCCAGGTTAGTGTCAAACACGTGATGATGCAAACACCGGTTCTCGATGTTGCGCATCGACCTCTGCTGGAACGACTGCACGTCACCTGACCCCGGATCGAGGCTGAAGTCATGGAGGCGCAGGATCTCGTCCAGGTGCGTGAGATCGTCATCGCCGGTACCACGTTCGAAATCCTCAATGAGATGCGAAAGCGACGTGACGGGTCTGCGATGATCGAATGTGCCGTCGCGGTGCGGAAGCACCAGCACCAGGGTACCGTCCGTTTTTAAAACCCGGCGCCATTCCTGCAAAGCCAGCAGGGGGTTCGCCACGTGTTCCAGTGAATGCGAGGACAGCACGAAGTCATAGGAACAGGCCGGTATCCGCGCGAGATTTACGGCCTCGGCTATGTACTGTCGACCAGGCGCGCGCCATTTCCGATAGCGGAAGGTGTCTCCAGCCTGGATGGCACCTTCCCAGACTGTCAGAGTTCCGAAATTACAGTTGTCGACCCGGGCGGCTGCCGAATACAAAGGAATCGGCCCCCCGTACCTGAACATATGGCTGGGGCCGCCAATCTCGAGACCGACTTTTCCTCGAACTAAGTCTCTGCCTTGGGGATAACCATCGGCACGCATCGGCCAGATCCGCCGCAAGGCCGCGGATGCAAGACCCCGTGGGCCTTCATTCGCCAGTTTGTTGTAGACGCGCCTCAGCATGGTGTGTTTCCTACGGCCCGTCCTCGGCGACGGCGTTTCAGCCTGTATGGTGCGATTTTACCGGAAACCGGCGCCGGGCTGTGCGGCCGATCCCGGGACCGACCGCTTGGGCGACAGGCGCATGCCATGGAGGATATTGGCCGCGATCGCCATGACCAGTATTTCCGGAAGGAGATAGGATCCGGGCAGCGGAATCAGGCACACACCGCTGCCGAACAGCACCATGATGAAATCTCCGGGGCTGCGGTGCCGCCGGAGGCTGTTCATGAACATGTTCAACAGCATTCCACCGAGCAGGCTTTCGAAAAACAACAAGGGAAGCGCGAGCACGCCGAAGTCGGCCAATTCAGGTCCGAAACTGAAGGCGGGAGCGCCCTGCCCCGCCTGAAATGCGTCGGGGAAGAAGTGCTCCGCCAGATACAGCACCCCGTAGTCATTCGGCTTGTCGGGAAACAGCGGCCTGGGCACCCGCGCATAGACCTGCTGCTCGAGACTGAGCCTGCCGTACAACGGGCCCACGTCTGAATCGATCACGAGCAGAGCGTTTCTCGTATATTCGCTGTAGGCGGCGATCCCCTGCAGATCCTCGTGGCTGAGCAGCAGCGAGGGGTTGGTGAGCAGAAACAAACCGACCCCGACGAACATCATTGCCGTTCCAAATACAAGGAACCTCACCAGCGCTACACTTTTTGCCCGGACATACACCCAGTACGTCGAGAAGACAAACACGAGGAGCAGCATCTGGCCCTTGCTACCGTGCAGCCAGAGAAAAACGAGGCAAAGCGAGGTGAATACAACCAGCTCAAAACGACCGCGCCGGGCCTTGAAGATGATCAGTACGAGCGCGAGGTAGCACAGTGCCGTGGAGAGAAAAAAATACGTTCCGTAGCCGCTGCGAGTCTGCTCGTAGATGTGCCTGGGATTGGCCAGGTCCGCCCTGAATTCAATCAGCACCGGCGAATACAGCGCCACGGCAGCGGCCAGCACCAAGTACGGCGCCAGGCCGTTGCCGGTGGCCCCAGCCGCCGTGAACGGGAGGCGCAGCGGGGGCAAGCGCATTTTGAGATAGCCGAGGGCAAATGCCACGAATGTAGCCGCGTAGCAGGCGTAGATGAGCGCATACCCGAATTGCGAGCCGGATGGCCCGAACAACCACAGGTGATACAAGTCCAGCAGGTAATTGGCCGGCACCATGAAAGCGAATGTGGGAGTCAGTACATTCAGATAGGTCCGTTCACGGACGGAGGCGTAAATGTAAGTTGCCACTACGCAGGCGAACGAAGCCAGGATGCAAAAATACTCCACGCCGGAGTCCCTCAAACTGAATGAATGCGGACGGGGGATCGCGGCCTCGCCATCGCTACGCAGGCGATCCCGCGCGCCCGACGGAATATACCGTGAAACCGCTGACGCAGGCCGCACTCGCGCAACGGCGGACGGGACTTCGGGAAATCAGGCGGTAGTGTAATATCGCGAGCGGATACGCCGGTGATGCATGACCGGGTAGCGTACTTCAGCCGGGCCTTCCCTTGCGATCACCAAAAATATGGACCAGGAACTCAAGCACCGATTTGACGACGACGAGATCACCTTTCGGGATCTCCTGAAGGAAATCTGGGCCTCGAAGCTGCTGCTCTGCGGCCTCGTCGCCGTGTGTACGCTCGCCGGGGCGGCGTTGAGTTTCGCCATGGACAAGGAGTACGAAGCGTCGGTAGTCCTGTTGCCCGTCACAGACGATAGCACGGGCCGGGGAGGTGGGCTGAGCGCACTCGCATCCCAGTACAGCGGTCTGGCATCTCTTGCCGGTATCAGTCTGCTGGGAGGAGGGGCAAGCGGAAAGAAGGATGAAGCGATCGCCGTCCTGCAATCCGAGCTGCTTACCGAGAGATATATCCGCGATAACAATCTGCTTCCCGTGCTTTACGCAAAGAAGTGGGATCCCGGCACGCAGAAATGGTGGGTAACCGATCCGCAGAAGATCCCGACCTTGTGGAAGGCCAACCGCGATTTCAGGAAGATCCGCAGCATCGTTGATGACAAGAAATCGAACATGGTGGTCTTGAAGATCACCTGGAAGGATCCGAAGCAGGCTGCGCAATGGGCCAATGATCTGGTGAGGATCACGAACAGCTACCTGCGCGACAAGGCCATACAGGAAGCCGAGAGGAACATCACCTACCTCAACGAACAAGCATCAAAGACCAATGTAGTGGAAGCTCAGAAGTCAATCTTTTCGCTCCTCGAGACAGAGATCAACAAGGAGATGCTGGCCCGCGGGCGCGAAGAGTACGCACTGAAGGTGGTTGATCCCGCGTTCGTGCCGGAAAAGCCATCCTCCGCCGGCCTCGTGCTTCTCGCACTGCTCGGTTTCGGCCTGGGCTGTACGGGGGCCGTTCTCGTTGCATTCGGCAGACTGGTGTTCCGAGCATAGCGCGCGGTTAGACAGCTTTGGTTAGTCCTTCAGTCGCCTGCGTTGTGCTCAATTGGAACGGATGGCAGGATACGCTCGCGTGCCTCGGCCAATTGGCACGGACCGAGTATCCCGATCTGCGAGTCATCGCGGTGGACAATGGCTCCACGAACGACTCCGTAGCACGCATTCGCGCCGCATTCCCCCAGGTTCCGCTGATCGAGACAGGAAGGAACCTGGGATTCGCCGGAGGAGTCAACGCAGGCATCCGTCGCGCGCTCGAGCAGGACGCGCAGTACATCTGGCTTCTGAACAATGATACCCAGCCGCGCCCCGACGCGCTGGCCGCGCTGGTCGCAAAAGCAACTTCAAATCCGCGCTTTGGAGCGATCGGCTCCGTGCTGCTCTACACAGATGACTCGGCCGATGTACAGGCTTGGGGTGGCGGAAGAGTCAGTCGCTGGACCGGTTATCCTTTCCATGCAACAACACCGAGAAACGACTCGTGGTTCCACTATATAACCGCCGCCAGCGTGCTGTTGTCGCGCCGCGCGTTGGACGATATAGGTCTGCTGGACGAGGGCTTTTTTCTCTACTACGAGGACGCGGATCTGAGTTTCCGGCTGCGCAAACGCGGTTGGAAGCTCGGGGTTGCGGCAGGCTCCACGGTGTTGCACAAGGAAAATGCCAGCTCCGGTAAAAATCGCCGCAAAGTGGACCGCTTCTCAACAGTATCCGGTATCCGGTTCCTGCGCAAACACTCACCGGCGGCGTGGCTTGCCGTACCGCTTTTCGTCGGGCTCCGGATTGTAAATCGAGTGGTCAAGGGTCGGTGGCGGCACACCGCCGACATCATTGGCGGAGTCAGTGACTACCTGCGTTCCGCACCCCGTCGATGATCGTTTACGCTGATCTCAGGTGGCCGCCAAAGACCGGAATTGGAGTAGTTCAGTCCGCATTGTTGTCTCGTGTACCGCGCTCCGTCGAAATCATAGATCTCGGCGTCGCTGCGCGTATCGGATCGCCCACGTCGCCCTTGAGCATTGCGCTTGCACTCAGCCGACGCGGCGGGCGAAGGGGTGTGTTTTGGAGTCCCGGGTTCATGCCCCCATTGCGGTCACAGGTGCCCGCCGTCGTCACGGTGCACGACCTGGCGCACATGCATCACTACACGAAATTGCACGCTGCGTATTACGGTAAGGTGCTGAAGCATCTTTATCGTCGTTGTCACTCCATCATTTGTGTGTCGGAATTCACGCGCCAGAAGTTTCTCCAGTGGACTGGAATGGCGCCGGACCGGGTATTCACCGTTCATAACGGAGTGTCACACGACCTGTTCAATCAGGAGGGAGATTTCGGCCTAGCGTTTCCCTATGTGTTTTATCCAGGCAATCGTCGTCCGTACAAAAACCTCGATCGGCTGCTTACGGCATACGGCAAATCCACCTTGCCCCGAGAAGGTGTCCACATCGTGTTCACGGGCGACGATGATTCAGGTCTGATAAACAATGCGCGCAAAGCAGGAATCGAGGGTTTGATTCATTTCGTTGGTGCAGTCGGCGACGAGGATGTTGCCCGGCTATATCGCGGTGCGAGG
>Ga0137415_10001726_pt1 | contig 21700 bp, 22 predicted proteins | sample CZODoug3_1_1_16f_FD_183082 | JGI IMG/M metagenome (GOLD analysis project Ga0137415, IMG submission 183082) | Vadose zone soil fungal communities from Angelo Coast Range Reserve, California, USA - CZODoug3_1_1_16fungal (Hybrid Assembly) | ecosystem: Environmental > Terrestrial > Soil > Vadose...
GGATAGCCGAGCGCGTCTGCGGCCACCCAGGCGATCCGCGCTTCCTCCAACGACAGCACCCGCTCGCGTTGGTGCTTGCGGGGCAGATTCTTCCCCATACCGCTGACCGGATTGTCGGTGCGAGGGGTCTTACCCTCTTCGATCGCCCAGCCGATCATCCGTCGCAGGATGCTCATCGCGCTGCGCGCAGCCTCCGTGCCGCCGCGGACCCGGCTTCGACCCTCGTGCCCGCGCGGCGCGCGCACGAGGACCTCCTTCACCAGGGTTCGCACGTGCTCTCGTGTGAGCTGATCAATCAGGACATCGCCGATGCGGGGGATGATGTGAACGCGCAAGGTGGATTCATAGCGGGTCAGCGCCCGCAGTTGCCTCATGCGGGCGTAGTCGGCGACGAACGCATCCGCCAACGCCTTCACAGTGAGTGCGCTGGCGCGGGCTGAGGCTCTGAGGTGCGTTCCAGACGGATCGCCTGTCGCACCTGCTCCAGATGCCAGTCGGCGAGCTCCCGGGCCGAGGCCAGGGACAGATCCGGGTACGGACCGAGCGTCAGATGAATCCGCCGACCTGGTGTCTGCGCCTGCGCAAGTTCGACACCGTCATCCCCGGAGACGACCAGTTCGAGATCCCAGATCGGGCCCAGGGGACCCGAGCGCACCGTCAACCCCGGAAACGGCGCATCCGTGCGCTCATCGAAGGCGTCGACGCATTCTTCTCCAGGCGAAAGCCCAACTTCAAAGGCGGATGACGACGGCCTTCGTTTCGAGAAACGCCTCAATACCCTGCGCGCCGAATTCACGACCCCAGCCACTTTGCTTGTAGCCGCCGAATGGCACGGCCGGATCGAGTGCCAGGCCTCCATTGACTTGGATCGAGCCAGCTCGAATCTTTCCCGCCAGTTTGTGGACCCTCCCGACATCGCGTGTCCATATGTACGCCGCGAGCCCGTACTGCGTGTCGTTCGCGTGTCGCGCGATCGAGTCAAGATCGTCATCTTCAATCGGAATGGCAGCAACCACGGGGCCAAAGATCTCTTCGCGCACAATGCGCATTTCACGGCGTGTCTGCGCGACAACGGTTGGCTGCACAAAATAGCCCTCCTTCCCCACCTGAGCGCCTCCTTGGACGACCCTTGCCCCCTCGTCCACTCCGGACTGGATATAACCCATCACCCGGTCCAGTTGGTGCTGGGAGATGAGCGGGCCAATTTGGCTCTGCGGGTCGATTCCGGGAGCAACGCGCAGCGCCTTGGCGAATGCGGCGACTCCCTCGGTCACTTCGTCGAAAACCTTGCGATGAATGAACAGACGCGAGCCCGCGACGCACACCTGACCCGAATTGGCGAATACCTGCATCGCAGCTCCCGGGATTGCCTTGGTCAAATCGGCATCCGGAAAGATAATGGTGGGCGATTTTCCGCCTAGCTCGAGTGTCACCCGCTTGAGACTTGCAGCTGCTGCCCGCACGATCCACTTGCCGGTGGCCGTTGAGCCGGTAAATGAGATCTTGTCCACCTGCTCGTGCTCAACGAGCGCTTTTCCGGCGGAATCTCCGTACCCAACGACAACATTGACCACACCCGCTGGAAACCCGACTTCGCGCACTAGTTCCGCCAGTTTGAGGGCACTGAGTGGCGTCAGCTCCGCAGGTTTGAGCACGATTGTGCAGCCGGCCGCGAGAGCTTGCGACAGCTTGCCTACCGCCATGACAAACGGGAAATTCCATGGCGTAATCGCACCGACGACGCCAACCGGTTCCTTCACCGTGTAAACATGCATGTCGGCTTGGCTAACATTGTGCATTTCCCCGGCCACCTTGCCACACCACCCGGCAAAGTAACTAAGATGCGCCGCTGCCAACCCCGCGGCCCGAGTTCCGGAGGAGAAGGGCATCCCATTATCGAGCGTCTCTAGATACGCAATCTGCTCCTTTTCGCCGGCCACAGCGTCGGCCAACTTCAACATGAGTCGGGCGCGCTCGCTTGGCTGCAGGCGCGGCCACGGACCCTCATCGAACGCCGCACGCGCCGCGCGCACCGCTCTGTCGATATCCTGCGGACCCCCTGCCTGTACCTCTGCGAGGACGCGGCCCGTGGCCGGGTTGATTACGGTGATGGTCTGACCGGACTCGGCGTCTGTCCAATCACCGTCGATGAACAGACGATGAGTCCGCGATAGAAACTCGGCGGTCTTGCGCTCGAGGCGGTCCGATATCAGGGATGCGTTCATCTGCTATCTCCGTGTGTCCTGATCCAGTGCAGCACCCAGACCGACCTAGATAGGATCCCAACTGAAAACGTCCGCCGAGCTCTCGAGCGGATAAAAGTTCGGACGAAAGGCCGAAAGCATCTGCTCCGCAAGAATTTCAGGTGTCCAGCCATTTGCGCGGTGCAAGGACCGCAGCGGCCGCGACTGGCTCATCAGGAATACTTCGTTCTTGCGCGCCGCAAATATCTGGCCAGTGACCTCCCGAGCCAACTCGCTGCACAGGAATACCGTCAGGGGCGCAATCTTCTCAGGATCCATGCTCTTGAAGCGCGCGACGCGCTGTTGCTCCGCCGGAGTCTCCTCCGGCAGCGAGCCGATCAGCCGGCTCCAGGCAAAGGGCATGACGCAATTAGAACGGATACCAAAACGCTGCATATCGAGCGCAATCGATTTGGACAAGCCGACTATCCCAAGCTTCGCCGCGGCATAACCGGCTTGGCCCAGATTGCCAACGAGCCCAGATGCGGAGGTAAAGTGAACGAAGCTTCCACTCTGTTGCTTGCGAAAATGGGGCGCTGCGGCTCGCGCCACAAAAAAACTGCCAAACAGATGAACGCGCACGACCTCTTGGAAATCCTCAGGGGCCATCCGGTGAAAGACGCAATCACGCAGAATGCCGGCATTGTTCACGACGCAGTCAATGCGGCCGAAAGCCTCTACTGCGGTGCTGATTATCTGTTCCGCGCAGTTCCACTCCGCCACACTGTGCAAACTTGCGACGGCCTCGCCGCCGGCAGCCTCGATCTCCGCGACCACCTCGTGCGCCGGACTGCTGTCACTGCCTGCGCCGGACGGACTCGCGCCCAGATCATTGACGACGATTCTGGCGCCTTGTGCGGCCGCCAAAAGCGCTACCGCGCGACCAATACCGCGTCCGGCGCCCGTCACGACCATCACCTTGCCCGCCAGGCATCCTTTCGGGCTCATTCGAGCTTCATCCTTACCCATTTGGCAGAAATCCCAGACCCATTTGCTGCGTTCGTTTCACTTGCGCAGAAGGCGGCATATTGATTTTCGGCTCGTTGCACTCTCGCACGAGGCCCCGGATACTGTCAATCATATGCGAACTTGCATTTTGCACTGCGGACAACCGAGTACGCTGTTTCGGACAATGCGAAATTCCCTTGGTCCGCAGGGCGTAAGCCGTCGGTCGGACAGACGCACCTGCGACGGCTGTTCGCGCTCTCGTCGGTGATGCGCATGCTGGACTCGCCGATCGTTGCCAAGATTCGAGGTTATTGCGTTGGTGGAGGCAACGAGATCAACCTCTTCTGCGATTTGACCGTGGAAAGCAACGACTCCAAGTTCGGCCGGGTCGGTTGCTCGATGCGCCGCTTCCGGCGCTGAACGGAGCAAGACGCTGCAGCCCTTCCGGCGGGCGCCGCAACAATAGCAGCAGTGCCAACAGCGCCAGAACCAGCATCGGCACGGCTGCCGCCATCACTCTCTCCTGGGTCAGTCCGGCGGCGAGCATTATGCCGGCCAACGCGGGGCCGGCTCCGGAGCCGATTCGACCCACCGCAACCGCCGATCCAACACCCGTGCCGCGCGCGGCAACGGGATAGAACGACCCGACCAGGCCAAAGAGCAGCGCTTGCGTGCCGGATGTAAAGAAGCCCGTGAATACGATTGCCGCGCAAAGGTAGATCAGTGACTTCGGCGCGCTCATCAGACATGCCAACCCCAGGACAATCCCGGAATATGCGAGGCAAATGACCATCCGCATGCTGCCCGGTCGCAACAGGGCTGCCAGTATGATCGGACCGGATGCACCCCCGATCGCCAGGCCGATCATGCCGATCCCCACCTGATGCGGATCCAGTCCGGAATGCAACAGAAAGGTCGGCATCCAGTTGATCAAGAGATAAGAAGTGGCTGCCGTGACAAAGAAGGCCAACCACAGGGACAACGTGATCGTGACATGACCCCGCCCGAAAAGTGCTTGCCACTGATCGCCCCGCTTTGTCGTTTCGGCCGCTTGCGAAGTTCGTCGAACCACCACACGTGGAAGCAGCAGAAAGATGATCGCGGCGACCAGAAGTGCAAACCACCCGCCGAGGTGGAAGAGCAACCGCCAGCTGATGTCCGGAGAGCCAAACAGCACGATCAGGCCGACGGTCAGGCTGCCCAGCGAAATCGCCGCGATGGCCAAGGTCACCCGGCGGGGCGCACTGGCAGGCGGACCAACGTAGGTTAACAGCGTGATCATGTTGGGCAGTGCGCCACCCAGACCAAGACCCGCCAATGTCCGCATAATCGCCAGTGATGTGCCGTCCCAAGTCGTTGCGGAACCGATTGATGCCATGCTGAACAAAGCCACCGCCGCGCCCATCACCCGGCCCGCGCCAATCCGATCGCCCCACCAGCCGCCCATGCTCGCCCCGAGCGCGAGGCCCAGGGAGGTCAGCAGGAAGATCCCACCGACCTGGTCGGGCGTCATGTGAAACTCGGCAGCGAACTTCGGGGCGGCCATTCCGCCTGATTGCAGGCCAAAGCCCTCGACTATGCCCGTGCAGGCGCACAGGACATAGACGGTCGCGCGCTGGCGGGAATCCAGCGCGGTAGCATTTCCCTCTTCGGGCATCATTTCCCTAGACGAGAGTTACTTCGCGCCGCACTTGCCGCGGTCGAGCGAAGACATTGAACACCAACGCCGCCGCGACGAGCATCGTCGCCGCAACCAAGAATGAGCTTGCGTAACCGCCGCTCGATTTCACCAGGTACCCGGTGAGGATTGGTGAGACAACCCCGGCGCACGTGGTGAAGATGACCATCATTCCGATCGCACTGCCAAGGTATCGCCGGGGAGCCACTTGGTGAACTGTCGCAAAATAGGTGGGGCCGGCCAAAAAGAGCAGCCCAATCGCCGTCGACATCAAGCCAACCGCCCAGTGCGTGCTGTGTACCATTGGGACGAGAGCGACACAAATGCCTCCAGGTATCAGACAGTACGTCAGCATCAGTTTGTGTCCGCGCAGCGGTGATGACACCCGCTTTGAGATGTAACTGGACAATAGACCTCCGCACGCCAATCCCAAGGCGCCGAGCGCCCAGGGGATGACGGTCATGATTGACATGTCGGTCTGCGCAAGTCCGCGCTCGACTCTCAGGTAGCTGGGAAACCACGCGAGGAAGAAAGTCTGCGCATAGTTCGCGGCAACCAAGCTGAAGCACGTTGCCAGGATCGCCGGCTCCGTAAGAACTCGGCTGAGGCGAAGAGATGGTGATGCCGCCGTTGCGACGCTGAGCGCTGCTTGAGGACGAGCGCGCGGCCGCTTTGCAACAGTGCCGGCAGAAAGTTTCGCCGTCAGGAGCCACCATGCTGCCGTCCAGATGAGGCCGATCGAGGCAATCACTACGAACGCCACTCGCCACCCCAGGTCCACGGTCGCGACCGCCAGGATCGGCCCCGCGAGCGCAGCGCCAATGGGCTGGCCCGCGTTGGAAATCCCAAAAGCGGCCGCGAAGCGACTCTCCGGCACGAGCTGCGAAAGCATTTTGTTGGACGCCGGAATCCAAGGCGATTCACCCGCACCGAATGCTGTCCTGACCACAAGCAGCTGCATCAGGCCCATCACGGCACCGGTCAGACCGCACAAGACCGACCAGATGAGCATCGAGAGGCCCAGCACGAGTCGGCCACCGAACCGGTCGGCTGCCCATCCACCGGCGAAGGTGAAGATGCCGTAGCCGATCGAGAACACGCCCAAGGCGAGTCCCAGTTGCGCGGCATCCAGTCCGAGATCGCGGCGTATCAGCGGCGCCAGCACACCCATGGCGGCCCGATCCATGTAGTTGATGAGCCCACCGAGAAATATCAGCACCAGAATTGCAGAGCTCGCGCGTCTCGAGGCGCTCGCGTCGATACTCGATGTTTGCACCGGTCCCCGCACATTATGGCCACGGAAATGCAGGGGCGAGCACTGCAGCGTCGCACCTGTGGGGTCCAACGTGGCACACCGGGTCACGACTGTCAATTCTTCGGAATTTAATTTCGCTGTGCGAACAGGCCTTCCTCCCATGGCTCCAGGGCCCGCGGACGAGTCCCGTAATGCGCGCAGCCCCTTGGCACCGCATGGCTCATATCCACGGAGCTGCGCCTGCAAAAGCAATCGACTCCCTCAGCTGTGATAGCATTTCGTCCGCTAGTCGAAAGGCCCTTCTGAATTCATTATCCGCGCGCTGCGGCCGCCTGATTCTTTGCAATGCCGTTCGCGGCAACGGCGATGTCGCGATTTCCATCGCGACACGGTGCCTATAATCTTCAACGAGGAGTCGACCATGTCAGTCCCATTGCCCAAGCCGATCGCCGATCTCGTCAAAGCGACAAACAGTTTCAACGTCGATGCTTTTATGGAAACCTTTGCCGATGGTGCGCTGGTAAATGATCGGCATCGGCAATTTTGGGGTAAGGATGCGATCAAGCGCTGGTGCGAAATCGAAATCGTCGGCGATAGGGTGACCATGGAGGCGAGTCACGTCGTGCATCACTTTGGTGATTTCATCGTGACAGCGAAGTTCGGCGGCGACTATGAGCGTGCCGGCGATAAGCCGACCGACCTGCCCAAGGTCCTCTATCTCGCTCTGTATTTCACGCTGCGAAGTGACAAGATCGTGCAAATGATCGTTCTGCCCATCAACGGTCGGAATCTATCGGCGCCCACTGCCACGAGTGAGGCCGCTACTCCCTTCTCTACGCCACTCAAACTCTGACATCATGGGAGCCCGCGCCATCCATCTGGCACGGGCTCCCGCAACGCCCTATTCTGCGGTTGCGTATCAGAAGTCTTTGGTGAGACGGACGCCATAGGTCCGAGGCCGGCCGACGATATCCCATTCGAAGATGTTGGTGCCTGAATCACCGTTGATCTTGTAGTATTTGTCGAACAGATTCTGCCCGTACAACGCTATGGAAAACTTGCCGTTCGAATTGCGGTAGGTCAGAGAACTGTCCACCAAGGCATAGGCCGGTTGATAACCGATGAACTCCACCAGCGGATTGAGCATTTCCGCACCTTTGTACTGCACACCTCCGGCCCAGACGAACTCAGCGCCATTCGTAAGAGGAAAATTGTAGTCTACCCCAAGGAAGCCGCTGAACTTAGGAACGGAGTCCTTCGGCACGTCGGCCATCTGCTGAGCGCCTCCGCCGAGATTCAGAATTTGACTGAGATATTTGGCGTGTAGATACGACACGTTGCCGGTGATCGTGAGAGCATCGGTGGGCCGATAGTTTGTCTCGAACTCCAGACCGTCGGTCTTCAAACCACGCGCATTTACGAGCCGGGTGGTGAAACCGGCGACCAAAGGTTCGAACTGAACTGCGCCGATTTGAAGGTCGTGATAGTTGTAGTGAAAGGCAGTGAGGTTGGCGGTCAAGCGACGCTGAAACCACTCACTCTTCAGGCCGACTTCGTAGGCGTTCACCGTCTCCGGCTTGTAAACGTTCACCGCCAGCAGGGAAGTCGCCGCGCCATTGAGCCCGCCGGCACGATAGCCCTGAGAGAACCGGAAATACAACATCTTGTCGACGTCGAAGCGATACTCGGTGCCGAGTTCTGCGGTCGGTTTGCTGAAGTTTGCCTTGAACTCCCCAGTGCCGCTCGTCAGGGTCGGCGTTGCGATCAGATCTTTTTTGTCCCAGCTTTGCCGAATGCCGCCGGACAAACTCCACTTGTCGATGACCTCGTAGCTTGCTTGGCCGAACACGGCATAGCTGTCGGTGTTCTGATGGCGAACTGTTGTCGCCTTCAAGAAAGCGGAGGTCGGCAGCCCGACCACGCCTCCACCCAAAGTAGTGCTGCGACTGAAGTCGAAGTGGGAGTGCAGATAGTACACGCCACCGACGTAGGTCAGCCGATTGTTTCCGTTTGAGGCGACGCGCAGTTCTTCGCTTTCGCTATTTACCTTCACACGACGATCGAACACATTGAGGATCGTCGCTGGAAGCGCATCGTTGTCCAAGGTGGTGACCTGATCAACGTAACGATAACCGGTGACGGAAGTGATCGTTACCGGGCCGACATCCCAATCCGCATTGAGCGCAGATCCTCCAATTTTTCCGTGCTGTGGACCGCTGAAATTCGACCCATAGGAGTATTCGGGATAGGCGGTGCAGAAGCCGTACGCGGTGCAGGCTTTTGGTGCCGGCTCGGGTAGGCCACCGGGCAATGGAGGCGGCAACGTCCCCGCATGCGGCCGAGGCCGCAGGGGTCCGGGTGGCGATGTGTCATTCGTATAGTCCGCCGTCAGATAGGCCTTGAAGTTCGACATCGGCGTGTACAGCAAGCCGACACGACCCCCGGCGTCGTATGTACCTCCTTCTCCGCGCTTACCGGTCAGTTCATTCAACATGAAGTTTCCGCCGTGGTTGTCGAAGGCTGAGACCTTCACGGCGAGCACGTCCTTCACGATCGGCGCCTCGGCGAACGCCTTCAGCTGCAGATTATTGTAGTTCTCATAGCTGACCTGCGTGCGCAACGCGTACTCGCCGGTCGGCCGTCGAGTGGTAATGTTGACGGCACCCGCGGGCGAGTTGCGGCCCTGGAGAGTGCCTTGTGGACCGCGCAAGACTTCGACCTGCTGAATGTCGAAAACATCGACCAGCGATCCTGCGGTATTCGCCAGATAGACGCCATCGATGCTCTCCGCGATCGGTATATCCTGGCTCGGCTCGGAGCTTCGATCCCCGATACCGCGGATATAGGTATTCAACTCCGTGGTGATGACGCCGGAACTACGCATGAAAGTGTTGGGAACCAGCTGCGCGAGCTGGTCGATCTTGACAATGTTTTTTTGCTCGACCAGCGCAGCGGTGACTGCGGTCACGGAGATCGGTACGTTCTGAATCGATTCCGCGCGTTTTCGCGCCGTGACGACAATCTCCTGAAGATCGGCAGTCCTGTTTTGACCCGCGGAACCGTCATCCGACAGATTCGCACTCTCCGCCGTGCCTGGATCGACCGCGGCCTGCGCGGGCATAGCGAATCCGGCCGCGATCACCGCGGCCATGGCCACCGCCCCCATGTAACTCGTTGTCATTCCCCCCCCTTACGATTGGACTGAACCAACCTGCAAACAATCTCGGTGACCGTCCACCAGGCGATGAGCCATCCGTGCAGCGTCGGGTCTTCCGGTCGTTGGAATTCTCAAAGATGACTGAGCAATGCGTCTGGCGATCGAGGTACCCCCCTCGCTCGGACTCCTTCCATCAGCCGGCCACCTTTTGGCAGCTATATTCCCGCCGCCGGCAATATAGGAGAAAAGACTGCATTGGTCAATATCTGCGAACGGATCGTTCGCACAGCGAAATTGTGAGACGAAGGTGTAGCCGCAGAGGCCGTGGCCCGCACTCACGTTTCGCAGTGCGAACGCCGGGCTCGAAATATATTTACGCAGCAGCGTAGAGAAGTTACGCTTCGAGCGCAGTCGGCAGGTCGCGAAACGGATCTGGGATCCGTTCCAACAACGTTGCGATACCTCATGATGTACGGGGCGAGGAGGAAAAATGACTCGGCAAGCAATACAGCACATCGATCATGTGGGGATCATCGTTTATCCGCAGAACGTGGAGAAATACGTCAAAAAGCTCAGCAGTCTGCTCAACATCACCTTTGATGAACCTATCCGCAACGAAAGCTCGGGCGCCATCGCGGTGCTCTCCTGGGACTCTGGTCTGGAGATCATGGCGCCGATCAGACAGGAGGGCAGGTACTGGGAGAGGCTCCAACGGTTCGGCGAGGGCACGGTGACGATCATATTCGGCGTGAAGGATATCGACGCCTCGCTCCGGCACGCGAAGGACAATGGCGTGGAGTTGGATTTCGAGGTGTCACTGGCAGGCGACGAACCGTGGTTGAAGCGCTTCAAGCATTTTCGAGAGGCGAGGCTCAAGGCGTTTGATGATGATTTCGCCCTGACCCTGACACTATCGCAGATCGAACCTGTTGATTGAGCAGCGGTGACCCGCTGCGACCGGAGCGAAGAACATGCCTGCATATCTTCTCTACATATGCCGTAATGTCCAAGACAGAGCGGAGCTCGAGACATACTGGGAAATGATCGGCCCGACATTCGCAGGGCATTCGGCGAGAATACTCGCCGCCTACACGCAGTTCGATCATCTCGAAGGTGACGGCCCCGTCGAAGGCGTTGTATTGGCTGAGTTCCCGTCAAAGGCAGCGGCGAAGGCTTGGTATGAGAGCCCGGAATATCGCGAGGTGCGCAGACACCGTGTTAGAGGTGCTAAATATCTCGGGATACTCGTTGAGGGAGGCTGGAAGGCAATCGATGAGCGGATGCCGCATACCAAAGGCAGGTCGCTCGCGGCCGGCGATCAGCGCATCATGCCCGCACGAACTTCCTGAGATAGCGAGGGAACATCAATGTCCGCCTACCTCATCTATGTTTGCCAGGGCGTCCAAGACAGAAAGGAACTGGAGACCTACTGGGAAAAGAGCCAGGCCACCTTTACCGGTCAGTCAATGAAGGTCCTCGCCGCCTATACATCCTTGGAGGTGCTGGAGGGTGATGAGCCCGTGGAAGGCGTAGTGATCGCCGAATTTCCATCAATGGAATCGACCAGATCCTGGTTTCACGGCGCCGATTACACCGAAGTGCGCAAGCATCGTAACCGCGGCGCAAACTATCTCGGCCTTCTGATCGACGCCGGGATCATAACGGACAGCAAAGATCGAATGCCGCGAACGCGGAAGTAGGCCCTCCCCCGCCCATCCGACGCGATCGGTGCGAGCTCGGTGCACCCGACAGAAGCCCAGTGTTGCCCGCTATGGGTATGGTACGTAGAAGGGCGTCTGGTCCGTCTCTATCGGCGAGGCGCCATCGATCGGCGTTACAATGAGTTGGCCGATCTTGTCAGCCTGCAACGTGAAATAGAAAGAAAGGAGCACCTGCGGCATAACGCCGTGAAGAACGGTAATCGAGCTATTGACGACAAAAGAATCAAATTGTGTCCTATCGAAATTCCCGCCGACCCTCGCTGTGATGATGAAGTCTCCATAGTGCTCGACAGCTTCGCGTACTTCCAAAGTCACTCTTTGCCCGACAATTTCGACTTCGCTCCATCGTCTGATGGCGTCCTTGCCCCAAAAGCTGCGATGCTTGTCGTTGACGAGAGCGTCGTCTGTAAATGACTTCATGAAGTCATCCAAATTGGATCTGTTTGTGGCGTCGAGGAACTTGGTGATAGCTTGGGGTAGTTCGAGGGACATCTTGATCCATCCTGCGTTGATATCGGGATGCCGCGTCACAGAATGATGCGCCGCGCCCCAGAAGCGTTGCCGGCCATTACGACAACTCGGGCATTGGCGCCGAAAAGCATGTTGAAGCCATGCGCGTCTGGGTCATCTTTCCCAACCTTCGCCCATTGTAAGGAAGAATGATGAGGCGCACGATCTTGTCGCCACGCAGCTTGAAAAAGAAGGTTCCGAGGTAATCGCTCGGCAAACCTTCCTTATCGTAAATACCCTCTAGTACCGCGTGAACTATGAAATCTCCGTGATGATCGACGACGTCGCGGACCTCTGCAACTGTCACATCATCACCAACCCATTCGATGGAGCACCAACGTTTGATCGCCGCCTTTCCCCAGTACTGCCGATGTGAATCGCAGAGTAAGGCATCATCAGCCCAGGCTGCGAGGAAGTCGGCCATATTGGAGCGGCTGGACGCTTCGATGATGGCTTCGATGGGCTTGGGTAGTTTGACTGACATCTCTATCCCCTCGTCATACGGAAGATGGCCCGATATTTTGGGGTATTCCCTGAGCAGATTCTGTGGCAGTTGTGCTCAGGTTAAAGTACGGTCTGATCAGGCATATTCACCAGATCCTGGCGTCCGCCGGTATTGATCGCCCGCTGTGCCGGCGCCATGGTGAGTTCATGCGGGTAGCCAAGCCGGATTGCGCTGGCACTATCGATCTGGTCCAGATGTTCGGCTCCCAGCCTCAGCTCGAGCGCGCCGAGATTATCCTCGAGTTGTTTTGGCGTCCGCGGCCCCACGAGGGGAATGACTCCTTTGGTGAGCATCCAGGCGAGGGCAACCTGACTTGCAGTGGCGCCGATCGTATCAGCGACCGCGACCACCTTGCTTATAACAACAGCCGCCTCCCCCGCGTCCGCATGCAGCAAGGCTTCCTTGTACTCTGTCGCTCTGCCACGTTCCCCCTTGCGGTATTTCCCAGTAAGCAGGCCTCCAGCCAACGGTGAGAAACATACTACACCCAGACCGCAAGCCTCGGCCATTGGCAGCAGCTCGCGCTCCGGAGTACGCTGAATGAGACTGTATTCGATCTGCAATCCGCACACTGGCGCCCAGCCCCGGATATTCGCCAAGGCCGCTCCGTAGGCAACACGCCAAGCGGGGTAGTTCGAGAACCCGCCGTAGACAATCTTCCCTGTTCGAATGAGATCATCCAGGCCGCGAATGATCTCTTCAATCGGCGTTACGTGATCGTCCATATGCACGAAGAGCAAATCGATTCTGTCGGTCTTCAGCCGTTTCAGACTCCCCTCGACCGATTGAACCATCGCCTTGCGATTGGCGCCCAGAGCGGTCAGCGGTGGATTCAGCTCATCGCCGCGGCTATATTTGGACGCGACGATCAACCCATTGCGCCTATCACCCATGAGTTCGCCAAGCATTTGCTCGGACTCGCCAAACCGATAACGGGAGGCGGTATCCACGAAATTGCCTCCCGCATCGACATAACTATCGAGAATGTTGCGGGCATCCTGGGGCGTCGCGCCGTAGCCGGTTCGGCCGTAGAGGGACACCCCCAGAGCCATCTGCGAGGCGAGCAGACCGGTACGGCGGCCAAATGTCGTGTATCGCATGATCGTCCTTCGTTCCTGCACCCTGGTCGTCGCTCGCGTCGCCGGGATAAAGCAATCCGCATTGCGAACCCTTCTGGCCGCAATCGAGGTAAGACGGGCAGTCTGCCGGAGTAGTGTCACACCGCGCCCAGCCTATTTCAATATGCGAACGGGTGTTTCGCAATCTTGACGCTGATCCACACCGCCGATAGCATCAAAGTCAACGCGGTTTCGATGCGACGCACCAATTACGGCCTGATCGAGCGCAGCACGGGTCTGCGGAATCAGGGGCCTGATCGAGTTTAATTTGTTTGAAACCCACGCTGGAACAGTTGCGATCATGCCCGAGGAGTTAGGTCTTCCGTACCGAATGCGCGCAGTGGACATTCATGCGAAGAGCCAATTCTCGCCGGAATTCCTCGAGATCCATCCCAACAATGAGATGACTCGGTCCGCAGGCTCGAGGTGATACACCCGATCCGCGAGCATGGCAGGAAGGTGCTTTCTGGTTCGATCCAGCATACCGGGCGCTATTTGCCAATGCCCAAATGACCGATCACCACAGGCGCAAACTTTGGATTGATGAGGAGAAAATAAATGGAATTGGAAGGCGTTCCATCCCTGTTCACGCCCTACCGGGTGAGGAACATCATTCTGAAAAACCGGTTCGTCGTACCCGGCATGCAGCGTGGTGTATCGGACCGGGGTATGCCCACAGCGGCGCTGGCAGCCTACTATCGACGCTTCATCGAGGGCGGATTCGCGCTGGTGATGAGTGAGTCCTGTGCGATCGACCATCCGGTCGCTTCAGCAAAAACCAGCGTCTTGCGAATGAATGCCGACACGACGCCCGGTTGGCGCCGATGCGTTGATGAAGTGCGGGAGGTCGGAGGTCACATTCTGATCCAACTCTGGCACGAGGGCGCAATGCGTGAATGCCAAGACTCGGCTCTGCCGAGTCTGAGCCCCTCGGGACTTCAGACCGGTACCAAGGCCAGTGGCCGGGCGTTCACGGTAAACGAGCTTGCTACGCTCAAGGAATGCTATAGGACCGCAGCTCAAAGAGCGCAACAGATCGGGGCCGCAGGCGTCGAGGTGCATGCCGGCCACGGCTATCTCCTCGATCAATTTCTGTGGCCTGACACGAATCGACGTACCGACGGCTATGGGGGGCCCGACATCCGCCAACGGGTTCGCTTCGCGGCCGAGGTCGTCGCATCCATACGCCAAGCGACGGGCAACGACTTCGTCATTTCCTTCCGCTTCTCGCAGTGGAAGGTGTCCTACGACGGCACTGTCCCGACCATCAACACCGATGCAAAGGTCGTCCACTCCCCGGAGGACCTCCGGCTGATGCTGACGAGCTTGCGTGACAACGGCGTCGACCTGTTCCACGCATCCACGCGAACCTTCTACAAACCCGAATGGCCGAGTGACGACCGCTCTCTGGCCGGATGGGCGCGCGGCCTTACCGATGCGGGCGTGATCACTGTCGGGGGCGTCGGCGCGAACAACGATCGCGTCGAGGTGCTGGCCGGCGAGCCGCGCTCCGCGCCGATGGGCCTCGAATCCAACCTCGTGGAGCTCGCGCGCCGTTTCCGGCGCGGCGATTTCGATCTGGTCTCCGTTGGCCGTGCGAGCATCGGCGATCCGGAATGGGCCGACAAGGTCCGAACTGGTCGTTACAACGACATCAACCCATTCAGCCCGCGTGAGCTCCTCGCCTTGCGCAGCCGGATTACTTAGGTTGCCGAGGCCATTCGATTGGCCGCCACCCGTCTCCTTCTGCATCCAGTGAGATCAGCATGAAGTCACGATATCTGCACTTGGCTCTATACGGTCCTGCTGCCTGCCTCCTGGGGGTATCCGGCGGATCCGCGATGAGCGCAGAACCGGTCCTCACCCTGGAGAAAGCGAGCGCAATCGTCGCCCCAATATACGAGGCGCTCAACGAGCCAGCAAAAGCGGACGTCGAGAGCCTCGTCAAGCAGTCGACAAGCCTCGATTTCATGTCTTGCGCGACCGAAGGCGACTGCATCGACCGCGAATCAGCGATCACGCGGTTCAAGGTCCTTGGTCGGATCATCCCAGACCTGCATTGGGCGATCAGGGAGATCCAAGTCGCGGGCGACGAGGTTATCGTCCGTGGCGAAGCGACGGGCACTCCGGTGCTGCCCTTCCTCGGTATTCAGCCCACGGGGAAGAGCTTCAAAATTATGTCGATCGACATACATATCGTCAAAGATGGCAAGGTCGCGAGAACGTATCACGTCGAAAGTTGGACAGTCGCGCTCCGCCAACTTGGTGGCAAATAAATCGCCCGGCTTGGCGTGAGAAACCCTGATGAGCCGCCCGCGGACGGCGTTGATTTCAAACACGCCGCCTGGACTCGAGAACCACTCAGGAGTGATTTAACCGAGTCGGATATTGTCCACTCGCGGTGTTTACTTCGGCGATTCCATGGCCCGCGACTGCCAATTCGCCGGGGGCTGTCGATCTGCGGCCGCGACCCACCCCCCCTCGACCAAGGCGCAAATGTTGTCCTGCGCACCCTCCCGAAGCTTTTTGATTTCCTGGTACTCCGGACCGAAATACCAGGCTTTAGCCTCCACCATTGTCGGAAACTCCAGCACGACGATTCCCCAGATCGGAATATCGCCCTCGAGGACCTCAAAAGGCGTGTAAGCGGCGAGTACCTTGCCTTTGTCGCTGTATGACTCACCGACGCGCTTCCAGTACGCCTCCACTGCCGCTTTGTCACTAATGCCCCTGCAAAAATTAACCAGATACACAGACATTGCTCACTCTCCTGGGCTGATTGATGAGAGAGTCAAAAAAAACAGGTGATTTAGCTGCCGCTGCTGCGAAGCCCTGCGAATGCAGACAGCGGTGCAACGGTTAATGCCGCGCCGGTAGCACTGTGCACGGCGCAACGCCCTCCTCGCGATATGTTGATTCACTTTCGATGCGAGGTGGGTAAACAGGGATGCGGCGCCAACACGGCTGGCTCGATTACCCCGTCGGCTCAGCTGCCCCGCAAACTCGTTGCGCCCCCTCAAAACACACGTTATCACGTCAAATCCCCTTCTCATCGCTGGAATCGCAGCAGTATGCCGTTTGCAGTGCGGACGCGCCGTTCGCAGTATAAATGGATACTGCCTTAGGGAGCCACCGGACGCAATCGTGTGCGCGAGCCACGGCGGCGGCGCGCTCACCTTTGATCGCTTCAGCTATCCATGGTGCGGTTTCGCACTTTGCGCCGATGCGATGAACTAAGTGCGACCGCAGACGAGTCGCCTGTAGGATGAGCGATCCTCCACGATGCGCCCGCGCAATTCGTACGAAACACGACGGCACCGGATTGACTCAATGACAACCGACGTCGAGGGACACTCTGAATCGATTCATGAACGCTTCCGGGGTAATGCCATTCATCGCGCCGTATGCTGCCGCGGCGCGCGCGCCGATGGTCGTACCCTCGATGAGTTGATTAGGTAATACCGCAACCGCGCGAATGCCGAGCTTCTTCGCGTCGGACACTCTCTGTGCGTAGCCGGCGAGTAACCATTGCATGCGCTTGGCCCCAGCGTAGCCGCCGGAGAGCGGTGAACCGCGGATGGCCGCGCCACTCGATACGACGACCACACTCGAGCCATTGGGGAGCGGCAGCCTGAGCGCCTGCTTCAAGAAATGAAACGACGCCTTAAGATCCCCGTTCCACGTCTCCGAGAACGATTCCCAATCGAGCTCGTCGAGACGGCCCATGCGGGGCGTTACGCCCGCGGACAGCACTACTAGATTCGGCCTGAGCTCACGTAAGAGACGCTCCGCGTACGCGGGATCTGCTGTGTCGCCCTGGATTGTCGCCAGCCCGTCACCGACCTCCGCCTCGAGGGCACGCAGCCGGTCAGCGCCGCGGGCCACCGCGGTCACGCGTACCCCCTCGGAAATTAACACCTTAACCGTCGCCTTGCCGACGCCGGAGCTGCCTCCGGTAACTAATGCAGTCTTGCCTTGTAGAGATGTCATGTAACAATGACGATCGACGAGGGGCGAAAAGATGCGGTCCTATAAAATAATTAGGGCCTCCCGGTCATACCCCCGAGTTTAGATAACCTGGACTCGATCATGAGCGTCGTGTCGGCGGTCGCCGACCGAAAGGCCTTCTCGAACTTCAAATGCTGAATTGCTCCGGAAGCGCCGAATCTCGCGGTAAGTCACATCATTTTTTCTCATCCAGCGACAACGACTCGAAGAGGCAAACGAGTTTCGAGATATCAGCCGCAACATCAACCCCGGATTGATCGCGCGCGGTGGCGTAGAGTTGTCGAGCCCGTTCCAGCATCGGTGTATAGGCGTTGTTTTGCGCTGATAACGCGGCCGCCAGGTTTACGTCCTTTTCCATCAGCGCAATGGCCCCTAATCGAGGCTCAAAGCGGTGTGCGGCCATACGTGGACCGAAAATCTGCAGCGGCAGTGAATCGGCGAAGCCACCCTTCAGGGATGCGGGGAGAGCGCCGACATCGAGCCCCGCTTTCCGGGCCAACGCGATCATTTCGGCTATCAACATTACAATGCACGCGACGACCATCTGGTTGCATATCTTCGTGGTCTGGCCGGCACCGGCCGACCCCATGTGCGACACCCGGGCCGCAAGTGGCCCCAGCAGTGGTTGGAGCGCCGTTATCGACTCTTGCCCGCCTCCAGCGAATATGACCAACGTGCCGGCAGCCGCTGCCGGCACGCCACCACGCCACCACTCACGGGCGCATCTACCCAGAGCGCGCCATGCGCTTGGGCACGCGTTGCAAAGGTGGCAGCTGAAGAAGGAGAACCGGTTGAGAAATCTGCTACTACTTTTGGCCCATTGAGTGGCACGGCAAATAAGCCTTGGGGTCCCCACGCAATCTCCTCGACCACCTCGTGCGATGTGAGGCACAGGCCTATAAGGTCAGCGCGCGCCGCCACGTCGGAGGGGGATGCAGCCGCGTGTGCGCCGTCCGCAATCAGCGCTTTTAATTTTGCGGCGGAGCGATTCCAGGCAACGACTTGATTTCCCGCAGCAAGCAGACGACGGGCCATCGGAAGTCCCATATCACCTAAACCGATAAACCCTAGCGTCGTCACTTATCCCGGGCGACCGTCAGTCCATCTCGGGGTCTTGTTTGTCAATTGCCGCCTCCAGAATCCGCGCTACGGCGGCATCCCGGCGCGAGGCCAGATGATGCGTGCCCTCTGCGGCGATCAGGTCATCCGCGCTCTTAACGACCCTGTCGATAATCTGCGGCGTCAGTGTCACGTTTCCTAGATCACTCCACCAACTCTGCATGGCCGGCCCCAACACCTCGAGAACGCGCCGAAGGCCGCCGGCGCCGCCCGACAGATGAAGGTTCACAAACGGTCCTTGTGCCGCCCAACGGGGCCCGATTGCATACCGCATCGCGGCGTCAACTTGCGCTGCGCTCGCGGCACCCGTTGAGACCAGATAAATCATCTCCTGCCACAGAGCGGCCTGTAGGCGGTTGACCAGATGCCCCTTCACTTCAACTCGTAGGTGAATGGGCTTCTTGCCGACGTCCGTGTAAAAAGCCATTGCCCGGGCGATCGCCTCAGTCGAGGCGGCATCACCTCCGATGACCTCCACAAGCGGTAACAGATGCGGCGGATTGACGGGGTGCCCCACGATAACTCGTTGCGGGTGAGAACAGCAGGCCTGAATGGCGCTGATCAACAGTCCGGAGGAACTGGTCGCCAAAATCACCTGGGGACTCGTCGCTGCATCCATCCGCATGAACAGCGCCTGTTTGAGGTCCAGCTGTTCAGGGCCATTTTCCTGCACAAAATGTGCACCGCTCAATGCTCGTTCCAGGTCCGTGTCAAAGTGCAAGCCCGAGTATGATTTTTCCTGCACCCTGCCCTGTGCGTACAGCCATCGCCAATGCGCATCGACCGCAACGCGCAATCGCTCTTCAGCCCCGTCCGCGGGATCGTTGGCTACCACCTGTCGGCCATGAGCAAGGAAATGCGCAACCCAGCTTGCTCCGATCACACCGGTCCCCACCACGGCAACCGTGCGGATCGCCTCATTCATTCGCAGTCTCCATCCTGACTGGTTCGGCCACCACGTGCGGCAGCGCTGCGAACCCAAGCGGCGCAGGGCAAAGTGACCATTCTCACGGATCGCGCTCCCATTCAACCGCGCCGCTATGGGTAACCGCTCCACGGTGAGCCGACCCGACAGTCGCTGCGTACTTTTCGAGCAAGCCACCGAGCGGTCGAGACTCGAATACAACTCGTGCGGCGCGGCGAGCCGTCAGCTCCGCGTCGTCCAAACTCACCGACAGCTCGCAAGCCTCCGGGCGCGCGTCAATCGTGATGTGATCGCCGTCGCGCAACAGACCAATCGGGCCGTCACACGCAGCTTCAGGACAGACATAACCAATACACATTCCACGCGTTGCCCCCGAGAAGCGCCCATCCGTGATGAGCGCGACCTTTTCCCCATTTCCCTGGCCATAGATCAGAGCAGTGATTCCGAGCATCTCCCTCATGCCCGGTCCTCCACGAGGACCTTCGTTTCGGATGACAATCACATCTCCCGGCGCGTACGCGAGCACACGGACGGCCTCGAGACACTGCTCTTCGGATTCGAAGACACGCGCCGGACCCTGGTGCTTCAGTTTTTTCAAGCCGGCGACCTTCAACAAGGCTCCGTCGGGAGCCAGATTGCCCTTGAGCACCATCACTCCGCCTGTGGACGCCAGTGGCGTATCGCATCCGCGTACCACCTCTCCATCCGGCGCAGCGACGGTGCCGAGCTCCTCGGCAAGTGTCCGGCCGGTAACGGTAAGACAGTCTCCGTGCAGGTAGCCTCCATCAAGAAGGGACTTGAGAATGACGGGCGCGCCCCCTGTGTAATACACATCCCGGGCCAAGTAGCGACCCCCGGGCTTCAAATCCGCGATGAGCGGCGTGCGCGCCAGGACACCCGCCACGTCGTCGAGTTCGAAACGAATACCCGCCTCGTGAGCAATGGCGGGGATGTGCAACGGAGCGTTTGTCGAACCGCCGGTGGCCGCGACAATGGCGCATGCGTTCTCCAGAGACTGACGGGTAACAATATCGCGCGGCTTCGGGCTGTCGCCTATCACTGCCGTCATCAACACACGAGCGGCACGCCGAGCAAGGGGCGCGCGCTCGGCGAACACGGCGGGTACCATCGAGGAACCCAGAAGCGCGAGGCCTAAAGCCTCCGACACCATCCCCATGGTGTTGGCCGTGTACTGACCGGCGCACGCGCCAGCTGTGGGAAGGCAGGACCGCGCCATCGCCTGCAGCTGTTCCTGCGTTGCGTCTCCCGCCAGGACTTTGCCAATCAACTCGTAAGTATCGACGATGTTGATGTCACGTCCATCCTGATGACCTGGTAGTGCCGATCCTCCGTACAAGAATATCGAGGGCACGTTGCATCTCACCATGCCCATCATGAGACCTGGCAAATTCTTATCGCATCCGCCGACTGCGAATATGCCATCCCATTGATGCGCCCGTACTGTCGCCTCAACACTGTCCGCAATGAGCTCGCGCGAAATCAGCGAGAAACGCATCCCGGAGTGCGCAACCGATAACCCGTCAGACACCGACACCACCGGGCACTCGTGCGGTGTACCTCCGTGAGCATAAATCCCCGTCTTTGCATGCTGAGCTTGATCACGCAAAGTCACATTGCAGGGGCTCATCTCGCCGCCCGTATGAATTACGGCCACATGCGGTCGCTCTATATCTGCGTCGTCTTGGCCTAACGCGTAGAGAAAGCTCCGGGTCGTCGTACGAAGGATGCCCTCGCGTATCGTCGCAGACCGAAATCGTGGCTTCGGCACGACTTACCGAAGCCTCGCCGCTACCTTTTCCTGCGCATGACTCATATCTCGTTGGCCATTGTGCTCCAGACTGCCGTAGTCAGAGCGGCACCCCGAACACAACTGCCAAATCTCAACTTATTCATGACGTATGCAAAGGTCGCCTTCTGGTCGAAATCGATGACCGCCAGCGAGCCACCCAGCCCACCGCCCCAGGCGACATTCGGGCCCGGGAGCATGTTTGTGGCGGATAGCAGGTAAAGTCCCATTCCCTGCCGCATGGGCGCAGCGTTGTGAAGTTCGAGTCCCTCAAATTGCAGCTCCAGCGCCTTGCGACAGCCCTCTTCCGATAGGAAGCGGCGGCCATCGACCACACCGCCATTTGCAAGAATGGAATGCAGGCGCGCGACGGAACGAGCGTTGCCGTGTCCGTTGGTCGCCGGCATCTCCGCGCCACGCCACGCTCGCGAACTCGTCAGAGCCGGATCGCGTGCGGGATCGGTAAATGCCTGTTTGACCAGCTCATTCATAACCATGGCGGGCGGCGGTCCTTTCATGACCGGCGGAATCAGTTCGGCAACGCGCGCGTCTTCGGAAGCCGGTAGTCCGATATAAAAATCCGCCCCCAACGGATCTGCGAGCTCCTCGCGAAAGAACTTCCCGATGGATCGGCCCGTGATCCGGCGGATCACCTCGCCTACCAGATAACCTTGCGTGTTGGCGTGATAACAGTAAATGGAGCCCG
>Ga0137415_10001727_pt1 | contig 21687 bp, 21 predicted proteins | sample CZODoug3_1_1_16f_FD_183082 | JGI IMG/M metagenome (GOLD analysis project Ga0137415, IMG submission 183082) | Vadose zone soil fungal communities from Angelo Coast Range Reserve, California, USA - CZODoug3_1_1_16fungal (Hybrid Assembly) | ecosystem: Environmental > Terrestrial > Soil > Vadose...
GGCCAGCAGATCGAACACGGCGAGAGAGCGGATGGTGACGTGCTCGTTGCGCATCGTGCTGCCCCTCCGTGGGTTATTGCCTGTCATACAAGATGGAGAACGACCGGAAGGGCGAGATGTCACGGTCTCAAGGGTGATGACTGACCCCCTTAACCCCACACTTCACCCGGTTGGCCCAGTGTCGGTAGTTGCGGATCAACAAGAACGGTGAGGTCAGCGCGTCGCGGGCGGCTCGGCGCCACTACGCTGATCCGCAGAGTTTTCGCCGTGATTGCTTCGACGTGAGGATTTTCAGGTGGCCGACGTCGCCGACCGCTCCGCACCGTCCGGTAGGTCCGGGCGGGGAGCTCGGGCCGGTGCACCTGTCCCGCCGACCTTCTCCCCGCCCGACGAACAGCTGGTTGAGCAGGTCGGCCAGGGCTCGGCGGACGCCCTCGGGCAGCTCTACGACCGGCACGGCCGGCTGGCCTACTCATTGGCGCGGCGGATCTGCGGGGACGGCGGCCTCGCCGAAGACGTCGTGGAAGAGGTGCTGCTCGCGCTGTGGCGGGACCCACAGTCCTACGACCCGAGCCGAGGCCGCTTCGCCAGCTGGCTGCTCGCCGAGGTGCACCACAAGGCGGTCGAGGTGCTGCGCCGGGAGAGCGCGGTGCGCCGGCAGTCGGTCCCGGTGGACGCCGACCCGGACCGCGCGGCGCCGGGGCCGGACCGGCCCGCGCCGGGCACACCGGGGGAGGGGCCGGTGGCCGACGCGTTGGCGCAGCTGCCCGACGAGCAGCGCAGGGCGTTCGAGCTGGCCTTCTACGGCGGATACACGCAGCCGGAGATCGCCGCCATCACCGGAGCCCCGCTCGCGGTCGTGGCGTCGCGGATGTACCACGGCATGCGTCGGCTGCGCCGGGAGTTGATCCCGGTGGAGTGGAAACCCGCCAGGCCTGCCGGCCCGGCCGAGTCGATCGGGTCCACCGGAGGTGGCCGATGAGCCCGCGCACGCGGTGCGCCGAGGCGGAGCAGGCGGTCGGCTGGGCGATGCGGGTGCTCGAGCCGGCCGACGAGGACACGTTCGCCGAGCACCTGCCGACCTGTCCGGTGTGCCGGGAGACCGTGCTGGAGACCGAGGACCTGATCTGGGCGGTGGCCGCCGCCAACGATCGGCACAGCACGGCGCCTGAGCTTCCCGAACTGCGTGAGCGGCTGCTGGTCGCCGCGGCCGGCGCCGCCCAGACGCCACCGGAGCAGCGGGACCGGCGGGCCTGGCCCGAGCTGGCCGCGATCCAGCTGAGCCTGCCGCCCGAGGCCAGGTCGGCCGCCTGGAACCCGGTCCGCCCGACCATCAGCACCGGGGCGGCCGAGCGCGCCGAGGAGCGCCGCCGCTCCACCCGCCGGCGCCGGTTCGGCCTGTTGGTCGCCACCGTGCTGCTGGCTGTGATCGGCCTGGGCGGCATCGCGGTCCGCCAGCTCGGCGGGGCCCAGGAGCAGCGGGCCGCGCAGGCCCGGACCGGCAACGCGCAGCGGGTGCTCGGCCAGATCACCCAGCCCGGCACCCGGCACGCGGTGCTCGACGCGCCGAACGGAGAGCCGGTGGCGGGCGTGCTGCTGGCCGGCGACCAGCGCCAGGTCCTCTCGGCCGGCCTGCCGGCCAACAACATCGAGCACACCACCTATGTGCTGTGGGGCGTCGGCGACGGCCGGCCGGTGCCCGTCGGCACGTTCGACCTCGGGCCGGGCGACCAGAGCCTGCACGTGGTCGGTGGAACCTTGGCGCAGCCGGATCCGTTCTCCAGTTACGCGATCTCGATCGAGAACGGCCGCCGCGCCCCGGGCTCACCGGGTCTGGTGGTCGCGACAGGACAGGTGACCAGTTGACCGGGACCGAGGAGCAGAAGCAGCCAGGGTTGCGCGCCAGGTTGGACGCCAACCCGGCAATGCGGCTGCTCTGGCGCGGCGGGGTCGCCCTGATCGGCGGCGCCGTCGTGGTGCTCGGCATCATCCTGATCCCGTACCCGGGCCCCGGCTGGCTGGTCGTCTTCGCCGGGCTGGCCATCCTCGCGACCGAGTTCGAGTGGGCGCGGCGGCTGCTGACGTTCGCCCGCGGCTACTACAACCGTTGGGTCGCCTGGCTGGGCCGCCAGTCCTGGCCGGTCAAGCTGCTGGTGTCGGCCGGAGCATGCCTCGTGGTGTTGGCCATGCTCTGGTTGTTCGGCGCATTGCACCTGGTCGCGGGCTGGATCGGGCTGGACTGGACCTGGCTGCGATCGCCGATTTTCTGATCGGGTAAGGTTCCTATCCGTCGCCGGGGTGCAACCGCCCCCGAGCGGGCGATTAGCTCAGCGGGAGAGCGCTCCGTTCACACCGGAGAGGTCACTGGTTCGATCCCAGTATCGCCCACCAGCCAAAACAGGTCCGGTCAACCGGGCGCTGTGGCCCCGTACAGCTGCGAAGTACAGCCACAGCTCAGCCATCAAGGCTGTCTCCCAGCCGCTTGAGTGCTTCGCGGGTCTACTTGGACGACCCCTTGGCAGGTGGCGAGCCGAGAATCGTCGCGCCAGATACGACCAAGATCGAATCTGGGGCTCCCGCCGAGACTCTCGGTGACCTGTGGCTGATCGACTCTGTCAACTCTGGGTCGTCCAGTGATGGCGCGGGCCGGTAGGTGCTTGAGGTGTCTGAGTTCAGATGATCCAATGAATGCGGGCTTCGGTGGATGATTGTCAGGCTGGACCGACCTGACGGGCTGACACGGCCGGGTTGAGGCAGACCCGGATGTAAGACATCTGGTCGCCGGTGATCTCGTACACGGCCATGAACTCTTGGGCAACAGAGGCGCCAACCTGGGTAAAGCCCCAGTCAGGCACGGGGTTGGCCAATGTCCCGGTCAATCGCCCGTGCACGGCGCACTGAACTCCTCCATGCCGTCTGCTGCGGCTTTCGGACCTCAGCGTAGGCCGACACCGACTATCCGCCCAATGCATACCTTGTGGGGGTCCCATCCGTCGAATGCATGGTGAGCCACCCGAACGGGGACCACAGCAGCGTCGCGCAGAACGCACACCTGACATGAGTGATCTGCGGGACCACCATCGCATCGAGGGGATCGCCTGACTCAAGATCAGGCCGTGTCCAGGCCGTGGGAGGGTGACCAGAGGTACCGGACGTTGACCAACATTGGCCTGCAATACCGCAGGTAGATCGCCTGTTTCCTGTTTGCGGCCCAGGTCAACATCTGCAGGTGCAAGATCACTCAGATCTTCGAGGGCACGAACCCTGGTTGTGTCTACCCGTCTCGACCTCGATCGTGCCGCTCGATGATCTAGTCGTGCCCGACGACATTGACTACAGCACCTTGTGGCGATCGGACGAAGAAGCGTGTCACCCCCCACGCCTCCGTAGTCAGCGGATGAACGATCTCGTACCCCCGCTGTACCGCCAGCTCGTAAGCCTCGTGGACATCGGACACTCCGACCGATATGTGGGAGTCGGTCGACGCTGTCGCATCTCTCGCCACGAGCTGCACACCGACCGCGTCGTTGTCTGGTACCTGAAATCTGGCCACCCAGCCCAGGTCGAAGCCAACTTCGAGTCCGAGAAAGTCCGTGTAGAAGGAACGCGCAGCGTCCACATCGTCCACGGAGAGATTCGCTGTGATCCGTGTTACCCGCATTGAGGCACCGTAGCGACCGACAACGAACGGTGGCCCTAGCTCTGTTGGCCGTCGGCGCAGAAGGATGGTCCCAGAGCACCGCAGTCAGCGAGGAGTCTGCAAACTGCGCGGCGCGGCAGATATCCCAACGACATAGGCTGGGACGTTCGCGCAGCTCAGCGACACTAACCCGCACCGGACTGTCTCCGATCATCACACAAAACCGCGTGCACGCCGGAGCGCTCGCCGGTGGGCAGTTGGTCACGGCGTTGGGACACGCCAGCTCCACAAGCGATCCGTACCCACGGCAAACGTCGGCAGCTCCCGATGCTGGTCAGGGCATGATCCGGAGCATCGCGCTCGGTCGCGCTCGGGACCAATCTGAGTCCGGCTTTTCGCCCGCCCTGATCCTTTTGGGGCCGTGTCCGTACGCTCGCGCACATGTCCGCTCGTGACGACCTTGCGACGAAGCTGCGGGATGCCGCAAAGTCGTTGGATACCGCTAGCCGTCACTTCCACATTGCGGCCAACCATGTTGAGGCCGGCGAGATACCTCGCATGGCCGCGCACGTCCTGGCAGCCCTCGGGGAGCTTGCGAGCAGTGAAGATGATCTCGACGTAGTCGCGCGGGTGCACGCAGCTCACTCGGAGACATGATCGCGCACCCGACTGCGCGACTCCATCATGCGGCCTCGAAGCCCAGCGGATGTACAGTTCGGAAGTAAAGCCAACGCCAGCTACCTCGACCACCAACAAGCCAACCCCAGCGACCGTCTGACCTCGCGCGATGCCCCGAGATCACGCATCGAGAGCAGTTCACACCGGAGAGGTCACAGGGTTCGATCCCAGTATCGGCCACCAGCATTTACGCAGGTCAGCCCCGGTTTTCGGCCGGGGCTTTGTATTTCATGCCAGCCGTGTGCCAGATCGCGACGCACCGCGACCGCGTTCGGACCGGCGGCCGTTGTCCTCGCTGCACTCCCGGTTCGGTAGCAGGCGGGGGCGTGAGTGCAGGTGGTGGCTGAGCGACCGCAGGTCACTCGGTCAGGACCGGCTGCCTACGGCCTCGCGGCGCCCGGTGCCGAACGGGACCAGCATCGAGCCGTCAGCCACGAACTCTCACCGGCTGTCGTCGCGGGAGCACGCCCGGTGGGAGTGAGCTTCCGGCTGTGGATAGACCAGCTTGAACGGCATCTCAGAGCCACACTCGGGACAGGTGTGGATCATCGACGGCGGCATGCGCGCCACCCTGCCGCAGGGGACCGACAGTTTCAGGCCCGGACGCGTTTGAGACGCCTCTCGGCGTACACGGAGCCCAGTACGGCAACCACGATCGCAGCGGCGCCCAGAACGAGCAGCAGCCAGAACGGGATTCTGCCGTTGACCTCAGGCAGGGCCAGAGAAACGCCGACGGTCCCGGCGAGTCCAGCGGCGACCCCTGCCAACCTCGCGCGCGCATCGACCCGGTAGCGCCCTATCGCGAGATATACGAGCACCAGCGCGACGATGGGCAGGATCGCTGCGGTTACCACCGGGTCAGCTTACGGCTTGCAGTCAGTACCGTTGTCAGTTCGCCAGATCGCGACCGCGTCGGTGAAGTAGGTGGTGTAACCAGCGCACTGGTTCTGTGCCGCGGCCTGGTTGATCGCGGCGGTGCTGGCGCCGGCGTAGGTGCCGAAGATCGCCGAGCACGTGGCTCCGCCTGGCGCTGACCACACTTTGGTGCACAGTCCGATCACCGATGCGAGCAGGCCCTGGGCACTGCCGGATGCGGCGGGCTGAAGGACGTTGTGCGTGTAGGAGCGGCTGAACGCCGTGTGGCACGTGGGTCCCCACGAGTAGCAGTCGGACCCGAACGTGATGTCCTTGCTCGAAGGTGCTGCGGATGCCGTACCGGCCCCGGCAACGAGGGCGAGCGTGACGGCGGTGACGAGGGTGGCGGCACGTAGCCGAGTCGTGGGGCGTGAAGCGCGGTGGCCACGCCCCGTCTCGACCGGTCCGATAGTCAGTGCAGGGTGTAGCCGCCGTCGATGACCACGACCGATCCGGTCATGAAGGACGATGCTTCCGATGCCAGATAGACGGCCGTCGGCGCGATTTCGCCAGGCGTCGCGTACCGCTTCATGGGTGCGTCTTCGATCCAGTGTTGCCGGAACCTCGGCTCGTCGACCGCGGCCATCTCGGTTTTGACGTATCCCGGAGCGATTGCGTTGACCCGAATGTTGAACCGCGCCCACTCGGCGGCCAACGACTTGGTGAGCTGGTGGACGGCGGCTTTCGACGCGTTGTAGGAAGGCTGCCATTGCGGCCGGTTCACGATGATCGAGCTGATCGAGCCGACGTTGACGATGGTGCCGCCGCCGTTTTCCTTCATGTGCTTGCCCGCCGCCCGGCACATCCGCCACAGCGAGCGCAGGTTGAGGTCGATGACGCGGTCCCAGTCGTCGTCGGAGATGTCCAGCGCGGGTTGGTGAATGGCGATTCCCGCGTTGTTGACGAGGATATCGAGGCCGCCCAGGCGGTCGATGGTCCCCGTGACTGCCTGGGCTGGGCCGTCCTCGGAGACCAGATCCACCTCGAACGCCTGCGCCTTCACTCCGGCGTCGGCGAGTTCCCGCACTGCCGAGGCATTGCGCTGCTGATCCCGCCCGATGAATGCGACCTCGGCGCCGGCTTCGGCCAGGCCCCGGGCGAACGCCAGACCCAGACCGCGGTTGCCGCCGGTGACCAGGGCGCGCTTCCCGGTGAGGGAGAAAGTGTCGAGCACTGGCATAGGTCTGCTCTCCAGGACGGCTATCGGATTCGCCGCGCGAAGCGGCCGATGAAGAAGTTCAGCAGCGCGGCGAGCAACAGCAGCCCACCGAGTGCGAACAGTTGGAGCTTGCTGGACTGGTCGTTGTTGAACAGCAACAGGATCCCGGCGTTGAGCCAGGTCACCAGCAGCGCCGCGAGCAGAGCTCCGCCGACGCGGCCGGTGCCGCCCGAGATGGCGACTCCGCCGAGGACGGCGACGGTGATCGCGGGCAGGGTCATCCCCGCGCCAGAGGTACCGGCGTCGGTGGCCGCGGAGGCGAACTGCGCGACTGTCAGGAACGCCACGAGGCCGGCGAGGGCACCGGAGAGCAGGAAGGCGGTGAAGCGGGTCCGCGCCACGGATATCGCGGCGAACCGGGCGGCGGTCTCGTTGGTACCGAGCGCGTAGAGCCGGCGGCCATAGGTGGACCGGTGCAGGAGGAACCAGGCGATCACCGCGGCGGGCAGAAAGATCATCAGCACCTGCAGCGGGATCGCCGGCAGGCCGGGCAGCTCGACCGCGCCCGTCAGGGAGATGAGGCCCTGAATCCGTGGCGTGGAGATCGGTGCGCTGTTGTGCAGGGTCAGCGCGATCGAGCTGTAGGCGTAGCTCGTCGCCAGGGTCGCGATCAGCGCGGGGATCCGCAGGACCGCGATCAGCAGGCCATTGACCGCGCCCAGCGCGGCGCCACCGGCGATCGCGGCGAGGACGGCCAGCCACAACGGCCAGTTCCAGAACGCGTACTCGTACCCGAAGACGATTCCGACGAGGCTCACGGTGCCGCCGACCGACAGGTCGATTCCGCCGCGGCCGCCGATGATGACGAACGCCTCGCCGATGGCCAGCAGGAACGTCGGCACGAAGTAGGCGAGGTTGCTGGCCAGGTAGGTCGCGTCGAACGGGGCGAGCAGATAGTCCCCGACGCTGAGCGCGCGGAACCAGACGAGCAGGATCACCAGCAGGATGATCAGCAGCGCGACCCGGTCGGTCAGCAGCCAGCGCAGCACCGACGAGCGGCGGGCGTGGGCAGGTTGCGCCGTCGCGGGTTCGATGTCGACGTCCGTGCTCACAGTGCCCTCCTGCGACGTTCCCGCAGCACGTCGGTCCCGACCGCGAGGAGGACGAAGATCCCGACGAACAGGTTGGCCAACTGCGACGGCCACTTGAGGATCGTGACGGCACTGGTCACGGTGCCGACGAGCACGGTGCCCAGCAGCGTGCCCAGCACGGTGCCGCGACCGCCGAGGATGCTGGTGCCACCGATGACTACCGCGGCGATCACCTCCAGCTCCAGGCCGGTGCCGCTGTTCTGCTGCACGGTGCCGCCGCTGCCGATGAGTACACATCCCGCGACGCCGGCCAGCACGCCGACCAGCAGGTAGGCCGCGATCACCCGGTGCCGGACCCGGACGCCGGCGAGTCGCGCGGCTCCCGCGTCCCCGCCGATCGCGTACCAGTGCCGCCCCGACGGGCGCTGGCGCATGTAGACCCACACCGCCGCGGCGATCAGCACGCTCAGCCACCAGGCGTTGGGCACCCCGATGAACCGCCCGCTGCCGCCGCCGCCCACCGGGCCGAGGGTGTCCGGAACGCCGTCGATGTTGCCCCGGCCGAAGATCTCCAAGGAGAGGAACCGGAACAGGTTCAGGGTGGCGAACGTGACCACGATGGGGCTGATCCCGGTGAGCGCGATGATCACCCCGTTGCAGACGCCGAGCAGCGCGCCGACCAGCACAGCCAGGAGCAGCGCCGGGCCGAGTCCGATGTGCTGATCCTCGATCATCTTGCCGATGACGACCATCACCACGGCAACGCCGCTGCCCACCGAGACGTCGATCCCGCCGGTGACGATCACCGCCGTCATGCCGATCCCGATGAGCGCGATCGGGGCAACGGAGAACAGGATGTTCTGGATGTTGATGCCGCTGAGGAAGGTGGGCGTGCCAACGCCGAGCCCGACCCACAACAGCACGATCACGCCGATCAGTACCAGCTCCTGGCCCTCGACCGCGCTGACCAGGCTGTGCCAGCTGCGTGGCTGTTCCGTTCGCTGGGGCCGCAGGGTGGTCACGACGGCTCCCCACCCTCATCGGTCAGGTGCGCGTCGAGGTCTCCGGCGGCCGCCGCCAGTACGTCCACGCTCGGGGTGTTCCGGCCGAACGAGACGGCCACGGTTCTGTTCCGCATGACCAGGAGCCGGTCGGCCAAGGTCAACACCTCGTCCAGGTCGGTCGAGGAGACGACCACAGCGCTGCCGGCGGCGGCGAGTTGGACGATGCGCTGGTGAATCTCGGCTTTCGCCCCGACGTCTACGCCCTGGGTCGGCTCCTGCAGGACGAGGACTCGCGGGCTGGTCGCCAGTTGCCGGCCGATCACCACCTTCTGTTGGTTGCCCCCGGACAGGGCGGCGATCGGCGTCGCGGAGTTCGGTGCCTTGACCGCGAGCTCGGACATGTAGCGCTGGGCCAGGCGATTTTCCGCCCGCCGAGTCACCCAGGTGAACCGGCTCAGGCGGCCCAGGCTGGACAGTCCGAGATTGAAGGCGATGCTCTTGTCACCGAAAACGCCCTGCAGTTTGCGGTTCGCCGGGACCAGGCCGATACCGGCCGCTTGGGCGTGTTGCGGCGTGTGCAGTGCGGCGTTTTTGCCGCCCACGCTGACGGTGCCCTCGGTGGGCGGCAGGATGCCGAACAGGCTTTGGGCCAGCTCGTCGTTGCCGGAGCCGACCAAGCCGTAGATGGCCACGATCTCGCCGGCGCACACGTCGAAGCTGACGTCGTGGAATGCCGACCGGTAGCCGAGCCCGGTGACGGACAGCAGGACGGGACCGGTGGGGCCGTCGTGCCGGCGGTCGCTGGTGCGCACCGCCTTGCCCACCATCTGATGGGCGATCTCGCGGATCGTCGTCTGTGCGACGTCCTGAGTGCTCACCACCTGCCCATCGCGCAACACCGTGACGCGGTCCGCGACACGCTTGATCTCGTCGAGGCGGTGGCTGATGTAGATGACGCCGACCCCACGCTGCCGGCTCGTCGCGATGGCCTGGAACAGCAGGTCGGTGTCATGGTCGGTGAGGATGGCCGACGGCTCGTCGAGGATCAGGATGCGCGGTTTCCGGATGAGGGCCTTGGCGATCGATACGAGCTGTTGTTCGGCGACCCGGAGGTCGCCGGCACGCACATCGGCGATGCGTGGATCCAGCCCGACCCCCCGAAACGCGGCGATGGCTTCGTCGCGTTGCCGGCGCCAGTCGATCCTGCCGCGCGTGCGCAGTTCGCGACCGAGGTACGCGTTCTCCAACACGGTCAGCTCGGGGAACAGCTGGGGTTCCTGGTAGACGGTGGCGATCCCGGCGTCCAGCGCGGCGGCCGTGCTGCCGTTGCCAAGGGGCGTGCCACCGAGCTCGATGCTCCCGACGTCCGGCGTCTCCGCACCGGCGATGATGCGGATCAGCGTCGACTTACCGGCACCGTTCTCACCCACGAGCGCGTGTACCTCGCCGCGGTTGACGGTGAAGTCGACGCCGCGCAGCGCGCGCACGCCGCCATAGGCCTTCCGCACCCCGGCCAACCGGAGCAGGTCCCGTTCGGGGTCTGAGTCCACGACCACCGGCTGTTCCGCGAGTCTCGCCACGGGTTCGTCGGTCAGTAGTTGTACTGGCCGACATTGTCGGCGGTGAGGATGAGCGGCGGGCCCAGCAGCATCGTCGGTACGCCGTCCATAACGCCGTACTGGACCGAGGGCAGGCTCGGCGAGACGTTGTTGGTGGGCTGCAACGGGTGATTCGTGGCGAGCTGGTAGCCCGTCCACGCCGTCAGGTAGCCGAGGTTCTGCACGTCCCAGAGCACGGACGCGCTGGACGACTTGTTCTTCAGGAACGGCGCCATGCTGTTCGGGGTGCCGACTCCCACGGTGAAGATCTTGCCGATATTGCCTGTCTCCGCGACCGCTTGCGCCACCCCCGGCGCCGAGGTGGTGCACTCACCGACCAGGCCCTTGAGGGCCGGGTGCGCGGCCATCAGCGACTTGGCCATGGTCACGGCCTGGGCCTGGTCCTCGCTGGCGTACACGACGCTGTCCAGCTTCAGCCCTGGGTACTTCTGGGCCGCGTAGGACTTCTGGACCTCGATCCAGGCGTTCAGGTTGGCCGCCGTCTGTCCACAAGAGACGATCGCGTACTCGCCCGTCGGCCCCATCGCGGCCACCATCTGGTCGACCAAGCCCTGGCCGATCGCCTCCGGCGTGCCCTGGTTGACGAACACCGAACGCACCGAACTCGGTGCGTCGCTGTCCGAGGTGAGCACCTTGATCCCAGCGGCCTTGGCCTGGGCCAGCACCGGGGCCATCGAGTCGGGGTCGTCGGGAGCGATCGCGAGCACACTCACCCGCTGCTGGATCAGCGACTGCACAATGCTGGACTGGGCAGCGGGATCCGCCGTCGGCGGCGCGTTCACGACCCACTTGAAGCCGTGTGCGGCCGCTGCCGCCTGGGCGCCGGTATTCATGGCGTCGTAGTACGCGGCCTGCAGTTTGGGCACGAAGGCAACGGTCACGCTCGGTGCTGACGAACCGCCTGCCGAACCGGAGCCGCTCGAGCCCTGCTTGCTGCACGCCGTCAGGCAGAGCGATACCAACACGACAGCGGCGAGACCACCACGGACCAGCCTGAAGTTGAAGTTGACCATCATTCACTCCTGTCTCGCTTGAGGCACTTCCCCCGAGACCAAGAGCTGATAGCGTTTCATATTTCGTACTATCAGCCGAGATGTGGAACGAACGTTAAGCTAGGGTTTCGACCGTGTCAATGGCCGCCCACGGCTGGAGAGGGGATGGATGAAGCCGTCGGAACGCAGGCATCGGGTTCCGGCCCTGTCCCGTGCGACGCGGGTGCTGGATGCGCTCGCCGCGGCTGACCGACCGTGCAGTCTCGCCCAGCTCAGCTCGGCGCTCGGCGCTCCCAAGACCAGCGTGCTCGGCGTCTGCCAGGCACTCACCGAGGAGCGACTGATCATCCGGGGGATGGATGGCACGTACGCGCCAGGGCCGCGACTGTTTGAGCTGGCATCGGTGGCGCGGACGCATAGTCAGCCCCTCCGCAAGGTGGGCTTCACCTATCCGCAACACGAGGCATTCTTTCTCGCCGAGCGCGCCCAGCTACAAGTCGAGTCCACCGAGCGCGGCATCGAGATCGATATTCGTTGCGCCGACCGGTCGATCGCGACTCAGATCGACGACATCTTGGGATTCATCGCGAACGGGGTCGATCTGATCCTCGTGGAGCCGGTGATGTCGGAGGGCCTCGAAGACGTGCTGAGCAAAGCACGGGCGGCTCAGATCACGGTGGTGGCGGTCGGCAGTTCGACCTCCGGTGCCGATGCGGTCGTCTCGACCGACAACGCCAAGGCCGGTGCCCTCGCCGCCGTCCTACTGGCTCGAGTGTTGGGTAGGCAGGGAACCGTCGCCGTCGTCGACGGAATAGCGATCACGGCCAATGCCGACCGAATCTCCGGGTTTCTCGGGGCGATGGCCGAGCATCCCGGTATCTCGACCCTGATCGGCGCACGCGGCGCGCTGAACGAAGACTCCGGCCAGGTCGCCGCGCAAGAAATTCTGGCGTCCGGCACGGAAGTCGACGGAATCTTCGCCGCAAACGATCAGATCGCCCTCGGCATCGCCACGGTGCTCACCGAGCGGGGGAAACCGGTTCCGATCGTGTCCGTCGATGGCGCCGCACGGGCGATTGAGCAGATCCGCGCCGGGGGTCTCATCGTCGGAACGGCGGCCCAGGATCCGCGGCGCCTGGCCATGGTTGCGCTCGAGCTCGGGTCGGCGCTGAGGTCCGGCTCGGGCCGGATACAGCGCGCGGTGTTCCTGCCACCGCGGATCGTCGACCGGACGAACGTGGAGGACTACCAGACATGGGAGTAACGCCCAAGCCCCGCACGCCCGCGGTCCATCGAGCCGTCACTGTGCTCGACGCGGTGGCACACAACGTCGCCTCCACCCCAGCGGCATTGGCCACCGCATTGGCTATGGCGAAAAGCTCGATCGGTGACCTGACCGAGGCGATGGAGATCGAGAACCTGCTGCGCCGCGACCCCAACGGCACGCTGCGCCTCGGCATGCGACTCGCCGCCATGACCGGAGGCACACCAGACGACCCGACCCAGCTGGAACACAGCCTTCGGATTCTCGGCCAGATCGCGGACCTCGACGGACACACCGTTTCCTTCGTCCAGGTGGCGGGGACCCAAGCGCTGTGCGTGGACGTTCGGATGGGCCAGCATCCACTCCCGCTCACGCCACGTCCCGGACAGGCCAGGCCGATCACCGACAGCGCCGGCGCAATGGCCGTACTCCGTGCCGCCTCACCTGACGACGCCCGCGACCTGATCGAGCGGTACGCCAGCCACCAGGGCGCCACGCACGAGAACATCACCGAGGCAATGGCCATGGTTGCCGCGACGGAACCGGACAGTTCAGGAATTGTCCGGCTGACCGATGCACACGGCATCGTCCAACTCGGAACTCCCCTCGGTCCGGAGCGCAATCTCGCCGCCGTCGTCCACCTCTCGGACCGACTGGCCGATTCGGCGATGCTGCGGCGCGGTGCTACCGCACTGGCCGAGCTGGCCGACAAGTTGGGCCGACGTTACGGGTCCTCCGACGGTGGAACCTCCGCGTGATCGGGCTGGGCCCAGAACGACTCGGAGTGCGCCGCCATTCACGTTGGGCCTGCGCTCAACCATCAACCGCCGGCGGTCAGCTGCGGAGCCTTGAAGGGCCAGGTGACGCCGCCGTCCACCGGCAGCGCGACACCGGTGACGTAGCGGGCTTCGTCCGAGACCAGCCAGGCGACGGCGTCGGCGATGTCGCGCGGCTCGACCCACGGGATCGGCAGGCCGTGCATCGCCTGCATCGGCGGGGCCATGGACTCCCGCCCGAACTGGTCCAGGGCCGTGTCCACGACCTCCCCGAGCGCCGCCAGGTCCCGCACGTCGGCCTGCACGGCCACGATCCGCCGGTCGAGCTCCTCGACCAGCTTCACCGTCTCGTCCAGGTCGGCCGGGGTGGGCAGGGGGTAGGAGACTCCGTCGATCGGCGCGCACAGGTCGAGCACGACGATGTCGGCCCCGTCCTCGGCGAGCCGTAGCGCGTGGGCACGGCCCTGGCCGCGTGCCCCGCCGGTGACCAGCGCGACCCGGCCGGCGAGTCGCCCGCTCACCGGTTGGCCCTGGGCGGGAGGTGACCCACCGCGTTGTTGGCGGCGGCCAGGTCGTAGAGCAGGTCGGCGTCGATCACGCCGGCCACGGCGCCGTTCTCGTCGTATCCCACAACCGGGCCGTGGAAGATGCCGAACATCATCGCCTCGGCCTCCTGCTGGGGCAGGTGGGTGATGCCGGCCGGCTCGTAGATGTAGCAGTTCGGGCCGATGACATCGTTGTCCTCGCCCTCGTAGGCCCAGCGTCCGAAGATGTTGTAGGCCTCCGCGCCACCGAGGTGGCGGTGCAGCGGTGCCTGCGCGCCTTCGGAGACATACAGCAGGAACGTCGCCCCACCGGTGGTCTCGTTGATGTTGAGCAGCTTGTAGGACGTGCCGGGCATCGGGAACGGCGTCCACGGGATGTCGTCACAGTTGACCACCCGCGAGGCCTGGCTCGAGGCAACCGACAGAACCGGTGCGACCGCCTTCTCGAACGCCCCGGCGACGGCGGGATCAGCGGCCAGGTCCATCTCGGCTGGCTTGGGCCGATCCGGCGTGACGACGTGCGTGCCGAAGGCCGCGGTAGCTGTCGCGGCGGGTGTGGTGGGCATCGTTGGCCTCCTCGTGATCGTCCGGGCGGGCTCTCCCGGCGCCCTTAGAGGGTGCGACGCCCGTCACACCGTGTCCACGACCTGGACCCGCTGCTAGCGTGAGGCTGGGCCTAACGCGGGAGGTCAGAGTGGATCTCGACCTGCGGGTCCTGCGCTACTTCGTGACCGTCGCCGAGGTCGGCACCTACACCGCCGCGGCCGCGGCGCTGCACATCGCGACGCCGTCGCTGAGCCAGCAGATCCGCAAGCTCGAACAGGATGTCGGGGTCCGGCTCCTCGACCGTGACCACCGAGGCGCACGGCTCACCCCCGCCGGGGCGGAGGTCCTCGAGCACGCTCGTCGGATGCTCGCCGACCAGGATCGACTGCTCGCCGTCGGCCGGCAGCGCCGCAGGGCCGAGCGCAACACGTTGCGAGTGGGTTTTGTGCCCGGTATGGCCGGCCTCCGGACCCGTGCCCTGCTCGACCGGGTCCGCGCCGCCGCGCCCGAGGGTGCCGAGGTCGAGCTGACTCAGATCGGCTGGGCCGACCAACTCGATGCCGTGCTCGACGGGCGCGTTGACGCCATGCTGGCCCGCCCGCCTCTGCCGAAGCGGCCGGTCCGGCGCATCCTGCTGCTCACCGAGCCGCGGGTGCTGGTCATGGCCGCCGACCATCCGCTGGCCCGCCGCGACACGTTGTGCCTTGCCGATCTCGCCGATGTCCTGCAGGTGAACACCGACGGTGTCGACGAGACCTGGCGGGCCTTCTGGACCCTCGACCCACGCCCCGACGGCAGCCGGCCGCGCTACGGCCCCATGGTGCACAGCGTCGTGGAGATGCTCGAGGTCTGCGCCGCGACCACTGCCGTGGGGATCACCGCGGCGAGCATCGTCGACCTCTATCCCCGCCCGGACCTCGCCTTCCGTCCCATCGTGGACATCGCGCCGACCACGGTGGAGTTGGTGGTCAAGGACGGACCGTTGGCGGCCCTACCCGCCGCGCTGGTGGCCGCGGCGACGACTTGATGGGCAGAAGTCCCTGCCCATCAAACAAGAACGATCGTTGATATAAAGGGGCAATGGATGGTTCGGTCAAGGTCGTCTCCATGAGCGACTCCCTCGAGACGTTGCGGCGCGCCCTGCCGGCCGCGGCCTGCACCACCGATCCGGATGTGATGGGCAGCTACCGTCGAGATCGGGCTGACCTGGTGCCGGCCGGCAAGCCGCTCGCGGTGCTGAGACCGACCACCACGGACGAGGTTGTGACCATCATGCGATGGGCCAGCTCGACCGGAACACCCGTGGTCGCCCGGGGAGCGGGTACCGGCCTCTCCGGCGGCGCGACCGCCCTTGACGGCTGTCTCGTGGTCAGCCTCGAGCGCATGACTCGGATCCGCGATATTGACGCGCCGAACCAGACGATCGTCGTCGAAGCGGGCGTCATCAACGCGGACGTGAGCCGGGCGGTGGCGCAGCTGGGCCTGTTCTACCCGCCGGACCCTGGCAGTTTCGAGATATCGACGATCGGTGGGAACCTGGCCACCAACGCCGGCGGAATGCGCTGCGTCAAGTACGGCGTGACCCGCGGCTCCGTGTTGGGCATGGAGGTCGTGCTCGCGGACGGCAAGATCCTGCATACCGGTGGCCGCACGGTCAAGAATGTCGCCGGCCTGGACCTGACGCAGCTGTTCGTCGGTTCGGAAGGCACGCTGGGGTTGATCACCTCGGCGACCTTGCGGCTGCGCCCGCTGCCGGTCAAGACGGCCACCGCGGTGGCCACGTTCGACACCCTCGAAGCCGGTTGTCGGGCCTTGGACGCGATCTTCGCCAGCGGTGTGACGCCCAGCGTGCTCGAGGTCATGGACCGGGAAACGATCAACGCCGTGGAAGATCACACTCGGATGGACCTGGATCGCGGCGCGGCGCTGCTGATCATCGGGCAGGCCGACGGAGTCGACGCCCCGCGCGAGGTCAACACCATCGTGACCTGCTGCGAGAACGCCGGCGCGACCCTGGCCATGGCGACCGACGATCCCGCGGAAGGGGACCTGCTGATGCAGGCCCGCAGGTTGGCCGGGCACGCCATCACAGCGCAGGGGCCCACCGTCATCGAGGACGTGGTCGTCCCGCGCAGCAGGCTGGGCGAGCTGGTCATGACGATCGCTCGGATCGCGGACGAGAGCGGAATTCGGATTGCGACGGTGGGCCACGCCGGCGACGGCAATGTGCACCCGAACCTGTTTCTGCCGGACCTGAGTGAGGTCAGCAAGGCCGCCGCGATGGCGGCGGCCGAGCGGATCTGCGCCGCGGCGTTGGAGCTGGAGGGGAGCATCACCGGCGAGCATGGCGTTGGCCAGCTCAAGATGGGCTGGCTGGCGCAGCAGCTGGATTCGACGGCCCTTGCGGTGCAGGCGTCCATCCGCGCCGCTCTTGATCCCCAAGGGCTGCTCAATCCCGGCCGAGGGTACTAGCGGCTGATCAGCGAAAGCGTGACGCGCAAACAAGAACGATCGTTGGCGTTAAGGTTCTAATGCTGGTAGGGTCACGCTTGTAGGAACGATCGTTCCTGTATGGGTTGTGCGGCCACCGACACCACGATGTCCGCCGGGCTCTCGCCGTTGTGGAGGACAGCATGCCAAGCCTTCCCGCACGTACCGATGTGCTGATCGTGGGGGCCGGGCCGGTCGGGCTCGCGCTTGCCTGCGCGCTCACCCAACTCGGCGTCGACCACGTGGTGATCGACCGCAACGACGGGCCCCAGCCGGGCACCCGGGCCGCCGGCCTCCAGCCCGGGACCTTGGAGTATCTCGACCGCCTAGGGCTGGCCAAGGACCTGGTCGCGGAGGGGGAGCGCGGCCGCGGCTTCCAGCTCCACGACGGCCGGCGGAGCCTGCTGCGGGTGCCCTACGACGAGCTGGACACCCCGTTCCCGTACGTGCTGTTGCTGTCCCAGCAGGCCACCGAGGAGCACCTGGACCGCCACCTGGCACAGCGGGGCGGCGTGGTGCACCGTGGCTACAAGCTGCTGGACTTCGGCTCCGACTTCCCCGGGGTGACCGCGACGGTCGCGGCCCCGGACGGGGTCGTGCACGCGGTCACCGCTCGGTACGTGGTGGGCTGCGACGGCGTGCACAGCCGGGTCCGGGACATCGCCGGCATCGGGTTTCCCGGCGACGCCCCCGAGCAGCTCTACGCACTGGCCGACGTGCGCCTGACCACCGCGCCGCCGGGACCGGACACCTCGGACACCACGTTCTTCCTCTCCTCGGCTGGTGTGTTGCTGACCTCCCCGCTGGCCGGCGGACTGTGCCGCATCGTCGCCTCGGTCCCACCGGGCTCGGGTGCGCCGTCGTTGTCCGACGTCGAGTCGTTCCTGGCCGCCCGGGGCCCTGCGGACTTCCCCCGGGTCGCCGAGGTCGTCGCCACCTCGACCTACCGCGTGCAGGAACGCGTCGCGCAGCGGCTGTCCGAGGGGCCGGTGTTCCTGGCCGGCGACGCCGCGCACACGCACAGCCCGGCGGGCGGCCAGGGCATGAACACCGGGATCCAGGACGCGGGCAACCTCGCCTGGAAGCTGCACGCCGTGCTGACCGGCGTCGCGCCCGGCGAGCTCCTGGACACCTACCAGGGGGAGCGCCACCCGGTCGCCGAGCGGCTGGTCGCGTTCACCAGCCAGATCGCCGGCCTCGCCCTGGTGCGCGGGGAGACGCTCGGCCAGCTGCGCAACCAGGTCATCGCGTTGGCGGCCCAGGCGCCCGGGGTGACGGACTGGTTGGCCAGGCGCCTCGGGCAACTGGACATCGACTACGCGCCCCGGCTCGAGGCACCCGCGACCGATGCGCACCACGTCGGCCGGCGCGTCCCGGCGAGCGTCGTGCCGCCGCACGGGCTCGACTGGATCCTCGCGGTGCCCAAGTCGAGCGGCGGACCGGACGGTGACCACCGGCTCGGCACGGTGACGGTGCGGGTGCTCGACGGCCTGGACACCACCCTGCTGATCCGGCCGGACGGCTACCTCGCCGCCACAGGTGTGCCCGCCGACCCGTCGGCGGTGCAGGCCTCGCTCGGTCGGTACGCGCTGGGCCGGACGTCATGAGCAACCCGTTCGGCGGCGGGGACCCGGCGGTGTACTCGCAGCCCGCCCACGACGTCCCCCCGTTGCACCCGGTGCCCGCCGCGGTGGTGGCCGAGTGGCCCCCGGGCACCTTCCTGGAGAACCTCGCGCCCTCGGCCGCCCACCCCGGTAGCTGGCTGGTCACTATCCCCTCGCACAACCGGGTCGACCGGGTGGACCCGGACGGCAGCCGGCACACCGTCGCCGAGGTGCCGAACGCGGTGACCGGGATCGCCACCACCGGCTTCGGTACCTTCGTCCTGACCGGGGTGATGGGCGCCGCCGGCTGGCAGCTGGCCCGCATCGACGAGTCGACCGACTCGGCCGGCGGCTCGGCCGGCACCGTCGACATCGTGTGTGACATCCCCGACCTCCGGCTCGGCAACGGGCTGGCCTGGGACGGGCGCCGCCTGTTCGCCGTCGACTCGGCGCTCGGCCACCTGGTGGCCATCGATCCCGTCGCGGGCACCAGCGCGGTGTGGCTGGCCCACGAGCTGCTCGGCCCGCTCGAGCGGGACAGTCCGCTACCCGGCGCCAACGGCATCACGGTGCATGACCCCTACGTCTACGTCACCAACAGCGGGCGCGCGCTGCTGCTGCGCTGCCCGCTGACCGGCCACGACCTGGCCGGTGAGCTGGAGGTGGTGGCCGAGCAGCAGGCCGGCGACGACTTCGACATCGACCCGCGCGGGCGGGTCTACCTGGCCACCAACGTCCAGCACAGCGTCGTGCGGCTGGATCCGGACGGGCACCGCGAGGGCATCGCCGGCCTCGAGCAGTGGGTGGCCGGGGCCACGTCCGCCGCGCTCGACCCCCGGGACCCCACGGCCCTGTACGTCACCTCGACCGGCGGCATACTCAACCCTCCGCCGGGTGGGGTCCAGCCCGGCAGGCTCGTCCGCCTCACCCTCGACAGCTGACCGGCGCGCGGCACACGATGTGCTGAGGACGACCACCCCTCAACGGTGAGAGGGCAAAATGATCACTTGGACGTCGGCGACCGCGCCCACCGGCCTGACCGAGCTCATCTGTGCCGGCGCGTCGTTCGGTGACGTGCCGGCGCACCTGCTGCCTGCCCTCGCGGACGACCTCGATGCGGAGTCGGGCTCGTTTCGCCAGGTGATTCGGGAGCCCGGTGCGGTCCGGCTCGGGCACACCTTCAGTCACGAGGTGACGCCGGAGAACCATGACCACTGGCGAGCGCAGTTCCGCAGCCTCGATCCCATTGCGGTGGCGGCGCCGATACCGGGCGGGACCGGCCATGCGTTTGCGCTCGACGAGTGGCTCGACTTCGGGGCATATCTGCGCTCGCCGGCCTACGAGGACTTCTACGGACCGCTGGGGATCCACCACGTGCTCATCGCCCGGTACGCCTACTCCGAGAGCGAGACCTTCCTGTTCGGGCTGCACCGGGCCGCCAGCCAGCGCCGTTTCTCCGACGCGGACGTTGCGCGGCTGGGCGCCCTGCTCCCGGTCCTGGGCTCGACGTTGTCCCGCATGCGGTTGGCCGAGGAGCTCGAGCGGCTGCGCGAGCGCCGCGCCGCGGTGGCGCCGGTGCTCGCCGAGCTGACCCGCCGGGAACGCGAGATCGCCGCCGACGTCGCCCAGGGGCTGGCCAACAAGGACATCGCCCGCCGCCGAGAGATCAGCGTGCACACCGTGGAGAACCACCTGCGGGCGATCTTCCGCAAGACCGGGCTGGACAGCCGGACCAAGCTCGCGCTGGCGGCCGGTGCCCACCGTTCCGCGTAGTCGACTTCGACCATGGCCGCCGGCCGCACCGGGTGATTAGCGTCGGATCGGCGGACCGCAGCCGGGCCGCCCCGCTCGACACAATCGACACAATCGACAAGGGAGTCGGCCACCGTGGATACGAGTTTCGGCCAGCCGGTCGGCGCCATCTGCCAGATCGCGTTCACCGTGCCAGACCTGCACTCTGCCATCCCCGTGTACGCGGACCGCCTGCACGCCGGCCCGTGGCTGCTGATGGAGCATTTCCGCCCGGCGACCCAGCGCTACCGAGGTGAGCCCACCACGCAGGACGTCAGCCTCGCCCTCGCCTACACCGGCTCGATGATGGTCGAGCTGATCGAGCAGCATGACGCCGGCCCCTCGGTGTACCGGGAAACCGTCGACCGGGTGGGCCACGGCTTCCATCACTTCGCCGTCACCAGCACCGCGTTCGACAGCGCCGAGGCCGCCTACCTGGCCATCGGCTACCAGGCCGCCTACACAGCACGGACGGACTCGGCGTTGGGCGAGGCGCGGGTGACCTATCTCGACACCACGACGGACCTGCCTGGGATGATCGAACTGATCGAGCTGACGCCGGAGGTCGATGCCCACTTCGGCTCGATCAAGGCGCTGTCCGACAGCTGGGACGGAACCGACCTGATCCACCGGCCCTGAAGGAGACAACGATGTCGGCAACTCTCTCGGCAGCACGGGAAAACCTGCGCTCCGGCGTGTTCATGCCGCCGTGGTCGCTGCCGCTCAGTCTGTCTCCCACCGCGGCCATCCGCCGGGAGATCGAGTTTGTGGAGTTCCTGGACCAGGTCGGCTACGACGAGGCCTGGATCGGCGAACATCACTCGGGCGGGATGGAGATCATCGCCTCGCCGGAGCTGTTCATCGCGGCCGCGGTCGAGCGCACCAGCCGGATCCGGCTCGGCACCGGCGTGATCTCGTTGCCCTACCACAACCCGCTGACCACGGCCGACCGAATCGTCCAGCTGGACCACCAGGCTCGCGGGCGGGCGATGTTCGGGTTCGGCCACGGCCTGCTGCCCGCCGACGCCGCGATGCTCGGCATTCCCGCCGACGCACAGCGGGGCAGGATGGCCGACGCGGTCGACGTGATCGTGCGGCTGCTCGCCGGCGAGACGGTCACCAGGCGCACCGACTGGTACACGCTCGAGGAAGCCACCCTGCACCTCGGGCCGTTCACCCGGCCACGCCCGCACCTCGCGGTGGCCAGCGCGATCACCCCCTCGGCGGGGCGCGTCGCCGGCCGGCACGGGTTGGGCCTGCTGTGCGTGGCGGCGGGCAGCGGCCCGGGCTACGAGGTGCTGGACCTGAACTGGCGGATCGCCGAGGAGCAGGCCGCCGAGCACGGGCACGTCATGGACCGGTCCGGGTTGCGGCTGGTCGCGCCGTTCCACATCGCCGAGTCCAGGGACCAGGCCATGACCGAGGTGCAGCAGGGGTACGAGCGGTGGTGCAGCTACATGTACGACACGCTCGAGGGCGGCCCCTCGCTGCTCGGCCTGGACAGCCTCGAGAAGATCAACGAGGAGGGCCACGGCGCGATCGGCACCGTCGAGGACGCGGTCAACGCCCTGGA
>Ga0137415_10001728_pt1 | contig 21687 bp, 15 predicted proteins | sample CZODoug3_1_1_16f_FD_183082 | JGI IMG/M metagenome (GOLD analysis project Ga0137415, IMG submission 183082) | Vadose zone soil fungal communities from Angelo Coast Range Reserve, California, USA - CZODoug3_1_1_16fungal (Hybrid Assembly) | ecosystem: Environmental > Terrestrial > Soil > Vadose...
CGTATTCTGCGTAGCCGCCATCGAAGCTGATCCCAGTAATCTTCGCGAACTGGCAGAGAATGAAATGGCCTCGACGACAGGGGTCGCACGTAAAGCAGTGTCCACCGTGCCAGCCGACGCCCACGCGCTGGCCGGGTTTCCATTGCGTAACGTCGGACCCGACAGCGTCGATCCGTCCGGCGATCTCATGGCCCGGAATGCGCGGGTATTGCAATCCGGGAAAACCTGACTCTTTGACGACGGCGTCGCTGTGGCAGACGCCGCAGGCCTCGACCTTGATCCGCACCTGGGCGCGACCCGGCTCTGGATGCGGGCGCTCCACCACTTCGAAGTTTCCGCCAGCTTTGCTGACTTGTACGGCTTTCATGTTCTTTTTCTTTTGCCCTCAGGATTTGGAAGATTATGAGATCAGTTTAGGAGCAGGCTTTCTGGTCCACGGAAACAATTGCGAAGAACATGGTTATAGATGGGAAAGCGGATAGCGGAGATGCAGAAATTAGCGGAAATCGCCTTTCTGCATTCATCGGCGCGATTAGCTGCCTTACGCTCCCCGCCGTGTCTCTGCACAGCCCTGAGAGATGAGAACGGGCACCTTCTTTTACCTCGTCGCACACCTCCTGAGAGGTGATGGTGCTGTTTCCGGTCTTAATGGTTCCGTCGCTACTCCAGACCTTGCTTGTCGCCTGCGTCAATGTGATAGCTGATCTTGACCCCTCCGCCGGAAGGCTCGACAGTCACAACTTGACCCTGGTCTCCTGGGTTACGGGGATCAGTACGCATTCGCCACACGCCGTAAATCGATTCCGCCGCAAGCGCTGGCCGCCAGCAGCAAGAAACAAATTGCTGTCCGTAAGCATTTCATCAGAACCTCCTCGGCACCTTTTCTTAAGGGTACCGAGCCCGGATAAACTCGCTGATCGATTCATATGCCTTGGTCAGGGTCGGCTCGTCCGGCAAGAACACGATGCGAAAGTGGCGGCTGCCGGGTTTTTGGCCGAAGCCGGAGCCGTGGACGACGAGAACGTGTTTTTGCCGGCACAGTTCTTTCACGAAAACGTCGTCGCCTTCATTAATTTGCAGGCTGGGGAAAGCGTAAAACGCGCCGCGGGGAGAGACGCAGCTCATTCTGGGAGTTGAATTGCACCACTGAACCGTGAGATCGCGGCGGGCGCGAAGCTTGTTGCGCACTTCCGTGAGGTGGTCCTGAGGACCGTCCAGTGCGGCTTTAATGGCGTACTGCTCGGGGTGATTGGCGCACAGACGGGCGCGCAGGAGACGGTGAATGCCTTCCAGGTAGGGTTTTACGGCCCTGGCGTCGCCGCTGACCATGCCCCAGCCGATGCGCCAGCCGGGCGCGAGATAATTTTTTGATAGTCCGCCAAACGTCACGACTGGCAAGTCCGGCGCCACAGAGGCGATTGAGATGTGTTCGCCTTTTCCGCCTGCATCGAGTATCAGCTTGTCGTAAATCTCGTCGGCGAAGATAACCAGATTGTTGCGCCGCGCCAGTTCGGCCAATTGTTCCAGCATGCGCCGGGAACAGAGGGAGCCGGTGGGATTGTTGGGACTGATCAGAACGATGGCGCGAGTGCGCGAATTTATTTTGCGCTGCAAGTCGATCAGGTCGGGTTGCCAGGCGTCGTCTTCGTTCAGATCGTAGGTTATGACCGGAATGCCGAGTTTGCACAACACGGCGGAGTAGAGCGGGTAATCGGGACTTGGAGTCAGTATGCTTTCGCCGGGATTGACCAGGGCGGTAAGACAGACGTCTACGGCTTCGCTGGCACCCGAAGTCACGAACACGTCCTGCAGCGTGGAAATTCCTTTGCGAGCGGCTTCGCCGCGAATGGCTTCGAGAGCTTCCCAGATTCCCGGGGATGGAGCGTAGCCGTTTTTGCCGTCCCGCATGGCCTTATAGACCGCTTCGATCAGGTGCGGCGGCGTTTGGAAATCGAAGCTGTTGGGATCGCCTACGTTGAGTGAGAGGACCTGGTGGCCTTGCTTGGTGACCTCGTCGGCCACCGAAGCCAGATCGCGGATGGCGTAGCGAACGTTGTCGAGACGGTGGGCGGCGGGCACTTCGCGGGTTTGCTGGATGGGCATGGGTCTCCGGTTTGATTCCGTCTAAAGCAAAAGCTTTTAACCGCAAAGACCTGCCGCCAAGACAACAATGATCTTCACGTCCGAGACGGCGCTGAAAGCTGCGCCGAATACGTGGCGCCGCCGTTCCGCCGGGTGTCTCGCTCGCCGTGCCAAGGGCAAGATGCCGGCGCTACATCAATCCACTCGATCGATCTGCGCCTTCTGCAGGCGGTCCGAGTAGTCCACATAGATCGCCTTCCACTCTGTGTAGAAGTCGATTGCACCCATACCGCCTTCGCGGTGTCCGTTGCCTGTGGCTTTTACGCCGCCGAAAGGCAGGTGGACTTCCGCGCCAATGGTAGGCGCATTGATGTAAGTGATGCCGGCATGCAGGTCGCGCATGGCGACGAACGCCCGGTTTACGTCCCTGGTATAAAGCGCAGAGGACAGTCCGTACTCGACGCCGTTGGCGATGGCGATGGCGTCGTCCAGATCTTCGCAGCGAATGATGGATACAACCGGGCCGAAGATTTCTTCCTGGGCGATGCGCATTTTGGGATCGACATCGACGAAGACCGTGGGCTCCATGAAATAACCGTACTGGTAATCGCCCTGGTCGAGCCGATTGCCGCCGCACTTCATGCGGGCACCTTCGGACTTCCCGATTTCCACGTAGCTGAGATCGGTTTTGAGTTGCGCCTCGTTGACGGCTGGACCCATCTCGGTGCTCTCGTCCAGGCCGTTGCCGACTCTTAATCGCTTGGCGCGTTCGACGTAGCGCTCCACGAACTCGGCGTAGATGCCTTTTTGCACGATGATGCGGCTTGTGGCGGTGCAGCGCTGACCGGTGGTGCCGAACCCGCCCCAAAGGCCGCCTTCAATGGCCAGATCGAGGTTGGCGTCGTCGAGCACAATCATGGGGTTCTTGCCACCCAACTCGAGCGAGCAGTGTTTGAAACTCTTAGCCGCGGTGGTTCCTACGGTTCGCCCGACTGCAGTGGAACCGGTCAGCGAGATGGCTTTGACTTCGGGGTGCTCTGTGAGCGGGCTGCCGACCTGTGAGCCGAATCCTGTGACGATATTGATCACGCCTTTGGGCACGCCGGCATCAGACAAGGTTCGCACCAGATTGAAAGTTGAGAGCGGCGTGTCCTGGGCGGGTTTGATCACGCAGGTGTTGCCGCACACGATGGCGGGCAGAATCTTCCATGAGGGGATTGCCATGGGAAAGTTCCACGGGGTGATCATGCCGCAGACGCCGATGGGAGCGCGGACCGCCATGGCAAACTTGTTGGGGAGTTCGGAGGGCGTGGTGGGACCGAACAGGCGGCGGCCTTCGCCGGCGAAATAGTAGGCGGTGTCGATGGCTTCCTGGGTGTCGCCGCGTGTTTCTTTCAGGATCTTGCCCATCTCGCGAGTCATGTCGCGGGAATATCCTTCCTTGCGTTCGAGCAGCATTTCGGCGGCGCGGAAAACGATTTCGGCGCGGCGCGGCGCGGGAACCAGGCGCCATTTGGTGAAGGCGTGGCGGGCGGCTTCGACAGCGGCGTCTACGTCGGCTTTGGCGGATTTCTGGAACAGGCCGACGACCTCGCGGGTGTCGGCGGGGTTGCGATTTTCAAAGGTCTCGCCGGTCGAGGATTCTACCCACTCGCCGTCAATGAAGTTCTTATAAACCTTGGTCTTGGTGGTGCTTCCGATCATAGCCGGGCTGGCCAGAGTGTCCGTCGCCATAGTGCCTCCTGAAGAATTGCCGGAAGTATCCATGCTACAGGTGACGGTGGAACGCGGCAAGGGAGGCGGACTAAGGCGCGATGCTGTCTTGCCGATTGGAGCTACGAGGTTTGTACGCGACGCCAATTCGACCATTGGCTTGGTTACAAGCGTTTGGGTTCGTCGTTTCCCGCGACAAGATCTACTCGGTGCGCGCACCCACAACCGGGAACCACGACGAACTAGCCATCCTGATCGGGACATTCAACGAGATGCTGGCCCAGATTCAAGAGCGCGACACGGCGGTGCAGAAAGCTCACGACGAGTTGGAGCGGCGGGTCGAGGAGCGCACTACGCAGCTGGCGGCTTCCAACCAGGAATTGGAGGCCTTCTCCTATTCCCTTTCCCACGACCTACGCGCCCCGCTGCGTCACATCGGCGGTTTTTCCAAACTGCTGGAAGAAGAGTATGGAGGGCAGTTGGACGCCGCTGCTCATGGCTATCTGCAGCGCATCCGGAACGGAGCCAGAAACATGGGTCAGCTGGTGGATGACTTGCTGAGACTGGGACAGCTCGGGCGCCAGGCGCTGGTTTGCCGGCCAACAGATTTGAATTCCGTGTTGCAATCTGCGCTCCAAGACGTCCAACTAGAATGCGAGGGACGGCAGATCGAGTGGCGCCTGGGAAACTTACCGGTCGTGGAGTGCGATCCCGGTTTGATCAAACAAGTGTTCACGAATCTGCTGTCGAACGCGGTCAAGTACACGCGGTGCCGCGAGTTGGCGGTCATCGAGATTGGCCAAGTTACAGCGGACGGCCCACTTGTTCTTTTCATTCGTGATAACGGCGCCGGCTTTAATCAGAAATACGCCGACAAGCTATTCGGCGTTTTCCAGCGGCTCCACCGCACGGAAGACTTCGAAGGGACCGGGGTTGGATTGGCCAGCGTACAGCGCATCGTACGAAAACACGGCGGACAGATCCGTGGGGAAGGCGAAATAGAGAAGGGTGCGACTTTCTCTTTTTCTTTGTCAGCCACGCCGGTTCCCACTACCCCGAACGCCTCGGCTGCCTTCGGCTGATTCATGGCCCATGCCAGATAGGCCCAGTGCTAGTCCGGCAGCACACCACTGGACATGGCCACCGGGGGTGCGACCCAAGGTAATCAACCCTGCCCCGGGAGTTAGGCTTGTGATACTCTCGCAAATACCTCATATTCTTTGGGTTTAGCTAGTTTCTGGGTGTCATTTGTGTCTTCGAGCAGCAAACCGGGAATCCATGTAGCGTGGAAGACGGTCACCTATCGCAGCGTGGCCTTGGGGGTGTTGTTTATCGGTGTCGTGTTGTTTGTGGGCATGAATTTCGCCTTCCCGCAGTTCACGCAAAAGGGAGTCAAGTCGGTAAGCAACTTGGGTAGTAGGCTGCTGGAACTGGTGGTCGGGGCGGGGGGAACCGCCAAGGGCGGGGCGGGAAGTTCGCAGCAGGCTCACATCACAGCCCTGGATGGGTCGGTTCGGGTGAAAAAGGCGGGCAGCAACAGCTGGGTGACAGCCGACTACAACGTGCCCCTGGAAAAAGGCGACGTGGTGCAGACCGGCTCGGAGGGCATGGCCAAGATCGTCTTCAACGATGGTACTAATTACACCGTAAAGCAGGATTCACTGATTGTGATTGAGGAAAATTCGGCCAACGATCAGCAGCAGACGAACGTGGCCGTGGCGGTGAGTACGGGCACGGTGGATCTGTCGACTGCGACCTATGTCCAGGGGTCGAAGTCGAAGGTGACTGTGGCAGGGGCAACCGCCTCCCTGGCCCCGGACAGCGCGGCCATGGTGCGCAACGATCCCAAGGCGGATCAGCATGAGATTCTGCTGAAGAAAGGGTCGGGAGAAATCACGCGCAACGGGGAGGTAATACACTTGGCGGACTGGGAAAAAGTGGCCTTTCAGTCGCAGTCGCCACGCATGGCCAAGTTGAAGGAGATCGGGCCGCCTACGCCGATTTCCCCGGCCAACATGATGCCGATCTTTTCCGCGGGTGAGACCAAGCCGGTGGAGTTTTCCTGGACCCAGATGGCCAACGCCGTGGGATACCGGCTGCGCATTTCGCGGAACCCGTATTTCTCTTCAACCATTGTGGATCGCAAGGTAAACACGGCCGATGTAATTGTTTCGGGATTGAATGAGGGAGCGTATTACTGGGTGGTGCAGTCCTACGACGCGAATGACAAGGAGTCGATGGAAAGCCAGAAGAACCGGTTTACCATCATTCCCAAAGGCAAAAACACCGCGGCCATCAACCTGGAGGTGGATCCGTTTACGCAGCATGGCCACGTGATCGAACTCACCGGAAAGACCGAGGCCGGGGCGCGGGTGATGGTGAACGGTCGGGAAGTGCCGGTGGTGAGCGTCGACGGCAGTTTCCACTATTTTATGCCTCCGCTGCCGCAGGGAGAGAGCGTGATCACGATTACGGCGCAGAACGCCAAGGGTGGCGTGAACACGTTGCAGAAAAAGATCGTCATTCAGTAGAGCCAGCACGGCTGGGGAAGGAATCCCGAGGTACTGGGACTTTGGTTTGACGGCAAAACGGGGAACATCTCGTAGAATTAGGGCAACGGCCCCCCATCCGCACAAAAGCAACCGGGCTTGCCCGGCAATGACGGCGGTCTGAGAGAGCTAAATCGCGTATGTCATCCAACGGATTTCATTCTTCAACGCGCCTGCACAACCTGAGATCGCTGTTCAGCATTTTCTCCAGCGATCTCGCCATCGACCTAGGGACGGCTAACACGCTGGTGTACGCAAGGGGCAAGGGCATCGTGGTGAACGAGCCCTCCATCGTGGCCATCAACAAGAACACGGGCGAGGTCGAGGCCGTGGGCAAAGAGGCCAAAGAGATGCTGGGCCGGACGCCCGGCAACATCGTGGCCATCAAGCCCATGAAAGATGGCGTGATTGCCGACTTCAAAGTTACCGAGAAGATGCTCAACTACTTCATCCAAAAGGCTCACAACCGCAAGATGCTGGTGCATCCGCGGATCGTGATCGGAGTGCCTTCCGAGATTACCCAGGTGGAAAAGCGCGCCGTCATGGATTCTGCGTACCGCGCCAAGGCCAGCGAAGTGTACCTCGTAGAGCAGGCCATGGTGGCGGCCATTGGCGCCGGGCTTCCCATTACCGAGCCCAGCGGCAATATGGTGGTGGATATTGGCGGCGGCACGACTGACATCGCGGTGATTTCGCTCAGTGGCATCGTTTATTCCCGTTCCGTGCGCATGGCTGGCAACCAGATGGACGAAGCGGTGATGAACTATTTGAAGCGGAAATATAATTTATTGGTCGGCGAGCGCACGGCCGAGCAGATCAAGATGGAAATCGGGTCCGCCTATCCACTGGAAAAGCCGTTGACCATGGAAATTAAAGGCCGCAACCTGATCGAAGGCGTGCCCAAGACCATCACCGTGGACGACAGTGAGATCCGCGAGGCATTGAGCGAGTGCGTTTCGACCATCATGAATGCTGTGCGCGTGGCTTTGGAGCGGACGCCGCCGGAGCTTTCCGCCGACATCAGCGACCGCGGCATTGTGCTGACCGGGGGCGGGGCGCTGCTGAAAAACCTCGACAAACGTATTCGCGAGGAAACCGGCTTACCGGTTTCGATCGCCGACGATCCGCTGTGCAGCGTGGTGCTGGGCACGGGTAAGATGCTGAGCGATTTCAAGCTGCTGCGGAAGATTTCGATCGAATAACAGTGCTAGTGGCCCAGCTCCGAGTTTCCGGTTTCCAGTTTCTCTCTGCAAAAACCTGTTGCCTAAGACAACAGGAGCCAGACGCCTTGTCGAACCCTTCGAAACTGGAAACTTGAAACCGGAAACTGGAAACTGGAACCTTGAAACTGGCGTCATGGAAAATCTCATCACCCGTTACCGTAACGTCACCATCCTGGCGGTGATGCTGTTTGTGCAAGTGCTCGGATTGGCGGTCCAAGTCAAGCGGGGCGGTGGCGGTGAATCCACACGCTTGATCCGCACTTGGACGGTGAGCGCCGTCACTCCTCTGGAAAAAATCATCGTCTGGGGCCAGGGGGGATTAGGCAATCTCTGGAACAACTACGTTTACCTGCGCGGAGTGCGGCAGGAAAATCGTGATTTGAAGTTCGAGATCGAGCAGCTGCGGCTGGAGCAGGTGCGATTGACCGACGACGCGCAGCAGGCGCGCCGCCTGCAGGCCTTACTGAGTTTCAAGGAACAGTACATTGCGAAGACCGTGGCCGCGCAAGTGATCGGGGGCAGCGGCAGCGAGCAGTCCCGGTCCATCTATATCGATAAAGGCGCGGGCAACGGAGTGGAGAAGGACATGGCGGTGATCACCGCCGATGGCGTGGTAGGCAAGGTGTTGCGCGCCTTCGGTTCCACCTCGCAGGTCCTCCTGATCAACGACCAGAGCAGTGGTGTGGGCGCTATTCTGGACAAGTCGCGCTTGCAGGGAGTGGTCAAGGGAACCTCGACCGGAGACGTGATCCTGGAAAATGTGATGACCGATGAATCGGTGGCGCCTGGGGAGCGGGTGGCGACCAGCGGCGGTGACCAGATCTTCCCCAAAGGCCTGACCGTGGGAACGGTGATGAAGGTTTCACCGGGAGCGGATCTTTTTCTCAACATCCGGCTTCGACCGAGCGCCAACCTGAACCGGTTGGAAGAGGTTCTGGTGATCACGAAGAAGGAGGATCGAGCGCCATCGGTGGCCGAAGCGGGACGGGTGCGGGCGGTGGATATTTTGACCCAGCGGTTACCCTCGGTTCCGGATAAGCCGGTGGTGACACCGGTAGGCGGGACGGCGGCGAACGCGGCCACGCCCGCTGCGGGATCGGCGCCGGCAAGTCCCAAGACACGGAATGAGGTGAGCGCGCCCCCTCCTGCGGGCAACCCTGCCGTGGGAAACCCACCGGCGGGAAGCCTTTCGGGGAGCAGCTCGGAGGGTCGAGCGGCGGTGAAGCCGGCCACGGCGCTGAAGCCGGTTCCCGCGCCCAAGCAAGCTTCGCAGCAAGTCGTCAAGCCGGGAATGAGTGCGCCGGCGCCCGCCGAACCGGCGAAGCCCAACCCGTCGCAGGCGAAACCGGAGGCGTCGGAGGACCAACCTCACTAGCGTGCCCATAACCTACACATCTCAAGATCAGGTGGAGGTCTACCGGTTTAATCCGGCGGTGGCCATTGGTATTCCGCTGGTGGCGCTGTTTCTGCAGGCCTTCTTGCCCTCGCGCTTGCACTTCTTCGCCTTCTTCGACCTGCCGCTGTTGGTGGTAATTTTCTTTGCGGTGGCTCGACGAAGCCCGGTTGCCGGACTACTTACCGGATCGCTGATCGGCCTGCTGCAGGATTCACTCACCCATCAGCCCATTGGGATTTACGGAATCGCAAAGACCGTCGTGGGGTATGGCGCGTCGTCGCTGGGCGCGAAACTGGATGTAGACAACGTGGGGGCCCGCTTTCTGGTGACCCTGTTCTTCTACGTGATCCACCAGATTGTGTACGTCACGGTCGCTCGTGGGCTGGTGAAACTGACGGTGGATCTCAGTTGGGGGCACGAACTGGGAGCGGCCCTACTCAACGCGGCGACAGCGGCAGTAGCGTTTACGCTTCTGGACCGGTTTAAGCAGAGAGCGTAAGAGAGTCGTCAGTCGTCGGCACTAAACCCCAACCGTCTATGGCCTTGGGTTACCCACGGCACTAATCCCGCGGTACCAAACCAGGAATACAATGGAGTGAACTTCGATCCAGTCTCACATAGCGTAAGTCCCGGTGATCGCCGAAATTGGCGCGATTGGCAGTGGCTAACGACCGACGACTGACGACTGACGACTAACCATGTTTGGCCGCGACGAAAAAGTTTCGAGTTTCCGCCTTACTGCGGTGCAATACATCATTCTCGTCATTTTTCTCGTGCTGGCTTATGGACTGTGGCGGCTGCAGGTAGTGTCCAGCGAGTTCTATGCGGCTCTGGCGGAGAAAAACAAGACTCGCGAGGTTCCGATTCTGGCGCCACGCGGCAAGATTCTCGACCGTGAAGGCCGCGAGATCGTCACCAACTATCCTTCGTTCACCGCCCTGCTGCTGCGCGATTCCACTCGCGATCTTACCGTGGACGCCGATCTCATCGCGCAGGGACTGCACCTTGACCCCAGAGAAGTGCGGGAGCGCCTGCGCAAATTTGCCGGCACTCCGCAGTACCAGCCCATTTATCTCAAGGAAGACATCACGCAGGATGAGCTGGCCTTTATCAAGGCTCACCGCAACGAACTGCCGGAGCTGGACACCATCATGGCGCATCGCCGGTTGTATCCGCGCAATGGCTTTATGGCGCACCTAATCGGCTACGTCGGCGAAGTAAGCGAGGGCATGCTGAACCAACCGCAGTGGGAGCTCTATAACCCCGGAGACGTAGTGGGGAAGTCTGGCGTCGAACTTCAGTACAACCAGGTGCTGATGGGGAAGAATGGCTCGCGGCAGGTTCTGGTGAACAGTAAAGGCAAGGAAGTGGGGGAACTGGACGAGAAGCCAGCCGTGCCTGGCCATGCGCTAAAGCTGACGCTCGACATCGATCTGCAGATCGCCGCCGAGGAGGCCATGGGAGATAAGAACGGGGCGATGGTCGCCATGGACCCGCGCACCGGCGAGATTCTGGCCATGGTCAGCCGGCCAACTTTCGATCCCAACGATTTTGCGGTTCGAATCTCACGAGACGAATGGAATAAGCTGGTGACCGATCCTGATAAACCATTGCTGAACAAAGCGATTCAGGCACAACTCGCGCCAGGCTCGACCTTCAAGATCCTCATGTCCGTCGCCGGTTGGCAGGAAGGCCTCGCGCAGACGCTGAATGTGCACTGCAATGGCGGTGCCAACTTCTATGGCCGACGATTTGGCTGCTGGGTGAAAAATGGTCACGGCGCAGTCGATATCACAAAAGCGATCTACCAGTCCTGCGACGTCTTTTTTTACACCCTGGCGGAAAAGCTGGGGATCTCCCGTATTGCAAAATATGCGACTGCCATGGGATTGGGTCAGAAGACGGGTATTGATCTGCCAGAGGAGGCAAGTGGCGTCATGCCGTCGGAAGAGTGGAAAGTCCGCAATTTCAAACAAAAATGGTTCGCGGGCGAGACCATTTCAGTTGGCATCGGACAGGGTGCAGTGGCCACGACGCCGGTACAACTTATGCGTGCGATTGCCGCCATCTCGATGGACGGCCGCATGGTTGTACCACATGTCGCCAGCCCGACCGGCCTTCCGCAAGATTATCTCGAGACCCACAACTATACGGAAGTGAAGACGATTCCGATTGACGGCTCCGGATTCAACCTCATCACGGATGCGATGTCGCGGGTATTGCTGCCAGAGGGCACGGCGCCCTCGGCGCACGTTCCTGGAATCGATATCGCCGGAAAGACGGGATCGGCGCAGATCGTATCGCTTGCCGTCCGCGCCAAGCATGCCAACAACGAGGCTCTCAATCAGAACGGGTGGTTTGTGGGATTCACACCACGGCGCAATCCTGACATCATCGTAGCTGTGCTGTTCGAAGGGGGTGAGCACGGCAAGTTAGCCGCGCGTCTGGCAACGCAGGTAATTAAGGCCTACGTCGACAAACAACACCGGCAACCGACCAAGGTAGCGAGTGGCGCTGGAAAGGTGGAAATAGGGGCGGTCTGGAATGCCGGTTCTGGAGATGACGACGAACTCCAGGGTGGGCATTTTGTGCTGCCTGGGCCGAATGCCCGGTTGCCATTGGCCACGGCCGCGCCGGGGTTAGAGTAGCGCCGGCGGCAGGATGCCGGCTAATTTGCGAAGAAAGGTGAGGGAGCATCAAGCTAGTAACAATCAACCATCAAGGACTAACCACCAAAGGCTGAAGACTGACGACCAACGACTGAAAACCCATGTCCCGCTACATCTCATTTCGTGATTTCGACTGGATGCTCTTCATCTTTGTCCTGCTGATTTGCGGGCTGGGAGTCATGGAAATTCATAGCGCGACCCTGCACACCAAGTTTGCCGGAGCCCACATCCGGCAAGTCTACTGGATCGCTGGCGGTGTTGCGGGCATGTTTCTGGTGAGCCTGGTGAATTATCAAAAGCTGCTGGACCGGGTGCACTGGCTCTATATTGCGGCCATCATGTCGCTGATGACGGTGATGATTTTCGGACAGAAGTATCTGGGCGCGCGGCGTTGGGTCAAAATGCCGGGCGGGGGGCACTTTCAGCCCTCGGAGTGGGTGAAACTGATACTGATTCTGGCCGTGGCCAAGTACTTCGCCGATTTGCACCAGCGAGAGTTGTCCTGGCCAGATTTTGCCAAGGCGGGCGCAATTGTGATCGTTCCCATGCTCATGGTCCTGCGCCAGCCCGACCTAGGAACCAGCCTGACTTATCTGCCCATTGCGGTAATGGGTCTGTTTCTGGGCGGAGTTCGCCTCAAGCAGGCGGCCATTGTGACCCTGGGGGCAGCTTTGCTTCTGCCCCTGGCGTGGCATACCTTGAAGCCCTATCAGCGCGATCGCCTGACCAGCTTTATGCATCCTGAGGCCGACAGTCAGGGTTCGGGCTACCAGGTGAACCAGTCGCTGATTGCGGTGGGGTCGGGCGGAGTGTGGGGGAACTCGGAGGGTTCGCAGACCCATTTGGCGTTTCTACCGGTCCCGCAAACGGACTTTATCTTCGCTGCGTTCGCTGAGGAGCATGGATTTGTGGGTGCCTTGGCGGTAATGCTGTTATACTTTATAGTGCTGATGAGATTGACTCAGAACGCGCAAACGGCGCCCGACCGCGCTGGCACGTTCGTGGTGATGGGTGTGGTGGCGGTACTTAGCTTCCATATTCTGGTCAATGTCGGCATGGTAGTCGGCTTTATGCCGGTCACCGGAATACCCCTGCCGTTGATGAGTTATGGCGGGTCTTCTGTCCTGTTTATATTTCTGGCGCTGGGGATTGTGATGAATGTCCGCATGCGCCGGTTTGTGAACTGAAGCAGGAAGAAGAAGGCTGGGGAAGTAGCCGCACTTGCCATCCGCGGCGGAAAACAAGATTAATTACGATCGCCCTCGCGTAAAGAGGGCACACACCGGCTAGAAACGCAGTTCAAGGCCGGGCAGGATTAAGCAAAGGCGCAGCCAGGCCGGTAACGGCCCCCTCAGAGTTGAGAGAGCGGTCACAAACCTGGCGAAGCGCAAATGCGATAAGTGCAAAAGATTCCTAATCTTACGCAACGGATTCAGCCGCGGGTAGAACCCCGGGGCCTAGGCTGTCCCTTGTCCAGGGCGGCTATCGCAGCGCTTGATCTTCCCGCTCTTCTCCTGCCTTCCATCCGGTGATCCCGCGGCCGCCTGACGGCCGGGGACCGGAGTTCGCATGACGAAAGAATTGTTTGTGTCTTCCACTCCTCACGAAACCAAAGTGGGGATGGTCGAAGACGATCTGCTCGCGGAAATCTACCTCGAGCGCGAAAATGAATACACCCTGGCAGGTTCCATCTACAAGGGACGCGTCACCCGCGTTCTTCCCGGTATGCAATCGGCCTTTGTCGACATCGGCCTGGAGCGCGATGCGTTCCTCTACGTCTCTGACTTTATGGAGTTGGAAGACGCGGAGGATCTCGACGACGTTCCCACCAACCGCCCTGCACCGGAGCGATATCAGACGCAACCTCAGGGGGAAGGGCACGCCGTGGAAGCGGTTGCCCTCGCCGAGTCGCAACCGCCAGAGCATGCCGAGCCAGGACGAACCGAGCATCGCGAATCGTCTGCTCCGCCGGAGTCGCGTGACAATCACGATGGGGTGCGGGGTCGGAGGCGGCGTCGCGGACGCCGTGGAGAGCGCTTTCCAGAATCGAAGTTTGCCCGTCCAGGAACCGAAACGCCGCGGGAGGCTCCACGCGCTGATTCGGAGCGAAGCGATCGTCCGGAACGAAACGATCGTGCCGAACGAAGCGAGCGCATTGAACGCGAACGCCCAGGCCGGACTGAACGTTCACAACAATCGGGGCGGCCGGAAAGACACGACCGACCAGAACGATCCGAGCGGTCCGAATACGGGCCGCCGCCCGGATACCAGCCCATCATTCTGCCGGGAGAGTCCATATCCAAATATCAGCGCCTGGCGCAGACCAGACCCGCGCCGCCGAGTGCGAGTGCGAGTGAACGAGCAGTGGTTCCAACATCAGATCAGCCCGCACCGCCGATCTCGGAGATTTTCGCCGGAGATGAACCGCTATTCGCGGAGTCTGCTCAGCGGCAGCCTGAGACCTACGGGGAATCGTTAGCACAACCTCCCGAAAAGACTGTCGAGCCAGCCTCTTCCGATTGGGACCGCGAGCAGAAACGCCTGCACGAGATGAATGTGGCGGCAGTGTTCGGCGGAGAAGCCAGGGAAGAAGAAGACGGAGAAAACGAAGAAGACGTCGATGACAGGGGCGTAAACGGCAAGCGGGCTGCTGTTTCCGGGCATTCGGAGCCAGCCCTCCCCGCCGCCGTCGCGGGAACTCTGGAAGAAGAAGAGATCGAGGAGGAAGAAGCGGACCTGTCTCACTATGTCGAAGAACTCGAGGAGGATGCGTCCTTCGAGGAACTGGAGGAAGAGACCCACGCAGCCGGCGAACACACGCAGCCTGTGCAGGAAATCGCTGCCTCGGCGGAGATTGCCAGCGCAGACGCTGTGCCGTTTTCTGCCGATGCAATTTCTTCCGAAGAGGTTGATGTAGCGGCAGCAGAAGAGGTCGACGAAGAAGCGGAAGACGAGGCGGAGCTCGATCAAGCCCAGGCGGAGGCGGAAGCAGCCCTGGCCGCGGAAGCTGGCGGAGCCGGAATGACCGAGGCGCGGGCTGAAGTTCGTGCTCCGGCAGGCACGGCTGGGTACACGCAGCGGGCGCCGCGTCCGGGATACGATCGACGGCCGCAGCGCGGTGGCCGCCGCAGCGGCGGTGGTGGACGCCGATTCCGCCGCAATGAGCAGCAAAACATGCCGCTCATCACCGATCTGCTGAAGGAAGGCCAGGAGATTCTGGTCCAGATTGCAAAGGAGCCTATCGGCAAGAAGGGCGCTCGCATCACCAGCCACATCGCGCTCCCCGGCCGCTTCCTGGTGTACATGCCGACGGTCAATCACACCGGCGTTTCACGCAAGATTGCGTCCGAAGAGGAGCGCCAGCGGCTGAAGCGCATCATTCAAAGCGAACGCGAGAATGGGCACGGTGGATTTATCGTGCGTACCGCGGCTATGAATGCCGCCGAAGAAGATCTGCGCGCGGACATCCGTTTCCTGAAGGGCTTGTGGGCTGAGATCAAAAGCCGCGCCGATGCCGGCAAGGGGCCGACGCTGATTTATCACGATCTCAACGTGGTCGAGCGCGTCCTGCGCGACCAGGTTACTTCTGACTTCTCCGCTATCTGGGCGGACAGTGACGAGGAATACGAGCGCATCCTACGCTTCGCGAACCGCTTCCAGCCCGCTCTGGTCAAGCGAGTCAAACTCTACAGCAAGGAAGTGCCTCTGTTTGAACAATTCGGCCTGAGCGAGGAGATCAACAAGGCGCTCAAGTCTAAGGTCTGGTTGAAGAGCGGCGGCTACATTGTCATCAACCAGACGGAGGCGCTGGTCGCGATCGATGTGAACACCGGCAAGTACGTGGGCAAGACGACGCGACTCGAAGACACCATCGTCAAGACCAACGTGGACGCGATCAAGGAAATCGTGCGCCAGATCCGACTGCGCGACTTGGGTGGCATCATTATCATCGATTTCATTGACATGGACGAGCGCCGCAACCGCCAAAAAGTCATGCAGGCGCTGGAAGAGGCCTTGCGCAGCGACCGGGCGCCATCCAAAGTTCTCCAATTTAATGACTTTGGACTGGTGGCCATCACTCGCAAACGGGTCAAGCAGTCGCTCGAGCGCACCATCGGCTCGCCATGTCCGTATTGCCAGTCGACCGGTTTTGTGAAGTCGGTGACCACGGTGTGCAATGAAATCTATCTGGAGATGCGCAAGATCGCGAAACATCTGGAGCATGCGGATGTAATGCTGCGGGTGAATCCCGATGTGGCAAAAGCGCTCAAGGCGAACAACGGCCGCGCCCTGATTGAGATGGAAGAAATGACTAAGAAGACGGTGATCGTGAAGAGCGATCCGGCGTTGCACCAGGAGCAGTTTGATATCAATTAAGCTGCTAAATTAGCTTCTGGCTCCCAGCTACTTGAGTACCAACAAATGAAGAGACGGGTGTCCTCGCCCATCTTTTTTAGTTTTGGCACGAGGGCGATACTTAGGACTCGCCCAATCCTGCCATTCAAGGCCCTTGATCCTGCTAAACTCCCTGAAGATTGGTCTATACCACTGCTCGTGTCTTCACCCCCGAAATTACAGCAGCCATGCTGCCGCGATGGCGCTGCGGAACAGGTACCACGGATGGGGGACGGCCACGAACATCGCAGCCTAGATGGACCGCCTTCAACTTAGGCCGGGGCCTCCGGTTGCAAGCTAGGCTATATTTTTAGGCTAGCCCTTGCCGCGGCCGGCGATCATGAGCCCGGCGCCGACCACGACGATAACCGTGCTGATAGCGGGTGAAATCTTCTCGCTGTCGTGGGTTTGGACTCCGATATTAACGTCACCCGCCTTAATGCCATGGTTTTCGGAGTGTGGAATCGCGACGAAAAACGAGACCATCCCCAGGATCAATACTGCCAGCCCGACTGCAAATAACACCTTCATCGGAAGACCTCCTGAGCGAAAACCTCGGGGAATGGACGCGACCTTCCATAGAGCCGCTTGAGATGCGGAAGGGGGTAGGTGGGATGCTTGGAAAGGATTGCTAACCAGCGAATTCCCTGGCAAATTCGACCAGGCTGCGCAATGCGATTCCCGACGGGCCTTTGGCGATCCACGGTTTCTGCTCTTCCGTCCAGGCGGTGCCGGCGATGTCGAGGTGCAGCCATGGAACGTCCTCGGCGAACTCTTTCAGAAACATGGCCGCAGTGATGGCGCCGCCATAGCGTCCGCCGGAGTTTACGATGTCGGCAATGTTGGAGCGGATGATTTCTTTGTATTCGTCGTCCAGGGGCATGCGCCACATCTTTTCGCCAGCCTTGGACAAGGCCTTGCTGAACTGTTCGAACATCTGCTCGTCGTTGCCGAAAATGCCGGCATTGACGGAACCGAGCGCGACCACAACCGCGCCGGTGAGCGTGGCGGCGTCAATCAGGTGAGTGCAGCCGAGTTGGCGTGCATAGTAGAGACCGTCGGCCAGCACCAGGCGGCCTTCAGCGTCAGTGTTGATGATCTCAATTGATTTGCCAGACATGGCAATCTGCACGTCGCCCGGCTTCTGCGCCTTGCCCGACGGCATATTTTCCGTGGCGCAAATGACGGCTGTGATCTTCACCTTCGGTTTGAGTAATGCGATGGCGCGCATGGCGCCGATCATAGTGGCCCCTCCGGCCATGTCGTATTTCATTTTTTCCATGCCGTCGGCGGGCTTGATGGAAATGCCGCCGGTATCGAAGGTGACGCCCTTGCCCACTAGTCCCAGCACCGGTTTTTCCGGAGCTCCCGCCGGCTCGTAGCGCAGGACAATCAGCGCGGGTGGTTCGTCGGAGCCCTGGGCGACGCTCCAGAAGGCTCCCATCTTGAGCTCCTTGATTTTGTCGGCGCCGTAGACTTCGCATTTCAATCCAACTTCCGCCGCCATCTTCTTTGCGCGATCGGCCAGGATAGTCGGCGTCATGCGGTTCGACGGTTCGTTGACCAGGTCACGAGTGAAGTTCTGCGATTCGCCGATGATGCGGGCTTCGTCGATGGCCTGTTGCAGTTTGGCCTGATCGCCGCGGGTGACAACGGTTAGGGCGTCGATCTTCTGGTCTTTGCGGTCGCTTTTGTAGTAGTCAGGATCGAAGTTGCCCACAAACGCTCCTTCCACGATGGCCTTGACCGCGTCTTCGCCTTTCAATCCGGCTTCGGGTGCGAGGAATGCGAAGCTGCGCAGACCGCGGGACTTTAACTGGCGGACCGCAGCGCCAGCGAGTCGGCGCAGGTCGAAGGCGGAGAAAGTGCTGGCTTTGCCGCCACCAAGAAGCAGTAGCCGCTTCGCCTTCAGTTTCGCCGGGTGATAGAGCAGCGTCGCCTCAAAAGTCTTGCCGGTCACTTCGCCGCCGGAGATGACGTCGGCCGCTGCCTCTTTGACGGTGGTATCGGAGGTTTCGATCGAGAGTTGAGGCGAGAGTTGTGGTTTGTCTTGCTCGCCATGGCTCTTTTCTCCTTTGTCGAGCACGATGGCGACCAGGCATTCGGTTTCAACTTCCGCGGGAGTGGAGAAGGAAACATTGGTTTTCATGATTGTGTGATTCCAGTATCGTCGGCAGGGAGGGAATTAGGCAAGAGCGAGCGAATTAATTTCGGCCCCTGCTTGACTCGTTTGGCCAGCAGACGGCAGAAGCTATCAGCTGTCTAAGCTATCTCATAAATGGCCGCTCGGGATGGTTGGGTAGATGCCTGACTGCACCCAGTAAACGCTGCGTACACTCCCGGGATCGCGACACATGCGGACGATAAAAACGTCTCTAGCACTGGCCCAACTACCACTTATCAGAGCACGAAAGACGGGCTGAAGGTGTCCCTAGCCGGCACGACCCTCAAAGGTCGATGACATAGATGGTGAAGATGCGATTGAGGGAACTGAGAAACAGGACGGGAAAGTTATACTTGTCACCCGCATGACAGTCCTCAAAGATGGTAAGTCAATGAAGGTTGAATCCACCGACAAGCAAAAACGGAGGTGGGACGATGACCTACACAGCGGAGAAAATACGCTAGCTGTTGCAAACCCATCTCACCAGTAGCGCTCAGTGGTTTGTATGAGATGACTGATGAGATCTAATTACTTAGCAGTGCGACCGGAATAATCCCTGCGCCCGCCCATGCGGTAGGCTTCAAAATCGTCGCGGTCGATGGTCAGGATCAAGCGAAACGAGTTGCGGGTGGCCCAGTGAACCAGTGGCGTCGGCGAACTCCAGAGGGAATCCTTCCGGAGTGTGTTCACCTTGCCACAACGTGTTTGGCAGCCCACACGCTGCGACTTTCCACCTCCTCGTAACCCGCGCCTAATCAGTGCCTTCTGTTATGGCTGCTCCCATGCGATCTCCCTGGCGGAGGCAACACAGGAGGAGAATATGACGCAACTTAATTTGTCCGACAGGCACTCAACGACGGCGCAAGGGTCTTCGAGTGTAAAAGAAAACGGCCGGTCGATCAGCAACCAAATGGTGGGCGCACTGGGCGCGCTCTTGATGTTGGCGGTGGTGATAGGAATTGGTAGTTGCTCCAGAGGGAACAGCAAGCCTGCAGTTGTGGCGCAAACGACACATCCTGCGGCGCCAATTCCAAACCCCGTCCCTCAGGCGACGCCGACGCCTGCTCCCAAACCAATGCAGGCCAAATCCAGAAAGCGACGGGCGGCAACGCTTTCGTATGTCAATCGAGAGTACGGAATCTCGTTCAGCTTTCCCAGGCAATATCGCCTGACGTCTGGCGATGAGGCACAGTTGAGCTGGGGTGATCTGGGGCCGTTCCAGATGGATTTTGTTCATCCGGGTGGAGTGACACTGGCCGCGGTGGAGTTGCCGGATAACTCCTATCCAGGGACGGATTTCAAGTCCGCGTTTGTCAATGTCAGCGTGAATTCGCGCATGACGTCAGAAGCATGTACGCAGTTCGCGTTTCCGGAGCCGAGCGTCGGAGCTGTGCCGTCATCAAAAGATGCAGCTGCGAAAGTAAAAATCGGCGCCCTTGAATTCAGTGAAGTTGAAAATTCCACGGCCGCCACGATGAAGCAGAGGGACGCGAAGTACTATCACGCCTTCAGCAACGGGGCTTGCTATGAATTTGCCCTGGGCATCGGGACCGAAGGTGACGGAAATGTGGAAGGGATCACGACGGTAGATCGCCAAGCAGTGTTTGCTAAGCTGGAGAAGATCCTGGCCACGGTGAAGCTTCAGCCCGCCGCAGTCCCGGAAACTGAAACGCCAACTCCGTCAGCGAAGGAAGCTGTGCCGGATGGATCTTCTAATACTCAAGAGCAGAGCGCGATTGACCGCAAGTTTTAGTTTGCGATTACTCCGCTGAGGATTGACCGGACTGCCGGACGGCGGCAGTCCGGTTCCCATTTTGTGTTTCATCTTTGTCCTGAGGCTTGGTCCTGAGGCTGGTAAGTCTTGAATCCTGCGCGTTGCATGCCTTGGATTGCTTCCCGGTTCTTCATGAAGGTATCCCAGACAAAGCTGGTGCGGGCATTTTCCGCCATCAGCAGGGTAATTCCGGTGTCAATGGCAACCACGTCGCTGTCGTACCAGCCTTTCAGCGGGTTGAAGGCATTCACGAATCCGTAGGTGCTCCAGGCCTGGGGGTAACGATTTCGGATGTTGCGCAAGACCCGCATGACCGGTTGCGGCAGAAAGGGCAAAGAACCGCCGGAGGCGCTGGGCACAACTGTCCCGTCAATTGGGCCCATGGCGGGAGGACCGCCCCAGACGACGTAGCCTTTGTCCGAATCGGATGCGGTGATGCCCCAGAGATCGTCGCTATAGTCGGGAAACTGTTTTGCCAGCTCGATACAGAAACGGCGATGCACGTCGGTGGCAATAGCGGAGTTCTGAAAGTAATCCGCGTAGCGGTCGCGTTTGCCGCGGAAATCGAAAAAAGCCTGGGAATACTGGTGCACGAACAACGGAGCGAACGAGCCGATGTAGCGCAGGCCGTCATATTCAAAGATGTTTCGCTTCCAGGCATCCCAGGTTTCTGCCTTAAGGGGATGGGAAGAGGAGCCCATGCCCAGCAGATACATCATCATCAATTCGCTGTAGTAGTCCCAGCGGTAGGGCAGGAAGCCGACTTCGGGCAGCCATCCGTGGGGCAAGAGTGTGGTGTCTTCCGAGAGCCAGGTCCAGTCCACGCGGCTGAAAATGTCGTGGCACAGCTGGCGAATTTCGGAATTCTCGAAGTGCTGGCGGCAGCACAGGATTCCGCACAGCAGCAGTGCCGTGTCGACCGAGGAAATCTCCGAGTCCCAGATTCTTTCGCCGGTATTGACGTTGGCGAAGTGGTAGAAAAATCCTCGATGGTTGGGCAGCGTTTTCCAGAGAAAGCGCAATGTGTTCAGTACCCGGGTCCGTGCCTCGGACAGTGAAATGAAGCCGCGCTTTTCTCCGATGCAGAGCGCGGAGAGGCCAAAGCCGGTGGCTGCGGTACTGGCCACGACCGCGTTATCGGTGGACGCCCGGCGCGCGTTGCACCGGTCCTTGACCAGGCCGGTGAGTGGATTGGTCTGCTCCCAGAAGTAGCAAACCGTGGTTCTCTCCAGTTCGTCGAGAAACTGGTCATCATCCGGCGAAAGAAACGTCTTGACCGGCGGAGGCGCAGGACGAGTGTGCTGCTCCGGTGTGGGCAGCAAGTAAGAAGCGAATCCCGATTTTGCCAAGGGCAGGCCAATCCCCAGGCCGGCTAACTGTCTGAGCAACTTCCGGCGGGAGCGGCTTACAGGGCCAAGCTTCCGGTCATCCAACGGACCATCCACCTGACAAATTTAAATGATCCCGGGCTGAGGAAGGATTATGGAGCACAAACGAGGGTAACAGGCATGGTTACACCGGCTGAGTCTAAAGACCTTGACGAAACAGACTGGGAGACTAAAAATCTGGTCTACAACCAGGCATCGTAGAATGTTCGGTGAGGGTGTCGGAATGAGCGGCAGACGGAAGCTGATAGTTGGGGCGGCTGCAATCGTGGCGGCGGGAGCGATTGTCGCCGGGGTACTGTTGATCCGTCCTCACACCCGGCCCCTATCGCTGGGC
>Ga0137415_10001729_pt1 | contig 21677 bp, 20 predicted proteins | sample CZODoug3_1_1_16f_FD_183082 | JGI IMG/M metagenome (GOLD analysis project Ga0137415, IMG submission 183082) | Vadose zone soil fungal communities from Angelo Coast Range Reserve, California, USA - CZODoug3_1_1_16fungal (Hybrid Assembly) | ecosystem: Environmental > Terrestrial > Soil > Vadose...
CTGCCTGGAAGCGTTTCTCCGTCTCGGCTTGTTTACCAGCGCGCAAGGCAAGCAATCCCAGCTGATTGTGCGCAACCGCGACCTTCGGATCCAACCCGACCGCTCTTTCCAGCTCTTCCCTTTCTGAAGGAAGGTCGCCCAGCCTGTCCAAAGCAAGCGCCAAATTGTAGCGGAGCTTGGCATCGCGAGGGTTTAGCTGCAGAGCCTTCCGATAATTTTCAGCGGCTGCCTTCGCATTGCCGGACAAAAGATTCCGGTTCGCATCCTCATTCAAGCTTGCAATGGTCTTGTCTTTGTCACTACTCGATTTCAAGGCGGTTAGCTTGGCTCGCTCGGCGCGAGCGCGTTCTTTGTTGCCGGTCTTTTCCAGTAGCAAAGCCAGCTCTCTGTGGGCCTCTAGGGCAGAGGGAGTGATACGCTCAGCAGCTTCCAACTGCCGGATGGCCGCGTCCGTTTGTCCCTGGGCTGCCAGCAGCATCCCGAGATTGAAGTGGATTGCGGCGTCTTGCGGGTCCAACCCGACGGCACGTTGGAAGGCAGCTATCGCGGCATCCGATTTCTTGAGTCCCTGATATGCCATGCCCAGCTCGTAGAAACCCTGAGCATCCTTCGGTTCGCGACGGGTGTACTCCAGGAGAACCGGCGTGGCGTCGGAATATTTCTGCAAAGCGATCAATACCCGTCCAAGAGCGATTCGGGCAGCATCCATGCTGTTATCGACCCGCAGCGTTTCGCCAAACTCACTGACCCCAGCTTCTTGGTCTGTGGGCTGGCCTCTCCGCACGTAGAGCAATCCCAAATTGAAATGGGCGCCCGCGAAATCGGGTTTTGAGGCGACGAGATCCTTCAAGGTCGCCAGCCCCTTTTCCATCTCATCATTTTCTGCATAAGCAAGACCCAGCGCCGCCTGCAGCGACCCAGCCTGCTCGGCGGGTGGCGCTTGCTGAATGGCGTCTTCCAGGCACGCGACCGCGGAGCGCTGCTTCCCTTCCGCGATCAATACTTGGCTGAGACGGATCGCACCGGCGGCGAAGTGTGGATCGAGTTTTAGGGTAGAGCGAAATTGTTCCTCTGCTTCGCCCAGCTTCTTCTCATCTTCAAAAATACTTCCTAGAGCGAAATGGGAGCTGACGGAGTCCGGCTTCTGCCGAATTGCAGTGTGCAGTTCTCGCGTGGATCGCGATCGATCCCCTCTTCTAAGAAGCGTAAGAGCCAGGTTGTAGTGGGCCTCCCAGTTCTGGGATTCCAACTGGAAAGAGAACTCGAAGGCGCGGATGGCGCATGACACGCGACCTTGCTGGGCGTACATGACGCCCAACGTGTTATAGGCTCCTGCCGTAGGATGGTCGTGAACGCTGCCCAGAAGCGCCACGATCTTTTCGGAAGTGTGAGTTTGCTCCAGACAGGTCTTAGGCAAGGTGTGTTTATGCGCCGCTGGCACTCCTTGACCCAGCGCAGCGCTCTGTGTAGCTACAGCGATCGTACCCGCCAGTGTTAGAAGAACAATCAGGTTCAAAGGCGAACACTTTCCAGGTCGACCTCGTTCTGTCCTAGCCGCCAACATCTGCAATGGCCTTCGGGCTTGTAGTCATTTCGATCACCCGCCAACTTGCCCCTCCTGAATCTGACAGATCGCCGTTTCAAAGGGCACGCAACGAATTCGGGGATCGCTGGGTGGGCGCTTGCCTTTTCTTGTCGAGCGCCCGCCCTAGTGCGATCCCGCTGTGACTGCAGTCGTTGCTAGCACTCAGAAGTAAAGCTTGAGCCCGAACTGCAACTGTCGAGGAACGTTGGCCGCGTGCGTGACCTTCCCGAAGTTGGAGTTCTCAAGGCTTGATACCGGAATTGCCCAAACGGGCGTGTTAGTCGCATTGAACATCTCGAACCGGAATTCCATGCGGAATCGTTCCGTGAATGGAAATTGGCGGAAGAGCGATAGATCCAAGTTCTTGTTCCAATCGGAGCGCAGCGAATCGCGGCCTAAGTTTCCAAATGTGTCCTTTGTGGGCGTTTGAAAAGAGGCAATGTTAATCCACTCGCCGGGTCCCTTGCTACTGGGATAAAAGCTGCCCACTACATTAGCTCGCTCGTATCCGTATCCATTGCCATAGTTGTAGTTGCCGGTCTCAGCAATGTCTTTGCCACTCCCCACGTCAAAAGGAGTTCCCGAACTGAAAGAGAGAACGCCATTCAGATTCCAGCCTCCAATTAACGCATTCACAACGCGATTGTCGGACGACCATGCGCCGCCTTTGCCGAAAGGCAATGCATATACCCATGCGGCGGAGAAGATGTGCGGCAGGTCGGTAGCGGCAGGACCCTTGTCCGCCTGCAGATTGTAGGGGTCTTGAGTAGAACAGCCTTCCACCCCATACCAACCAGTACAGCCGAGATCCAGGCTCTTCGACCAGGTGTAAGAAATCAAGTAGGTGAGGCCGTGTTGTTGCTTTCCGTTCAAGGACACCTGCAGCGCGTTGTAGTTGCTCTTCCCTGTGCTTCGATCATAGGCGGTTGGGCCGATGTAAGGAAAGGGCGCTCCGCAGTTGGTTGCCGTCGCGTTCGCAGGGTCGTAGGGCGTACAGGCCTTATTGGCATTTCCACCCGCGACCATAGCCACGTTGTACGCTCCGCCGATGTCCAGTCGCCGGCCAACCGACCCGACATAGTTGGCCGTCAGCACAGCGTTGGAAGTTAGCTGCTGCTGGACTCCGAAGTTCCACGAATCGGAATAAGGCCTTTTCAAATACGGATCCGCAAACCAGGTCGATTGGTTAAACGGGGTGGCGCCCGTGACAGGGCTTGCGCTGCCAAGGGCGAAAGGATCTTCTGCCACCCTGGTCGGCGGAGCGCTCACCGGATTCATATTGCTGGCTCCCAGCTGATCCAGGCTTGGCCAGGTCCCTTCATAGTTTTGTGCAGTTTGAGTGATCGCTGCCCAGTTGTCATAGAATCTTCCGTAACCGGCACGCAGCACGGTGTTCGGCAGCAATTGATACGCGACACCGATTCTCGGCTGGATGTTGCTCTTATCGGTATGGTAAATCGCTGTACCTCCGAGAGGGGTCACAATCACGTGGTCGGGGAGAGTGCCGCCAGGGATGCACGGAGCGGCATTGGTCTGGTCACAGGACGGGGCGTTGCGAGCCAGAATGTAGGTTCCGTCCCGGAAGTTCATGTCGCCTACAAAGTTGTTTGCGTTTTTGTTGTCTCCATAGATCGGAATCAATGTGAGGTCGTACCGGAGGCCAAGATTCACACTCAGCTTGTTGGTCACCTTCCACTGATCCATGGCGTAAAATCCATCGACCCATCCGCCATGTTCGGTTTCGACCACATTTCGGCGTCCAGCACTTGTCGGAATTCCCAGCAGGAACGATGCCAGGGCATTGCCCCCAGACAACGCAGGGCTAGCGGTATTTGCTGCCGCGAACTGGACGTTCGAGTTCAGATACAGTGCATTGGCGTTGTTGCTGGCAAAGTTTACTCCCGCCTTAAAGGTATGGCGTCCGATCGTCTTTGTAACATCACCGCCATATTCCCAGATATTCGATACCCGAGTGTTATCGACTTGAGCCGCACCGTGAGCGCTGGGATTCGGATTCCCGATGTATCCCTGGATCACCACATCTGGAATCATCACAACACCGCCTCTGAAGTTTCCCGCAAAGTTGGGCGAAAAACCTACGTCAGTGCCAAACGACGGCGGGGCATTCGCAAACTGGGAGCCTTGGTTTATGTTCACATCGGTACGTCCAAAATGGAATTCTGCCAATGTGCTTCCCGAAAACAAGTGTGTGTAGTTTGCAGCCACGTTGTAACCGCTGGTTACCTGATTGTGCAGGAGCCCTACAAAGCCGCCCGATCCCGTGACCGGCTGCCGGAAGCTGGTGTAGCGCGCCCAGACGTAATTCTGCTGGTTGAACTGGTGGTCCAGACGAACCCCGCCTTCGTCTTGACGCGTGATGTTCTTGGCAGTATCCAGCCCGTTAAACTGCGGGCTCCCCGCGAGGTTTGGCGCCGGGAACAATGTTGTTGAGTAATTGACCATGTTCGGGTCAATCATGGTCGAAGGGATTTTGTTGCAAGGCGTGCCGGGGGCCTGAGTATTGTTGGGTGCCGGCAGCGGGTTGCCGCTGCCATCGCACATGAACGCCTGCCCACTATACGGGTTGTAAATTTGTCCGGCTATTCCCGTTAAATCGCCAGCCAGCTGCGCTGTGGTGGGCGTGTTGTAGAGGTTGGAAGCACCCGTGTGGTTTCGAAAGCCTTCGTAGCTGAGAAAGAAAAATGTTTTCTTCTGATGTTCGCCGGGAATGGGAAGCGGGCCACCAAAAGTAGCGCCAAACTGATTTTGCTGGAACCCAGGTTGGTTGGCGGGCAGAGTCTGCTGGCTCGTCGGGAGCAGCGGATAAATCAGTCTGGCGTCGAGCGCCTTGTTTCGCAAAAACTCCCATGCTGACCCGTGGAACTGAGCTGTCCCGGATTTGGTAACCACGTTGATGACTCCGCCCAGCACCCCTCCAAAGGATGCGTCGTCATTGTGCGATTGAACTTTGAACTCCTGAATGTCGTCGACAATTGGAGGCACTGCATAAGTGCTGCCGAATGATCCTTCGTTGTTGACACCGTCCAGCAAGAACAGATTGCTGCGGTTCGACTGGCCATTCACCGACGGGTAAGAGAACGTACCCACGGGATTCGACCAGACACCTCCGCTCGTGGCGGAGTTCTGTGAGACGTTGACGGTGCTCACACCCGGGGTCAGATTGAGCAACTGGGTGAAGTTTCGCCCGTTTAGGGGCAAATCATTGACCTGCTCCTTCACTACGGCAACGCCCAACTCAGAGGTCGACGTTTCCAGAGCGATCGGGTTATCCTTCACTTCAACGACTTCATTGACTGCTCCGGCCTTGAGGATGAAGTCATAGGTTGCGGTTTGATTTACAAGTAGGCCAATTCCCGACTTCACTGCCGGACCGAAACCGCTCCTGTTCACCTTCAAATCGTAGTTCCCCGGCAGTACGTTTGGCATGACATAAGAACCAACGCCGTTGGTAACCGCCGTCCGGTCCAGGTTTGTGTCGCGGTTGTGCAACACGACGGTGGCCTCGGTGATGACGGCGCCCGCCGTGTCGCGAACCGTTCCATTGACGGCTGCTGTCGCCTGGGCCCAGGCGGACGAAGCGGACGCCGCAAACACGCATGCCCCCACGAACATCAGTGCCAACACCACAATCCACCGCTCATACCTGTCGGAAGCCTGGCCTGTCATGGTAGATCCTCCCTCACACGAGCTGGCGCTTGGTTTCCGGCGGCGGTCCCGCAGCGTTCAGCAGTCGCGCTTTTTCTTAATGGATAGCCGGCCACACAAAGGCCGCAAAGAAAACCCACGCTGCAGAAGCTTCTAGCATTGCTTTTCAAATGTTGTCAATCAAAAATTTTCATTATTACGAATTGTGTTTCACTATGTGAAACAGACAGCTAGCGTCATGGCGTAAATCCATGCTATCGTCCTGCCTATTGAAACGGTATCTCACCACGGAGATGTATCAAGACAGTCTTGAAAATCGTGGGCGGAGACCTGCACGTCTTATGAGGCGCACTATGCCAGGAGTCGCAAAACTGAATCAGAGTGCAACGTCTGTCGGTGTGATCTCGAAAGTCTTGCGGATTCTCGAAGCCCTACAGGGCTCTTCGGCTGGGTTGGGGTTGAAGGCCATTTGCGATCGGACCGGTATCCACAAGAGCACCGCCCATCGCTTTCTGAAACACTTGGAACGCGAACGCTATCTCATCCGTACCGAAGCAGGTGCGTACCTGATCGGACCGCGCCTGTCGCAATTGTCAGCACGAGGCAAACATGAGGCGACACTTCAAGCCGTTGCCCGCCCGATCCTGTGGGAGTTGTGGAAGTCGACCCAGGAGACCGTCAACCTGGCAGTTCTCGATCAAGGAACCGTACTGTACGTGGATGTGATCGAGAGCCCTCACGAATTCAGGCTCTCATCGCGGGTCGGTACTCGCAGGTCCGTGCACGTCACCGCGTTGGGCAAGGCCTTGGCTGCATTTCTCCCCGCAGAAACACGAGAAAATATCTTGAGCTCAATTGCATTCCAGCCTGCGACCCCAAGAACCATCGGGAACCTGGTGCAGTTTCGCCAGGAACTCGAGAAGATCCGGCGGCAAGGCTACGCGGTGGACGACGAAGAAGCTGTTCAGGGAGCTCGCTGCGTCAGCGCCCCAATTCTCAATTCCGATGGGGAACCAGTCGCCGCGGCAAGTGTCTCTGGACCTGTAACCAGAGTCAGTCCTAACGTGGTGGGTGCGCTCGCCGGAGCAGTCACATCAGCAGCCCGAGCCATTTCGGCGGGGATGGGATTTTCGCAGCCGGCCTCAGGGGCGGCGGCAAGCGGTCGTCGGACGAAGAGGATTGTTTCAGCTCGGATCTGACCGTCGTGCAACCCCTTCCGAGATCGTTTGCTCACCTCGCCGGTGGGGTGTCACACCGGCTCATGACACTTCGGAGCGCTTCGTCCTGCGGGAAGTTCTGCGTTCCCTTGGCCGCCACTTCGCAAGCGTCTTGAATTTTGTTTTGTGCGAAGTATAGCTTCGTGCTTAGTCGATAGAGTGCGGCATCGTGCGGATCCAGATGCATTCCCTGCCGCAACACAATGATCGCCTCAGACGGACGGTTGGCCGCGACCAACAACTCTGCGAGTTCTTCGAAGTCCACGGGGTTCGTCGCCCCATGAGCGATGGCAGCCTGAAGGTATCGAATCGCCAGTAACGAATCTTCGGCGTTGTGTTTCTGCACCGCCTCATCCGCCAGCGCTTCCAGTACATACACATTGTCAGCATCAGTGGCTTTGAGCTGTTGTGCGAGCGACCAGTAACTCTTCCGGTATTCCGGATGCGACAGGAGGACTTGCGCGTAGGCCTGTAACCGGATGAGCGGCGGTGGTGCACCCTGCTTGGCGGGATTCGCGCTGAGATGAACCAGATCAGGAAGCTGAGGAGTCGTCATGCGAAATGCCACTTCGGGGAATGGTTCTTCGGCTTCCGCAACGATGCGATGGTTGGTCAATACGGAATGGGAGATGACCGTTACGTCCCGCTTGGGCATGTGACAACCCGCGCAGTCATCGGGCGGCGCCTTGTGCAGTCGCAAAGCCAGCGGCACGGCACAGCTTTTCTCGGTGTGGCAGGCCAGGCACTTCTTGCGAAAGTATTCCGGAGCTTCCTGCTGAGAGGGCTGTACATGTGGATCGTGGCAGCTGATGCAACCCAGGCGTCCACCGCTCCTTTGGTAACACGTGCTGAGGCGCATGGAGAGATAGTGCTCTAGTAGATCGTCTTTGGGTGCCGACTGACGGCTAAATGGAACCAGGAAAATGCTGAGCGTGTCATCCAGTTCAGTACCGGGACGAAAATCGCGATACGTCTTTCCCGGCTGCAGTATGCGCGCATCTCCACTTTGGTGGCAGGACATGCAGATGTTGTCCGCCAACCAGGGGGACAGATTGCCGGGATTTGTGATCGAGCCGGGCACAGACCCCATCTGCTCTGAGGCGACATGCGCTTCGCCCGGACCATGACAGTTCTCGCAACCAATGGCAAGCTCCGCAAAGGCCGGTTCTTTAAAACGGCCATTCCCATCCAGGATGAAACGAGGTTGCCCACTATGGCAGGCGATGCAAGCCGGGAGAATCGGCCGATCGAAACCGTAATCACCGAATTCGTAGCCCGGAGAGAGTGCCCACCGGTGCGGCTTTGTATAGAACGAAAGTGGGGCTTCGAAGAGATAGTCGCCCTCTTTCACGATTGCGCCCCTGCCGTTCGCGCCCGAGCCAATGATCCATTCCAGCTTGCGCGTTTCGCGAAAAACGTCTTTTCCGGCAGCTGAAGTTGCGTACTCGCTCTGGTAGAGATTGCCATCGCGGGCGTAGATCTCGAAATGGCGATTGAGCTTGGGATCAAAAACACATGCGGATGACGGTATTTGCTCCAGAAGCGCAGGCGTAATTTGCGACATCGAGCGGCCCATGTCCGTGCGCAAGAAAGATTCGTAGATGCTTGGGTGACATTTCGCACAGACTCGCGACCCCACGTAGCCAGCATCTGCATTGGAACTTTGCTGTGCTGATGCGGTTGTTCCCAGCACGCCGCCGTTTGAGTTCGGGAGGATCAGAAGCAACAGCGTTCCGACGATGGACCCAGCCCCTCGCGCGATTGCTCGTCCCGACATCCATCCCACGCAAGTCGACAGTCTCATCACCGGGGCGCTGTTTCCACTACATGACCTTGATGGTGCAGTTGTCTATGAAATCCCAGTCCCAATCGACCCCGATGCCGGGAGTTTCGGGCGGGTGGGCATAGCCATCCGAATCGATGTCAATGGCGCGCTTCATGCCAAAGTTCATGTACGAGACGGGGTAGAGCAGTTCCAGGAACTCACAATTCGAGATGGCAGCGCAGCAGTGCAGATTTACAATCTCAAGGGCATGATAGATCGTGGTGTGCAGTTCGCACCGCACTCCGAAAGATTCCGCCAGGTGGGCAGTCTTCATGACGGGTGTAACGCCACCCTTCCAGGAGACATCCGTTCGCACGATGTCAACAACAGCATCGGAAATATATTGTGCCGTGGAGTAGTGTGAACCGGCGAGAACCTCTGTGCCACAGACAGGAATGTCGAGCTTTGCAGCGAGTTTCTTCAAGCCGTGGTAGTTGACGTCTGGGAGTGGTTCCTCCAGCCAGTAAAAAGTCAATCGCTCGAGTTCACGACCGACGCGAAGGGCCTCTTCGTATGAGTACGCTGCAACCGGGTCCGCCATCAACTTGAAGTGTGGGCCGACGGCCTCCCGGCAGGCGCGATAAGCGGCGAGATCAAGATCCACTTTGCCAGGAGGGTGCAATTTGTAGGCGTGCCAGCCGCGTGCCTTCACTTCCAGCGCCTGCTTCGCATAATCTTCCGGTGAGTTCAGCACAAATGAGCTGGCGTAAACCGGAACTTTCTTCCGGTAAGCACCGAGGAGTGTGTAGAGTGGCAAGCCGGAAATCTGGCCCGCGATATCCCACAGGCAGATGTCAAACGGCCCGTAGGAATAAATGGGAACGTGATTCCACCAGCGATCATAGGTGCGAAAATCCTGCCAGTGCTTTTCGCGAAACAGTGGATCCTTCCCTTCGAAAAATGGCTTCAGCGCTGAGGCAGCGATGGATCCTGCCATCTCCGCGCCGCGACCTGCAAATCCGAAGGAGTGACCTTCCACGCCGGCATCGGTTTTCATTGAGATGACCAGGAAATCGAAGTTCGACTTGCCGCCTGCCCGCATCTCGCTATCTGCCATAGCTTCGGAGCGGTTTCGGCAGACTCGCACTTCAATGGACTTGATGATCAACGTGGCATCCTCGGCAGCGCTGGACCTTTGAAAGCGTCGTGACTCTACAAAATGTACCCCTGTCTGTCAATGAAACGCCCATCTTCCTGGTGTGCTGATTTGTGAGCCAGCAGCCGCACGGTGTTGGAAATCTTGCGTCAACTCTCCATCGGACGATGATTTTCCTTGACCTGTGGAGCGGGGATGGGTCATTTTCTCCGCTCACTCTATGCTGATTGACGGCGTCGAGTGGTTGAAGCGATGGAGACCCCATGAGTGGAAATGTTGTATCGGGACTTGCGGTGGTCGTTCTTGGCGGCATTCTTAATGGAAGCTTCGCAGCACCCATCAAGCGGATGACCGGTTGGCGGTGGGAAAACAGTTGGTTGGTCTTTGCAGCCACTGGCTTGCTCGTGTTTCCGTGGATTCTTACGTCTGCAACCGTGCCGAATGTCACTGCAGTTTACATGGGAGCGTCACCGTCCACACTCATCAAGGTACTTTTATTTGGATTGCTGTGGGGCGTAGGCGCCACGTTGTTCGGGCTCGGGATCAGCCGCGTAGGAATGGGGCTTGGATTCGCTTTGATTCTGGGCATCACAGCTTCTTTTGGCTCGCTGCTTCCGCTGGCACTTCTCCATTCGGAGCAACTTCTGGCGCGGCGAGGGTTGGGTCTCATCGCCGGCACTCTCGTCATGCTTCTGGGACTTGTCATCCTTGCGCTTGCCGGACGCGTTCGTGAGCGCGATTTGGGAACCACCGCTAGTGTGCGTTCCGGCTTCACTTTCGGACTGATCCTATGTATTTTGTCCGGAATTTTCTCCTCGATGTTGAACTTTAGTTTCGTCTTCGGTGATGAGTTGCGGTTGCGCGCACTCCAGTTCGGAGCCAGCAGTGGGATGGCAGCCAATCCGATCTGGGCGCTTACCGTAACCGGCGGCTTTGTCGCCAATTTCATCTACTGCGTGTATCTGCTCACCAAGAACCGTACATGGGGCGTATTCCGGGAAGGAAATCCATTCGCGAACTGGCCGCTCGGCACTTCGATGGGACTGCTCTGGTTCGGTGGAACTGTTATTTACGGGGTGGGCGCAACCTCACTGGGCACACTTGGCGGGGTGGTGGGTTGGCCAATTTTTATGACCATCGACATCATTGCGGCCCTGTTCTGGGGTGCTGTCACCGGGGAATGGAAGGGGGCGAGTCGCCAGGCCTTGCTCTACAACTGGATGGGAGTCGGAGTCCTGGTGGTCGCAATCACGGTCATCTCCGTCGGCAATGCAACGTAGATGTGCTCAACCGTCCAGAGGCGCTATTTACCGTTCGTCCTCGGCCGCTCGATGCGCACTGAACTGACTCCACGAGTTTTGCTCTTGTCAACGCCGCTGCCTTCGCGCACCACGTAATACTGGTTTGCGGGAAGATCAGAGAGCGTCTCGACCAGCCCGCTCGGCCAGCGAATTACGACTTTCTCCGCCTTGGAAGAGTTGCCGAGCCCGAAATGCAGCCGAAGGTCACTTTGCGAGATGAAGCCATCTCCGCTGCGCACTTCCCTCTCGCGCTTGTCGCTGCCCTGTTCCAGAATTACCACAGCGCCCAAAGCTGCGCGATTCGATTTCACGCCCACCAGTTGCAGGCTGATCCAATTCGCCATCGGCGACGTGTTGTAGTACAGCGACGGCCTTTCGTTCATGTTGTTCACCAGCGCCTCTTGGCGACCATCGTTGAATAGATCGCCAAGAGCCATCCCGCGACCGGAGTGGGGTTCGCTAAGAACCGAGCCCGCCTCCGCGGTGATGTTGGCGAATGTCCCGTCGCGGAGGTTGTAATAGGCCACCTTCGGCTCACGATAACTCGTACCCAGCGCTTTACCATCTACCTCTGGATACACGTGGCCATTAGCGATCAGGATGCCGGGCCAACCGCTATTATCGAAGTCATAGAACTGAACTCCCCATCCGAGCCACGTCTTGATCTTGCCCAGGCTCGCGCCGTAGGTGATGTCATCAAAATTGTTGTCCCCCCGATTGCGGTAGAGTGTAGGAGTGTCGTCGCTGAAATTGGTTTTAACGATGTCTTGATAACCGCTGTGCGTAAAATCGTCGGCGGAAAGACCCATGCCTGCCTGCTCTGAGCCGTCTTCGTTGTACGCCACCCCTGCCTTTTTCCCAATCTCGGCGAAGGTCCCGTCATGATTGTTACGGTAAAGAAGGCTGGCCGTGGAGTCGCAAGCAACGTAAATATCGGGCCACCCATCGTGATCGAAATCCGCGGTCAGGGAAGTAAACCCGTAACATCCCGCCGAATTGAGAATGCCGGACTTTTGTGAGACGTCGGTGAACGTACCATCGCCGTTGTTGTGATAGAGGGCGTTGGTGCCCGGCTTGAGCCCACGCGGGCCGCACATGACGTTGATCCCTTTCCACTGACACCAGCGCCCCTGGCCCGGCCTGGGCACAGAGTCGTAGCTGAAATCCACGTAGCGCACCAAGACAATGTCGACTTTGCCGTCCCGGTCGTAGTCGACAAAGCTGCACCCCGTACTCCACTCGTCCCCAAGGGTCCTGAGTCCGGCTTTGTCCGTCACGTCGGTGAATGTCCCATCCCCGTTGTTGCGATACAGGGCGTTCTGGCCCCAGTAGGTGAGCAGCAAGTCGAGGTGGCCGTCGTTATCGTAGTCACCGACGCATCCGCCTTGCCCCCAGCCTGTGTGCACGAGGCCGGCACGCGAGGTGACGTCCGTGAACGTTCCGTCATGGTTGTTGCGATACAGATGCCCGGTCGGCGCCTTGTCTTTGGGAAATCCCTCCACCGTCGAACCATTCGGAAGATAAATATCAGGCCATCCGTCATTTTCGTAATCAAAAATGATGGCGCCATTGCCGGTAGTTTCGATGATGAATTCTTTGTGAGTGTCCCCGCCGTATACATTGAGCGCGTTTAGTCCCGCCTGTTGGGCGATATCCTCGAAGTGGACTTCGCCCGGCTTGACTCGGGATGGCTTGGTGTTAGCGGGTTGCGGCGCCTGGGCAGCCAGCCAGGCCGTCAGCAGCAAAATTGACGCAAAAAGCGGAAGGGAGCGCGGCCGTTTGACTTCGGTAAGCTGGAACACTTCGCTATCTTAAAGCAGAACGCACAACCCTTCTGCCGAGCCTCATCTTTGCCGTATGAGCGAGGTCTCCGGTTCTGGGCTGCCCGCCACCACCGTCTGTCTTGATTCGCCTAGCTTGTCAATCCCAAGTTCCACAACATCCTCCGCTTTCAGGTAATGCTGATGACATCGCCGGGCAGCAACGTCATGAATTAGCTGACGTAGCTGACCGGTGTCGGGGATCTCGTCGCGGGTCGCTAGGAACGGCCCTAAAGGGGCAAACGTATCGGCGCTTTTTCCCTTGACCCATTGTCCGCCCCGCTCCAGTTGAAAAACACGCTCGGAATAGTGGTTGTGTGGAACGTAGCCCGCCACATATTCGAGTGCCTCTTCGCGATCGACGTAGCCTGCATTCTTCTCGATCACTACCGCTAACTCGACTTCCCAATCCGCTTTGGATCCATTCTTCGGAATGATCAAATCATCGTTCGGCCCGACCAGAGAAGTGGTGGCCTTTAAAAATTAAGACCGGCTCTTTCGGGATCTCCATGTTACTTTCTTTGGCGTGGTCATGAAAGTTCAGCCCGATGCAGACGATCTTGCTGGGACGGGCGATCGATGACCCTAGCCGCACAGACTGCGCAACTCGCGGTGCCGAAGCGCTAGTGTCCTTCAACCGGATCTTCAGGTGGGAGAGCCCGTCATCGGCAAGAATGTTTCGTTATAGTCTCGCGTAAAACCAGAGACATCCAGACGCGTGGAGTCCTCCAGGATGACTCCAGGACTCCCTCGGCCTGGCTCACCAAACCTGATCAGTTTCATTTTTTCTCCCCGCCTTTTGCTCGCCAGCCCGCGTCTAAAGGGGCTGCCAAGTAACTCACCGTGAAGAAGGCGGATCGTAATTGAAGGGATGCGCGAGTGCAAGCCCGCGACGGAAGATGTTTGCAGGCGAATGGGCAAGGTTTCACAAGGTAAAACTCTTGCGCAACACACTCCGCCAGGCAAAACACAAAATTGTTTTCATGGTGCTTGGTTGCTGCTAGAGTTTGCCGTTGCTTAGGCAATCAGGATTTCACAAATGACCGACATCTTTCCGCACCTCGATTACAAACCCAAATTACCCCAGCGCTTGGATCACGGGATCGGCATTGTCGGCGCTGGCGGGATCGTTAACTATGCACATCTGCCTGCCTACAAGAAGGCTGGATTCAAAGTCGTCGGCATTACGGATCGAGATCGCAAAAAGGCAGAGAGTACCGCCAAAGAACATGGAATCGAGAGAGTTTATGCGAGTGTCGACGAGCTGCTGCGTCAGTCGGAGATCGAAATCGTCGACATAGCAGTCTATCCCGCCGAGCAGGTAGCGATCGTCGAAAAGGCCACAGCTGCCGGCAAGCACCTGCTGTGTCAGAAGCCGCTTGCCGACGAGTATTCAAAAGCGGTTCGCAGCGTCGAACTCGCGGAACACGCGAAGGTAAAGATTGCTGTCAACCAACAGATGCGCTGGGACGCTGGCGTCCGGTGCGCACGCCTTCTGATGGAGGACGGCTGGCTGGGTGCAGCCACCTACGGCGCCATTCAGGTTCACTGCAAGACCGACTGGAGTCTCTGGCCCTGGATTTATCAGGGCAAACATGTGGAAATCATGTTTCACAGCATCCACTACATAGATTCCCTTCGCTATCTGCTGGGCGACCCAGCTTATGTTTTCACCAGTGGAAGTCGGGCACCGGGCGAAACCACGCAAGCCGAAACTAAAACGCTGACCACGTGGGAGTACGAGTCTGGCCTGCAAGTGCTGATCGATGTCTGCCACACTACCTGGCACGATGATCCCTATGCCATCTTTCGTTTCGAGGGTACGGAAGGGGTGATCAAAGGAACCATCGGCTTGATGTACAACTACCCAACTGGCCGTCCCGACACATTGGAGTTCATGTCGAAGCGCAATCCCGGCTATTGGTTCTCCGCTCGCCTCGACAGCATGTGGATTCCCGATGCGTTTGTGGGCCCGATGGCGTCGCTCATGCGGTCGGTCGAGAGCGGCTCGGAGCCTGAGACTGGTGGACGCGACAACTTGCGCACCTTGCAGGTGGTCTTCGCCGAGTACCGTTCGATGGCGGAAAAGCGATCTGTCCGCCCAGAAGAGATCAGCGGATGAAAATGGCTATGCGGCCGGACGCACACCTTTCAGGTCAGACGAGGAGCCAGGCACCCGGGAGGTTACGTAGCCGCCGTTCTCTATCTGAGCGGGTTCACAAAATGCGGCTGCAGATGCGGGATGCGCTCGAGGCATATTGCTTCATGTCCCAGTGCGATGTGATTGAACAGTACCAAGTAGGCCACCATAGGCGAGTGCAAAGGTCACTCTTGGGCTCTCGAACCGAATGTGAAAGGACAACGACATGACGCGTTATGGGTCTGTAATCAGAGTGAAGCCAGACTCTCTCGAGGCCTACAAGAAATACCATGCGGCCGTGTGGCCGGAAGTGCTCGCCATGATACGACGCTGCAACATTCGGAATTATTCCATCTTCCTGAAAGACGACGTCCTCTTCGGATACTTTGAGTACCACGGTACGGACTACGCGGCAGACATGGCGAAAATGGCCGCCGATCCCAAGACACAGGAGTGGTGGGCCGTGATGATGCCGATGCAGACTCCCTTGGACACGCGGGCCCAGGGCGAGTGGTGGGCCAACATGGAAGAGGTTTTTCATTGCGATTGATTTGACACCCCCGAGGTCGACGTTAGAGTTTGCGGCCGGTCATGCCTATGCAGATTGTCGACACACATCAGCATCTCTGAGATTTGAATCTTTTTCATTACTCCTGGCTGGATTCGCTTCTAAACCGCTCCTTCCGGATGGCCGCCGACTATCCAACAGCTGCCCAAGGACTGCACACACGCTGAAGTCGTGCACTTGGAAGCTGACGTCCATGAGCGCGACATGCTCGACGAGACCCGCCATCTGCTGGCGCTTTGCCGACCAACCTGACAATCCCCTCGAAGGCATCGTGGCTTGCGGCCGGCCGGAGAGCGAGGACTTCAAGTCCTATCTGGACAAGATCACTGGTCATCCCAAGTTAAAGGGCATTCGTCGTGTTCTACATACCCAACCCAACGACGTCGGGTTGGGCGTGACTTTCATCAGAAACCTGGCTGTGCTTTCGAGCTGTGGACTTTCGTTCGATATCTGCGTTCTCGCACGCCAACTTCCTATCGCGATAAAATTTAGTTTCCAAATGCCCGGATGTGGTTTTCATCCTGGACCACTGTGGAGTGCCCCCGGTCAAGGAAGAGAAGCTCGCTCCCTGGCGCGCTCACCTCGCGGAGATGGCCGGGTTTCCGAATGTTTGTAGCAAAAATCTCCGGCCTCGTAGCATCTGCAGATCCCCAGAGATGGAGGGCGGAAGATCTGCGGCCGTATGTCGAACATGTAATCGCAAGCTTCGGCTGGGACCGCGTCCTCCTCGGGAGTGACTGGCCGGTCTGTACGCTCTCCGCCACCTTCCAGCAGTGGGTGGAAGCGTTGCAGGCGATCACGCACGCCGGGGGTGAGGTGAATCAGAGAAAGCCCTTCCGCGACCATACGATCCGGGTCTACAGGTTGAACTAAAGTCCAAACTCCTTCTGAATGCTTTCGTTGTGTTGTCCTACCCTGGGAGCCAGCCCCTCGCTCGTCAGCAGACGTCCATCCAGGCGAATCGGAAGACGGGTGGTGAGGATCTCAATGCCTCTCCCGTCCGTGAGTGTTTGTGTCATGGCAAGTTGCTCGAATGCTTTACTTGCGCAGAGCTTGGGCCAATCCAGAACCTCGGCGCACCAGATGTCCGCGGCATTCAGAATCTCGAGCCAATGCTCGGTGGTGTGCCCTTTGAGCCGCTGGGCGATGATTTGCTTGATTTCGTCGCGACGGCGAAAGCCATCCGCGGGATTTGAAATTTCCTGAAGCGCAGGCAACTCGAGCAACTTGCCGAGTGTCGGAAGGTGGGTCATGGCCAGCGCAAGATAACCATTCGCCGTGTCGTAAACTCCGTACGGCGCCGCCAGGTAGGCGTGCGCATTGCGAAATCCACTTCGTCGGGGTGGCCGTCGCCCGTCATTGAAATGCGTCGTCAGCACTTCGAATTGGAAGTCCAGCAATGCCTCAATCAGACTGGTTTCCACCAATCCACCTCGACCGGTCACGCCCCGTCGCACGAGACAGGCCAGGATTCCCTCGCAGAGGTTGTGTCCCGCCAACATGTCGGCGATAGCCAAACCCATTGGTGTAGGAGGATCTCCGTCGTTGCCGCTCAGCCACATGATTCCGGAACGCGCTTGCGCCAGTAGATCCTGGCCCGGGCGATCCCGCCATGCCTCGGCATTTCCATATCCCGATACAATTCCGTATACCAAACGACTGTTGATTTGCGAGACATGGTCGTAGCCAAACCCCAACCTCTCCATGACGCCGGGGCGGAAGTTCTGCACCATGACATCGGCCCGCACAATTAATTGACGCAGTTTTTTCAGGTCAGAGGAACTCTTCAGGTCGGCCGCGTAACTCTCTTTGTTGCGATTGATCGCGTGAAAGAGTGTGTTCTCGCCATGCACGTCGGTGTCACTCAGGTAAATCGTGCGGCCCAAGTCTCCAGTTCCAGGTCGCTCGATTTTGATCACGCGGGCGCCCATATCCGCCAGTCGGAGTGTGGCCAGCGAGCCGGAAAGAAACTGGCTGAAGTCCAGTACCAGGAGGCCGTCGAGAGGCCTCTCTGCGATCGGACCGCTGCGAACTATCGAAGAACTCACGGCGGGACTCCTGAATGCGGCGCTACCCTCATTGGCAATCGTCGCCTTCTAATTCTACCCATAAAATAATATTTTCATTAGAAAAATAACGTAGTAGGCTAAGGAACCTTTCAGATTATGGTTGCCCGACGCGCGTTACAAATTCGGCAGCAACTGACTTCGCGGAGAGTCCGCTACGCGGCTCCAGCTCTCGACAAAGGATTGGATATCCTCGAACTTTTGGCGTCGGCGTCGGCCACTCTCACTCACAGTGAGATTGCCAGTCGACTAGGCCGCACCGGTACCGAGGTGTTCCGCATGCTGGTGTGTCTCGAAGAGAGAGGCTACATCTCGAGGACGGGCCCGGACGAAAGCTACCAGCTCACGCTGAAACTGTTTGAAATTGTCCAACACTACCACCCGCTGCAGCGGTTGGTGACTCAAGGACGCTCGCTGGTGCAGCGGGTGGCAAACGACACCGGCCAGTCCTGCCATCTCGCTATGCTCAATAATGCCGAAGTGGTTGTCGTTGCGCAGTCGGATGCGCCGGGAAACATGGGCTTTTCGGTCCGCCTGGGAGCGAACATTGATCTTCTCAACACGGGATCTGGGCACGTCATTCTCGCGTTTCAGAGCGACGAAGGTCGCGCCCGTGCACTGGGAGCCTGGCGTCTCCGCTCCCGAAACTCTGTCCCCATCGGCCTTGACCGCCACCTGAACCAGATTCGAAAGCGCGGCTACGAGGAGCTGGCCAGCTATCAGGTTCACGGAGTGGTCAACATTAGCTATCCGGTGTTGAATCCACACGGAGAAGCAATCGCAGCCATGACCGTTCCTTTTCCGGCGCGGATTGGAGACAGCCTCGGCCCGCCGCAGGTCAAGGACGCCTTGAGTCTGGCTGCCCATACGCTTTCCTCAACCATCGGCGGTAAGAGGCTGGAGCCCTCATCCAGCACAGTGCAGCGATGATGCGAACAGAATACTTCGAAGATTACGTAATCGGCGCGCAGCGAGTCACCTCGGGACGTACCATCACCGAGACAGATATTGTCACTCATGCGGGTCACACGGGAGACTACTTCCCACATCACGTTGACGCGGAGTTCGCCCGGGGAACACCTTTTGGGCAACGGATCGCGCACGGCACCATGACCTTTGCCATTGGCATCGGACTTACCGCGGGTCACGTCAATCCTGTTGCTTTCACGTATGGATATGACAAATTGCGGTTTCCGAAACCGGTCTTCATCGGAGACACGCTGCGCACTCGCGTCACGGTCAAAGACAAGCAAGACGACCCGAAGCGGAAAGGGCTGGGGCGCGTCGTAGAGGCCTGCGAAGTGCTCAACCAGCGTGATGAAGTAGTCCTGTATTGCGAGCACATTTTGCTGGCTGAAAAGAAACCATCCGCCTGACATGGAAAAATTTCCTCGAAAGGAGCATGTAAGCGTGGAAATTACGCTCAAAGGGCTCACATGGGATCACCCTCGCGGCTACGCCCCCCTGGTGGGAGGAGTTCCCGAATACGAAAAGCACAATCCCGAGGTCAAGATCCATTGGGATCGGCGAACTCTCCGGGAGTTTGGCGAAGCGCCGATTGAGCAATACTTGGACCGCTACGATCTCCTCATCGTCGACCACCCGTTCGTCGGATTCGCCGCAGCTCATGAGGTACTCGTGGATCTCGCCCCGTCGATCAGCGAAGCCGAAAAACGTCGCTTCGCGGCAGATTCGGTGGGGGCTTCATGGGAATCTTACTGGTACGGCGGCGGACTTTGGGCTTTCCCCATTGATGCTGCGACCCAGGTCGCATCCTTCCGGCCCGATCTGTTAGCAACGCTCGCGCGCGCTGTCCCCAACACCCTCGATGACGTTTTGGAACTGGGGACGACAGCTCGTAAAGCGGGTAAATGGATAGTGGTGCCGGCATGCCCAACCGACGCGATCAGTCTCTTTTTCACCTTGAGCGCGAGTCTCGGGTATCCCATTCCTGAAGAGCGTGAACTCTTCGTGGAAGACTCTGTCGCATCGGATGTGCTTGATCGCCTTCACGCGCTGCTCGCCGTTGTGCATCCCAAGTCGGTGGACTGGAACCCCATCCAAGTTTACGATTTTATGATCAGTGGTTCCGACGCAGTCTACTGCCCCTACGGTTTCGGCTACTCCAATTATTCGCGCGTGAACAATTCCGTGCGATTGAAATTCACCAATGTTCCCGGTGCCGGCCAGCGCGGATGTGCCGGGACGACGCTAGGAGGCACGGGGATTGCGGTCAGCAAGCTCAGTGCGCATCAATCAGAAGCCATCGCGTATGCCAAATGGCTTGTCAGTCCCGAACACCAACGTGGTACTTATTTTCGCGAAGGTGGCCAGCCCGCCAGCCTTGCAGCATGGAATGACAGGTCGGTAAACGCGGCGTCGGAAGATTTCTTTTCCGGCACCCTGCAAACCTTGCAGACGGCATACGTGCGCCCTCGCTTCGACGGATTCGTTCGTTTCTTTGAATCCGCAGGAGTCGAAATCAATCGCTGCCTGCGCGGCGAAATCCGGGATGCAGCCCTGATCGAATGGCTCAATCCAGGTTATGCGACACAGCGCGTTGCAGCACGGCGAATTGCGTAGGGACAAAAGCGGAGGAACCTGGTGAAGAATCCAAATCCCGATCCGTCCACCCACAAAGAAATCTCCATCTGGAACGCAGAAGATTGGTTGTATGAGGACTTCGAGGTAGGCAAGCGTGCGCGTTCGATCCGTCGCACCATTTCCGAAGGCGAAAGCATGCTGTTCAATGCGATGGTGCTCGACATGCATCCCTACGTAGCCGATGATGTCTTCGCCAGAGAAGAAGGTGTCTTCGGAAGACGCCTGGTGGCGGGCGCCATGGTGTTCAGCATGGGTCTTGGCCTCATGGCGCACAACAACATTCATACCTTCAGTTACGGGTATGACAAGTTGCGCTTCATTAAACCGGTTTTCGTGGGGGACACGATCTACACCATTCGTACTCAGCTTGAGAAATGGCCCCGATACCCCGAGATGGGAATGGTGAGGGTATCGTACGAAGTTTTTAAAATGCCGGGCGAACTGGTCCTGTACTGCGAACACTTGCAGACCGTGAAGTATCGCGACCCTGTGAAGTTCAAAGACCAGTTGCGGCAGAAGTAAACGGATGCCCGAATGACACACCAGCCATCACTCGCCGAAAGATTACAGGCCTGCTACAGCGGTGCTGTCTATGACGTGCTCAGGGCGAAGGGCTTTCCCGCGCAGACCTTACCGCAATACATCCGCCCACTGAATCTGAGCCACAGGCTTGCTGGCCCAGTATTTACGATTGAGGGAAGGCGCGATGATTCTTTGGACGCGCATGCGAGCTTGCTGAAGTGGTGTGAACTCTTATCCAGCTCCCCGGCGAACACCGTGCTGGTCTGCCAACCCAATGACCATACTCTAGCTTACATGGGAGAACTCTCTTCCGAGACCTTGCTCTACAAGAAAATCCTAGGTTATATCGTGGATGGCGGGTGCCGCGATTCGGCATTCATTGAGACTTTGGGGTTCCCGGTGTTCTGCAAATATTTCACTCCCGTGGATGTAGTCGGCAAGTGGGCAGTCACTGTGCTGGGCGCGGCGATCCGGATCGGCGAGGTTACGGTGTCCACCGGGGACTATGTGCTTGCGGACCGCGATGGAATCGTGGTCGTCCCGGCGGCGATCGCTGCCGAAGTCGTGCAGGAGACTGAGGGAGTCCTGCGCAAAGAGAATCTCGTGCGCAAAGCGATCCTTCAGGGCGTGGATCCGGTTCAAGCTTATTTACGATACGGAAAGTTCTGATGCAAACCGAATTGAAATCACAGAACCTGCTCGCGAATTCATCGCGATGACACAGCGCTATATTCTTGATATTCGGCTAGCTAACCGGAGCCTGGAAAGCTCGATAGTAGCTGGAGAGAAATCGTGATTGCACTCATCACCCGATTGCTGGTGTAAACGCCAGAAATCATCGAGCGCAATTCGCATGGATCGCGCACCTAGCTACGGTGTTGCTCTTAGGTGCTGAATCGTATTTTGGCAGCGGGGCGACTTGGGAAAATGACTGAGTGTCTGGTACCGCAATGTTTATCGGGGCTCTGATCGCTCGCCGCGCTGGGACGTACCCGACCTTCGAAACATAAAATAGCAGCTCTAGACAGTTAGCTTCGACCAGTAAGACCTTGCGCATTGCGGCAGGAAGGCAGGTTCTTATGAAACAACCCACGCTTCAGGCAAGCGTCTGGGCGCTGATATTGGCAGCGCTCATCGCTGAGCCAGGTTGGCTGGCTGCAGCCGCTCAACAGCAACCGCAATTGCCCGACCCCGGCTCCCCTTCTGGAATCACCGAACAGGAGCAGGAACACGCCGGATTGCAGGCCTTGGCCGAGGTATACAAACA
>Ga0137415_10001731_pt1 | contig 21666 bp, 19 predicted proteins | sample CZODoug3_1_1_16f_FD_183082 | JGI IMG/M metagenome (GOLD analysis project Ga0137415, IMG submission 183082) | Vadose zone soil fungal communities from Angelo Coast Range Reserve, California, USA - CZODoug3_1_1_16fungal (Hybrid Assembly) | ecosystem: Environmental > Terrestrial > Soil > Vadose...
CAGCCCCAAATCCTTGAACATCGCCACGCGCACGCCCTTGAAGTTGCGCTCCAGCGGCCGCGCAAACTGCTCCCCGGATTGATCGATGGAAATCGGCGAGTGGTGATCGTAGCCAGCGAGAACGCTCAAGAAAAATGCGCAGTCCGTAACATTGCGCGCCACCGGCCCCGGAACCGAAAGCGTGAACCAGCCCAGATTCGTCGGCACATTGGGAACGCGCCCAGGAGACGGACGGATGCCGACCACATTGCAAAAGTTCGGCGGATTGCGCAGCGAGCCGCCCATATCGCTGCCCTCTGCAAGCGGCACCATACCGCAAGCCAGCGCCACCGCTCCGCCCCCGGTGCTCCCTCCGCAAGTCTTGCTCACGTCGTAAGGATTGCGCGTCGCCCCAAACACCGGATTGAACGTTTGCGAGCCCAGGCCAAACTCCGGCACATTCGTTTTGCCGACGACGATCGCGCCCGCAGCCTTCTCCCGCTGCACCACCCGGCAATCAAAATCCGGCACAGAATCGCGATGCAGCGGCGACCCGTACGTAGTGCGGATGCCGGCCGTCTCGTGCAAATCCTTCACGCCAACGGGCATCCCATGCAGCGGCCCCAGCAATTTCCCCTTGGCCAGCGACTCATCCGCCGCAGCCGCTTGCGCCATCAATTGCTCTTCCGCAACCAAGGTAACGATCGCGTTCACCTTGGAATTCACGCGATTAATCTGTTTCAAGTGCGCCTGCATCACTTCCCGCGCCGAAAGCTTCTTCTCGCGGATAGCCTTGGCCATATCCACCGCACGCAAAAAACAGATATCCGATGTTGTGCCCGGCGTGTCCATGGCAGTTGAATGTGCTTCGGCTGAATCCGCCGATAATAGCGGCGACACTGCCGCCGACACAGCGGCATTGGTTCCCAACTTCAACGCTTCACGACGGCTCATTTTGCTTCTCATTCGTTCCTCGTAAGATGCCGAGGAACAATATCACTGCCGGACGTGGGCGAAAAAAACAACTGTGGGACAGCCATTTCTGGCTGTCCGACCTTTCGCCGAACGCCAAGACCAAACGAAGATCAAATCCCTTACAAGCCGGACGACAGCAATTGCTGGGCGAACGCCACCGCCTTTTCAGCGTGCGCGGGGTCACTCAACTTGCCGCGCGCGAAATCGCGCGTACCGCCGCCTTTGCCGGCGAATTGCGCCAGAACTTTCTTCAGCAGCGCGTTCATGTCCTTCCCGGCCGATGGGTGCTGCGCAAAAATCACGTTGCCACACGCGGACCTCGCCAGCAGCGCAACAGTTTTTTCCAATTTCGCGAGCTGCGTCGCTAAGTTGCTCAGATATTCCAACTCGCTCTTCTCACCGAAAACGCGCGCGAATACGCGGATTCCGTTTTCGTCTACCTTTACCGATTGCAGAGCCACCGCGGCATCCGCTTCCGCGAGCCGCTGCAGCAGCGCTCGCGCATTCTTAAAGTGCGCGTCGCGCTCGTGAATGGCGCGCTGCACCGAAGCGGGCACATCGTCCAGCGCACAACCCAATTCTTCCCCGGCGCGCTGCAAAAGTTGAAAATCATGCCGCGACACACGCGCAGCGCGCCGCCCGCACACAAATTCCACGCGCCAGTCCTGCCGCATTTTCGTTCTACCTCGCACCAATATGATTCCAATCTGCGCCGTGCTCTTCACGTGCGTGCCGCCGCAGGGCTGCAAGTCCGCCCCTTCGATTTCAATCGCACGCAACATTCCAGTGCGCAGCACTTCCTTGCGCACGCCAAGTTCCGCGAACTGCTCCGCCGTTCCGTATCGCAGCGTAATCGGGCGGTCTTCCGAAATAACTTGATTCGCCGCCCGCTCCGCGCCTTCCAACACTTCCTCCGCTGGTTCCGGCCCCCGCAGATCGATCGTGCAAACATCGGCTCCGAGGTGAAACGAAACCGTCGGCCGCCCATACCGCTCCTGAAACATGGCGGAAAGCAGATGCTGCCCGGTGTGCTGCTGCATGTGATCGAAGCGCCGCGCCCAATCGACGCAACCCGCTAAGGAGCCGAGCGGCAACTGGCGGTCGACAACATGTACCACGTCTTCGCCGTCATCCCGCGCATCAAGCACATTGGCGTCGCCAAGCTTGCCCAAATCATGCGGCTGCCCTCCCGAAGTCGGATACAGCGCCGTGCAATCCAGCACCACACCCCATGCCGGCGTCGACCCGTGCAACTCCGGCTCGCAGCTCAGCACCTCTGCGCTAAAGTCGCGCTGGTAAGAGTCGTCGTAATAGAGCCTGCGTGTCGCCATCGTCATCTCATGTAGCGGCCGGCTTCAGCCGGCCAGCTGAGTTCACGTAGTGGCTGGCCTTCAGCCATGCCAGATTAGCCCAGTGCTAAGCCTGAAGCGCTCGCCGCTAAGCCTGAAGAGCGCGCTGCCACGCTTCGGAGTATTTGTAGCCGGTCCCGGTATTGAACAGCACCACGGTTTCCTCCGGCTCGATCCAGCCTGATGCGGCAAGCTTGCCCGCGGCGATCACGGTGGCGGCCCCTTCCGGCGCAGCGAAAATTCCCTCGAGCGAAGCTAGTTCCCTGCCCGCCTGCAGCATTTCCGCATCGCTGACGGTCAGCGCTGTGCCCTTCGTTTGCCGCAGCATCCGCAGCATCAGCAAATCCCCCAGCGGACCCGGCACGCGCAATCCGGAAGCAATCGTCGCAGCATTCGCAAAAAACTCCGCGGCATCACGATGCGCCTCCCAGGCTTTCACGATCGGAGCGCATCCCTCCGCTTGCACCGCAACCATGCGCGGCCGCCCCGCCCCGATCCAGCCCATCTCCTGCATCTCATCGAACGCCTTGCACATGCCGATGAGCCCAACGCCGCCGCCGGTGGGATACAAAATCACGTCCGGCAGCTTCCCGCCAAACTGTTCCCACAATTCGTAGCCCATCGTCTTCTTGCCTTCGACGCGATACGGCTCCTTCAGCGTGGAAACGTCATACCAGCCTTCGCGGTCCTTGCGCTCCGCCACATATTTCCCGCAATCGGAGATCAGCCCATTCAGCTTCACCACTTTCGCGCCGAACGCTTGGCACTCCATCACATTTGCCGAAGGGGTATCCGCCGGCATCACAATCACCGCGGGAATTCCCGCCGCCGCCGCATAAGCCGCCAGCGCTCCGCCAGCATTGCCCGCCGTCGGCGCCGCAAAAACTTTCGCGCCGAGTTGCTTTGCGCGCGTCACCGCCGCTGTCATCCCCCGCGCCTTAAACGAGCCGGTCGGATTCAGCCCCTCGTCCTTCACATACAGCCGCTGTAATCCCATCGACGCACCGAGCCGAAGCGCATGCACCAAGGGCGTCATGCCTTCGCCCAGCGTCACCGGCTCGCCAGGCGGCAGCACCTCCCGGTAACGCCACAACGTCGGCGCGCGCTTCGACAAATTTTCCAGCGTGAGCGTGGCGGCGGCACGCTTTAGATCGTAGCGAACCAGCAGCGGCCGGCCGCAAGAGCACAAGTGTTGCTCCACACCGGCATCATATTTCTTGTCGCATTCGGAGCATTCCAGCTCCATCACTTTTGTGGCCGTGATCATGAGTCCAAAAGTCTAGCACAGCCGCTTTGGCTGCTCCTGCGCACTCCGCAGGAGACACAAGCGCCCGAAATGACATCTAATTCACGGTACAATTAAGGGATGGCCGTGAAGCTCATCGCGCTGGACATTGACGGGACGCTGCTGGACAGCCGCTGGACGCTTCCGGAGGCCAATCGCATAGCCATCGCCGAAGCTACCCGGCGCGGGATCGAGGTGGCGCTAGTCACCGGGCGTCGCTACGATTTCGCCATGCCCATTGCCGGGCAGATTGGCGCGCCGCTAACCATGATCGTCAGCAATGGCGCGCTGATTCGCACCCAAGACGGCAAGACGCACCTGCGGCACCTGCTTCCCCGCAAAACGGCGGCGCGCGTTCTTGAAATCACAAAGCCGTGGCGCGCTAGCTGCGGCGTGGTGTTCGACCGGCCTCGCGAGAACCAGGTGATCCTCGAAGTTTTCGCGACCGACGATCCCATTCGCTCCGCATATTACGCGCGCAACAAGGAATTCCTCGGCCAGGCCGTTCCGCTCGAGAGCTGCCTCACGGAAGATCCGCTGCAAGTAATGCTCTCGGGCAAAGTCGAACAAATGCGCGATGCGGAGGCGGTCCTGCGAAGCGCACGAGCAGCGGAAGGCTTCGGAGTTGCCGCGACGGTTTACGAGAGCCGGGATTTCGCGATGATCGATGTGATTCATCCGCGGTGTTCCAAAGGCGCTGCGCTCGCCGAATGGGCCACGCTGCGCGGCTTGGCTCGCGAGGAAGTGATGGCCATCGGCGACAATCACAATGACCTCGAGATGCTTTCCTTTGCGGGAATTCCGGTGGTGATGGGCAACAGCGTTGCCGAGCTAAAAACTTTTGGCTGGCATGAAACGGCATCTAACGACCATAATGGCGTAGCCGCGGCCATCGAGCAGTTTGCGCTGCGGGAGGTTGCTCCGTGCGGCTGAAGCACCTGGCCTTGAGCACGTTTCTTGTGGCATTCGCAGCGCCCGCTTTGCGCGCCGAATACATCGTGTTGCGCAGCGGGCAGCGCCTGGCAGTAACCGGCTACCAAATCCTCGGCAACAAGTACCGCCTGCAGATGAAAGGCGGCACGGCAGACGTGCCTATCGAGCAGGTCCTAGCCATCGAACCGGAGGAAATTTTCACGCCCGTGCCGCGGACCGTGGAGGTTTCGCAGGAACCCTTTGGCGGTTTGATTCGAGCAGCCGCCAAACGCTACAGCGTGGACGCCGATCTAATCACCAGCGTCATCGCCGCGGAATCCAATTTCGACCCCAAGGCAATTTCGCGCCGCAACGCGCGGGGACTGATGCAGCTTCTTCCCACGACGGCAACCCGACTAGGGGTAAAGAACATTTTTGACCCGCAGGAAAATATTGACGCGGGCACGCATTACCTGAGCGATCTTTTGCTGTTGTACAAGAATGACCTCGCGCTGACATTGGCCGCTTACAATGCCGGCCCCGAACGTGTGCAGCATTACGGCCAACGTGTGCCGCCGTTTGCCGAAACCATTTCTTACATTCACCGCGTGAAGCAAACCTACAACCAGCGCAAGTCAAGCGATTCTTCGGCCGCGAGCAAGATTCCGGCCCGGGTCGCACCCGCGCCCGCGACTAGTAACGCCCCAGCCGGACAGTTTTAATTTTGAAAACGCAATCGCCCTAGACTCTGCTCATTGTTGCGGAGGACTCTGAAGGGGCGGCGCTGGCATGGGCACACCGGGCGAGCTTCCCGGCGTATTGTTCTGCTGACCAAATCCGCCCTGACCGAAACCACTTTGAGCTGGGGCAGTTCCCTGAGGATTCTGGTTGGGCGTGCCTGCTTGCTGGTTCAAAGCGTTGGCCAAATCCTTGGATGGATTCCAGACAAACTCAAACAAGCGATAGTTCTTGGCTTTGTCATAGACGATGATCGATCGTTTGTTGATCTTGCTGCCGACGCCGATGATATTGCCGCCCAGCACCGGAGTATCCGAGTTCAGCAGGCCGGAAGGAGTTGCGTTAGCGGCGGCGTCGTCTGCTGCCGTAGCAGTGCTGCCCTGCGCAGCTGCCGCTGGTTGCGCTCCGTTCGTTCCGCTCTGAGTCGCGTTGGGCTGCCCCGGCTGCGAACCCGGCTGTGACCCCGCTTGCGAACCCACCTGCCCTTGCGGCGTCTGCCCAAATGCCGAGGCTCCAAAACCCGTAGCCTGCTGCGGGTTTGCCCCCACGGGCATTCCAGGCTGGCCAGGCATCTGGACGGTCTGCGGCGGCTTCAAGCTGCCGATGAGTTGGCCAGCAGGACCGACATAGATAAATCTCCACGAGCCGTCCGCCTTGTTCATCGGATCTTTATAAGCTTGACGCATAAAACGCAGGGAGCCCACCTTCGGTTTAGTCAGATCCTCTACCGACGTTGGGAAGCGACCCATCTTGCGGTAATAGAGCTTGATCCCGTGGACGTACTGCTTGCCGCGCCAGATCATCTCTTCTTCTTTTTCGCGCTGCCGTTCCGTCCGAAGATACGGAGCGGCGGCCATGGCGCCCAGAAGCACCAGGGTGGTTAAAAACATGACCATCAGCAGCGCAAATCCATTCTGCGCACTTCCCACGGCTCTTCTTTGGCGGTTTCTCATAGTCATGCTCACGCGGGCGGGGCTGCCTGCTCATCCAGATTGGCGGAGTTGCGCCTTCCGGAACCTAGTTCCTCAAATTCAAGGCTGGCGTTGCCAATCCTTAGGATGCGAAATCTTCCGAGCAGTGTGTCCCCTTCACCGACAATGTAGACCCCTTCCCCATCGGTGAGGAACGCGCGCTTCGATGTGCCGTTCGGCACCGTACCGTAGCCAAAGAATTTCATATTGGCCGGCAGGCTCGGCGGAGGAGGTTCGGGAGGAGGCTGGGGCACGGGATCAGGAACCTTATCGGGCACCTTGGCACGAGGCGGGGGCGGCAGAACCTCGCTGAACAAATCCCGTCCGCTAGCTTTGTATTGCGTGCGGCGGCTAGCCTCCAGTTTCCAGCGCTGCAGCTGGGGATTCTCGACGGGAAGCGGAGCATACGTTCTGGAACTGAAAGGCGATGACTTGCCCGGGAAGGATATGCCTTTGTGGTCGAAATAGAAAACACCCGCGCCGACGAGAATCAAGGCGGCCAGCATGGCGATTTTTGTCTTTTGCTTCATCACGCTGCCCGGAAGTAAGTCTTAATGCGCAGGCTCACTTGCAAAGCTCCTCTCTGGCCGCCAGAGCGCGCCGAGAGGCCCTCGACTGCGTAAAAATTGGTAGAGTGCTGCAACTCGTTCAAAAATCGGACCACTCCGCGGTAGTCGCCTGTAACCTGGGCGTCGATGTCCAGCTCGGTCAGGTCGCGCCCCTTCACGGCCTTGGGATTCAACGTGCGGCTGTTCAATCGCAGGCCGGATTTGGAGGCAAGCGAACCCAGATCGGCGCTGACCGTCGAATATCCGGTGCTTTCCGGGAACAGCGACTGCTCGAATGCATCGCAATCCTTCTGAATGGCCGGAATGCGGCTGCGGATTTCCTGGGCGCGCTGGATGTCTTTTTTCAGGAGGTCGCGATTGCGCATCAGCAAGGCCAATTCCTGGTGCGCGGTTTGCTCCGATGCCAGGTTCCAAGTGTAGACACCAAGGGCCACGTCGGCGGCAATCAGCAGCACCAGCAGCAGCACAATCACGCGCCCCTTAATTTTGAAATCGTGGCGCATTAGCTCCTCGCATACACCGCGGTAAGGTGAATTTGCAGGCGATCCAGGTCAGCGCTTCCCTGTTGCGGCTCCGAGTATCTCTCATCGATTTCCCGGATCTCCTTGAATGCCGGAGAATTCTCCAGCGCGCGGAGGAATTGGAGCTTTGCTTCGTCGCTGATGGCGGCGACCTGCAGCCTGAGGTACACGCGCCCTTTTTCGTGCGCAGGCTCAATACTCAGCAGGCGCACGCCATTGGGCAGGATCTTCTCCAGATCCATAAACATCTGCGTCCAATTGAGGCTTTGCTCGTCGATCAAGGAATTGAGGAAAGCGGAGCGCTCGTTCAGCCTGGCGTTCTGCTCTTCCTTGAAGAAGTTCTCCAGCTCCTCGCGCTGGCGCATCAGCCCGACCATTTCCTGGCGGACCGTATCCGCTCGCGCCCGTAGCGCTTCATTCGACTTGCGCGCGGAATACACGTGCCAGCCGAGCGCCAGAAAAGCAATGCCGGCAATCGCGCCGATGAGACCCGAAACCGCCAGGAACTTGCGGTGGGTCTGCAATGGATTTGTCGCTAGATTTAAACGAACCTTCATACTTTGCTTTCCCTGGATTCCTTGCCTGGATTCGCGGCTTCAGTTTCGATGCATCATCCAGCCGACCAAACCATCGGCTTCGCGGTCCGCCAGCGGCCGCGCATCGTAGGGTATCCGTCCGTCCGAAATCGCCGCGTGCAGCAGCGAACTCACATTGCAGTGAAATTCGGATTCCAGCGGCGGAACAAAATCGGCGAGCCGCGCGCCCAAACCCGCTACCTGCACCGAACCGATCCCTTCGCCCCAGGTATCCTGATAATAGGCAGCCACGGGATAAATCTCATCCAGCAGCATCTTTGGTGTGATGTCACCGCTATGCACCGGGAGTTCCGTGCAGCGGTAACCGCAGAGCACGCTGCCGCGCACGATTACCGTGGTTAGCGCCACACCGGAGACGCGAGCCAGCAACGTAGCCTTCTTGTCGCCCAGCAGGGAAATCGCCGCGAGCGACGAACTCAAGATCACGCCCGGGTACAGGCTTGCGCCTTCGGCCAGGGCCTCGTATTCACGCACAATGCGCTGGCGGGCCAGCGCCGTAACAATGTCCACGCCCTCCGCACGGGCGGGTTGGCGCATGTAAGAAATCACCGTTTCGTCAGCCTCAAATGGAATGCTCTTTTTCAGCTTCCAGCGCAGCATAGGTATTGCTTCCTGCGACGAGCGCGGGAATTCGTCAAAATGTTGCACGAAGACGCGAATAACCGGGTCGGGCAGTATCAAAGCCACGTGCTGGTTGCTGGCGCGCAGGCGGGTGGCGATGTTGGCCATGGCGGTCTTCAAAGCGCTTGCGTTGATCACATTGGCCTCTACCGCGGAGGGTACCAGCGCGGCGGGCGGCAACGTTTCCACGGTGACTTCATCCACGGAGTTGCCCTTCCAGCGCGCGGCGGCCACGCGGTCGGGCGCAAACTCGATAGCTAGATGCGGATGCGGCATGGCATCGAGCCAGTGCGAAAGCCGGTCGAAAAGACCGCCCTCGCGCGTATCCTGCCGAAGCGTGGAAATGCTACTCAACGAAGGTCACCTTGTTGATTTCTTTCAGCGTGGTGATCCCGCCGCGGATTTTTGCCAGCCCGCTCTCGCGCAGCGTGATCATGCCTTCTTCGCGCGCGATGCGCTTAATCTCCGAGGTGGGCCGGCGGTCCACAATCATTTCGCGGATTCGGTCGGTCAGGTCCAGCAGCTCGCAGATGGCCGTGCGGCCGTGGAATCCCGTGCCGGAACATTCCAAGCATCCGGCGCCCTCCACTAGCGGGACGTCCGCCCAAACTGCCGGATCAAGACCGGCTTCGGTTAATTCCTCCAACGAATATTTCTTGGGCCTCTTGCAGTTGGGGCAAACTATGCGGACCAAGCGCTGCGCCATGATGCAGTTGAGCGCCGACACAAAGTTATAGGGTTCGACGCCCATGTTGATGAAGCGGCCGATGACGTCCGTGACGTTGTTGGCGTGCACGGTAGTGAAGACCAGGTGCCCGGTAAGCGCGGACTGAATGGCGATTTGCGCTGTTTCCTGGTCGCGAATTTCGCCCACCATGATCTTGTCGGGATCATGGCGCAAGATGGAGCGCAAGCCGCGCGCGAACGTCAGTCCCTTTTTCTCATTGACGGGAATTTGCGTGATGCCGCGAAGCTGGTACTCGACGGGATCTTCGATGGTGACGATCTTGTCTTCGTCTGTCTTAATTTCGTTCACGGCCGCGTACAGGGTGGTTGTTTTGCCCGAGCCGGTTGGTCCGGTGACCAGCACCATTCCATATGGCTCGCGAATATAACGCCGAAAGCGGCGCGTTTCTTCCGGCGAAAAACCCACGACATCCAGGTTGAGGCTCTGAAATTTTTCCGAGAGCGTTTCCTTGTCCAAAACGCGCAGAACTGCGTCTTCGCCGTGGCTTGCCGGCATGATGGAGACACGCAAGTCGATGAAGCGGCCCTTGTACTTCACGCGGAAACGGCCGTCCTGGGGGACGCGGCGCTCGGCAATATCCAGTTCGCTGAGCACCTTGATGCGTGAAAGCATCGTGGAATGCCATTCCTTGGCAATGGGCTGCATGGCGTGCTGCAGCACGCCGTCGATGCGATACTTCACGGCCACTTCGGTGTCGCGCGCCTCGATGTGAATGTCGCTGGCGCGCCGCTCGAGCGCGGTGAAAATGATGGTTTCCACCAAGCGAACGACAGGACTGACGGTGGTGTCGCGCGTCAGGCGGTCGCCGGAAATTGTTTCTTCGCTTTCCTCTTCTTCCTTGGCCACTTGCAGGGTGAACGCTTCGGTGGCTTGCTCCAGAACGCGCTGGGATTGCTCGGTGCGCTTCAGCAAGTCCGCGATCTGCCGCGCCGTGGCGACTTTGATGGCCAGTTTCTTGCCCAACAGCAGGGGCAGCTCATCGCTCATCTGCACCTGGCCGGGATCGGCGGCGGCGATGGACAGCACGTTGTTGTGGGACTCCAGCGGCACGAAGTTGTACCGGAACATCAAGTCCGCAGGTATGGTGCGAAAGAGTTCAGGATCGATGCGCTGTTCGCGCAAATCGACAAAGGCGTACCGGTAGCGTTCCGCCAGCTTGCGCGCTACGTCGCGCTCCTGCTGCTCATCGGCCGCGGACGTGACGCCCGCTATTACGTTGGAATGTTCAGTGGTTGCCATGAATCCTTAACTTGCCGCTCCCGAGGCCGAGAACGAGAAAATCGGCAAGTATAGAGAAATTAGAATGAAGGCCACGAGAGCGCCCATGAATACCAGAATAGCAGGCTCGATGAATGAAACCAGCGCGCTGAGCCGCAAAGCCACTTCATCTTCGTAGAATTCGGCGACGCTGGTCAGCATGGGGGCCAGAGCGCCGCTGGACTCACCGACTTCAATCATGTCCAACGCAAGCGCCGGCATCACTTGCTTTGACGCCAGCGCGTGATGCAGGGACTCTCCTTCGCGAACCATGTGCGTGGCGTCTGAAACCGCTTCGCGCACCAACCTACTGGTGATCGCGTCGGAGGCGGTTTGCAAACCCGCTACAAGCGGTGTTCCGCCGGTTAACAACGTTGCCAGCGTGCGGGAAAACTGCGCGACCTGAAACTTCAGAAGCGTGTTGCCGACCACAGGCAGGCGGAACTTCAGGCGGTCAAAAGCGATGCCGCCCTCCTCCGTGCGCGACCAGAAATACACGCCGATACCGGCCAGAACGAGACCGGCGATACAACTCAGAAACACATAGCGATAGTCCACCGTCAGCGCGATTAGAAATCGCGTGGGCCCCGGCAGCGGAACGTTGAGGTCCGCGTACAGTGTCGCGAACTTGGGAATTACCGCGGTGACCAGGTAAGAAACAATCGTGGTAGCCATCACAATCAACAGCGCCGGATACACCAGCGCGGCCAGAATCTTCTTGCGTACTCCAGTGCTCACCTTTTGATAGGCGATGTAATACTCCAGAACGCTCGAAAGGCTTCCGCTCTTTTCTCCCGCGAGTATGGCCGTCGAATACACTTTGGAGAACACGCCGGCTTCCGTGATGGCTTCGGAAAGCGACCTGCCTTCGCGCACACGGTCACGAATCTGGGAAATAACCGGACGCAACTTGGGAGACGACGCGCGGTCAGCCAGCAAATCCAGCGCGCGTAGAATGGGGAGCCCGGCTTTAATCAGGGTGTTGAACTGCTGATTGAGGATCAGAAAATCGCTGCCCCCCACGGAGCGGTCGGGCCGCCGGAGCATGCCTGACAAGAGTCGATTGCGCTGATCGACCGCATAAACGTATAACCCGCGCTCCGCGAGCTTCTGGCGCGCCTCCGCCACGGAACTCGCAGCCTCTACATGCGAAAATATGCGGCCGTTGGCGTCTGCCACACGGCAAACAAACTCACCCATAAGTATCCAGTTTACCTCATCTAACTGATATGCGGGGAAGGCGGCTGGGGTTGGCCGTTATCTGAATAGCACGGGTACGGGCCGGCCCGCATGGCTGTCAATTCCCCTGCGTTTTGCCGTCCGTTAATTCGCCATTCACAATGGCCACTCCGGGCGGCGGGTCGAAGCGAAACATCGTATCCGGAAGCGCGGGGTCGAAGCGCCAATTTTCGAAGCGAAATTCCACTTCGATGCCGCCTGCCTGACGCACGATCAGGCGGGCTAGTTCCCCGTTGTTGCGCGCGACTTCGAAAAAGACGGCATCACTTCCACCCGCGCCCAGAACGCTTTCCGGATCCTCCGCGCTCACGGCTCCTTGTTTTTCGCCGCGCAATTGACAACGCAGGACGACATCGCCTTCGCGCAGGGGCTTCACCGCATCGGTAAGTTCCACGCGCGAGCAGACACGGGAAATCTTCATCTGTCCCGCTAGCAGCGCCAGCGGAGTGCGTAAATCGGCGCTCTGCTTTGCTGGCACGCGGGTGACCGTGTGGTCGGCGGGAACGTAAAACCATGCGGTCTTTCCGTCCACCAGGAACAAATCCTTTTCCGGGCGCTCGTATTCCCAGCGCATTTTACCCGGCCGCCGGAAGTATGCCGTTCCCGCCTCGGTGCGAAGAACGCTTCCATTCTCGGCATAGCGCTCGAGGAAAGTCGCCTGGAGCGTCTTTGCGCTGCGGTATCGCGCTTCCATGCGCGAAGCGAGCTCCGCGGCTTCCCTGCTCTCCTTAGGCGGAGAAAGTAGCAACACGAGAGCGAAGAGCAATGCGGCCATACTGTTAGTTTAGCAGGCGAAACCTTCGGGATACGAAAAGACCCTCACAGAAGACAACCGGCAATTCGCCAGCGCAGTGAAACCCTCAAAAAAAGAGAAAGAGCACGGAACCGAGGTTCCGTGCTCTCTGCAAACCACTCCAGCAGGATTAAATCGGAGTGCTGGCGATTGTAGCTGAACCACCTGACTTCGCACGGATCACGACGGTTTGGTCCGAGAAGAATCCTCGCACACCCGTGGAATTCACAGCCGACGGGTCGCCGTTGACAGTGTAAGTTCCCGTACCCTGTACATAGGTGAAGTAGTAGCCCGACTTGGTGATTGTTGCGCTAGTAGCAGCCTCTAGCGCAGGGTCAATCAGGCAAGCAACCGTTGAACTTGGAACGAATGCGGCCGTGCATGTACCGGCCGAGCCGCCATCCCCGAGTGACTTAAGGTCGGCGGAGAAGACGTTCGGCACGTTGTACGTGCTGGAGTAAACCACTTCCGAGGTGTTGATGGTACGGATCGAAGCCACCGCAGAAGCTTCATTGGCCGCCATCTTCGAGCGGATCAAGTTGGGAATTGCGATCGCCGCGATGATCAAAATAATCGCCACAACGATGAGCAACTCGATAAGCGAAAAACCCTTTTGTTTGTTACGCATGTGTATTTAGAATCTCTCCTTGAGAATCTGTTACCAGAGCACGGCGCCTATACCTGCAGGCCTAGTACCAACTCAGAATCCACTTAGAATCCACGGTCCCAATCATTGCAAGCAGCAGCAAACATTGGCTTTAGGTGGTACTGGGACTATTTTACGCGCCCCGCCGGGACGGATTGGCACGTCCTGGACACTTCATGTCGACAATTTTTGTCTCTCCAAAACAGCAGTTACGGTCACGTCCAAACGTCAAATGTTGTGTTTCTTAGCGTAGTGCCGGAATGACCGGTAGGTGATTTTTAGCATCTCCGCGGCGCGGGTCCGGACCCCATCCGCCTTCTCCAACGCCGCTTGCAAATAGCGCCTCTCCGCATCGGCCATTTCCTTCTCGAAATCCACGCCGTCGGCGGGAATGGTCAGCCGCCCACCCGAGATCGTGGCTGCACCCACGCCGGAATATCCAGCAATGCGGTCGGGCAATACAGGAAGGGAAATCTCGGAGCCGCTCTCGAGGGCCACGGCGCGTTCCATGGTGTTTTCCAGTTCGCGCACGTTGCCCGGCCAATCGTAGGACTCGAGCTGGCGCATGGCTTCCGGAGAGATTCCGTTGATCGGCTTTTCCATGGTCTTGCGAAAACTCTCCAGAAAATGCCTGGCCAGAAGCGGAATGTCTTCCCGGCGTTCGCGCAGAGGGGGCAACAGGATGGGGATCACGCTAAGCCGGTAATAAAGGTCCTCGCGGAAGCGGCCTTCGGCAATCTCCTTCTCGAATTCCTTATTGGTAGCCGCGATGATTCTGACGTCGACGTCGCTTTCTTCATTGCTGCCCACGGGCCGGACTTTGCCTTCCTGCAGCACGCGGTACAACTTGACCTGCATGGTCAGGCTCATATTGCCGATTTCGTCCATGAACAACGTCCCGCCGTGAGCCGCCTGGAAAAGGCCCTGTCGATTCTCCGCGGCGCCCGTAAAAGCGCCTTTCATATAGCCAAACAATTCCGATTCCAGCAGCGTTTCCGGAAATGCACCGCAATTGATGGTGATAAAGGGGGCCTGCGAACGCTGACTGTTTTCATGAATGGCTCGCGCGACCAACTCTTTACCGGTACCGCTCTCGCCAGTGATAAGGATCCGGCTGGTCTGCGGCGCGACAGTCTGGATCATGTCAAAGATTTCGCGCATCTTCGGGCTTTGCCCGATGATATTGTCGAGGCCGGTGAGGCGCCGAAGCTCGCGCCGGAGATACCCCGCTTCCTTCTTCCACTTCAAGCTCTCCGATACCTCGCGGACGGCGCGGCGAAGCTGGTCGACCAATTCGTGATCTTTAATAACGTAGCGATCAGCGCCAGAATTGATGGCGGCAATGGCCGTTTCCACGGTAGGAACGCCGGTAATCAGCAGGAAGACGCATTGCGGCGCAATCTCCTTGGTGAGCTTAAGGAGATCCACGCCGCTTTCGCCGGGCATGCGTACGTCGGAGACGACAATGTCGAAGATTTGCGATTCCAGTTTGCGCTTGGCAGCGGGGACGTCGTGGGCGACCTCGACGCGATGACCTTCCTTGCGAAAAGTAATCTCGAGGAGTTCGCAAATGGAACGTTCGTCGTCGACCACCAGAATGTGCACTGGGTGCTTGCTCGGTCCTTTGGCGGCTGTTTTTGTCGCTTGCATAATCTTCAGGCCATTCTCGGCAGCTCGATAATAAACTCAGCACCGCGGTCCTTCTCGGAAATGACGCTAATGCGCCCACTATGAGCCTGCACGATCTGATACACGATGGAGAGTCCCAACCCTGTCCCGCCCTCAAAATTCGATTGCAGCGGCTCAAAGATCTTGGCCCGCTGTTTGGGGTTCAGGCCGACGCCGGTATCTCGAAACGCGATACGCAACCAAAAGGGGCGTTCTTCCAGCCCCACGGTTAGCGTGCCGCCCTCGGGCATCGCGCGTAACGCGTTGTCGCACAAATTCCAGAACACTTGCTTGATCTTGTTGGAATCCACCCGCGCGCGCAGCTCGTGGCCGTTGAACGAACGTAGGATTTGATACTTGGAGCCGACCTCCGGCTTTTTCTCGACCAGCATGAGCGTTTCGTCCAAAAGGGAGCGCACGTCGGCATCCTGAAATTCGTAGGTCTTTTCGCGCGAATAGTTCAGAAACTCGGTGATGATGCGATTCAGGCGCTCCGACTCGCGGTTCACGATGCTCACGAGGTGCTTTTCATCGTCTTCGAGAGGAACCATGCGCGCGAGCTCTCCTACCGCTCCAGCCATGGCGGTCAACGGCTGCCTGATTTCGTGAGCAATCGCGGCCGAAAGGCGACCCAACGCCGCCATGCGGTCCTTTGTGGCAACTTCCTGCTCGAGCCTGCGGAAGTCCGTGAGGTCTTGAAAATTGAAAACGTAGCCGCTGCGCTGGGCGTCGCGCGAGCGGAGCGGAGACACGCTGATACCGAGATACCGCTGCTGGCCGTCCGGGGTGCGGAACTCAATCTCGCGACGCAGGGAAAGGCTTTCATTCATGCCCGGAATCCCGACTGTCCAGAATTCTTCGTTGATCTCGACGAGTTTGCGCCCACGAATGTCCGCGAAACGATGGCCCAAAATCTCTTCGCCGGTGCGGTTTAGCAGCACAACGCGGCCCTCGGTGTCCGTGGTGATCAAGCCACCGCGCATGGAGTGAATAATGTCTTCGGTGAAATCCTGGAGGTCCAGGAGTTCCTCGCGCTTTTCTTCAAGTTCGCGCCCCTTGCTGCGCAGAGATTGCGCCAGGAGGCCTGCCAGGTAAGCAACGGCCAAAAAGCCGAGGAGGTTACTCAGGAACCACAGGCGAAGCACTTCCGCGGTAGGGCTTCCTGCGTAGGTTGGGCGAATCTTGCCCTCGTAAGCGAGCAACGTGAGTCCACCGAGCAGGACCACGGAGATGCCGGCGGTAAGAAACGCGGCGCTCCGGGAAAACAGGATGCTGGCGACGATGATTACGAGCAAGTAGAGGGAAATGAAATAGCTTTCCTGCAAGCCGGTGGCATAAACCAGCGCGGAGATCATCACCACGTCGCTGGCTACCTGAGCCGGCCCGTGCCACCGCGCCTTTGGCAGCCAGCGCACCAGGATAATGTGCAGAGTTCCCAGGGTGATCCAGAAGATAACCAAGGGCAGGAAGTAGCGGCTCGAGCCCGCCAAGGGGAGATACGAGGGCCAAGCGACGCCGACGCTGAGGATTAAGGCAATCATCAGCAAACGAACACGCGTCAGCCAATCCAGCCATTCGCGTGTCGTGTGGCGTTGTTCCATGGTGCTTCCGGCGCGTCGCTTTTGGTTGCGGCTGCCGCCCAATATCCGGTTCGCCGCTAATGCGTGAAGGCCGGCTAGCCCCCTCCGGCCTTCACAAATAGATTAGCTGCTGTTCGCCGACCCGGGCAAATTAGTGACTCTGACTCAACTGGCCAATCAGCGAGAACAGCGGCAGGTACATCGAGATAACTACACCGCCGACCACTCCGCCAAGGAATACGATCATGATCGGCTCGAGGGCGGTCAGCAGGTCTTTCACAGCGGCGTCGACTTCGTCCTCGTAGAAATCCGCGATCTTTTGGAGCATCGCGTCCATCGCGCCGGTTTGTTCGCCGACCCCGATCATCTGAGTGACCATGCCGGGAAAGACCTGGGTTTCACGCAGTGGCTCGGTTAGCGACTTGCCTTCTTCGAGGGCCTTGCGAACCTTCAGCAGCGCTTTTTCCACGACAGCATTTCCTGCCGTCTTGGCGGTGATGTCCAGGCCTTCAAGAATGGGTACGCCGCTGGAGATGAGCGTGCCAAGCGTACGCGTGAAGCGGGCCACCGCAATTTTCCTGAGCAAAAGGCCGATCAGAGGGGCCTTCAGAAGTCCTGCGTCTATAACGTAGCGTCCCTGGGGCGTTCCATACCAAACCTTAACCGCAAAGATGGCAGCCACAGTTCCCACAAGAAGGGCCAGTCCGAAATAACTTCCGATGAAGTTGCTCATGCCAATGACGATTCTGGTTGGCAGAGGCAGGGCCACACCCAAGCCCGCAAACAACGTTGCGAAGACCGGCACCACCTTCCAGAGCAACAAGATGATGACGCCCGCGGCAACGGTCAAGACGCCGACCGGATAGACCAGGGCGGATCTCACGGCGCGCTGCAGCTTGACGTTCTTTTCGATGTATAGGGAAAGACGCTGCAAAATGGTGTCGAGAATACCGCCCGTCTCGCCGGCTTCCACCATGTTGACGTACAGCGCGTCGAAGACTTTAGGAAACTGGCGCATAGCCGCGGAAAGCGTAGCGCCGGACTCGACCGCGGATCTGGTGCCAGTCAGCACTTTCTGAAACAGCTTATTTTCCTGCTGGCCGGCCAGGATTTCCAGGCACTGCACCAGCGGCAGACCGGCATCGATCATTACGGAGAACTGCCGCGTGAAGACCGCGAGCTCCTTCGCTTTCACCGAGCCGCCGAAGGTGGGCAGGTTGAATTCCTTGCCCTTCTCCGACATCTTCGTGGCGGTAATCTGCTGGCGGCGCAGGATATTCTGCAGCTCTGCCTTGCTGGTCGCCGTGGCTTCGCCGCTGACGGCACCGCCCGCTCTATTAGTTCCCCGATATGTATAGACCGGCATTTCACTCCTCCTCAGTCACTCGGCCGCACGGCTTCCCGCCATGTCGCTATTCCCAGATTCTTAGCGTTTCAACGCCACCGGCGCCTTCATTCCCCCCTGGGGGGATGATACGCCGCGGTTAATCATGTCTTGCAGCTCATCGGGATTCGACGAGCGCGACAATGCCATGTCCAGGGTGATCAGTTTTTGGAAGTAGGCATTTGCCAAACCCTGATTGAACGTCTGCATACCGGTTTGCCCGGTGCCCGTCTGCATTGCCGAATAGATCTGGTGAATTTTGTCTTCACGAATGAGGTTGCGGATCGCGGGTGTGGGCACGAGCACTTCCATAACCATGGCGCGGCCGCGCCCGTCAGAACGCGGGAGCAGCGCCTGGCAAAGGATTCCCTCAACCACCATGGAGAGCTGCGCGCGAATCTGCGGCTGCTGGTGCGATGGAAAGACGTCGATGATGCGATTGATGGTCGAAGACGCGGAATTGGTGTGCAGCGTGGCAAACGTCAGGTGGCCGGTTTCCGCGATGCGCAGCGCAGACTCAATAGTCTCCAAGTCACGCATCTCACCGATCAGCACCACGTCGGGATCTTCGCGCAACGCCGCGCGCAGCGAGTTTGCGAAGGAATGCGTATCCGCGTGCACCTCGCGCTGATTCACCAGGCACTTTTTGTGATTGTGAAGAAACTCAATGGGATCCTCGACGGTGATCATGTGCTCTTCGCGCTCGCTGTTGATCTTATCGAGCATGGCGGCGAGGGTTGTCGACTTGCCGGAACCGGTCGGCCCAGTGACGAGCACCAATCCGCGCGGCTTGTCGCAAAGCCCCTTTATCACCAGGGGCAAGCCAAGCGCATCGAAGCCTTTAATTTCCCAGGGAATGGTGCGAAACACCGCCCCGACCGCGCCGCGCTGATTAAAAACATTTCCGCGAAAGCGCGCCAGATTCTTCAAACCGAACGAGAAGTCCAGCTCCAGGTTTTCTTCAAAGCGATGCTTTTGCGCGTCGGTCAGCACGCTGTAGGCCAGCGACTTGGTGTCCGAGGCGGTAAGCGGCGGCATGTCCAGCGGCCGCAACTTTCCATGCACGCGCACGCGCGGCGCGCTGTTGGTCGTTACATGCAGGTCGCTGCCGCCCATCTCGATCATCTTCTTTAACAATTCACTTAGCGTAATTCCAGGCATCTCGCACCTTTCCTACAGAACCGTTTCGCGCAGTACTTCTTCCATGGTGGTCTGCCCCAAGGCGACCTTAATCAAGCCGCTGCGCCGCAGCGTGATCATTCCCTGCTCGATAGCTTTCTTTTTCAATTCCAGCGCCGACGCGCCCACCAAGATCAATTCGCGCAGCTCGTCGTTGATCTCCATCACTTCGTACAAGCCGGTGCGGCCTTTGTAGCCGCCCTTGTTGCACGTCTGGCAGCCTTTGCCATGATAGATCTTGGTTTTCTTGGCCTCTTCGGGCGAATATCCGGCGTCCACGAGAGCCTGCTCCGGCACCTCCAGCTCTTCCTTGCAATTGGAGCAGATGCGGCGCACCAAGCGCTGCGCGCAAATGAGGTTCACGGAGGTCGCCACCAGGAAGGGCTCGATGCCCATGTTCATCAAGCGGCTGATCGTGGAGGGCGCATCGTTGGTGTGCAGGGTGGACAGCACCATGTGACCCGTGAGCGCGGCCTTGACCGCGATTTCCGCCGTCTCAAAGTCGCGGATTTCGCCGACCAGAATAATGTTGGGGTCTTGCCGCAAGAAGGCGCGCAGGGCGGCCGCGAAGTTCAAGCCGATCTGCTCCTTCATCTGTACCTGGTTGATTCCACTCAGCTGGAACTCGACGGGATCTTCCGCGGTCATGATGTTGGTGTCGACCGTGTTCAGTCGGGACACGGAGGAATACAAGGTGTTGGTCTTACCGGAACCGGTCGGCCCGGTGACCAGCACCATGCCGTAAGGCTTCAAAATGTTGCGCTCGAATTTCTTCAGCGATTCCGGCTCGAAACCCAGCTTGGTCATATCCAGACGCAGGTTCTCTTTGTCGAGCAACCGCATCACTATTTTTTCGCCGTAGAGTGTCGGGACCGAGGAAACGCGGAAGTCGAGCTCCTTCTTCTTGCCGTCCGCGCGGTACTTGATCATGATGCGGCCGTCTTGCGGCAATCGCTTTTCTGCGATGTCCAGTTTGGCCATGATCTTTATGCGGCTGGTCATCGCGTCTTTCAAGCGCAGCGGCGGACTCATCACCGTCTGCAACACGCCGTCCACGCGGAAGCGCACACGCATTTCCGTCTCGTAAGGCTCGAGGTGAATATCGCTCGCGCCGCGCTTGACGGAATCCGTCAAAATCAGGTTCACCAGCTTGATGATGGGCGCTTCTTCGGCCGCCTTTTCCAGCGACGCCGCATCCATCTCCGCTTCTTCCGCGGCCAGCTCCAGTTCCTCGTCCTCGACGAGGTCCTTCATCATCTTGCTGAGCTCTTCGGAGTCCGCGTCGGAACCGCCGTAGAAGCGCGTGATTGCTTCGCCGATCGCAGATTCTGATGCGACAACCGGTTCCACGTTGAAGCCGGTCATGAACTTGATGTCGTCCATCGCGAAGACGTTGGTAGGGTCGGTCATCGCAATGGTCAAAACCGAGCCAACGCGCGAGAGCGGTATGACCTGGTAGCGCAGCGCGGTATCCTGCGGGATCAGCTTAATGACGTTGGGATCGATTTCGTAAAACTTGAGGTTGATGGAAGGAACGCCGTACTGGCGGGACAAGACTCCGGTAATGTCGTCGTCGGTAATGAAGCCCATTTTTGTCAGGCAGCTTCCCAGCTTGCCGCCATTAGCGCGTTGGAACTCCAGCGCCTTCTGGAGCTGCTCCTGAGTAATCAGGCTTTCTTTGAGCAAAATTTCGCCGAGCCGGACGGACATCCGCGCACTCCCAACCGAAGAGCAACCATCGCCAACCTTAGCAAAAGCGGGCTACTTGGGCTGACAGAAATTGTTAGTCCGTTCTGAAATGGCTAATACCCTGTCCTCCCGGTCAGGTTGGCGAAAAGCAAAGGACGGGCACGCGTTTCGCAACGAATCGCGCAGCCCGCGCTGATTCTTGACTTGGCTCGCAGCCGCCGCTATCGTGCCAAGAAGATGCCTAGTGTGCCGCAAAGCGAAGCCGGGGCGAATCCTTCGGCGCGCATCGCGCCGGCCGCGCCGCCGGCTGCCCTACGCGCATATTATGACGCTCTTTTCGCCGCGCATGGGCCGCAGCATTGGTGGCCGGGCCGCTCGGCTTTCGAGGTCATCGTTGGCACCATTCTTACGCAAAACACTTCATGGAACAATGTCGAACCGGCTATACGGAAGCTGCGCCGCGAAAAGCTGCTGACGCCTCGCGCCATGGAAGCCGTTCCCTTGGCGCGGCTCGCCCGGCTCATACGCTCCTCCGGCTATTTCCGCCAGAAGGCTAAGAAACTGAAATGTTTCGTCCGCTTTCTTCGCTCTGAATATGGCGGTTCGCTGACAAGAATGTTCCGCACGCCGACACCTGTCCTGCGCGAAAAGCTGCTCTGCATTTATGGCATCGGCCCGGAAACGGCGGATTCCATCCTGCTGTATGCGGGCGAGCACCCTGTATTCGTTGTTGACGCCTACACCCGCCGGTTGCTTGAGCGTCATGAGCTCGCTACGCCGGCGCAGAGCTACGAAGAAATCCAGCGGCTCTTTGAAGGAAGCCTTCCTGGCGACGCGCCGCTGTATAATGAATTCCACGCCCTGATTGTTCGCACCGGCAAGGAGCATTGCCTTACACGCAATCCTCGTTGCGGTGAGTGTCCACTGCACTCCTTTCTGCCGCGCGCGATTCAGGCTAATTTATGAG